>Ga0335085_10011468_pt1 | contig 13144 bp, 10 predicted proteins | sample Lox_Sample_45_FD_206712 | JGI IMG/M metagenome (GOLD analysis project Ga0335085, IMG submission 206712) | Soil microbial communities from Loxahatchee National Wildlife Refuge, Florida, United States - Lox_Sample_4.5 | ecosystem: Environmental > Terrestrial > Soil > Wetlands | place: USA...
GACGGCACGCCCGCCGGGCACTATCTTGTTGCCCATGACTTCGGCCCCACTCTCGAGACCGACGGACAGTTTCCCTGTCATGCAGCGAGGCAGCGTTCGTCTCTTCCGGCGGGTGAGTCGGTCGACGATCGGGACGTTTCGGGACATCGGGATTCGGGCCTACTTTGTTCGCGACATTGTCCGCGCAGCGAGGGAACCCGAGACGTACTTGCCGCAACTCCTGCCTCAGCTGCGAACTATCGGCGTCGATTCCGTTCCGATCACGGCCATCGTGGCGGCCTTCATCGGCGCCGTGATTTCGCTGCAAACCCGCTATCAGCTCTTCGCGGGCGTGCAGTTGTCGTTGGTGGGGTTGGCCACGCGACAAACCATCATCCTGGAACTTGGACCGTTGCTGACGGGCCTCGTTCTGACGGGACGAGTGGGCGCCCGCATGACGGCGGAAATCGGCACGATGCGCGTCTCCGAGCAAATCGACGCGCTCGAAACTCTGGCCTACGACCCCATCGCCTACCTGATCATTCCGCGCATTCTGGCGGCGACACTGATGCTGCCCGTCCTCGTCATTCTGGCGGACGCGATCGGGTGCGGCAGCGGGTTCGTGGTGGGGGTCTTGGCCACGGATATCACGTCGACGGATTTCCGGGAGGGACTCCAGTTGGCGTTCTCCAACTTTCAAGTCTTTTATAGTCTGCTCAAGGCAACGATGTTCGGCACGGCGATCGCACTGATGTGTTCATATGAGGGTTATATTACGGGGTCCGGCGCGGAGGGGGTCGGTCGCTCGACGGCGCGCGCCGTGGTCATCGCATCGGTGACGATCCTGGTCCTGGACGCCCTGACCGCGGCGGTACTCGCTCCCTATCTGCAAGGATGAAACGACGCAACGAAGTGCTCGTGGGTATTCTGGTGACCGTCGCGCTCACCGTTCTCGTGATCGGCTCGCTGTGGCTGGGACGCGGCGGCCTGTCCAACGGCTACGACCTCTATACCCGGTTTGCCTGGGGCCAGAACCTCAAACAAGGGCAGGCGGTGCTCCTGGCGGGCGTCAGCGTCGGGTATGTGTCCGACGTGGAGCTCGAACGCCAAGGGTATCTGAACGTGACGCTCAACATCAAAAAGAAGTACCACGTGCCGACCGGATCGACGGCGACGGTACAGCCGGTGGGCATCTTCGGCGACGTGGCGGTCGCCCTCACTCCGGCAATTCCGACCCCCACGACCGACTTGCGGGCTGGCGACACCGTCCTCGCAGGCGTCCCAATCCCGGGGATGGGCGACATTCTGCTCCGCGTCGACTCGATCGGTGAATCCGTCCTCCGCATGGAGCATGCGATGGAGTCGGATTTCATCGCGTCGGGCGGCCTCAAGGATCTCCGCAAAGCAACCGCTTCGGCCCTCGCTCTTTCGAACGAACTCGAGCACGTGACGGCGACGCAGAGCGAGAATCTGACCCTGACCATGGCGTCCTTCCGACAGACGGCGGCGCAATTCTCGCAATCGGCGCAACGGATGTCGAACCTGCTCGATTCAGCCGCGGTCGATTCGACGCTGAAGAGTCTGCGTACGACATCGGCCAACGCGGCCCGCATCACCGCCGGCCTCGATTCGGGCGTCCGTCAAATGCGACACGTCCTGTCGCAGGTCGATTCCGGTCGCGGCTCGCTCGGGCTGTTCCTTCGCGACAGCTCGTTCTATACGTCGACCACGGACGCCGTGAAGCAATTCCAGGCACTGCTCGACGACCTAGAGAAGCACCCGCGGAAGTACTTGAGCTTCTCGATCTTTGGCGGCGGGGGCTGATCGCCCTCGCGCCGCGGACCGCCCCCCGGGGTCACATCACCTCGTCGATATTCCGCGGCCAATCCGACTTCAAGAGGCGCGACAGACCGCGATCCGCGAGCAACCGCCCATCGGTCTGGCACCGCGCGCAATAGTTGGTTTCGTTGTCGGCGTAGCGAATGCGCTGGACCGGCGCATCACACTCGGGGCACGGTTGACCGAATCGGCCATGCACGGCCATCTCCGTTCGAAACGCGGTCACTTTGTCGGGGAAACCGGCGCCGGTCTGCTCTCGCAGGCGATCCGTCCACTCCCGAAGCGTCGACCGAACCGCGTCGAACAGCCGCTCGATTTCCGCGTCGGAGAACTTCGACGTCAGCTTGATCGGCGACAACCGCGCGCGGTGAAGCATCTCATCCGAGTACGCATTGCCGATGCCGCTGAACAACCGGGGATCGGTCAGCGCGCGTTTGACCGTGTGATTCTCGCTCCGCAAACGGGCGCTGAACTCCTCGAGGGAGACGTCGAGCACCTCCAGCCCGCCGCGGCTGTGCTCGCGCAGGGCGTCCGCTCCGCGGACTACGTGAATCGAGGCTCGCTTCGTCGTTCCCGCCTCGGTGAGCACGAGCGTGCCGGTCTCGAAGTCCAACGCCGCGAGATCGATGCGGCCCCCGATGGGCGCCGATGCCTTTTTCCATTTGAGGCGCCCAGCCACCATGAGGTGCAGGACCACATGGAAGTCGGCCTCCGTCGCGATGACGATGCGTTTGCCCAAGCGATCCACGCTCGTGACACGGACGCCGATCAACGCCGCGATCGGCGGATCGACGGACCGCAGCACGAACGGCGTGCGAATTCTCACATCCCGAATGGGCAGCCCGAGGATTCTCGCTCGGAGGGCTTCGACGTAAATCGTGATGTCGGGTAGCTCTGGCATCGACCCTCGCTCGTGTATGTCATCGACTTCCGCCCGGACACGCCCTTGACTCCGCTCAACCCCAGTCGAACCTTCCCCGACCAAACTCGTCGCTCACCAGGAGCGGTACCGATGCTCAGTTCCGTCTTGCTTGCGTCGTTGGCCTTTGCACAGGCCGTTCCCACACCACCCGTCGCGGGCCAGGTCGCCCCCCCTGCCGACACGACCCCGGCGTTGCGCGAGCCCGCCTACGCGAAAGATGGTCGGCTGGCCGTGAGCGCGGAGGGCAACCTGTGGATGCTGACGCCCGGAGGCCGATGGACCCGGATCACCGCGGGCGGCGCGTCGGATCGCGAGCCCGCGTGGGCGACAGACGGCAGGACGCTTGTGTTCTCGTCGGACCGGAGCGGACATTTCGCGCTGTGGCAGGTCGGGGTGGGGCCAACCGGCGCGACCAACGCACCCTCGCAGCTCACCAGGACCGCGCAGCCGGATGGCGAGCCCGTCGTCACACCGGATGGCCGTGTGATTTTCGTGCGCGGCCGCGGCGCCGGCGCGCAACTCTGGGTTCGTTCCGCCACCGGTACGGAATCGCGTCTCACGCAGAGCCGCGCAACCGAGCAGTGGCCTGCGCTTTCGCCCGACGGCAGTCGGCTCGCCTATGTCAGCCTGAGCGACAGCGGACGGCAGATCCGGGTCCGGGACCTGGCCACGGGGCACGACACGGTGCTCGTCTCGAACCAACCGGCCGAGCATCTCGCGTGGTCGGCCGACGGGGCCACTCTTGCGTTCATCTCGACAGCGACGGCGGGGCGGGGCGGGCGAGGCGGAGCAGCTGAAAGCGCGCCGAACACCGGGCTTCTGGCGGCGAACGTCGAGCGGGGAACGGTCACGCGGTTGGTCGGCCGTCGCGCAGAAGCCGCCTGGTCGCCCGACGGCAAACACCTCGTATTGGCCGATGAGCTTCCCGACGACGCGGTGGGGTACAACGGGGACCCGGACCGCCTCGGCTCGCGAAACGAAATGAGCATGTTCTCGCCGACTGGCCAGTGCGTGATCGTCGATGCGTCGGCGCCGTCGGACAGCGCCGGTGCCGAGCGCCTCGCCGTGCCGGAGTCGCGCGCCGATCGCAACGCCCATGTGTTCGACCAAGCATGGACACGAACGGCCAATCTCTATTACGCCGATTCCGCGGCGGCCGACCGCCGCGCGCGGTGGGTGGCAGTCGGCAAACGATTTCGGCCCAAGGCCCTCCGTGCCAAGAACGACGACGAGCTGCGCTCGGTGATTCACGACATGCTGCTCGAGCATCCGCCGTATCGCGCCTCCGCGACGGGCCGCGCCGCCGTCGCCAGCGCCAATCCGACGTCGACCGCCGCGGGCGTCGAGATCCTGCGCGAGGGCGGGAACGTCGTCGACGCCGCGGTCGCAGTGTCGTTCGCGCTGGGCGTCGTGGAGCCCGATGCGAGCGGGCCGGGGGGCTACGGACAAATGCTCATCTATCGCCCGGGGATGGATCATCCCAATCTCATCGAGTTCATGACGCGCGTGCCCGAGGACGCCGGCCTTGATCGCGGCGCTCCGGCACAGGTATCACGGGACGGTCCCGCCGAGGCCAACGTACCGGGGACGGTCGCGGCGATGTACCTCGCGTGGCAACGGTACGGAAGCAAGAAAGTGCCCTGGGCCGACCTCCTCGCGCCGGCGATCCGCGCGGCGCGCGACGGCTACGTGGTCAGCGAGGGGCTCGCCACGACGCTCACGGTCGAGCGCGACAACTTCATGCGGTGGCCGGCAAGCCGCGCGCTGTTCTACAAGGACGGTCGCGCGCCGCGGGCGGGGGACACGCTGCGAAATCCCGATTTGGCCTGGACCCTGGAGCAAATCGCGAACGGCGGCGCGGACGGATTCTACAGAGGGGAAGTCGCCGAGCGGCTGGTGACCGATCTGCGATCACACGGCAACGCAATGAAAGCATCGGATCTGGCCAAGTATTTCGCGGCCGACCGCGAGCCGGTGAGGACCACGTACCGCGGGTACACCATCTACTCGAGCGCGCCGCCGGTGTCGGGCGGAGCCGAGTTGGCCGCGCAGCTCAACCTGCTGGAGCTCTTCCCCAAGCCAAAGCCGTACACGGAGGATGCGTCGACGCTCAACGCGATGATCGCCGCGTGGCAGCTCGTTCCCCCGTCACGCGGCAAACTGAATGACCCCAGCTTCTGGCCTGTTGAAACGATGCCGTTCACAAGCAAGGACACCGCGAAACTGCGGTGGCGGTGCTTCGATCCCGCGCACGCGCTTTCGGCGGCAGCGATCCGCGGGGATTCGATCGCGTGCGGTCAACCAGAGGGGGGCGCGCCGGGCCAGGCAAGCCAAATCGAGCTCGCCACGCCGCCCGCGTGCGAGGCGCACGGGTACGACGCGCCCGATCTCGGCGTGTGCCGGGCCGCGGGCACGACTGCGTTTGTCGTGGGCGACGGGAACGGCAACGTCGTTGCCGCGACGCAAACGCTTGGAACATGGGGAGGCGGGTTCTACGTGTCGCCGGGCCTCGGGTTCCTGTACAACGACAAGCTGGGATCCTATGGCTCGGATCCCAACGTCTCTGGCGGCCGGGTGGCCTATGCACGCCATGGCAGCACCCTCGCCCCGACCATCGTCCTGCAGGGGACCGGGGACAAGCGACGCGCGGTCATGGCCGTGGGCGCGGCCGGCAATTCCTGGATCACATCGGCCGTTTATCAAACGCTGGTCGGCATGATCGACGACCATCTTGATCCGCAGGCTGCGCTCGAGCTACCCCGGTTTCTGCTGGGCGGAGGGCGCGGCGGCGGCGCGGGCGGTGGGACGAGCGTCCAGATGGAAGACGGCTTTTCACCCACCGTCATGAACGCGCTCGAACGCATGGGGTATCGCCCGCAACTCATTTCGCTGCCCGGCGAGGTCCGCATGGGCTACGGCTCCGCGCTCGAGATTGAGAAGGGGAACGTGACGGCGGGGGCCGACCCCCGCCGAGCCGGCGCCGCGGGCGCGATCGGCCCTTAGGGACCGCCCGCCGATCAAGGAATCGGGGGGGCGTCCACCTCGCCCAGCCGCCGGCTTTTTCGCGCTGTCGGCCCCCATTTGCATTGGCGGCATCGAGTCGCCGCCCACCTGCGGCGCGTCCGAGAGATGCTCCTGGACGATGACCCAGCGACCGCCCTGCTGTTGAAACGCGGCGGTCCACGCGCCGCCAATAATATGCAGGTGGCCGTGCGGGTTGATGTGGGGAATGGTGTACGTCGCGGTCAGAACCGCCGCGTTGGGCGCCAGCACATCGACATGCATCGGCCCCCAGACCCACCGTGGGTTTCGCATGTTGATGCCAACGTTGTTCCAGAACCAATTGATCTCGCCGGCGAGCGAATCGCGCGACGTCACCACGCTTCCGCCGGCAGCCGACACGATCGGGCCGGTCTTTGGATACAGGCTCATCATTCGTTCGACCACATCGGGCTTGCTCAGATCACACGCGGCCTCGATCGTGGCTTCAACCGCCGCGGTGACTCGTTCGCGGGTTGCGGCATCGACGGAACTGGACCGTGAGCAAGCCACGGTGGCGACGATCAGCGAGAGGGCCGCCGCGTTGCCCAAGCGGTTGATGTGCATGAGAACTCCGATCGTTTCGGGTCGAGAGGAAGTGACCCATCCTACAGAATACCGGATCATCCAGCGAATCGGTCCGCGATCCATTGCGTGACGGGCGGTTTTGTGGTATAGAATCATGGGGGGTCGTGTCTTCCTAATGCGACACGAGTGTCCTCGGGATGAGACATCGAGTCCAGCTAATGCCCTTATTCCCAGGCTTCAAGGTGGTCCGGGGCATGCGGGACGTCACTTGTTGGATGGAGCGTCCTCGAGTTCATCTAGCGGGCGGCGGCGAAGGAGGAACGGTGCGAATGACGTTCAGGTGGTCAGTGCCGGTACTGGGAGCGCTCGGAGCCTTTGCTGTGGGCTGTGGGCGAAGCACGAAGAGCGATGCCGACGCCAGTTTGCAGCGTGACCTCAAGCTGGCTGCAACGGCAAATCTCGATCTATCGACGCCGAACCAGGCGGCAAAGTATGCGCTGGTGGAAACGGCACCGGACGCCAAGGCCGATCAAGGACGAACCCTGCACAAGGGCGCGGGTCCAAGGGCGATTCAGTCGAACAACCCGACCGTGAGGGCCACGCCTGACTCGTCGGTGGCTCTGCCGGCCACGTTACCCGAGCTCAAGATGATGTCGCCGACCTTCCTGGCCGCGCCCGCTCCGGTCACGGCCCCGATCCCAGCTCCAGCGCCCGCGTCGGTCTCGACGTCGGACCTGCCGACTCCGGTGCCCACGCGCGCGGCCGAGCCCCCTGAGGTGGAAGGACCAAGGGGCGATCCGGCCTTTGGACGCCCCGGCGTCATTATCCGAGGAGCCAACCCCGGAGGCGACAACTGCGGTCCACGAAACCCCGGCGGAGTAATGGGAAATCCCATCTTTTTCCCACCTATGATGGGCGGGGGCGGTCGGGGTGTAGGGGCGGCGGGTCCGGTCAGTGGCGCGCAACCACGGGCGCGGGGCGGCGGCGGCTGAGTCGGAATGAGAGGGGGCGGCGTTGAGCCGCCCCTTCTGGCATCGCGGCCAACAAACCGCAGGGCCGCCGGTGCCGGATCGAGCCGGTTCCCCCGAATGAGCGTTCTCAAATTCCCGGTGCTGGGCCGACCCGGCGCCTCGTTCCGGGCGTCGGCGACCCGCACGGCCGACCGAGAGACCGAAACGTGGCGAGACCGACCGGCTGGACCGGTGGGGGCTAGCCGCCCGGCGGGCGGCGGCGCGTTGCGCGCCGGCCTCGAAGAACGATCTCGATGCGCGCGGTGCTGACACCGATCAAGAAGCCGGCGAAGAGGAGCATGACGACATCGCCTCCGTCGGTGCGCCGCGCCACAGGGATCACGATCGCGCAGGCGACGGCGATGATCACCAGGCTCGCCGTGATCGGCACCACGACCGGATAGGGGACTCTTTCCATATTCCAGGAGAAGTTGTAAGATTAGAGCGCTCTAATCTGCGCTCACCGTTTCGGGGCTGACTTCCGGCAGGAGTCGCACGAGGTCCGAATCGGTGTTTTGCATACAAGTTTGATCAACTCACCTTTACCCGAGACGACCGTGGCCAAATCACAACCGACACGCGTGTGGGTGCGCACCCACGAAGACCAGCAAATCCCGAAGGAGACGCTCGCCAAGGAGATCGCCAACATTCTGCGTGATCGCAAGATGACGCAGATCGAGGCGGCTTACCTGGCGGGCGATGCTCCGTCCCAAATGTCGCTCGTCGTGAGCGGCAAACTCCGCGGATTCTCCGTGGAGCGCCTCCTTCGCATCTTGGCCCGTCTGGGTCGGGACATCGACATCGTCATCAAGTCGGCGCCGGAAAATCGGCTCGGCAAGATCAAAGTCTCGCGCAAGGGCCGGTAGGCGGTAAATCGTTCTGCAGGCCGAAGGAGCCGGTTCCTCGCGAACCGGCTCCTTCGTGCATCCGGGCAAGTCCAACGTGGCACTCCGGCGATCCCGTGTCGCCCTCAGCCGCCGCGTGCATCGATCAGGATGCCGGTGGCGCCAGGCAGGCATCCCGCGGGAGCTTCACGACACCACGGCCTATGACGTTTTCGGCGTTCGCGTGCATGCAAAATAGATCGCGAGTCCGATGGCCGCTCCGATCCCCGCGTCGCGTGCCTGCCGCAGCGTGCTGTTCGACAACAGCCAGGCAATGAGTAAGAGCGCGGCGATCGACACGGCCACGCCCGCCGGCGCCGTGAAGCTCGCGGTCAGTTCGCTCCGCTTGCGCCTGAGCGCGGGCAGCGCGGCGCAGGTGGCGGAATAACTCAACAGACGGGCGATGACGCTGATCGTCGCCAAATACACGAACGTCCCGGACAGCGTGAGGCCGAGCACGACCGCGCTCGTCGCGAGGATCGCGACATGGGGCGTCCGAAAGCGTGGGTGCGTCGCGGCGAGAAACGCCGGCAACTCGCCCCGCTCGGCCATGGCAAACGGGATGCGCGCCCCCACCAGGACGATGACGTTGAGATTGCCGACGATGGATGCGACCGCGCCCGCCGAGATGACCGCGCCGCCCAGCGGGCCAAGGAAGCGGGCACCGGCGTCGGCCAGTGGGCGCGTGGAGGTCGCAAGCGTGGGAAGCGTGCCGATCGCGACCAGTTGGATCAGGAAGTAAAAGACCGCCACGAAGAGGATCGCGACGACGAGCGCGCGTGGCATGTCGCGTCGCGGATCGCGCGATTCGCCGCCGGGGATGGTGGTCATCTCGAACCCGCTGAACGCGTACACCAGGAGCAAGACCGACGCGGAAAACGTTCCGAACGCCGGGCGCACGCCGAAGGTGTAGCTCGCGGGATGAATGACGAGCAATCCCGCGACAATGAACAGCGTCAACGGGATGAGCTTGGACGCGGTGAAGACGTTGTTGACGACGGTGGCGTTCCGCACGCCGCGCAGATTGACGGTGGTGAGTCCCAACACGACGACACAACTCGCGACCACCCGACCCGGCGGGGAATCGGCAGCTGGAATGAAGAACCCCAGGTACCCCATCAACAGATTGCAGTTGGCGGCAAACGCCGTCATGCGGGCGAGCCAGATCATCCAGCCAACTTCGAAGCCGATGACCGATCCGAACGCCTCGCGTGCGTACAGGTACGGCCCGCCCGTCTCGGTAAAGCGACTGCTGACCTCGGCGAAGCAGAGGATGATGAGCAGGACGACGAAGGCGCACACGACGAACGCGACGAGACTGTAGCTCCCGACGCGGCTGAACAGCTGCGAAGGCAGTCCGAAGATGCCCGCCCCGATGATCGAGTTGACGGCGAGGGCGGTCAGATCCCAGCGACGAATGGCCCTGACCAGGCCGGCCTCTGCGGGTGCGGCCATCCAACTCCCGGTTCGTGGAACCAGCGCTCAGACTATCCTTCGTCGACGATTTCGCGTTCCACAGGTGAGCCTATCTTCGTCGCCGTACCTCGGCGCGACCTCGTCGCCCGCCCAAGTTCCTTGTCGATCAACCGCGCCAGGCTCTCGGCCGCCCCGCGCACCGCGAGGTCGATCGTCCCGGCATGGTGGGTCGCGGCCACGGCGTGTCGTCCGGTCACATGTGCCTCCATCACGCACCGCTTATCATCCACCCCTCCCTTGGCGCCGTTCTCGTCGCCAAGATGCACCTCGACCCGCGTAATGCGGTCGCCGACATGCTTGAGCGCGCCGGTCACCACGCCGGTCACTCGAGTGGTCAGGGCGTCATAGTGCCCGGCGGCGGTGTGGTCGATATGGACGAGTACCTGCACGAAGCTCCCTCGCGGCGTTGAGACAGGGATCCGGACGTATTCTGACGATCCCTCTCCCCATAATATGATCGATTGACGCCGCAGCCGAGGGCTGACCACGGTTCGACGGGATCCCTTGACAGCGAGCCTACATCTTCCGCAACGCCGCGATTTTCGGCGTCCGGCTCTTGGGGCTATCGAGACTGAACGATCGTGCGTCGCCCAGCTGATCACGCACGAATGCCTCCGTGTCCTTGACGGCCGCCACGAGCGCTTTGTCTTTGACGACGAAGCTCGCCCATGCGATCGACTCCGTCTGGGGATCGTACTCCCACAGGCCCACGAGACGGCCGCGATCGAAAATCGCGTGATCGGGCAGGTCGACGACGCCGCCGACCGTGCCGATTTTCTTGTCGAACGTCACCGTCCGCGCGAGGTCCCGGCCGTCGACCAGCGACCGCACATCGCGCCGGGTCGCGGAAATGCTATCGAGACTGCTCACGAGCACGTAACGCGGCTTGGCCGGCACCTTGAACGCCCGGAACTCGGCGACGTGCTCCGGCAGCAGCATTCGATCGCTCCCCGCTTCCACCGGGACGAGACCAAGCGGCGCGAGCGCCTCCTTGCTTGCCGCGGCCCCCAAGCCCGAAAACCACCGAAATTCGCCGAAGGTCGCGGGGCCTACCCACCCAAAAAAGCGGCGGGCGAGCTCCGTGAACGCTTGATCGAACTGGCTTCCAGCACGCCCAATCGGATTCGGACTCCAACGCGCGTACGCATAGCGCTGCTGATCGAGGCGGCCCTCGACCGGGACCCTGCGTATGTCGCCACGACCCTGCAGCCGGCCCAGCGCGAGCGGCAGCGTCGTGGTGAGGCCCTTCTTCTTCCCTTCCTCCCCGAGACTGCGCGAGGCCTTGCCGGTGGCCGCGCGAATTCCGTCGGGGTCCAGGGGCCCGGCCGCCAACACCTTCATCACGGCCGTGCATAGTGTGTCGACTTCCCGCTCGGTGACGCCCAGCCTCTCCGCCGTCTGCATCTCACGCTCGCCGAATGGTTGCCCCACGGTGAGGCCGAGCGCGAAATCGCGCGCGGGAAGGACATAGGTGCAACCGCGGGCGGCGGGCAGTTCGTGGATCTCCAGCGCGGAAACCGCCTGGTCGGCGGCTTCCCGACTCGTTCCGGCCCGGGCGAACAGGGTGAGATAAGGTCCGACTCCCCCGACGGATCGCGACCAACCGGACCGTTCAAGCACCGCGGCCGGTTCTGCACCGCTGAGCGAGCCGTCCAAGCCCTGTCGATGGGCCCACCAGGCGCGAAGTTTCGTGTCGTCCATGCGGGAATTCAGGTGGTCGGGGATGGATCGCGACGATCTATGCGCGAATCAAGCTCGGCCCGTCGCCGCCCCGAATCAACCTCCAACGTCAATACCGGGCCTCGAAGTACAGATCCACGCGCCACTGCCGGCGCGGAAAGATGCCGCGCGCCACATCGAACCGAATCAACCCGTCGATCATGGACAGCCCGGCACCCACGCCACTAAGCGGTCGGCCGACGTCCGAGAGCTTGGTGCGGTCGCCGGTCCATCCGAGATCGCCAAAAATGTTCGCGCGAACCGCGGAGGGACCATAGCCCAGCTGCGCCCGCGTAAGCCAATACGCGTTGCCGCTCTGCGCGGTGTCGGGACTTTGTCCCCGCACGGTCTCGGTGCCGCCCAGGTACCAGCGGCGCTGCGGCGGCAGGTTACCGAGCGAGTTGCCACCCGAGAGGGTCAGCGACGCCGCCGCGGACTGGCCCAACGCATGGGAAGTCGTCAGATCGAGCGCGCCTCGCCCGTACGCTGAATCGCCCCCCGCCGCCTCCAGCCGCAGGTCGGAGAAGAACTGCCACCCCATGGGGTCGATCCCGTGACTCCCGACCCACCGCACCGACCCGCCCGCGAAATCGCCGCGTCGGGCGGCGAGGTTCGGCGGGAACGCGGCGCCGAGCGAAAAGGTCGTATTCTCGGTGGCCGACCGCTCGCGCTCGGCAAAGAGGCGCCACTCGATGTTGGCACCCGTCTCCTTCGTCGAGGTCAGCTCCGCGCCCGTGGCGCGATAGTAAAAGCCCTCGTCCCGCCCGAACAGGAACGCGCGCAGCGAGCTTCCGAAGCTGAGCGGATTGCCCCAGTCGTTGGCCGCGACGAGATGGTTGTACCCGGTGAGCCGCAGCGTTGTGGCCAAATTCGTGCGCGCGCCCGAGAGCTCGACGTTCGGCTCGTGGTCGGCGAACCCGAAGCGGCCGAGCGCCGATATCGAGTAGCCGCCGCCCACCTGTTCGTCGATCCCGAGCCCGGTGGACAGCCCTTCGACGCGATTGTAGCGCGTCATGGCCACGCCGTACTTGAGGTCGGGGTGCAGCAACCCCGAGAGGGTCATCTGCGCCTGCGCCGACATCGAGAGCGCCTTGGCCACCAACGCGTCGTGATTGCCCACGCCGAACACTGCCTCGCCCGGATCATAGATCGACGGCGGCAAGTCCGGCGAATGAATGAGCTTTTGCACATCGCACGGAACGCGGATCGCCACCGGCAGCCGGACCGTGTACCGATATCGCGCGGTGACCTCGACGTCCGACGTGTCGCACTGCATCACGTCAGGCTTCCGCAGCCCCTTCGCGATGGAGTCCTGTTTCGCGGCCCGGGCGAACCGGGCGGCCGCGTTGACCGAGTCGCGATAGCGCTGTGCCGCCACGCGGCCCGCCGAATCCGGCGCGAAGCCTCCACGTCCACCGCGGCCGAACGCCCCGGGAGGGGGTCCCCCGCGCGCCCCCGGCGGCGGACCCGGCACGATGATGCGCGACAGCGTGTCGGGGCCGTTGACCTTGGCATACGTGAAACTCTGATCGATCTTCACGGGCACGTGTATCATCAGCGCCTGGCCCCCGCCCTCGAAACTCCGGCTCTTGGGCAGCCAATACTTCTCCTCGTACAACCCGTATTCGACGACGACCGCGTTGATCTCGGCCTGGAGCGGCGACAGGAACGCTTTCGCGATCACGGGCATGTCGCCCGACTTGGGGTCGTTCTCCTGGGCCGCGACGAGCACGTCCATCGGCACCGAT
>Ga0335085_10011469_pt1 | contig 13144 bp, 9 predicted proteins | sample Lox_Sample_45_FD_206712 | JGI IMG/M metagenome (GOLD analysis project Ga0335085, IMG submission 206712) | Soil microbial communities from Loxahatchee National Wildlife Refuge, Florida, United States - Lox_Sample_4.5 | ecosystem: Environmental > Terrestrial > Soil > Wetlands | place: USA: Florida...
GCCCGGCGCGCTCCTCACCGCACCGCGCCTTGATCAGCCCCTCGATATGGAAAAACAGGTCTTCCTCGTTTCCGTCATACGCCGTCCGCCGCACCTCATCCAGCGGGATGGCATCCAGCGCTTCGCGAATGGCGTGCGCGTCCGGCCCGGAGATGATCCCTTGCGCCGCCAGCATCGCCAGGTGTGCGTAGTGAATCGACATCAGCGGCACCAGGAACAGCGACTTCGCGTCTTCGAAGTTCTCGTTCAGGACATACTCCGTGTACTCCGGAGCGAAACGGGGTGAACTCATCAGGCCTCCTGGGAATCGGTCGATTCCCAAGCTTATCGCATCCGTCCTCGGGTCTCCGGCAACGCAGCGTGACCGTGTCGCCGGTTCTTTGAGCAAGCCCGGTCGGCAGGAACACGGGTCCCCGCCGGCTGGGCCTGCCGTCGGCCGGGGTCGGGAGGAGGCATACCGCCCTGCCAAGGACCCCGCGCGTGATATCCTGTCTCTGCGATGTCCTCAATCCCGGCTCCGCCATCGCTCCCGCCGGCATCTGCCGATTGCAAGACTCTCACCCAAGCGGCCGCTGGCGGCGCCTCGATCCAGTCCGCCTCCCGCATCCTCCGTGCCGCTGATGGAAAAATGCGGATCGATTCGGGCGCCGTTTCCATCATCACCGACCCCAAAGCGCTCCACACGATTGTGCTCGATCACGTCGCCAAGGAGGCTCGCCTTCTGCCGGTGCAGCCGCCCGGAGCCGCGGCGCCGAAACTACCCGGTATGCCGGCATCGTTGCTTGCCACGCCCGCCGCCGGCGGAGGAGCCATGGCGGTTGTGAATTTGGGCAAAGCGCTGATCGAAGGCCATGAGGTAGAGGGCAAGCGATACACCCTTCCGGTGCCCGCCGTTCCGCAGCCCCCGAAAATCCCGCATGTGCCCGGAATGCCGCAAGCGTCTCAGAAACCGCTGCCCGCCGCGCTACCCACCACCGCCGAAGTCTGGACTTCAACGAAGCTCGGCCTGCCCGTGCTCACCAAAGTGACCGGGCCCTTCGGCCAGTTGACCTGCGCCTGCAAAACCGCGCCCGCCACCGAGCCGCACCCCACCCTGTTCCAGATTCCGCCCGAATACAAGACCGTTCTGCCGCCCAACCCGGCGCTGCCGAAGCCGTAGCCCGAATCGGGCGTCATTGCCCGCGAAAGATACGCACGTCCTCGACGTGGAATGGCCGCCCGTCAGAAAACGAGCCTCGTAGCCGGATCCGCTGAAGGCGCGCCGGCGGGAAGCAATCGGTTTGCAGCCCGCGCCAGGGCCCGTGCCTCCGGTCGGCGAGCACCTTCCATTCCTTCCCATCGGCCGAGCCTTCCACCAAGTAATGCGCATACGGTGCCGGCTTCCGGAACCAGAGCGGGTCCGAATAATCGATGAAGTCCGGCAGCCGATACCGCACAGCCCGAACATCGCCCGGCGATGCCAGCACAAACTCCGCACCATTCCGCGCGGCCAGCGATTCGCCGTCGCCTTCCAGACGCGGGCCGCTGAACAGGTACTCGACCGTGCGCCGGTAGAGGGCCCGGAAAAGGCTGTTCGCCGGATCCGCCAGGATGCCGGTGAAATTCTCTCCCGAAACGACCGCCAGCCGCAGATTCTTATGCACCGATAGCCCCGGCCGATGAAACGGCGCCTGCTTCACCCGCTCCTGAAAATCCTCGCCCGGCTCGGTCTCGGCGTCGGGCGAGCGCACCAGAACATCCCACGCCGCCGGCTCATAAATCATGTCCGCTTCGCCCGCCCACTTGCCGGGAACCGGATCACCCAGCTTCAGTCCCAGCCCCCGGACGATCGGATGGTCCACGTCGGCTACCACCGCCCGCCCGGAAGCCGGCCAGTGCGCCACACTCACATGAAATACATTTAGATAATCTACCGCGCCGCCGGCTTCGGGCGCGCGAATCGGCGCATCGGGCGGCGCATCCCGCGGCAGCAGTTGCGGCGGCACAAAATCGTCGCTCTGGTAGGTCAGGTGCATCCAGACATGGTCGTGCTGCCAGATATAGCGCGGCTCCTCCAGGCTGGGCAGATACTCGACCATCACGGCGAAGGTATCGCCGCCGTGAACGATCGCCGCGCCGCCCCGCGCCAGGTATTCGGAAAAGCGCAAGAAACACGGTACCGTGGTGAACTCGGCGTGGCTGCCCACCAACACCAGCCGGTAATCGCCCAGCCGCACGCGCCCGCGCGCGATGTCGTCCTGGGTGCAGTAATCGATGGTGAGGCCCTCCTCGCGCGCCAACTCCCGCAGGTATGTGTAGTGCTGGATATCGGCGTACCGTTCGTACAGCCCGTAGTAATAATGGTTGCTGCGCCGGAAGCGCGTGCTCAGCACCGTCGGCGAATATCCCACGCTGTCGTAGTGCCACGATTCCCGCCAGGAAGTCATGGCGTGCCCGCCGTTCGCCGCGTACGCCCGCCACATATCCGTCGGCGCCACGAACAGTACCTGCCCGCCCGTCCGTGCCGGCCGCACGATCAGATTGATCATCTTTTCGCTGAGCCGCCGCACGGAGGTCTGTGTGTTCCCGCCCGCCGGTCGCACCACTGCGCGATACAAGCCGCTCGGCCAGTTGCCCACTTCGATGGCCACATGCGTCACTGGCAGCCGGTACGTGAAGCGCTGCGATGCGACCACTTGCCCGGATATGTCATCGATTAGCAGCCAGTCCATCGCCGCGCCATCCTCGCGGGGTCCGGGAACGATCTCGACGGTCTGTCGCTCCCCCGGCGCCCAACTCGTCTCCAGCGGACTGAGCACCGGGAACATCGTCCTGTGGGTGCCCGCCTTCCTCTGCTCCTCCTCCTCGTACCATTCCGCCCACCACAGACGCTGTTCCTTCGGCCGCCAGGCGAAAATCGTCACTTCCAATGCGGGCGAGCCCGTTTCCGTCCAGATGTGCAGTTGCGTATCACTATCAGGCCCTGTCCGCGCTCCCCATCGCGCCGCGGCGGGCGTTGCGCCGTCGAGCTTCGTGCCCACCGCGAGGTTATGCTCGCGGTCGTAAAATAGCGTTCCCCAGTTCAAATAATGGGCCGGCGGAATGGTGCCGTCCGGCAGGTAGAGCGGATGGCCTTCGAGTGCGTCCGCATCCAGCGTCATGGATTCGTTGAACGCTTTCGGAAACCGCCACATGAGCTTCAGCTCTTCGGCCACGGCCGGCGAATTCGCGGCCGGGCGGACGCGGCAGTATTCGAACGCCCCTTCCCGCGAGAGCCGAGCCTGGAGCGTCAACTCCGAATCCGGCGCCATCAGGACGGCGGAATCGCCGCTTCGTTCCTTTACCGCGGCCGGCCGGTTCGCCAGGGCGAGCGTCAGACCCGGCATATCGGCACTCAGCAGCCGGCTGGCATCCGCCCCACCCGCAGCGAACGCCGCCCGGATAAAGTTCTGTTCCCCTTGCGCCCATCCGCACTCCGCGAGCAGGAGCGCCGCGCAAACCAGGCCGCGCATCATGGATTTTTCAGTCTACTTCACCTGCAGCGTGAGTTCTATATTTCCCTGGGGTCCGTAATACGTCAGTTTGATCGGAGAGTTTTTTCCCTTGCTCGGCTTATCAAAGAAGAGATACCCTGCCGCATCTTCCGTCAGCGTGCCCTCCGGCAGCGAGAGAGCGTCCAGTTCCGCTTGAATGGCGGCGCGGTCCATCCTGGCGGACGACGGCTGCGTGGACGGCGGCGGATACGGCGGGTCGCCTACCCCGACTCCCACGCTCGTGCCCGTATAAACCCCGTTCGTGCCCCGCCCGCCCGGTCCCGAACCGTGCTCGTAAACCACCGTTTCGGTCGTGTTGACGTGCACTTTGTCCAGAGCGTCGGGGGTCTTGGGCAGCGTGTCCTTTTTCCCGAGCCGCGCCGCAATCGCTTGCGAGCTCACCGGACGTTCCAGATCCGCGTTCGCGCCGAAGCGCGCCATAAAATCCTTCGCCGCAATGGCGGTGTCGTGGTCCTTGGCCAGAAAGACGGCTACTTCCACCACAATGTAGCCGTGGTTCAAGTTCGTGGCAAACCGCTTCTTTACCTGGTCCGGCGTCAGGACCGCCGCGGCCAAAATGAACCCGCCAGTGTCCTTGCGGGCCGGATAATCCTGCGGCGTTGGCCGCGGGTGAACGCCCTGTCCGCCCACGCAGACGGCCGCCATCGTCGCAATCATCGGGATGAGCCTATGGCGCAGAGACATCGAAGCCTCCCGCTACGATTCTACTGCCCTTTATCCCGCTCGGCTATCGGAACAGGATGGAAGCGTAGTCGCCGAGGAAATCGCGCCAAAGGAACCAATAATGCGATCCCGGGATCTCCTTGTATGACGTCTTGAAGCCGTGCTTTTCGAGCAGCGAGTGCAGATTCATGGTACCTTCCCGCGCCATGTCGGTGGTGCCCGCTCCGGTCCAATAGAACTTCACCCCGCCCGCTTTGACCGCTTCCAGCTGCCGCTCATAAGCATCGTCCACGGTTCGCGGTCCCGAGCTGAAAACTCCGATGTATCCGAACGTACCCGGATTGTTGTTGGTGGCCATGAGAGTATGGCCGCCGCCCATGGACAGGCCGGCGATGGCCCGGCTATCTTTGTCTGCGATCGCACGGTATGTCTTCTCCACGAACGGGATCACGTCCTTCACCAGGCTTTCAGGATAGGAACCCGGATACGGCTGGGGAGGCCTGGCAGCAGCGCCGCCGCGTCCACCCGCGGCCCCTTGAAGAGGAGGCGGCGCGGGGGCCTGAACGGATTGTGGCGCGGGCGTGGGGCCGTATGCGTAGCCCTGGGACACGGTTTGGGTTGCGTTGCCGTTCGGCATGACCACGATCATAGGCCTCGCCTTGCCAGCCGCGATGAGGTTGTCCAAAATCACGTTCGCCCGCCCCATCGTGATCCACGCATCCTCGTCGCCGCCCCCGCCGTGCAGCAGGTAAAGGACGGGATACCGCATCTGGCTGGTCTCGTAGCCGGGAGGCGTGTAGACATACATCCTGCGCCGGTCCTGCTTCAGTGTTGGGGATGGGTACCAGACGATGTGGACGGTCCCGTGCGGAACGTTCTTAAAGTCCCATAAATCGGATTCTGGGCCGGAGATCATCAGCAGATTATCAATGCGCGAACCGTCGCGCTGCGTCTCGCCGTTGCCGGGGTCGAGAGCTTTGACGCCGTCCACGAAATACCAGTAGCCCCAGAGTTGCGCGCCCAAGGGCCCAACCGTTACGGACCAGATTCCGCTATCGTCCCTGGTCATTTTGATATCGCGCGCTCCCTCCCAGCTTCCGTTGAGCGTGACCTCGTTCGCCTTGGGAGCAAAGAGGCGGAAAGTGACCGTGTGGTCCGGATGAATTTCAGGCGACACGGGACGTGGGGGCGCGACGCTCCGTCCCGGAGCCGTCGGTTGAGAGTATGCTGCCGGCAAAGACAGGATCGCCGCCAGCATGACGAAGATGCGTGCTTGGATGTGTTTCATGGGGTTTCCTCGCCGTTCCATGCTGCCAAGGCCGGCGTTCACCGTGGTTCTGCCGCCCGAATCATGTTCCATTGTCAGCTCCTTCGCCGGAAGCTCGCGAGCTGGTTCGCCCGGCTCCTGGCTGGTGCGCGGCACTCACAGCGCCTTGGACCCGCATATCGGATCTCCGGTTCAATCCGTCAGAAGTAGATTCTAGCTCCTAACTGCGAGGTACGGGGCTTACGAGTCGCTTCGACCCCCGAGCGTTCTGCGCCAACCGGTGGCAAGGGTAAGCGTAGACGATTGGCCATTGATGGTTTCGCCAGGCCCCTCGTCCGAACAGGGGTCAGTTCGTGGCCCCGCCGGCGATCGAGTCGAGGTTTGCGAGCGTCTCGGCCGGAAGTTGCAGCGTCGCGGCCGCGAGATTCTCGCGAAGATGTTCCACCGAAGACGTGCCGGGAATCAGCAGAATGTTGGGCGCGCGCTGAAGCAGCCACGCGAGGGCGACCTGCATGGGCGTCGCCTGCAGGGACGCCGCGGCCGCGTCGAGGGCCGTCGACTGCAACGGAGTAAATCCTCCCAACGGGAAGAATGGCACATAGGCAATGCCCTGTGTTGCGAGTTTGTCAATGAAACCGTCATCGTCGCGGTGGGCGATGTTGTAGAAGTTCTGCACACAAACGATCTCGGATATTTCCAGCGCATCCTCCAACTGCTGTGGAGTGACATTACTCAGGCCGAGATGGCGGACGAGTCCCTCGCGCTTCAGTTCGGCGAGCGCAGTCAGAGGCTCCTCGATCGATCCGTCCGAGGGCCGAGCAATATCTCCAACTCGCAGATTAACGATATCGAGCATCTCCAGGCCGAGATTTCTGAGATTGTCGTGAACCGCGTCAATGACGTCCTGGCGAGAACGTGCGTGCATCCAGGATTTGTCGGCTCCTCGCCTGGCGCCCACCTTGGTGACGATCACCAGATCGTCCGGGTAGGGATGGAGCGCCTGCTTGATAATCTGGTTGGTCACATGAGGGCCATAATAATCGCTCGTATCGATGTGGTTCACGCCGGCTTCCACGGCCTCGCGAAGAACCCGGACGGCGCCGTCGGCATCGCGCGGCGGTCCCCATACTTGCGGACCGGCCAGTTGCATGGCGCCATAGCCCACGCGCTTCACCGTGAGCGATGTGTTGGCGATTGTGAACGATCCGCCGAGGTTGATCGGTTTTGTCATTGATTTTCTCCTCCGCTTTGGTGAATGTGTTTTCTTCCGGCTAGAAGTAGCTGGGCCGATCGATATCTGGGATCAGCGAAAGCTCTGTGACGCGCCATCCCAGCCGTTCCTGTGTTTGTGCGCTTGAAGCTGGGCAGTCAATACCAGCGAAATGTCCGAGAAAACCGAAATGGCCCGCGGCCTCCGCCATCGGCTTGCTAACGACCGGCACGCTCAGGCGCCGGCCGATCACTTGAGCGATCTCTCGGAATGGTACGCCTTCGTCCGCAACCGCATGATAAGTCGCTCCCGCAGTACCCTTCTCGAGCGCCAGCCTGTAAAGACGGGCGGCGTCGAGCCGGTGCACCGCCGGCCAGCGGTTAAGCCCGTCTTCCACATACGCCGAGACGTTCTTTTCACGCGCGATACCGATGAGTCGCGGCACGAAACCATGATCCCCGTCGCCATGGACAGACGGGGGAAGGCGCACGCCCTGCGCCGCCGCTCGAAACGCCGACTCCTCCGATTTGCGGGGAAAGTTGGAATTGACTGAATCGTCCTCCGTCGCGCACCGGCCTGGCGAGAGCAGCGCCGTTCCGGAAGTGACGATCAAAGGACGCTCAGAACCGGCGAGCGCAAACCCGAGCGCTTCGATGGCAAGCTTGTCTGTTTGACAGTTGGCCTCGAATTTCGAAAAATCGTGAATGAAGGCCGTGTGGATCACCCCATCCGCTTTGGCCGCGCCGCTGCGAAGGCTTTCCAGGTCTTCGAGTGAACCGCGATGCAGGTCGGCCCCTGCCGCAGCAAGTGACTGGGCGCCCGCTTCCGAGCGGGCGAGGCCGAGCACCTGATGACCCGCACCGATCAGCTCTTTGACAATGGCGGACCCGACGAATCCGGTCGCCCCGGTAACAAAAATACGCACACTAAACTCCTTTCCTGCCCCTTTTCGATTCACGCCCTGCCGGTTGACGATCCTTCAAGAATCTGATAAACCGGAGATAGTCTCCGTATAATCAGATTAACGGAGACAGTCTCCGGTTGCAACTTTTTTCGAATGGCCACGAAACGTTTACCATCCGCCGGCCGGAAGCCGCGGACCGACGCCCAACGGAATCGCGAGCGCATTCTGGAAGCAGCAAAGCAGGCGTTCACCCGCTCCGGCGCAAATACCAGCTTGGACGACATCGCCAAACAGGCTGGCGTTGGACCGGGAACGTTGTATCGCCACTTTCCTACGCGCGACGAACTTCTGGAGGCGGTCTACCGGACTGAGGTGGAAAAGCTGGCCGCAGCCGAGCGGAGGTTCGCTGAGACCCTGCCGCCGATTGAGGCCTTGCGAGCCTGGATGCTGTTGTTCGTGGATTACATCGCTACAAAGCAGATCATCGCGCCTGCACTGAATACGCTCGTGGGAGGTCCCTCAAAGGTGTTCGAAGCGTCGTACGCCCAGGTCTGGGGAGCGATTCGGGCGTTGGTCAGGCGCGCGATCAAGAACGGCGACATCCGGAAGGACCTCGACCCGATCGATCTGCTTCGGGCCCTGATCGGCGTCGCCAACGTGGCGACCAGCCCCGACTGGCAGCAAAGCGCCAGGAGACTGGTGGATATCCTGATCACTGGTTCGCGCCCGATCTCGGGCTGAATCGGAAGAATCTCGGATCCGTCTCGCACCCCGAACGAGCCGATGTCACTCATACCTCAAAGCGACCAGTGGATCCACCTTGCTCGCTCTCTTCGCCGGCAAGACACACGCGAGCAGGGTCACTGCAATCAGGATGCACGCCATCGCCGCAAAAGTGACCGGATCGAATGAGCTGACACCGAACAGGAGCCCGCGGATGAGCCGGGTGAGTGCCAAAGCACCGATTGCGCCGGCCGCGACGCCCGCAAGAGCCAGCCGCAATCCCTGCCGGAGAACCAGGCCGAGCAGATCACCCGTGCCTGCCCCCATGGCCATGCGGATGCCGAACTCCGTCATCCGGCGGGTCACCGAATACGAAATGACCCCGTACAAACCAACCATGGCCAGCACCAGGGCCGTGGCCGAGAAGAGCCCGAGGAGCGTCGTCAGCAGGCGCGGACGCGATTTGGCCGACGCCAGCACTTCATCCATCGTTCGAACCTGCGTCAACGGCAGCGCCGGGTCCAGCCCGCGAACCGCGGCACGTATGCCGCCGATCAGCCGCGTGGGATCGCCGGCGGTTCTCGCGACGATGTAAATCGTGCGTCCGGCAAAGTTTCTCTGCAGTCCCGGGAAAAAAGCCTCGGTTCCGGCGGGCTTGTCGAGGCCGGCGTTCTTGACGTCTTCCACTACGCCCACAATCGTCCGGTACGTTTCCGGTTGCCTCGGGCCGCCTTCCGGATTGATCCTTCGCCCGATCGGGCTCTGGTTCCCGTAGTAAACGCGTGCCATGCTCTGGTTGATCACCGCCGTCAGCGTGCCGCCGGCCGTATCGCGCTCGTCCAGTCCGCGCCCCTCGATAACCCGAATGCCCATCGTTTCGAAGTACCGGTCCCCAACGATTTGCCAGTAGTCGATGTTATGCCCCGGTCCGTTCGGGACGGCCGTGAATCCTTCGATATAAGTGTCGTTGGCGTTGATCGGCCGTTCCGGCGGAAGTCCGTTGGTCAGGCTCGCCGACTCCACGCCCGGCACGGAATTGATTTTCCGCTCGAGAGCCCGCCAGAACCCGTTCACCTGTTCCGGCCTTGTATAAGTGGCCTGCGGCAGATTCACACGCAGCGTCAAAAGCCCGTCGGCGCGGAATCCCGGATACACTTCGCTCAGTTTCCAGAACGCGCGAATCATGAGCCCCGTCCCGATCAACAGCATCAGCGCCAGCGCCAGTTCGCTCGCCACCAGCACCGAACGGAAGCGGTTGGACGTCACCGATCCCGCTGTTCGCCCGCCCGTCGCCTTCAACGTATCGTGCAACGTCCCCACGGCGGTCTGCACCATGGGAGCCAAGCCGAACACCAGCGCCGTAACCAACGAAACTCCGAACGTTACCGCGAGCACCGTGTGGTCGATCGCGACTTCGGCCGCCCGCGGAAGGCTCGCCCTCGCCGCCGCGGCCATCACTCGCAGCCCCGCAAATGCGAACCCTACTCCAGCCAGCGCTCCGCCCACCGACAGCAGCAGCCCCTCTACCGTGAACTGCCGCGCCAGTTGCCCGACGCCGGCGCCGAGCGCCTTTCGAATCGCAATTTCCCGCTGCCTTGCCTCGGCGCGCGCGAGCAAGAGATTCGCCACGTTCACGCACGCGATCAGCAGCACAAAGCCCACGGCTCCCATCAGCATCCATAGCGCCGGCCGGATGGTGCGCACGACTTCGTCCTGCAAAGGATATGTGACGATCGGATGGAACTGCGGGCTGAACGGATGATTCTTCCCCAGCCGTGCCGTCGAATCCCGCACATGCCGGTTGATTTCTTGTTGCGCCTGCGCCGCCGATACGCCCGCCTTGAGTCTGCCGATCAAAAACAGAAAGTGGTTCCCTCGGCGCTGCGGATTCGGCGTTCCGAGCTGCAGCGCCGACCACACTTCCGGCGGATCCAGCTCCCCTGGCGGAAAGGCAAAACCCGGCGGCATCACCCCGACGATATTCGCGTTGTTCCCGCTCACCTGAATGGTTCGCCCGATCACGTTGCGGTCGCCGCCGAAGGTGCGCTGCCACAAGTCGTACCCGATCACCACCGCGATCTGTGCGCCCGTCACATCGTCCTGCGGGGTAATCGTTCTGCCCAGCATGGGCGGCACACCCAGGCTCTGAAGAAGCCCTCCCGTCACCAGGCAGCTGGTCACGCGGATCGGATCTGTCGCGCCCGCCAGATTCACTCCCGAAGTCACCCACGCATCCAGCGACTGCCACGACTGCAGTTCATGGGAAAGTTCGTAATATTCCGGAGGCGAGGTCCAGAACCGCCTGAGCCCACCGTTTGGGAAGGTGGGAAACTCGGTGTAAAGGCGAAACAGGCGTCCCGGCTCGCGGTACGGCAGCGGCTTCAGCAGGACCGCATGAACCACGCTGTAAATCGCAGTGGTTGCGCCGACGCCGAGTGCCAGGCACACCACGGCCGCGGCCGCGAATCCCGGGCTTTTTCCGAGCATCCGCAAAGAGAAACGGACGTCTTGCAGAAAAGTGGTCAACGGATTTCCTCGTTGTATATACGGCGCGGGCCGCGAATGGTTCCTGGCAGATCCACAGAAATTCTCGCCCGAATGACGGCTGCCGGTTGGCCGTTCTTCTGAGCGATGAATCCTGCCGCCCTGGCGGAGTCGCGTCATCCGGACCGGGATCCGGCGGCGGCACCACGGGCCGCCTCGCCCCCCGCCCGATTCCCGGAGTTAAAATGCTTGCCAAATGTTCGGAAAAAGGACAACCGGAAGCCTGCGACTTGCTCTTCTCTCAATTTCGCTCGCCTGTGGCGCGCTGTGGGCGGCGCCGCGCGAAGTCACATTCACGCAATCGGCCCCGTCAGCGGCGGCATATGACTTCGTCGAGGTCACGCTGCGCGTCAACGCGCCCGATGTGGCGAACCCGTTCACGGATGCGACGGTGACGGGCTGGTTCGGTGCGGCGGGCGGTAGCGCGCGCATGAACGTGGACGGCTTCTGCGATTCGGCCGATGGCACACTGTTCAAGATCCGCTTCATGCCGTCGAAGCCGGGCGACTATTCGTACCGTGTGAACTATGCGGAGAAGGGTTTCGAGAAGAGCTACGAAGGAACTTTTCGGGCTACCGATGGCGGCCGCCGCGGGCCCATCCGCGTGGACCCTGCTTACCCCTGGCATTTTATCTGGGAAGGCACCGGAGAGCACTACTTCTTTAACGGCACAACGGCCTACTGGCTTATGGGCTGGCGCGACGAACGCGTGATTCGCAGCAGCGTGGAGCGGCTACACCGGCTGAAGATCAACCGCCTGCGCGTGCTGCTCAGCGGGCGAACCAACATGATGTACGGCGAACCGGCCATGAACACCGAGGAATGGAGCGTGTTCCTAAGCCCGTGGCCGGCCGAAAAGGCCGACGACTTCTATCACCCGGGTTTCGATTATACGCGTTTCCGCGTGGAGCACTGGCAGCGGTTTGAACGCATGCTGAGCTTCACGCGCGAGCGGGACATGATTATCTCCGTAGTTCTCGACATCGGAGACGGGAAGATTCATCTCACCCCGGCGAGCGACGACGAGCGGCGCTATATCCGCTACGCGGCGGCGCGTTTCGGTGCCTTCTCGAACATCACCTGGGACCTGGGCGACGACCTGGACAGCTTCCGCGACGAGAAATGGGCGCACGAAACGGGCACGCTGCTGGAAAGCTGGGACCCCACGCGGCACCTGGCGACGTCGCATCCGGTGCACCGCGAGCATCAGGACCGTGGCTCGGCCTGGTTTGGATTCACCTCAATTCAGGACTGGTCGCGCAACCAGCACGCGCTCATGCTGGAAGAGCGGCAACGGCAGGTTAAAACCGGCCGCATCATTCCTCAGGCGAACGAGGAGTATGGCTACGAAGATCACTATCCGCTGTGGGCGCCTCCGCCGCCGGGAGACTCGGCCGAAACCCTGCGGCGGACCGCATGGAACATCGCCATGGCGGGGGCTTACGGCACGGCCGGCGAAACCGTGCGGCGAGGAATCGGCATCTGGCCGGACACCGGCGGTGGCTGGATGAACGGGCGCAGCGACGATACCACCACCATGCTGGCGGGCTACGCGCATATGGTGGACTTCATGACGAGCTTCGAATGGTGGAAGACGGAGCCACACGATGAGCTGGTGGATGCGGGAAACTGGTGTCTCGCGGAGCCGGGACGGACCTATGCGGTGTATCTGCCCAGCGGGGGCAAGGTGGCGGTGAAACTGGCCGTCGGCCAGTACCGCGCCGAGTGGTTCAACCCCATGACGGGCGAAGTGATTCCTATCGGCGTCGCCCAGGGCCCCGCGTGGACTTCGCCACCCGCGCCGGGGCGCAACGATTGGGCACTACTTTTGCGGAATTAGCAGCAGCGGCTCTCCACGGCTCGCAGACCGAATACCCTCAGCAAGCGCGGTGCCCGATGCCGGCGCAGCGCCTCACTTGCCACTGCGGTCGCTGGAGGGCGGCACGATGTTCTTGAGCCGCATATAGACCGCGAGATAGCCGTATTCTTCGTTGTCGTGGATGACCACGTGTTCCAACTCCCCCAGCCGCGTTTGGGCAGCCCGGCCGGAGCCCACCGTCTCATGCGCGTTGGCATCGGTGACCTTCTCAAACGCCGCATCGCACACCGCGAACGACGCCTTCAAGGCCTCTACCAGCTCCGCCTTGGCCGTCATCTTTCCGGCGCCCAGTTGCTTCTGCTCGCCGGTCACCATCCCGCACAACCGCGCCTGCACATCGGCAATGTGGCCGAACAGCTCGGCGACCGTGCGAATATCCGGCGCCGCTTTATAGGAATAATCCGTTTCCGGGATTTTCTCG
>Ga0335085_10011470_pt1 | contig 13144 bp, 12 predicted proteins | sample Lox_Sample_45_FD_206712 | JGI IMG/M metagenome (GOLD analysis project Ga0335085, IMG submission 206712) | Soil microbial communities from Loxahatchee National Wildlife Refuge, Florida, United States - Lox_Sample_4.5 | ecosystem: Environmental > Terrestrial > Soil > Wetlands | place: USA...
GGAAGCCGCCAGGGATTCCGCTCCGACAACGCCCTGCCCTCGGAAAAGCGGCAGCAGACCGTCCACCAGCAACAGCTCGAACACCACCGCAGGCAGGTGGCCGAGGAAGGCCGCAGAGTGGAAAAGCCCGCGGAAGAGCGGAAGACGAACGGTGTTGCGGCGCTGTTCGGGTGGGTGGGGAGGAAGGTGGCGTAGCTCACCTAGCTCCGCGTTTAAACGAGACGGGCGCCGAGGGCGCCCGTTTTGTTTTAGTGCATTGCGGTGGTGCTATCCTTTCGCCAATCAAGGCGAAGCATTTCGGGAGGGGAGCGCGTGGCTGAGAAGCCAGAAGAGCTTGCCCGCGTCCAGATCGACAAGCTGCTTACGGAAGCCGGATGGTCGGTGCAGCCGGCTAAAGAAGCGAACATTCACGCTGCGCGCGGCGTTGCTCTTTGCAATTTCCCGTTGAAGGATGGCCACGGCTTCGCTGACTACATGCTCTACGTGGATGGGAAAGCCGCCGGGGTCATTGAGGCGAAGAAGCAGGGTTTTACGCTCTCCGGCGTTGAAATTCAGTCCGACAAGTACGTAAGAGGTTTGCCGGACGCTCTGCCCGCGTGGCGCCGTCCTCTGCCCTTCGCTTATCAGTCGACTGGGATCGAGACCAGCTTCACTAATAGTCTCGATCTGGAGCCGCGTGCGCGGCGCACGTTCGCGTTCCACAAGCCGGACATGCTCGCCGAGTGGATAAATTATGCAATCCCTTCAACCGGCGAAGCTCCCGGCAGTTTCCTTGCGCGACTGTCCATGGGCATGCCGACTCTAAAGGAAGAGGGCCTTTGGCCCGCGCAAATCACTGCAATCAAGAATCTCGAGAAGTCCCTCGCCGAAAACCGCCCGCGCTCCCTTATTCAGATGGCGACCGGGTCCGGCAAGACCTACACTGCAATTAGTTTCATCTATCGGTTCATTAAGTTCGCTGGCGCGCGCCGCGTTCTGTTCCTCGTAGACCGCGGCAATCTCGGCGATCAGACGCTGAAGGAATTCCAACAGTACGAGTCGCCGTACAACAACTTCAAGTTCACTGAGGAATACAACGTTCAGCGCCTGACTTCGAACAAGATTGACGACGTCGCGCGCGTATGCATATGTACGATCCAGCGCATGTACTCGATGCTGCGCGGGCGCGAACTGGCCGAAGAGGACGACGAAACCTCCGTCGAGGGGCTGGAGAGGGTCTACAAGGACATCCCGCCGATCGAGTACAACCCGAAGATCCCGATCGAGACCTTCGACATCATCGTTACCGACGAATGCCACCGCTCGATCTACAACCTCTGGGCGCAGGTGCTGGAGTACTTCGACGCCTACCTCATCGGTCTCACCGCCACGCCCTCCAAGCAGACCTTCGGTTTCTTCAATCAGAACCTGGTGATGGAGTATCCGCACGAGCTGGCGGTGGCCGATGGCGTCAACGTCAACTACGACGTCTACCGCATCCGCACGCAGATCGGCGAGGGCGGATCCGAAGTGGAGGCGGGTTTCTTCGTTGAGAAGCAGGAGCGCGACACGCGCGCCAAGCGCTGGGAGCAGCTCGACGAAGACCTTGAATACGAAGCGCGCCAGCTCGACCGCGACGTGGTCGCGCCCGATCAGATCCGCACCGTCGTGCGCACCTTTCGCGACAAGCTCTTCACCGAGATCTTCCCGGGCCGCACCTGGACGCCGAAGACGCTCATCTTCGCCAAGGACGACGCCCACGCCGAGAATATCGTCGGCATCGTGCGCGAGGAATTCGGCAAGGGGAACGATTTCTGTCAGAAGATTACCTACCGCACCACGGGCGCCGACCCGAAGGAGCTTATCAAGCAGTTCCGCAACAGTCCCATGCCGCGCATCGCCGTCACCGTGGACATGATCGCCACCGGCACCGACATCAAGCCGGTGGAGATCGTGATGTTCATGCGTGCGGTGAAGAGCCGCTCCTTCTTCGAGCAGATGAAGGGCCGCGGCGTGCGCGTCATCGGCGCCGACGACCTCAAGGCCGTCACCCCCGACGCGGCGGCCAAGGACCACTTCGTCATCGTGGACGCCGTGGGCGTGTGCGAGGAGGAGAAGACCGACTCGCGGCCGATGGAGCGCAAGCCCTCGGTCTCTTTCGAGAAGCTCCTCCAGGCGGTCGCCTTCGGCAACACCGAGCCCGACGTCCTTTCATCGGTCGCTGCGCGTATCGCGCGCATGGAGTTCCGCACCAGTGCCGAAGACGAAGCGAAGATCCGCGCCACGAGCGGCGGTCTTGGCCTGAAGGACTTGAGCCGCGCCATCGTGCACGCGCTCGACCCGGACACGGGTACGCCCGCGTCCGTGCAGCAGGCGGTGAAGCCGTTGATGCAACCCAAGCTCCGCGAGCTGCTCGCGGACGTGAAACGCAAGAACGAGATCGTCATCGACCACGTCAGTCAGGACCAGGTCATCGAAGCTGGCTTTTCCGCCGCCGCGCTCGCTCGCGCTCGCGGCATCGTGCAATCCTTCGAGCGCTTCATCGCAGAACACAAGGACGAGATCACCGCGCTGCAGGTGCTCTACAGCACGCCCTACAAACAGCGCCTCAAGTTCGAGGACGTCAAAGACCTCGCCGCCCGCATCCAGGCCCCGCCGCACCTGTGGACCGAATCGCAGCTCTGGCAGGCCTACGCCACGCTGGAGAAAGACAAAGTCAAAGGCTCGAGCGGTCGTCGCATCCTCACCGACCTGGTGTCGCTGGTGCGGTTCGCCATGCATCAGGACAACGAACTCGTCCCATTCCCCGAGCGCGTCAACGCCAACTTCAAAGGCTGGCTCGCGCAGCAGGAAACGCGCGGTAAGCGATTTACCGAGGAACAGCGGCGGTGGCTCGCCATGATCCGCGACCACATCGCGGCGAATCTCGGCATCGAGCCGGAAGACTTCGAGTTGGCGCCGTTTGCGAAGGAGGGTGGGCTAGGGAAGGTGCATCAGCTTTTTGGAGTGGAGCTGCCGAAGATACTTGAGATATTGAATAAGGAGTTAGCGGCGTGAGCAGCGTTCAACCTCACGTCGCTGAGAAGTCAGCCGCCTACGAAGTTCTTGAGCACTTGAAGAATTCCGAAGGCTGGCAGTCCGCGACGATTGAATCTCTGATCTCCAACGGAGGAATCTTCGTTGATGGCGATTGGGTTGAGAGTAAGGACCAAGACCCCAATGGCGATGTACGCCTCATTCAACTCGCTGATGTTGGAGACGGAGCATTCCGTGATCGTTCTGAGCGGTTTCTGACGTCTGAGAAGGCGCGAGAACTGTCCTGCACATTTCTCGCCTCAAATGATTTACTCGTTGCTCGAATGCCCGACCCGCTCGGTCGCGCATGCATCTTTCCAGGCGACAAGAAGCCCTCGGTGACAGTTGTTGATGTTGCCGTGGTTCGCCCTAGGAATTCAGAAGTCAATACGCGATGGCTTATGTACCGCATAAATTCGCCACAGTTTCGACGTGCTGTCGCGTCGATGCAGAGCGGAAGCACACGGCAGCGTATCTCTCGAAAGAACCTAGCGAAGATCACCTTTTTGCTACCACCACGCCGCATTCAAGACGATCTCGTCGCCGAGATCGAAAAGCAGTTCTCCCGCCTCGATGAAGCCGTCGCCAACCTCAAGCGTGTCAAGGCCAACTTCAGACGCTACCGTGCGAGCGTCCTTCTTGAGCTATCACAGTTCGATGGCAAGAGCTTGCCTGCAGGTTGGTGTTTGCGAACGCTCCCGGAGCTTGGCGAACTGGAAAGGGGTAAATCGAAACACAGGCCTCGCGACGATCCTAAGCTCTATGGTGGACCTTACCCGTTCATTCAAACGGGAGATATACGGCAGTCAGGAGGTCGCATTCGTAGATATTCTCAGACCTATAGCAACGCTGGGCTCGCACAGAGCCGTCTGTGGCCGAAAGGGACGCTCTGCATAACGATCGCCGCCAACATCGCGGAGACTGGCATCCTCGAATTTGACGCGTGCTTTCCTGATAGCGTGGTTGGATTCCGGACTGACGGTAAGCTAGTCACCGTGCGGTACGTCGAACTTTACTTCCGCGCGATCAAAGAACAACTCGCCCGCAATGCTTCTGCGACAGCTCAAAAGAACATCAACCTTGAAGTTCTTTCCAAAATTGCAATCCCAGTCCCTTCTATGGCCGAGCAACGAACTATTGTCGAAAGCATCGATCAGAAGTTCTCAATAGTCGAAGAACTCGAAGCCCAAGTAAAAGCCGACCTCGCTCGTGCCGACCGCTTGCGCCAAGCAACTCTGGCGCGAGCATTCAGATCAGCGCGCTAACGAAAACCGCCCAGCAAACCGTATCCTTGCCGCTGAGGCGTCGGATACACCGTAAAGTACGATTTCATGAGCGCGTTTTTCCCCGTGGTGGTGACGTTCGTCTTGTCAAACGGAAAGCTATTGACATATTCTTCGTTGCAGATCGGCTTGTGCTCGAAGATCATGGCTGCTTCTGCCCGCTGCCGGTCGGCGTCTCCGGAGATTAGCGCCACGTTGAAGCAGATTTCCTCCCCGGCGCGGAGCTGACGTTTCCACTGCGGCCACTTTTCGTGCCCCCTGATACGCGCCCGAACGTCACTCGACTCGCCGATATAGATAAGCCTGTTGAGGGTGACGGTGCCCTGTGCCGCATTGTAAGTGGCGGCATAGACGCCATAGACCCCGGACTGCGCTGGCATGCCACTGATATTCGGCTCTCGCCAGTAACCATCGAAGTTCAGTGCGTAGGACTTTTCCATTGCGTTTACCTCGTCTTCTCGACAGCGTGGCCCCGCCCCCAGCCAATCCGAAAGCGACAGACTGCGCTTGTCGAGTATGATATGGGATCTTCTGTTAGCTCGTCAACTATTTCCTGTCGATATCGACATGTCCACAGACAAGCCCTCTGATCTTTTCCCTGCCCGCCTAAAGGCCGCTCGCGAATTACGCCAATTCAGTCAGGCCGATCTTGCCGAGAAAGCCGGTTTGCCGGCGACTTCAATTTCTCACTTCGAGGCCGGGTCGCGAAAGCCGTCCTTCGATAACTTGCGCATCCTGGCCGATGCGCTGAAAGTGACCGCAGATTACCTCTTGGGTCGGGCTGACCAACCCGATGCTTCGGGCGGAGCCAACACCCTGCACCGCCACGCGCAAAAGCTAACCGGTGAAGACTTAGAGCTAGCTGAGAGTTTCATGAAGCTGCTTCAGGACCGAAACAAGAAACGCTGAACATGGCAATTCCAGATCGCGATCGTGCGGAACATGAAGCGGCTAAGGTGCTGCAGGATCGCGGCATCACGACCCTTCCGGTAGATCCCGTCGCGATCGCTCGAAGCCGCGGCATCGAAGTCCGCGCTAAACCAGACACGGCGCGAGGTGTTTCCGGATTGTTGGTGCAAATCGATCAAAGCTTCGGGATCATGTATGCAACCCATATTCCGAGCGAAGGTTTTCAGCGATTCAGCATCGCTCACGAACTGGGACACTATTTTCTTCCCGGCCACGTGGACGCCATCTTTTCTAACGGATCTGTGCACCAATCCCATGCGGGTTTTATATCGCAGGACCCGTACGAGATGGAGGCTGACTACTTCGCCGCTGCGTTGTTGATGCCGGATCCAGTGTTCCGATCGGCAGTGACACGGGAAAAAGAAGATGGTCTTGCTGGAATTGAAAATCTTCGCAGGCTTTGTCGTACGTCCCTCACCGCCACAGCAATTCGCTACATCGACCGCACATCGATTCCTACCGCAATCGTGGTTAGCGTCGGTCAGCGCATAGATTTCGGGTTCCTTTCCCCTGCTTTGAAGGAATTCCGCAACTTGGAGTGGCCACGCAAACACAGCCCTCTGCCTGCAAATGTATTGACTCAGCGCTTCAACCAAGACCACGCCAATGGGAGTCAAGGTAATCGCGATGAAGGCACTAGCGATCTGCGGGACTGGTTTGGCGGATCAAGGTCAATCGAAGTGCGCGAGGAAGTCATAGGGCTAGGCGCTTGTGGCAAGACGCTTACCATCCTCACTTCAGATACGTTTGCAGATGAAGTTGAGGAAGAAGAGCGCATCGAGGAAAGTTGGCGCCCTAAATGGCGCTAGTAATGCCGATAGCACGATGTCTAAGGGTTGATAGGGATGTCCGCGAAAGCTCCAGAACGGACTTGGATATTTCGGATCACGCACAAGGCCTGCATCCCCTGGCTTCTGCGGAACGGTCTTGTGTGCCAGAACCATCCGGACAAGGATCCCGACTTCGTTCCCATCGGAAACGCCGATCTCATTGATGCTCGGAGGCACCGCGCTGTCGACAAACCGCCCGGCGGCACGTTGGCTGACTACGTGCCGTTCTATTTCTGCACGCATTCGTTGATGCTTTTTCAGGTCCATACGGGTCGGGTATTGGGCGTGACCGCGAGGCAGGATGAGGTTGTGTACCTCGTGAGCTCGATTGAGCGGCTGCAAGAGATCGGGGCAAGGTTCGTCTTCTCGGACCAACATGCCTACGTTAGAGGAGCGCAATTCTTCACGAACCCCGCCGACCTTGCGCGGCTCGACTGGCCCCTGATCAAGTCCCGGGACTTCAAGAGCGACCCGAACGATCCCGGCAAAAAAGAGCGTAGGGCAGCCGAATGCTTGGTACACTGGCAACTGCCGCCGAACGGGCTCCTCGGATTGGCTTGCCGAACCGATGAATGCTGCGCGTACCTCAATAAGGCGATCGCTGACGCTGGCGTTACGCTCAAAGCCGTAACGAAGCGGAAGTGGTACTTCTGACATGATCCGATACATTCAAGGCAACCTCCTCGAGGCCGACGCCGAAGCGCTCGTCAATACCGTCAACACCGAAGGCGTGATGGGGAAGGGAATCGCGCTTCAGTTCAAGGAAGCGTTTCCCGACACCTACGAACAATATCGGCAGGCCTGCGAGAAGGGCGAGGTTCGCGTGGGCCGCGTGTTCGTCACGCGCAATCCGAAGTTGGTCGGGCCCAAATGGATCATCCACTTCCCCACCAAGGAGGCGTGGCGCAAGCCCTCCAGGCTCGAATACCTCGAAAAAGGTCTTTCCGACCTCGTTCGCGTGGTTCGCGAGCTCGGAATCCGCAGCATCGCGCTGCCACCCCTTGGATGCGGGCACGGCGGTCTTGATTGGTACCAGGTCAGACCGCTGATAGCCGATGCGATGGGGGAGCTTAGCGAAGTTGACGTGCTCGTGTTCGAGCCCACCGTGGTTTATCAAGGCGGAAAAAAGCGCGGAGGTGTCGAACAACTCACGCCCGCCCGTGCTTTGCTTGTCGAAGCAGTGCGGCGTTACGGAATGCTGGGCTTCGATTGCACGAACCTGGAAATCCAGAAGCTTGCCTACTTCCTTCAACGGGTTCTGAAAGCTCTATCGCTGCCCGACGTGCTGCAGCTACAGTTTGTCGCTCACAAATACGGTCCGTACGCCGACAAGCTCCGCCACCTACTCAACGATCTCGACGGAAGCTATCTGCATTGCGAGAAACGCTTGGCTGATGCCGGGCCGCTCGACCCGATCGTGATCGATGGCGGGAGACTGGACCGGGTGAAGGGGTTTTTGCACAGCCCGGAAGGCAGCCCGTACGTTCTGGCGACAGAGAAAACTGCGGAGATTTGGGACGGCTTTCAGTCGCCCTACCACATGGAACTCTTGGCCACGGTAGATTGGTTGATGGCTCAGGCCAAGCGTGATCTGTCCAACGACGAGATCATGCAGGGCATCTCGCGTTGGCCGGGAGGGCCGGCGTCGGCGAAACGGAAATCGAAGCTGTTCCCTTCGCGCGTCGTAGAAATCGCGCGTAAGCACTTGGCTGGGCACTCGAAGCTGCTTTACCCGTAGGCTTCGATCTGCCTTGCAGATTGCCGAAGCTTCAGGCGATCGGCGTTCACAACGGGCCGCATGAACACCTCCACCATCGTCCAGAAACTCTGGAATTACTGCAATGTCCTGCGCGACGACGGGATGAGCTATGGCGATTACGTCGAGCAGTTGACGTATTTGCTATTCCTTAAGATGGCCGACGAGCGCACGCAGGCCCCGTACAACCAGAAAAGCCCGATTCCGGCCGGGTACGATTGGCCGAGTCTGCTCAAGCGCGACGGCGACGAGTTGTTCGATCACTACCGCCACACGCTGGAGAAGCTCGGAGCGGCGAAGGGGCTGCTCGGGCTGATCTTCGGCAAGGCGCAGAACAAGTTCCAGGATCCGGCGAAGCTGCGGCGCCTGATCGTCGATCTGATCGACAAGGAGAACTGGTCGGCGATGGGCGCGGACGTGAAGGGCGACGCGTACGAGGGACTGCTGGAGAAGAACGCGCAGGACACGAAGTCGGGCGCGGGGCAGTACTTCACGCCGCGGCCGCTGATCCAGGCGATCGTGGAGGCGGTGGCGCCGCAGCCGAAGGAGACGATCTGCGACCCGGCCTGCGGCACGGGCGGGTTTCTGCTTGCCGCGCACGACTACATCGTCGAGAAGAATCCCAATCTCACCAAGGACCAGAAGCGCCGCCTGAAGGAAGACGCCTTGAAGGGTGTGGAGCTGGTGCAGGGGGTCGCGCGCCTGTGCGCGATGAATCTGATGCTGCACGGCATCGGCGGGCTGGACAGCGAGCCGATCGAGGTGAACGACTCGCTCAAGGCCGATCCGGGCGAGCGCTTCGACATCGTGCTGACCAATCCGCCCTTCGGCAAGAAGTCGAGCTTCACCGTCGTGGGCGAAAACGGCGAGGCGTCGAAGGAGAAGGAGACCTACGAGCGCGACGACTTCTGGGCCACCACCTCGAACAAGCAGCTCAACTTCGTGCAGCACATCAAGACATTGCTCCGCGTGAACGGCCGCGCGGCGGTGGTGGTGCCGGACAACGTGCTCTTCGAGGGCGGGGCAGGCGAGACGATCCGAAAGAAACTGCTCGCCGACTGCGATATGCACACGCTGCTACGCCTGCCCACAGGCCTCTTCTACGCCCAGGGCGTGAAGGCGAACGTGCTCTTTTTCGACAAGAAGCCCGCTTCCGAGACGCCGTGGACGAAGAAGCTTTGGATCTACGACCTACGCACCAACAAGCACTTCACGTTGAAGACCAACTTCCTCAAGCGCGCGGATCTGGATGAGTTCGTCGCCTGCTACAACCCGAAGAACCGCCACGAGCGCAAAGCAACGTGGTCGGAGAAGAATGCTGACGGCCGCTGGCGTGCCTACGGCTACGATGAACTCGTCGCGCGCGACAAGGCGAGCCTCGACATCTTCTGGCTCAAGGACGAATCGCTCGAAGATTCCGAGAATCTCCCGCCGCCCGAAGTGATCGCGCAGGAGATGATCGAGGATCTCGAGGCGGCACTGGAGCAGTTGCGGTTGATCGCGGGAGATTTGGGGGGTAGCGAGAGGGCAAAGGGTGAACCATGACGGAAAAGACTTTGTGGGGGATTCATGGGGGAAAGACCGGAGATGCAGACTCGCTCTTTCTAAAGAAGAACCGCATCGCGCTTGGATGGGTCGCAGCAGGCGACATCGGAAAGTGGAAAGCTACTCGGGAGGCATTCAAGGAAAAGGTTGGCGAAGCTTACAAAGACAAAACTCCCGCAGGTGTTGTCAATTCGGCCGGACAGCTTTATCGCTTCGTGCACGAGCTAGCGGTGGGGGACCTCGTCGTCTATCCATCCAAGCGCGATCGTCAGATACACATTGGGGAAGTGACAAGCCAGTATGAATATCACCCAGACATAGAACCGGGGTACCCGCAAACTCGGACGGTGAAATGGCTAAAACACGTTCCGAGAACACGTTTTTCTCAAGGAGCGCTCCATGAGGCGGGCGCGGCAATGAGCTTCTTTCAAATCAAGACTTACGCAGACGAATACATTGGCACCCTTGAAGGTGCAGTCCCTGAAACGGTACCAGCAGGCAAAGATGAGACAGTCGGAATCGTCGCTGCCGAGATCGACGAGACGACCAAAGATTTCGTACTGAAGCGCCTCGCCCAGGAGCTCAAGGGCCATCCCTTCGCAGATTTCGTTGCCCACCTGTTGAATAAGATGGGCTATCGTACCCGGGTGTCTCCAGAGGGACCCGATGGAGGCATCGATATCGTCGCTCACGAAGACGAACTCGGTTTTAAGCCACCGATCGTGAAAGTGCAGGTAAAAAGTTCTGAAGACAACGTGGGAGACCCGGTTGTCTCTGCGCTCTACGGAAAAGTCTCTGCTGGTGAATTTGGCCTGCTAGTGACGCTCGGTTCTTTCACGAATCAAGCCAGGACCTTCGCGAAGAGCAAGAGCAATCTTCGCCTCATTGATGGCGATGACTTGGTCGAGTTGGTGTTGCAGCACTACGATCAATTTGACTCTCGCTACAAGGGGTTGATCCCGCTCAAGCGCGTATTCGTCCCGGAGCCGATCGAAGAGGGTGAGGAGTAACTGTGGCGACGCTGCTGCGTGGCACCGTCTAAGCGAATAGGCCAGGCGCAGAAATCAATCCATCCGGATAGGTTTTCCGGATATTCCCAGGTGAAAGATAAACGGCCCAGGGTCAGCACGAGCAATCGTTTCCAGGCGGCCAAGTGCGTTCGCGAGGATGGTTCCGGTGTCTTTGCCCGTGACGTTCCCGCCGGTAAACACGAACGCCCTAACCTTCGCTGCTTGGAGGGCTAGGCGTTCGAGTTGTCGGTAGCGGATGCGCTTGTCGCGCGTCAGGACGACCCAGCGGTTGCGCCCGGCATCGGCGAGCCAGACTTCGTCCGGTGTGCCTCGCGGAAACCGCTCGGTGAGCCGCACGACGGTGGCGCCGGCTTCGCGAAGGGCGTTGACGAGAGATAGGCTGTCGAGCGACTCGTCGACGAAGAACGTTATCGGCTCAAGCGGCCTTGAGGTCGAACTCGCAGCGGATCGCGTCCCAGATCGCTTCTTCGCTTGCACCGTAGTCTTTCGCAAGTTCGGGCGGCTGGTCGCCCGCCGTGAAGCGTTCCGCCAGGACGGCGGTGGCAATGCCGGTGCCAGCGATCACGGGGCGGCCGAACGATACCTGCGGATCGATCACCACCGTGCGCGGCTGCTCATTGAGGGGCTGCGTGCGCATGAAGGGGTAGAGCTTGATCGGCACGCCCTTCGCGTCGCGCTCGACGCGCTCGAGGTAGGCGTCGAGGAGCTCGGTCATCTCTACTTGGCCGGTCTGGGACAGGTTGATGATCTGGCCCAAGTGCTCGACGAAAAGTCGGGTGCCATAGGTAGCGAATTGCTTTTCTAGCAAGGGTCGCTTCGAATCCAGCTTCTCGATGAGGAACTTCAACCCTCGGCGGATCGTAGGCAGCCCGATGTGATGCTTGCGCCGAATCGCGCAGAGAACGTAGGCCTCGACGAGGTTGGAAAACGAGAGAATCAGGTTCTTCGGGTCGGCGGGCTGGAGCACCGCACGGAAGCCCTGCTGGCCCTTGAACCAAGCCCTCAGGGTGGACTTCGGAATACGGAGATAGTGTGCCGCCTCGACGATTGGGTAGGCGGGTATTTCGCGCCGATCGGTCGTGTTGAAGGTCGTCAAGGCCGCTCAAAGAGTTCGGGCAGTTGCGATTATAGCGGCAGGCCGATGCCGCTGCCGAGCGTGGTTTAGGCAAGGAGTCCGAGACTCAGCGAGCAGGTGAAGGCGGGCACTGCGAGTGCTCTTCCGCCTTTTGCACCTGCCGCGTGGTATGGTCCTTGCGTGACGTTTTCCTATCCCGTGAGGCCGACACACGCGGCTCTCGGGGTTCACTCCCATGAACGCGCCCTCCTCCCCCACCCCCGACACGGTCTACGAGCTGAGCGACGCCGGCAGGCAGCAGTTGAAGGGCGGGACGACGGCACTGTTTTCCGACGCGCTGCGTTTTCTGATTCTCGCCGACGGGAAGCTGAGTCTCGGGCAGATCGCGAAGCAGCTCGCGGATGTGCCGGAGGCGATTCTCGGCAGGACGGTGGTCGATCTGCAGCAGAAGGGTTTCATCCAGCCGGTGGTGTCCGCCGCGCCCGAGGCCAGCGTCGATCTGAGCTCGCTCGATTTCTCTTCCTATGTCCCGCCCGACCCCGCGGCCGCGAAGGCGCAGGGGGAGAAGGATCTGGCCGCGAGGCAGCAGGAGGCCCAGAGCACGATGGCGCTGATGAAGGAGCAGGGCTACGCGGTGCGCATCGCACGCCAGGCGCGCTCGGCCGCGAAGCCCTCTTCCGGGGGCGCGTACTCGGTACTCGTCGTCGAGGACGAGCCGGCGCTGTCGTCGACGGTGCGGAAGTTTCTCGAGCTGGAGCGCTTCGCCCCGCGCGTGGCGGCCAACCGCGACCAGATGGTGGCGGAATTGCGCAAGCCCCCGCTTCCGGACCTGATCCTGCTCGACGGGATGCTCCCCGGCACGAGCGGCTTCGAGATTCTCCAGCGCCTGCGCAGCCACCCGGCGCTGAAAGCGATTCCCGTAATCATGGTCACGGCGATGTCGGCGCGGGAAGACGTGATGCGCGCGCTCGCCGCCGACGCGAACGGCTACATCACCAAGCCGTTCAAGCTCGACGTCCTGAAGAAGAGCATCAAGGCCGTGCTCGGCATCGGCTAGCGCAGTATCCCCAGCTTCTCGAAGCGCAGATACAACTCCCGGCAAGCCCACGCGTCGGTCGCCGCATACGCGGTCTGCGCATGCGATAGCTCGCGCGCGGCCCAGTTGGAGGTCTTGGTGCCCTTGGGGATGCGGAAGCCGAGGAGTATTCCGGCGAGGTTGCGCACGCCGGTCTGGCCGAGTCCCGCGCGGCGCGCGACGGTGCCGAGGTCGAGGGTGTTCTGCTCTTCGAACGGGAAGACTTGCTTCAGGGCGCGCAGGTCGTCCTTGAGGGAGATGCCGGCCTTGATGACGCGCGGGTCGGCGAGGAGGCTGGCGAGCAGCGGGTGGGTTTCTGTGCGGCGCAGCTGGAAGAGGTAGACGGCGCGCGCGGTGGCGACCTGGACGAGGCACGGCAGGTGGTGCTCGCCTTTGCGGAAGGCGGGCCGGGTCTCGGTGTCGAGGCCGACGAGGGTCTCCGCTTGCAGGTCGGAGCGCGCTTCTTCGAGCTCCGACGGCGTGGCGACGACGACGATCCTGCCTTCGTAGCGGCGGATGGGCAGGT
>Ga0335085_10011471_pt1 | contig 13144 bp, 12 predicted proteins | sample Lox_Sample_45_FD_206712 | JGI IMG/M metagenome (GOLD analysis project Ga0335085, IMG submission 206712) | Soil microbial communities from Loxahatchee National Wildlife Refuge, Florida, United States - Lox_Sample_4.5 | ecosystem: Environmental > Terrestrial > Soil > Wetlands | place: USA...
AGACCCGCCCTGGAGACCCGGGTTCGTGCGCCAAGGTCTCCACGTTAAAAGACTTCGAAGTTGGGCGGCTCCGCGCAAACTCAATTAGGCCATACAGAAATATCTCATTCGGAAGTGACGGCTTAGGCCCGCGGTTTATGAGGAATCCGTCTCGCTTGCCGATGGGTTGGACGAGGGCCAGCTCTGCCATGAGCGACTCAAGGGAATCTTCTTCACCTTCCCAGCCGCGCGTCACGTACGTGCGGACAAAGCAGTCCGCGTCGCGTTTCAGCGTGACGTCGGCAATGTCTGTATACCCGATCGTCTCGCAGTAGCGACGCAACTCTGCGGCGAGCTGCTCTCGATAGAATGTGCTGGCGTTGAAATGGTTGAAGACGAAATAGATCGTCGTGGTGGTTCGTGGACTGGCGGCCATTTGCCACTGAAGCCACCACAGTGAGGCAGGTTCCTCGAGGTACGGATCCCAACCGTCGTCGGAAAATAGCGCTCGTCCAAAGGGCGTGATGACGTAGGGCCCCTTGAAATTTCCGCCGCTCTTATCCTCGACGATGCGGGTCGCAAGAGCCCAATAGCGCATCGAGGTGACCATGTTCTTCCCGACCCCGAACTTTGCGATCGCCGCGTCGTCGAGAAATACCTTCTTATTCTCGGGATCGTCCGAGCGCTCGGAAACCTCGTCGAAGACCTTCTTCAGCCACCCGTAGCGGATCGGAAACGTCTCATGCCCTGAGAACTGAGGCTTGAATCCCGCCTCATAGAGTGCCCCGCGCCCCACATCGCCCCCTGCCTGGACGTCACCACCAGTTGCACCGTAGCGGCACCGGGGATTACAGTCAACTGGACGAGCCCTCCAGGAGCTATTGACCCCCGCCATGAATCCCTCAGCTGACCCCGCGGGGATTTATCTCGACTACCAAGCCTCGACGCCGGTGGACCCGAAAGTCGTCGAAAGCATGCTTCGGTGGTGGCGGCCGAGCGCGGTCGGCAATCCCCACTCCCACGAGCATGTCCACGGTTGGCGGGCGGCTCAGGCAGTCGACACCGCCCGAGGCCAAGTCGCCGATCTTATCGGCTCCGATGCGCAGGACATCATTTTCACCTCGGGCGCAACGGAGTCCAACAATCTCGCTATCCTCGGCGTTGTTCGCGGACGAGCTGCCGAGCGGCGAACGGTTATCACGCTAGCGAGCGAGCACTCATCGGTGCTCGGTCCGGCGTTTGCTCTGCGGGAAGAGGGTTTTCGTTGTATCGCGCTGCCCGTGGATTCTGAAGGATTCATCCGGCGAGACGCATTTCTTGAAACCCTCACCGAGGATGTATCTCTCGTGTCCGTCGCCGCTGCCAACAACGAAATCGGGACGTTACAGGACCTGCCTTGGATTGCGGATCAATGCCATGCTCTCGGAGTCCTCCTCCACGCGGATGGTGCTCAGGCGCTCACGGCAAAACGTCTGTCATTGAGTGCGTGGGGCGTCGATCTCGCGAGCCTGTCAGCGCATAAGTCATACGGGCCGCAAGGTGTCGGAGCACTGTTTGTTGCTCCGGGCGTCGCCCGCGAGATTCATCCGATTTGCTTCGGTGGCGGTCAACAACTGAGCTTGAGGCCGGGAACCCTGCCTACGGCGCTGTGCGTCGGTTTTGGAGAAGCGTGCGCGATACTTAGTGCGGTCGGTGCTGCCGAACGTGAGCGCACCCAACTGCTGCGCGACCAACTGATCGATCGTCTGCTGAGCGCAATTGCGGGGGCCACGCTGAATGGCTCGCGGACGATTCGACACCCTGGAAACATCAACATGCAGTTACCTTGCGATGACGCGCGCGATGTCATCCAACGCTTGCAGCCCAGAGTCGCATTGTCGTCGGGATCTGCGTGTCACTCTGGAAGCGATCAACCCTCACACGTTCTTAAGGCTATTGGACTCACGAGTACGGAGGCGCGAAGCTCCATTCGGTTGGGACTCGGTCGATTTACCACCCACAACGAGGTCGCGGGCGTCGTCGACGATGTGGTGAAGGCTTTGGTGGAAATAGACCGTCACCCGGTCGCCTCTCAAGCCTAGAACCCTTGATGGGCTGCGCACCCACCTAGGCCGCTTGGATGACCTAGTCAGCGGGCTCGTGGTGGTTGATGATGGCCTGACTCACGCCAGTGCTTGGTGATTGTTGGAACAAGTTGCTCTCTGTCGGTTTGGGGTGGTCGCATATAGATAAGAAACCGCTCGACGTCGGCGGCGAGCTCGAGTTGGCCTTGGACAATCAGAGCTCTTCTGGCCGCTTGCCATCCGTTCTCGACGGCCCTACGCGTCTCGATGAGTCCTGATCTGTCAGGATGAAGACGTGGCCTAGGTTGGAGCAATTCTGACGCCACCGATTCTGTCCGTGCGCGGATGAATGTGGAAGCTCCGCGCCGGCCAGCGCGGTAGATGCCATCGGGGGTGGGGCTTCGGACTTCACCGCGCACAGCCCGCTCGGTCGCGTTAGCCTCGATCCCCTGATCCCGTAAATGCCGCGCGAATTCCCTTCTCCACTCTCGCAGCGTCGCCTTCCGGATGTTCAGCCGCGCACCCTGTTCGCTCGCTGCCTTGATGACCAGGTGCACGTGCGGGTGGGGTTCGTCGGTGTGGAGGACGAGGGCATAGCGGTGTTTGAGTGCGAACTCTTCGCGCGCGAAGGTGCGCACTGCCTCAAGCACGCCTTTCGCGGGCGTCCCCGGCGGCATGGAGAGCATGATCTTGTGCACGAGTTTCGGTGCCCGGCCGGCTCCAGCCGATAGTTTCGAATCCCGACGATCCCGATCCAGATCGAGATCCCAGTCTTCGACCAGCTGCTGACCGGCGCGCTTTCCTTGGATGCGCTCGCCGTCGTCCGTCTCCAGTTCCAGCTCGCCACGGCGACCGATGTAATTGAGGTGCCGGGCGACGGATCGCAAATTGTTGCTGTCCTTCGACAGCACCTTGATCATGACTTCCGGGGTTCGCCGGACAGTGCGCCCGATGTGGGCCAGTTCCTCCGGTGACAATCGATCGCGGTGCCCAGGACCGCGCCGGGCATAGCTTGAAATGTCGAGGAGGGGCCGGCCCTCCAGGGAGCTAACCCGAAGGTTCGGCATAACCGGAAGTCCAGCTCGTGGCGTTCGCCTTGATCAGGCTCTTGGTATGGTCGCGCAGCGCCTCGCAGATCTTGAGGATGGCGCGGAACTCCTCATGACCGACGCCGCCCACCCGAGCACCTTGGTTGGCCGCGCGGGCGATCTGGTTCAGATTGCGCCCGACCGCACCCAGCTCGCTGACGACACGCTTAAGCGCTACCAGCTCCTCCTTTGGCAACGGGGCTAGGGATCGCAGGTGAGACCGCACGAGCACGGACACGTACGTGGCCGATGCCATCCCCCGCGCGCCGGCGCGCTCGTGAAGCAGCAGGCGGTCCTCTGGTCGAAGCCTGACGTACAGACTCGGACCGGGCGCGCGCTGACTTGAGGTCCGGCCGCGGGCAACGGGCGTGTCGCCATGCCGCGCTCCGTCATCGGAGCCGCTCTTCCGCAACTCTCTCAGCACAAGACGCCGAAGCCAGATTGACTCCGTCAGAAACTCCTGCCGAGCAACCCCCGCGACCCGTTCTTTGATCTCGGGTGTGATTCGTGTCGCCAAGAGTTCTGATGCACCCACTGTTCACAATGTTAGACAAAACTAGCTGCACAGCTATCCTGCATAACGATCGATTTAGCGCAAAAATTTAACAACGAGCCGTGAGACCGGAGGCCAACCGGACCATCGTGCCGCCCGTGCCGGAGTGTCTCCGCCCTACAAAGCCAGTCACCCGCCGTGCCATCCGCCAGCGCAGCAAAAAAGGGGGAAGAGAGTGCCTTGAAGCACCCTCCCCCCTCGCGACGCGTGCTACGCCGCCCGTGCCATCGCAAGATCCCACAAGGCCGAGTTGAGCCTTACCTCCTCGCGAATCGCCGTGATCCCTCGCATCCGGGTCCGCCGTCCTGTCGATGAGCGACGCGTCAGACCGCCGCGAAGAATCACCTCCTGGACCACATTGAGCGTGTGCCAGAGATCATTACCGACGTCTTCTGCACGACGCGCTACCAGGAGCTGGGAGGCAGGCATCGACCCCTCACGGTCTTCAGGGAATCGCAGCGCGTAGGCAGCGGAGGCGAACTCGAGTCGATCCGTGTCAGTCAGCACCGTGCGCTCCATGCGCTCGATCACTGTTGCGAGCGCGCCAAATCGCTCAGATATCTCAAGCGCCGCGCGCACGACCTCATCGAGCACATCGCCCCGGTGTGCGATCCGCCACACCGGAAAGGTCCCGACCGAGACAACCAGTCCGTTGGTACAGACGGCCCTGTATAGTCCGACCCGGAGCTGGTAGGCGCTCGTCCCGTCATGGGAGTTCAGAAACCAGATCTCGGGAACCGCCTCGCGAAGCTCGACGGTCTCGAGCCGACGCCGGAGGCGAATGAGGTGCCGGGCATGCAGAGGACTGATGCTGCGAGAGGCCGTCTGTCGAGCTTCCACGGGGAGAAATCCGACCCCGCCCAGCGCATCGAGCACCCGCGCGGTGGAGATGAACGTGTAGGCCTTGCTGAGGCGCTCGTGCGCCCCTGGGGCGTAGACGGCCGGTACTCGGTCGCGAAGGTCTGTGGGACTAAGGGCGCGTTCGAAGGCGGAGGAGTAGTTCGTCTGGTCGCGTGGAATGAAGGTGGTTTCGATGTTCATGTCGGTGTCCCGGAATGGTCTTGGGCGGGATTGCCCGCCAATCCCCGGTCACGCCGCAGCGCAGCCGTCAATGGGCGGCAGCCGGCCCGGTGGGCCGCGAGCCCGCTTCGCGCGAAGCCATTGACGACGAGAACGGCGTGGCAGACTTGGGACCCAGGCAAGCCCGCTCTTCTTCTTTCGGGGGCTTCTTGCACCAGCCCGCAGAGATGCCCGAGCTCCCGAGCGATGAGCCCTGAGAAGATCCGGCCGAAACCCAGCAAGTCAGAGAAGCCCGCGATCGGCAAAGGACAGCACGCTCGTCGCTGTCACGATCAGGTGGTCCAGGAGCCTCACATCGATGAGGCTCAAGCCCTCTCGCAGGCGCTTCGTGATGATCTCATCCGCATGGCTCTGATCCTGCACCCCGCTTGGATGATTGTGAAAGGCAATGCAGGCGGCGGCACTCTTCTCGAGGACGAGCTTCACGACCTCGCGCGGATGCACGCTCGCGCCATCGATCGTCCCGCGGAAGAGATCCACGCATTCGATCACGCGATGCCTGCCATCGAGCAGGATCAAGCCGAAGGATTCGTAGTCGAGATGCCCGAGGCGCAGCGAGAGATACTCGCCGACCTTCTGCGGCGATGACAGCGCCGCGCCGCGACGGACGCGATGAGCCAGCAACTGTCGAGCGGTGCTCAACACTTCGTGGGTAGATGCAGGTCGCGAGCTGCCGTCAACGTGAACGAAAAGAGTGAAATTCGACATGTTCGCTCATCCGGTCTTCGGGCGGGATTGCCCGCGCTGGCTCGCACACGCCGCAGCGCAGTCCGTCAATGGGCGTGAGCCGGCTGAAAGGCCGCGAGCGCGCCTCGCGCGAAGCCATTGACGGCGAGAACGGCGTGATAGGTTGACCGCTTGAAGCAAGCCCGCCCTCCTCCCGAGCCGTCGCGCACACTTTGAGAAGTTGGTTAGGACAGCTCGGGGGAGAAGCAGATCAGAGCAGCTTCGAGAGCCTCATGCATCGCGCTGCGAGGTGCTCGTAGGTCTGCGCTGAGCGAAGCAGATCTCGCGCGTTCTGCGGACTGTCCTGAGCCAGAGCCGCTCGAGCTCGCTCCTTTGGCGCCACCGTCTCACATGCCCTTGTATGAGGCTCCATGGCCGGTAAGATCCTCACCGCGTAGACAAACCAAGGGTTCACCATGGCGAACAGACTCCCGCCCCATGTTGATTTTCTCATCTGCGATCAGGCAGTGCGGAACGGGGACGGAACGCTCAACCTCATGCGGATGCACGGCAGTCAAGAATCGCGCCCCGGCCTGCGAAGGCCAAGCCCGGCGCGCCTGTGGGGGTGTGGTTCGATGAGCTCTGGTTTTTGTGGATCTTCTCTGATGGCAATGGCTCGTTCGATTGCTCCACCGAACTCATCGGGCCGAAGAATTTCCGTGAGTCAGAAAGCTGGACGCCTTTGCACCTGGCGGGCGACTTGAAAGGCTCTGGGATCAGTTGGCGAATGGAAAAGACTGAATTGCCGCTCGGCACTTATGCCGCTCGCATCCACCAAGTTGGGGAGCGGGTCTGCGAGCGCGCTTGGGAGATCGTAACAGGGTCGGACGCTGCCTCAATTGCACCGGGCGGCCGGGCATAGATTCCGCGCCAATCCCACGGTTATCGTGACGCCATCCACGGGAGGGCCTTACGATGCAAGCCGCAGTCGGTTACTTGAGAGTCAGCACTCGCGAACAGGGCCGCAGCGGATTGGGACTTGCGGCACAGCGCAATGATATTGAAGCCTTCGGAGCGCGTGAAGGATTCGCCGTCAGGTCCTGGCATCAGGACGTGCAGACGGGCGCGGGAGCAGATGCTCTGCTGCTTCGACCGGGGCTTGCGGCTGCGCTGAAGGAGGCGAAATCGGTTCGGTGCCCGCTCATCGTCTCGAGGCTCGACCGTCTATCCCGCAACGTGCATTTCATCACCGGGCTCATGGAGCACAAGGTGCATTTCATCGTTGCGGCACTTGGGAAGGATTGCGATGAGTTCACGCTGCACATTTACGCATCCCTAGCCGAACAAGAGCGAAGGATGATCTCAGAGCGCTGCAAAGCCGCCGCAGCCGTCCTGAAGCGCGCAGGCAAGAGGCTCGGGGTCTTGCGATGGTCCAAAAGGAAGCGGAAATGGATCCAAGCCCAGGCGCATGCCGGCAGGCGTAGAGCCGCAATGGAACGAGCCGAGACCTACCGGGGGCACATCGAATGGGCATTCAGGCAACCGGGCGCGCATGGACGAGCCATCTCGTGTACGGCGGCGGCAAACCAGTTGAATGATCGAAAGATCCCTTCCCCCATGGGAGCGACTTGGTCTGGAACTCAAATCGTTAGCATGGCGCGTCGTCTTGGCCTGGACCCTCCACCGGCACGCATCTCACCTGAGCTGTCGCCCGTTCTGATCAGAGAACTTTGGGAGAAGTCGCCGGGGATCACGGCTCCCGAGGTGCTTGCCAAGCTGGGTCCGAAGCGCCCCTTGGGACTTGATCGCGCGATGAAATTGTTGACTGTATGTCGTAAGGCAGAAGCGAGCCGCGGCGCCGTACACAAGAAAATAGGATGGCACATCGATCGTCGGACGCACTTGCGAATCCGGATAGGTGCGACTTGGCAGAAACATCCAAAGTGGACGGCAAGGCAGATGATTGCCGAGGTGGGACCAAGTCCTCCAATGTCAGTGAGGTGGGTGCAAAGAATTTTGAGGGAGTGTCGCTGGGGGTACCCTGAGGAACGCAACATGCCTCGGCGGACCGGCAAGCCGCCTCGACCCTATGTCCGTTCCATTAAATTGCCTCGACAGTTACGGCGAACGAATTTAGATCCGACACCGAGACGATGACCAACGTCACAGTGCAACTTACCCACCGGGAGATTGAAGCGCTGAAGGCGCGCACGGGCAAGCGATGTGCGGCTGCGGCGCTCAAGGCGTGGGCCGGTCGTGCAAATGCAAAGCGCTCGATTGCCGAACGTCGGGCCGCTCTCAAGGGCTCGTTAGAGGAAGAACAGACCCAGGCCATTCGTTGGTTTTATAGCTAATCATTCAAAGCGCACTGACGTACCAGCGCCTTCCGAGCGGTGCATTTGGTTATCGAGGTCACGCCGCCGCGCAGTCCGTCCATGGGTCTGAGCAGGCCGCAAGGCCGCGAGCGCGCTTGGCGCGAAGCCATTAACAGCGAGAACGGCGTGATAGGTTAACTGCCTGAGGAAAGCCCGCCCTCCTCCCGAGCCGCCGAGCGTACTTGGACGTTGGTGAGACAGCTCCGGAGAGAAAGCGGGCTACGGACACGGGATCTGTTAACCCATTAGATAGTGGGCGCGACTCTTCGATGCGAGCTCGCTGGATGCAGCTGCATTTTGATTGTCCTCGAGTTGCTTGTAACCACCCTGACGCAGGACGACCTGTCGGATGGTCCCAACCGACACGCCATACTGTCGCGCAATCTGCGCGAGAGTTCGGTGCGTTCGATGCCAGTCCCAAATCTCCGCCACTTGTGCATTGGTCAGCGCCCTTGGTCGCCCGATCGTGCCTGACATGATGCTCCACTCCGCGTGAACACTGGCGAGTTACCAGCGCGGACGCGTCTGCATGCCGCAGTCGAGCCGTCACAGGGGCGAAGCCGGCCGCAAGGCCGCAAGCGCGCTTCGCGCGTAGCCCTTGACGGGGAGAACGGTATGCGAGGCTTGAGAGCGCGGGGGCGAGCCACGCCTGCCTTTCGCGGCTACGTGCATCAGGGCTCGCGAGTCTTCGACGATCGCTAGCGCGTCAAGTCGTGTTCGGGCGAGGCTTCGGGTAAAGGCGCGCGATCGCGCACACGCACGACGGGCGGAGGAACACCTCGCTCGGTCGCCCGAGCGAGCACCTCACGTACCAGGGTCAGAAACCTCTCTCGCTGCTCGAGCTTCTCGAAGCGCTCGGTTGCAAACTTCCGTGCCGAATCGAGCGTGAGATAGGCACCGAGGAGCTCGGGATGGTTCCGGATGGCCTCTCGGGGATGCGCGCGAGGGTCTCGGAGCTGATCGGCGGCTGCCGAGCGCTCATCGAACCACTCGCGCTTTTCGATCACCCAGTGGCTGCGCGGGGACTCATAGCGGTGCACTTCGATCGGCTTGCCCTCGGTACTTCTGCGCCGGATCACGACTTCCACCGGATCGATGCCGTTCTCCTTGATTCCGATCTGATCGCCGAGCTTGGGTTGGGTGGTCGATTTCTCCAAGGCGTGCTTCAGAGCGGGTGACCAGAAGGTTCGCACACCGCGATCGCTTGTGATCTTCACGAAATAGGAGCCTTCGGCACCGGGGCGAAACTCGTGCGGGGCGGCGCCATGCTCGAGCAGCCGCCCGACGGTGAGCCGATCGATGCTCGGACGTGCGGAATCGTCGCTCGCGTTCATTCCCTTCTCCCGACCGCCTCGCCTAGCTCAGCGTGCGTGCCGAGGTACGCACGCGCTTGGGCTCGACGTTCACGATGGGGCTGCGCTCGCGCAGGCGTGGCGGGGCGATCGTCTCGCCCGCTTCGATCGCGCGCGCAAGCTGCTCGCGAACCTTCGCCAGGAACTTCGCGCGGCTCTCGGCATCGGCGATCTGCTCCTTGGCAAAGGCGGCCGCGCCCTTGAGGACGAGGTATGAACCTGAGAGCGCCGGAATCTGCCGGACATCTGGCGGATCAGCAGAAGGATCCCTCAGAAACTTGGCCAGCACCGCGCGTTCTTCTAGGAAGGATGACTTCTCGATCGCCCAGCGGTTGCGCTCGGCCTCGATGGGGCGCTGCCCGAGGAGCTCGCCCTCAGGGCTGACCTCGCGTCGTAGGACCTTGACCTTCTCACGAGCGACCCGCCGCACCGTGACTTCATCGCCGACCTGCGGGGCGCTCTTGGCCTCCCGGATTGCACGCTCGAGATCGACCCCCCAGAGCGTGCGCTCGCCCTCTGAAGTCTTGAGGGTCACGTAATAGGAGGGCTCACCGTGTGGGTGGAACTCGTAAGTAGCGTAGCCATGCTTCACGAGCGCTCCGACGAGCTCTCGGCGCCGCGTTGCGGTGGCTGAGTCAGATTCCCGCGGAGCGTTGCTCTTCGCGGGCTTGACTGAGGAGGCTGCCGGCGGAGGTGGGTGCGTCGGAGTGGGCACCGGCCGGGGCTTACGCGGCAGGGTGGCTCGGGTTGCCGACTCATCGGTGGTGCTGTTGGTCGGCGATGACGAGGGTGAGGGCTCCACGAGCGGTACACGCGGCGGAGCGGGTTTTCGGGCGCTCGCAACATCCCGCACGAGCCGCGCCTGTTCGAATTCGGTGGGCTTGTAGCCGCGCACGAGGAGGCCTGTGACCGTTGCCTCTCTCCAGGCTCGCCTCCTGAAGCGCTCGGAGCCGGAGACCGTGATCTCCTGCCAGCCTCGTACCAAGGCAATGGCGATGAGCGAGCGCACGAGCTCATTGTTCTCCGAGCGGCTTGTGAGCTTATGTCCGTGGTCGCGAAAGGCCCTTGCGCCATCTTCGAAGTAGTAATCCTTCCCGACTTGAACGAAGTGCGCACGCACGGCCTCAGGTACAGGATCGGCATCGCGGAAAGAGCGCTGCCGCCGGCTCTGCACGCCGGGAGGATCTTGCGTGCCCGTAGGCGCGCTGAGCGCGGCATCGCGCACACTCGAATCCGCAGACGTCCAGGGCTCCGTATTCGTCAGTCGCCCGAGGGTTCGATCCACGAAGCTCACGAGCGCCGGCGAGGGCCGGATTACATTCAGGAAGGGCGCCCTGGCGCGGCCGTGTGTGCGGTGTCTCTGCGAGAATCTTCTATGTCGAGCCTTGGCCATCCCCTCACCTATTTCCCTCGTAGGGAGGCTAGGAACTCATCCGCTACCCGTGTGATCTCAGAGTCCGAGATCTCTCGGCCCTTCGGAATCTCAATCCCTGAGAAATCCGCATCGAAGTCCGAAAGCGCAAGGTCACGACCCAAGTCCTCAAACGTCGCCTCGCGCACCGTGTACCCGGGTCCGGGCTCGACCGGCGCGATTGCCCCAGCTGACTGCAGCGGTGGCGCCGCGGGGGCGCCGGGTTGCGGCTCGACGGGAGACTCCAATGCAATCCTCGAGGAGGTCGTCGCGACGGTCGAGGCTGGCGGGGACAGCAGCCGACGCCTGAAGCGCGGGTCCTTGTAGTAGCGGATCTTGCGGGCGAGGATCGGCCGTAAGCCCTCGCAGAAGATGATCTCTTTGTCGGGCCCCAATTCGCGAACCTCCTGCGGGAGCAGCAGCGCGCGCCGTTGTTCACTCACGGAAACGCTTGCACCTCCTCGGCCACGAAGGCTCGTGCTCCAGATCGGTTGCGAGCGCGAGCGAGCTTTCACGGTCGTCATGCCTAGATCATCGGAGATCGCCTTGGCGTCCTCGTAATCCTTAGGCGCAAAGACGATCCGGGCGCCCAACGACTTCAACATCGTCTGGGTATTCATCTCACCGTACACCTCGCGCAGCTGGGAGGGCGCCTGACACACCAACGCCACGCGCACGTTGTAGCCAGGCAGGTATGCGATCGATTCGGCAAGAATCGGAATGCGCCCGAGTGCCGGGGCCTCATCGAGCAGCATGAGAAGCTGATTGGTGAGCCTGGGATCATGTTCGGGGAGTTCCCGGGTCTGAAGTCCGATGGCCTGCTCGAAGAAGAGGCTTAAGACCGGGCGAAGACGGTGCAGATCATCGGGATTGACGCCGACGTAGATCGAGACGCGCTGGGATCGAAGCTCGCGCAGATCAAAGTCACTCGCGGCAGTTGCGGCATCGAGCATGGGGTTCAACCAGAGATCAAGCCTCGAGGTGAAGGTCTTGCGAATCGAGGACGCGGTGACCGGTGCCAGATCGATCACATCGCTCAAGGCACGCATGCACTCGCTTGAGAGTGGATACCGCCCGCTCTTTCGACCCTGAATGAGGCGTTTCCAGTGGTGTCCGAAGCCCTCATCATCGGAGGCCATTCCCTGGCGGAGCACCTCGCCGATCGTCTTGGGGAGCTGCGGGGTTTCGAAGATGTAGAGCGCAATTCCTAAGAAGAGCGAGCGGGCGGAGGCCATCCAGAAGGGATCAGCTCCCGGCACCTCGGGGTAGAACATGCTCGCGATGCGCTGGATGTCATTGATCCGACGGTTGCGCTCGGATGAGACATAGGAGAAGGGATTCCAGCGCGCCGTGCGACCCTCCTCGCTCAAGGGATCAAAGAGATAGCAGGCCTGCCCTGCCGATGAGCGGTAGCCCGCGGTGATGGTCCAGTTTTCCTTCTTGATATCAATGCAGACCAGTGACCCGGGCCAGGCGAGCGCGTTCGGGATCACGATGCCGGCGCCTTTGCCGGCCCGCGGCGGGGCGACAAGGGCAACGCCCTGCTGACCATCAAGCAGCAGGAGTCGACCCCGAAAGAATCCGATCCGCCCGAGGATGATTCCCTGCCGACCGACGAGCCCCGCCCGGGAAATTTCTCCCCGGCGCGCAAAGCGAGCATCACCGTGCAGGGATCGCGGACGCGGGGCCGCCATGAGAAGGCCACTCCCCGCGACGAGGACGAAGGCTGCGGTGAGCGCGAAGACGAGCCGAGCGCGAACAGGCCGCACATCGCCGTAGTAATACGCATAGCGAATCGTAGTGAGCGGTGTGGCCCGGTGGGGATCAAGGCCGATGCGCCAGAGAAAGAGATAGCCAGCGAGATACTGCACGGCGATAAGCCCTACGAGGCCGATCAGGCTCGCCCGGCCGATCCCCCGCACCTTACTCCGCCTCGCTCCTGGAGAGATTCCTGCGCTTTCGCATCGGGTCGTAGTAGATCTCGCGGATGAAGCGCTCGTGACGCTCGATCCCGAACTGAATTACAACGTCGATCAGTTGATAAAGGAGGCTCTTGATATCGGCTCGCGCGAGCTCGCATCCGCCGCGACTTTGCTTGATGAGGAGCACGAGTTGCTCGAAGGCGAGCTCGGCGCTTGAGGCATGCACGCTCGTGATCGAGCCCGGGTGCCCGGAATTGACGTTCCTGAGGTAATCGAAGGCCTCCTCGGCACGCAGCTCCGCAAGGAGAATGCGATCGGGCTTCATGCGCAGGCAGCTCTCCAGGAGCTGCTTGGGGGTGACGCGCGCAAGCCCCTGGTCGTCCTTGCTGTAGAAGAGCCGCACGCAGTTGGGGTGGTCCCCGAGGACGAGCTCCTTCGCATCCTCGATGACAATCAAGCGCTCATCGGAGGGAATCTCCCGGATCAGCGCCTTGGTCCAGGTGGTCTTGCCGGACCCCGTCGGCCCTGAGACCAGGATGTTCCGGCGGGAAAGCACCGCGAGGCGCATGAATGCCGGGTAGTCGCATGATGAGAGCAGGCGCAACAGTTCTTCCTCGGTCTCATCCAGTCGCCCTTCTGCGCGCCGGGCACGTCG
>Ga0335085_10011472_pt1 | contig 13143 bp, 12 predicted proteins | sample Lox_Sample_45_FD_206712 | JGI IMG/M metagenome (GOLD analysis project Ga0335085, IMG submission 206712) | Soil microbial communities from Loxahatchee National Wildlife Refuge, Florida, United States - Lox_Sample_4.5 | ecosystem: Environmental > Terrestrial > Soil > Wetlands | place: USA...
GCGCGGAGGAGTTCGCCCGCGAGCTCGAGCGGGTGCGCGCGCAGGGCTTCGCGATCAACAACGAGGAGCTCGCCTACGGCCTGCGCTCGATCGCCGCACCCGTCCTCGACCACGACGGCCGGGCCGCGGGAGCGATCAACCTCGCCGTCCACACCTCGATGGTGTCGATCGACGAGCTGGTCGCGGGGCTCAGCGCCGCCGTCTGCCGCACTGCGGCCGACGTCTCCGCCCTGCTGGGGTATCGGAGCGCCTAGCGGTGGCGTTCGCTCCCCGACCGTCGTCGTCCCGTCTTGCGCTCCGGGTGCGGCCCGGTTAAGGTCGGGCGCGGATGCGCGACAATATTGTGGCGAATCCCGAATCGAGTGCCCCGGAGGCGCCTGCCCCGCCCCCCGCGCGTCGTGAGCTGAACATCCGGCGGATCCTCGACCCGCTGTTCGAGATGCAGTCGAACAGCGTCTTGATCGCGCTCGGGCTCCTGCTCTTGTTGTTCGCGGTCACCCACCCGGAGTTCTTCTCCCTGCGGCAGATCCAGATCGTGCTGCAGTCCTCGGTGTACGTCGGAGTGATCGCCTGCGGGATGTGCTTCCTGATCGCGATGCGCCTGCTCGACCTGTCGGTCTCCTCGATCCTCGCGCTCACGGCCGGCATCGCAGCGCTCCTGATGAATCAGGGCTGGAATCCCTGGCTCGCGGCGCTCGTGGCGCTCCTCTGCGCAGGCGCGATGGGCCTCTTCAACGGCTTTCTCGTGCAGACGATCGGCATCTCGGCGCTGCTCGCGACGCTCGCCACGTTCTATCTCTACAACGGGCTCAACGACGGGCTGACCAACAGCAACACGGTGAACATCGGCTACTCGCTCAGCGGCGAGCCGATCAAGGGGAACGACGCCACGTCGAGCTCGTTCTTCACCGCGTTCAGCGGCGACTTCCTCAAGGTCCCGATCGCCGCGTGGGTCATGCTCGGGATCGCGGTGATCCTCACCGCCGTGCTGCGGTACACGCCCTTCGGCTACCGCGTGCGATCGATCGGCTCCAATCCGGAGGCAGCGCTGTTCTCCGGCATCTCGATCGCGCGCGTCCGCTACCAGGCGTTCATCCTCGTCGGCGTCGTCTCGGGCGTCGCGGGGCTCCTCGTGCTGCAGTTCTTCCACGCTGCCGACCCGTCGGTGGGCGGCGCCGACAACCTGCTGGCGATCGCTGCCGTGATCATCGGCGGTACGCCGATGCGCGGCGGCTCGGCGACGGTCTTCGGGGCGATGGTCGGCGCGATTCTGCTCTCGGCCGTCACCAGCGGCCTCGTCTATTTCAACATCAACGAGAACTGGGCCCAGTTCGCGCTCGGGGCCGTGATCCTCGGAGCGGTTTCCGTCGACAGCGTGATTCGAGCCGGCCGGCGGCGCGGGCCTCTGTGAACTGACCTGATGCGTCAAATCCCGTCTAAGACATCGAATTGCAATGTGAACAGGCACCGACGAGAGGGAGGGCAAGGAGGATGTTCCAACGGTTGAAAGTGCGTCCAGGCCTGGCTGCGCTGGTCCTGCTCGGCGCGGCCGTCCTGGTGACGGCGACAACGGCATCGGGCGCGGCGAAGGCGAAGCCGAAGCTGGCGATGATCGTCGCCGCCAACAACCAGAACGCGTTCCAGGAGATGGCCGACGGCGCCAAGGTGGCCGCCAAGGTTCAGGGCGACGACTTGACGTCGGCCGCTCCACCCTCGGTCACCGAAGACGGCACGACAGAGGTGCAGGAGTTCCAGTCGGCGATGTCGACCTCGAAGGACGGAATCGGGATCATGACGACGATCCCGCCGGACTTCGCGACGGTCGAGGCGCAGGCGATCTCGCAGGGGATCCCGGTCGTGGCGGTCGACGCCTGTCCGGTTCCGACGTCGAACGTCCCGACCTGCGTCGCGAACGACAACGTCCAGGTCGGTGAGGCGATCGCCAAGAAGCTGACGAAGAAGATCCCGAAGCACAAGAAGGGCGTCGTCGTCGTCGGCAACGACATCCCGCAGCTGCCGCTGCTCGGCCTGCGGATCCAGGGCATGGAGAAGGTGCTGCACAAGTACGACCCGAAGCTCACCTTCACCAAGCCGTTCAACGTGACCTCGGACCCGACCACGAACGAGCAGAACTGGGCGAGCCTCGTCTCCAAATACCCGCACGCGGTCGCCTACATCGCGCCGGGCGACCAGGACGCCGTCTCGTTCGTCCACATCACGAAGTCGACGCACAAGCACTACCTCGTGATCGCCTGCGACGTCGACCCGACCGCGATCAACGGCGTCAAGAACGGCCAGATCTACGGCCTCGGCGACCCACAGCACTTCCTCAAGGGCTACCTCGCCATGTACATCCTCAACAAGCATGCGCACGGCGGGAAGCTGATCACCGGCTGGTGGAACCCCGGTGCGGGCGCCATCACGAAGTCGAACGTCAAGGCCATCATCAAGCGCGAGAAGAACAACAACGCGCGGTACGCCTACTACAAGGCCCTCATCAAGAAGGAGATCAAGAAGCCGAGCAAGTACATCAAGCCCCTCAGCAAGGCCGGAGCGAACTAGCGCGACGTGCTCGAAGCGCTGGGGATCTCCAAGTCCTACGGCGGCGTACACGCACTTGCCGGCGCGAACCTCGTGGTTCGCGCCGGCACGGTGCACGCCTTGCTCGGCGAGAACGGAGCGGGCAAGTCGACGCTCGTCAAGATCATCGCGGGCGCGTTGCCGGCAGACGAGGGAACCCTTCGCCTGGACGGCAACGATGTCTCCTTCGCGACCACCGCCGACGCCGCGGCGCACGGCGTGGCAGTGGTCTCGCAGGAGCTGAACCTGTTCGACGATCTCGACCTGCTCGCGAACCTCTTCCCGCAACGTGAGCCGCTGCGGGGACCGTTCGTCGACCGGTCCGAGATGGCCCGGCGCGCGCGCCCGGTGCTGCACGACCTGGGACTCGGCGACGTGCCTCTGCGGCGACTCGTCGGCGAGCTCTCGCTCGCCCAGCGCCAGCTCGTAGAGGTCGCCAAGGCGCTCGTGACTGCGCCACGCGTCCTCGTGCTGGACGAGCCGACCTCCGCACTCGAGGCCGCCAGTACCGCGCTCCTGATGGACGTCGTCCGTGTGCTGCGAGAGCGGCAGGTCGCTGTCGTCTACGTGTCGCACATCCTCCAGGAGGTGATGAGCCTCAGCGACGAGGTCACCGTGCTGCGGGACGGGAAGGTCGTCGTCGAGGCCGCTCCCCGTCAAGGCTTGTCGATGTCGTCGATCGTCAAGGCGATGCTCGGCGAGGACGAGCCCAACGCGGCGAAGCAGGCGGCGCCGAGGGCGGCGAGCGTCGCTGCCGCGATCGACGCCACCGACGCCTCGAACTCACGGCTTCGCTTCGAGTCGGTCCGCCTCGACGGCGCCCTCGAAGACGTCAGCTTCGCTGTCGAGGCAGGCGAGATCGTGGGTCTCGCCGGTCTCGCCGGCTCCGGCCACGTTGCCGTGCTCCAGCTCGTCACCGGCCAGCGGCGTGCGGGCTCGGGCACGCTCACCTTCCCAGCCGGCGCCCGCGCACCGCGGAGCCTGCGGGATGCGATCGCCTCCGGTGTCGCGCTCGTCAGCGGCGACCGGCGACGTTTCGGACTGATGCTCGACAAGCCGCTCTGGGACAACATCGCCCAGGTGCGAGCGATCGCGCTACGCCGCGACGGCCTCGTCATCCGCAAGGGAAAGCTGCGCGCGCTTGCCGCCCAGCACGTGCACGACCTCCGGATCCGGACTCCCTCGCCCAACGAGACGGCGGGCCGGCTCTCGGGCGGCAATCAGCAAAAGGTCGTCTTCGCCAAGTGGCTCGACGCCAAGCCTTCGATCATGGTGCTCGACGACCCCACTCGTGGAGTCGACGTCGGCGCGACGGCCGAGATGCACGCGCTCATCCGCGCGGCGGCAGCAGGCAACGCCATCGTCCTCTTCAACTCGACGGACCTCGAGGAACTGTGCTCCGTCTGCGATCGCGTGCTCGTCTTCTTCCAGGGCCGGATCTGCGCGGAGCTCTCGCACGACGCGCTCACGGTTCGCAACGTCCTCGAGTCGATGAACACGGGCGCGCTGCCCGCCGCCGCCTAGGCGTGCCCCGCCGGTCGGCGCGCTGGACGGCCGGCGTGGTTGCGGTCACGATGGGGCTGGCCGCGTGCGGGTCGCAGCACGCTTCGCCTGCAACGGACGGGGCTCAGGCGCGCCGGACGATCACGACGATGCTCCGCGACCTGGCGGACGCCGACGGCCAAGCCGCCTGCGAGAGGCTGACGGCCACCGGCCAGGCGAGCCTGATCAAGGCCATCGGGCCGGAGCTCACGAACTTCGGCATCAACGACTGCGCCCAGGTCGTGCACATCACGGGACGGCAGCTGAGCCCGAAACTGCGACGCGAGCTGCGACACGCGACCGTCGGCAGGGTCGCGGTGCACGGTTCGAATGCAATTGCTCGCTGGTCGGCGATCACGAGCCTGGACGGCGACCTCGCCGCATTCTTCGGGCACCCGAAGCCTGTCACGCTCGTCGAGGTGGACGGCCGCTGGCTGATCAGCGGGCTCTAGAAGCTTCGGGTATCGCTCTCGCCCTCCGCTCGCGTCCGAGGGTGACGGTGACGGCGAGCGCCAGTACCGCGGATGACGCGATCACGATCCCCATCGGCAGTCCCGAGCGGCTGCCGGCGACGCCGACGAGCGGCGCGACGACGGCTCCCAGGCCGAACTGCAGCAGCCCGAGCAACGCCGAGGCACTGCCCGCGACGTCTCCGTGCTCGGCCATCGCAAGCGCCGTCCCGTTCGGGATCACGAACCCGCACGCGCCGACCACGACGAGGAGGCCGACGAGCATCGCCGCCAGCCGGCCGTGGAGGGCTGCTACAGCCAGCACCTCCGCTCCCGCCGCCGCCAGCGCGAGGAGCCCGATGCGCAGCAGGTGCTCGGGCCCGGTGCGACCCACGAGCCAGCTGCTCGTCTGCGCAGCGAACACCATTGCAAGCGCATTGGCCGCGAACACGAGGCTGAAACTCTGCGGCGACAGGCCGTAGACGTTCTCGAGGACGAACGACGACGCCGAGATGTAGGCGAAGAGCGTCGCGAAGCCGAGCCCGAACGCCGCCGCCGGGGACGCGAAGGTCCGGTCGCCGGCGAGATGCCGAAAGACTCGGACGGTGCTCCCGAGGCCGCCGCCGTGGCGACGCCCTGCGGGCAGGGATTCGGGCACGCGGAACAGCGCGAGCAGGAACAGGACGACGCCGACACCTGCGAGCGCCACGAAGATCTCCCGCCAGGAGCCGACCTGCAGCACGAGACCGCCGGCGATCGGAGCGACGATCGGCGCGATCCCGACGACGATCAGGAGAATCGAGAAGACGCGCGCCGCGTCGCGCCCGCCCCACACGTCACGGACGATCGCACGTCCGATCACGACGCCCGCGCTGCCGGCCACACCCTGGAGGAAGCGGAGCCCGACGAGCGACCAGATGTTCGGCGCGAGCGCGCAGGCCGCGGACGCGCCGGCATAGGCCACCAGCCCGACGAGCAGTGGACGACGGCGGCCGTAGGCGTCGCTCAACGGGCCTGACACGAGCTGGCCGAGGGCGAGACCGGCCATGCACGCCGTCAAGGTGAGCTGCGCCGGCGCTGCCGAGGTGTGCAGGTCGCGGGTCAAGCCCGGCAGTCCGGGCAGATACATGTCGATCGACCACGGCGGGAAGGCGGAGAGCAACCCGAGCACGATGAGCAGCTCGCGACGGCTGCGGCCGCCCGGCTCCATCTACATCGCCTGCGTCGAGGGGCGAACGAGCAGCTCGCTCACCGTCACGTTCTCGGGCTGGGTGACCGCGTACAGCACGGCGGCGGCGACGTCCTCGGCTTCGAGCGGGGTGACTCCCGCGAAGCCGCGCATCGTCTCCTGCAGCACCTCCTCGCGGACGTGGCTGCGCAGCTCGGTGGCGACCGAGCCGGGCTCGATCAGCGTGACCCGGATTCCTTCCTCGCGATGCTCTTGGCGCAGAGCCTCCGAGAAAGCCCCGATCCCGAACTTCGTCAGGCTGTAGACGCCGGAGTAGTGGCCGACGACCCGGCCGCCGACGGAGCTGACGTTCACGATGTGGCCCGAGCCCTGCGCCCGCATCAGCGGCAGCGCCGCGTGCGTGCAGTAGAGGACGCCGAAGACGTTGACGTGGATCATCTCGCGCCACTCCTCGGTCGGCGCTCCGTCGATCGGACCGAGCTTCATCACGCCGGCGTTGTTCACGAGCACGTCGAGTCGCCCGAGCTCGCCGCGCGCGCGCTCGACGAAGCCACGTGCCTCGTCCTCGTTGCCGACATCCGCCGTGACGGCGAGCGCCCTCCCACCGGCCTCCTCGATCCGCGCCGCGAGCGCCTCGATCCGCTCGGTGCGACGGGCGCAGACCGCGACTGCGGCGCCCGCGTCGGCACAGGCGAGCGCGACCGCCTCGCCGATTCCCGACGACGCGCCGGTGACCGCGACGACCTTGCCCGCGAGCGCGCTCATCTGCCTGTACCGACCCGCACGTCGACCACGACGGCGGCGCCCGCCGCCGCGCGCTCGACCGCCTCGGCGAGAGCGGTCGGCGTGCCCTCCGCCTCGACAACCGGCCCGACTCCCTCGAGCCCGAGCGAGCGGGCGAGCTCCCCAAGATCCGGGTCCGGATCGCGGATGTGCTGGCCGATCCAGCGGTTCTCGACCGGGCGGCCGCGCGCGAGCGCGACCCGCTCCTGGTGCACCTCGTCGTTGAAGAACGAGCGGTTGTTCGCGACGACGACGAGGAGGGGCAGCCGGTAGTGCGCGGCCGTCCAGAGCGCGGTGGCGGCCATCAGGAAGTCGCCGTCGCCGAGGACGGCGACCGGCAGCCGCTCGGTGCCCGCGAGAGCGAGGGCGGCGCCGACCGCCATCCCCGGCCCGGAGCCGAGCCCTGCGCCGCCGTCCTGACCCAGGTAGTCGAGCGGGTGGGCGACGGCGAGGTCACGGCCGTCCCAGCCGAGCGGGAGCCGAACGAGACAGGCATCCCGTCCGGCGAGCGCTTCCTGAAGCGCGGCGGCGAGCCCACGCAGCGGGATCCCGTCCTCGCCGGCAGGCTCCGGCGCGGGGCTGTCCGGCTCGACGTGCGAGGTCCATCCCGGCGCAGGCCCGCGTCCGGCGAGCCGCTCGTCGAGCGCCGCGACAACGAGGTCGGGGTGTGCGCGGACCGCAAGGTCGACGGGTGCGAGCTCGAAGTGGTCCTTGCTCCATCCGTTGTGCAGCGTGTCGTCGAGCGTGCACGAGACGACGCGCGCACCGACGGGACCCCCGCCCCAGGCCTGGTGCAGAGTGCCGCCGAGGTCGATCCAGTCGAGCGAGAGGACGAGATCCGCCGAGCGGATGAGCGCGCGACCCTCGGCGGTGAGGAACGTGCCGGGTGGTGCGGAATTGAGCGGGTGCGCCGTCGGGAACGACGCCCCGGTCTTCAGGTCCGTGAGGACGGGCGTCCCGAGACGCTCCGCCACGCGAACTCGCGCCTCCCAGCCGGGCAAGCTGCGCCCGACCCGACCGACGAGCAGCAGCGGCCGCTCCGCGCCGTCCAGCGCGTCGAGCACCGCGTCGACACATGCGGCAGAGGGCGCAGGCGAGGGCGCCGGCCGGTGGCGATCGAGGTCGGGCAGCGACACGTCCGGTGGCAACGGCGCCTCCTGCAGGGCGGCGTCGAGACAGACGTAGACCGGCGCGCAGGGGTAGCTCTCGGTCATTGCGGCCGCTCTCGCGACCGACTCCACCGCGGCGGCGATGGACGCGGGCTGGTCGTCCCACTTGACGTAGCTCCGGACGAGCGCGCCCTGATCGGCGGAGGTGTGGATCCAGTCGATCCACGGACGCCGCTCGACCGCGTCGACCGGGCCGGTGGCGCCGAGGACGAGCATCGGAACGCGGTCGCAGTAGGCGTTGTAGAGCGCCATCGTCGCGTGCATGAGGCCGACGTTCGCGTGCAGCGCAACGGCCAGCGGGCGCTCCGTCACCTTGGCCCAGCCGTGCGCCAGCGCCACGGCGTGCTCCTCGTGCAGGCACACCACCAGGCTCGGGCGCCGGTTGCCGAGGTAGTTGACGAGGCTGTCGTGCAGACCGCGGAAGGAGGCACCCGGATTGAGCGCGATGTGCGGGACGTCGAGCCGGTGCAGAAGCTCGGCGACGGCGTCGCTTCCGTAGGCGAGCGGCGGCTGCCCGTGCGGCGCCCGCACCGGGTTCTCGACTTGCTCGCGGACACGGTCGCTCGCTCCCAAACCTGCTATTCATTATCCCTAATGGGCGTGAGAGCCACGGACCGTGGCTGAGATCGTCGGCGGCTTCGGAGTGCCGCACGTGCCGCACTTTCCCTCCTGGGTCGTCGACGGCCACCCGCTCGCCTCCGAGATCAGCCGGCTCTACGACGAAGTGGGAACGCGGCTGCGTGAGGCGGAGCCCGACACCCTCGTCGTCTTCACCTCCGACCACTACAACGAGTTCTTCGAGACGGTGCCGATCTTCTGCGTCGCCGTCGCAGAGTCGGCGGAGGGCGCGAGCGACTACGACACGATTCCACACCGCTGGGTCCGGTTCGACGCGCAGCTCGCGCGGGAGCTTCACGCGGGCCTCGTGCGCGCGGGCTTCGACGTCTCGATGAGCCGGGAGCTCGCGCTCGACCACACCGTGATCGGCCCGCTGCACTTCCTCGTCCCCGACCTCGACGTCGCGGTGGTGCCTGTCTTCGTGAGCGCGTTTCTCCGGCCGATTCCCTCGGCGCAGCGGTGTTTCGCGCTCGGCCGGGCGATCCGCGAGCTCCTCGAGCGCGACGGCGGCGACCGGCGCGTGGCATTGCTCGCGAGCGGAAGCTTCTCGCTCGAGATCGGCGGCCCGTGGATCGACGAGGGCTCGCATACCGGGGTGCCGGAGCCGGCCTGGGTCGAGCGCGTGCTCGAGCTGCTCCGGGCGGGCGACGTCGACACGCTCGTCGCCGAGTCGACGGACGATCAACTCGCGCTCGCCGGCAACGCCGGCGGTGAGCTGCTCGACTGGATCGCGATGCTCGGGGCGCTCGACCCGCGGCCGCCGGCGTTCCTCGAGTCCCAGCCCGCCTTCGGACACGCTTATGCCGCGTGGCCGGCATGAGCATCTACGCGGTCGACAAGCTCTGCCGGCGGGTCGTGCACGACGCGGAGCTCCGGCAGTCGCTCGAGCGCTCGCCGGAAGCGACGCTGCGCGCCGCCGAGCCCGCGCTCTCGGACGAGGAAGTACGGCTGCTGCTCGCAGGTGACGTCGGCCGGCTCTCCCGGCTCGGTGCGAACAGCTTCCTGCTGCACCAGCTCGGGCGCTTCGGGCTGTTCGGGCTCGACCTGCCGACGCACGGCGAGCGGATGCGCGCGGAATATGCGGAGGAACGCAACGCCCGGTGGGGGGAACGCGCGTGACCGAGAAACTCCCGATGCTCGTCGGCGGCAAGCGAGTCCTCGCGCGGGACGGCGCAACACTCGACGCCGTCAACCCGGCCAACGGGGAGCTGCTCGCGCGCTTCCCCCGAGGCAGGCCCGAAGACGTCCACGCCGCGGTCGTCGTGGCCCAGGAGGCGTTCCCCGAGTGGCGGGCGACCCACCCGCTCGAGCGCGCGGCGGTCGTCCGCCGCATCGCCGACGCGGTGGAGGAACACGCAGATGAGCTTGCGCGGCTCGACGTCGACGACAACGGCAGCCCCATCCGCGAGATGCGGAACGACGCGCACATCGCGGCGAGCCTGCTCCGCTACTTCGCAGGCCTCGCGCTGCAGCTGCGCGGCGACACGGTCCCGACCGGACACGACCGCCTCGACTACACGCTGCCCGAGCCGTTCGGCGTCGTCGGCCGGATCATTCCCTTCAACCATCCCTTGATGTTCGCCGCCGGCCGGGTCGCGGCGCCGCTGGTCGCGGGCAACACGGTCGTGCTGAAACCGTCAGAGCACACGTCGCTCTCGGCGCTGCGCCTCGGCGAGCTGATCGCGGGGCTCGTGCCGCCGGGCGTGGTCAACGTCGTCACCGGGGCCGGCGACGAGGCCGGCGACGCCCTCGTGGCGCACCCCGGGGTCCGCCGCCTCGCGTTCATCGGCTCGGTCGCGATCGGTCGGGCGATCCAGCAGCGCGCGGCGACGCACGTCGTCAAGACCGTGACGCTCGAGCTCGGCGGCAAGAACCCGATCGCGATCTTCCCCGACGCCGACCTCGACCGCGCGGTCGACGGCGCGCTGCGCGGCATGAACTTCACCTGGCAGGGCCAGTCGTGCGGCTCGACCTCCCGTCTGCTCGTCCACACGTCGCTCCACGACGAGCTCGTCGAGCGGCTGGCGGCGCGGATGGAGGCGCTGCAGTCGGGGATGCCGGCTGAGGAGTCGACCGACACCGGCGCGATCGTGCATCGCCGCCAGTACGACAAGGTGGTCGACTACCTGCGCATCGGCCGCGAGGAAGGGGCGCGGGTCGTGGTCGGCGGCGGTCCCGCCGAGGACGATGCGCTGGCGGGCGGGCTGTTCCTGCGGCCGACGCTCTTCGACGGGGTTCGTCCGGACTCGCGCCTCGCCCGAGAGGAGATCTTCGGTCCCGTCCTCGCCGCGATGCCGTTCGACACCTACGACGAGGCGGTTTCGATCGCGAACGGCGTCGGCTACGGCCTGACCGCGGCCGTCTTCACGCGCGACCTCGCGACGGCGCACCGCTTCGCGCGCGACGTCGAGGCGGGCTACGTCTGGATCAACGACGCGTCACGGCACTTCCCCGGGACGCCGTACGGCGGCGTCAAGGACTCGGGCATCGGCCGCGAAGAGGGCACGGAGGAGCTCCTCTCCTACGTGCAGCTGAAGAACGTCAACCTGGCCTTCTAGCCCCAGAGATCGGACGCGCCGGGAAAGCCCCACGGGTCGATCGCGACCGGCTCCTCGGTCGTCGGCTCGACGCGGGTGAAGGCCGAGCGAAAGAACACGAGCGGAACCGCATCGCCGTCGTCGACTCCGAGCTCGACGACCTCGGCTACGAAGAGCGTGTGGTCGCCGGCGGGATGCGCCGCGACGAGACGCGTGGCGAGCCAGGCGAGCGCACCCTCGAGAATCGGCACGCCGCCCCGCTCGACGAAGCCCGGTTCCTGGCCGTGCGGCCCGACGGGAAGGCCTGCGAAGCGGCGCGCTTCCCGTTCGAGCCGTGCCGGGAGGATGCTGACGCCGTAGCCGTCCGAGCGCGCGAACGCGGAATGGAGGCGCGCCTCGCGGCGCACGCCGACGACGACGAGCGGCGGGCTGAGCGACGCCGACATGAATGCGTTGGCCGTCATCCCGCGCGGCTGTCCGTCCGCGTCGTGGGCGGCGACGACCGTGACGCCGGTCGTGAAGAGGCCGAGCGTCGCGCGCAGCGCGTCGGTGTCGAGCGCCTCGCTCAGAAGAACGGGTCGAGCGGGTTGAGCTCGACCCCTAGGGCGTGCCGGCCGTAGTTCTCGGCCGCGGCGTTGAAGTTGAGCATCACGTGGCAGGCGATCGCGCGCACGTCGCGCCAGCCGCGCTGGATCGGGCTCTCGTCGCGCAGCGCGCCCGCTCCTGCCATCTGCATCAGGTCGTCGACCGCGCGGGTCACGAGCGTCATCGCGAAGCTGAGGTCGCGCCGGTGGTGGACACGGTGCTCGAGCGTCGTCGCCTCGCCGCGCTCGGCAGCCTCGAGACAGCGCCGCAGCAGCAACTCGGCGCTGTCGACCAGCGCAGCGCTCTCTGCGAGGCGCAGCTGCATCGGCAGCGAGGCCGCCAGCTGCTGCCGCGTGTAGGAGTGCGCCTTGCTTCGCGCCGTCTCCGCCCATGCCTCGAGCACACCGCGCGCGATTCCGATCGCGGGTGCGAGCATCGCGTAGCCCGCGTGCGTCATCAGCGGCGCCCGGAACAGCGGCGAGTCGTTGACCTCCGCCCCCGGAGCGACGCCCTCGCGGACGTCCACCATCGATAGCGTGCGGTGGTCAGGGACGAGGACGTCCTCGGCGACGACGTTGTCGGAGCCCGAGCCGCGGAGGCCGGCGTTGTACCAGGTGTCGACGACCGTCACCTCCGAGCGCGGCACGAGGAAGAGATGGTTCGCGACGGCGCCGTCGCTGCCGGCCACGAGCGCGCCGAGCATCACCCAGTCGCTGTGACCGACACCGCTCGCCCACGGCCAGTCGCCCGAAAGGCGAAACCCTCCGTCGACAGCCTCGACCTTCCCGACCGGCGCGAAGGAGGTCGCGACGCGGGCGTCGGACCCGTCGCACCAGACCTCCGCCTGCGCCTGCTCCGGGAAGAGGCCGATCCACTGCGGATGATCGCCCCAGAACGATCCGACCCAGCCCATCGATCCGGAGGCTCGGCCGAGCTCGATCGCGACGTCCGCGACGCTGCCGAAGCCGAGTCCGTAGCCGCCGAACCGCTCGGGGACGACGACGCGCGCGAGCCCCGCGGTCGCGTACGCATCGACCATCTCCTGCGTCAGATGGCGCTCGTCGTCGGCCCGGCGGGCCTGCTCGCGAAGCAGCGGAAACAGGGACCTCGCCCGCTCGACGACCTCCGCCGGACCCGGCCGGGACTGCACGGCCCCTTGCGGCGCGCCGCTCACACACGGAGCATAATCACAGCATTGAATAGCGTCGATAGGAACGAACCGATGGCTCCGAGCGAGCGCCGTAACGTCCACCTGACCCTCGCGATCAACGACTACGACCACGTGCGCGACCTGGTCGACGGCAAGGTCCCGGTCGAAGGGATCGACCTCACCTGCCTCCGCTTCGACGTCGAGGAGACGTTCTTCCGCTTCGCGCAGTTCCGCGAGTGGGACGTGTCGGAGTTCTCGCTCGCGAAGTACTGCTCTCTGCGTGCGGGCGGCGACGACAGCATCGCCGCCATCCCCGTCTTTCCGTCTCGCACGTTCCGCCACTCGGCGATCTTCGTGCGCCCGGACGGCCCCGTCGACGACCCAGCGGCCCTGAAGGGCGGCCGCATCGGCGTTCCCGAGTGGACGCAGACCGCGACCGTCTACGCGCGCGGCCTGCTCGAGCACGACCACGGCGTCGACGTCCGCGGCGTCTCGTGGTTCCAGGGCGGCACGAACGAGCCCGGCCGGATCGAGGGCATCG
>Ga0335085_10011473_pt1 | contig 13142 bp, 12 predicted proteins | sample Lox_Sample_45_FD_206712 | JGI IMG/M metagenome (GOLD analysis project Ga0335085, IMG submission 206712) | Soil microbial communities from Loxahatchee National Wildlife Refuge, Florida, United States - Lox_Sample_4.5 | ecosystem: Environmental > Terrestrial > Soil > Wetlands | place: USA...
TCTTCATCACGGCGCCCTTGCCGAAGTTGCGCTCGATCTGCCCGAGGGCGGTTTCCAGTGCTTGCTCGCGATCCACTCTTCTCGACCTCCTATCGCCCTAGAGCGATCCTCTCGACAGCCTCGTACACCGCGCCATCCGGGCGCAGCCGGGAAATGAAAACAGCGGCATCGGACGGCACGACCGCGCCGAGCTCCGGCAGTACGGGACGGAGCCGCGGCCGCTCGCGGAAGCGGAGGACGGTGAGGTGCGGCAGCCACGGCCGCTCCTCGCGCCGGTAGACGCCCAGCGCCTCGAGCGCCTCGTGGAGGCGCAGCGCCAGCGCGGCGGCGCGCCCGCCTTCGTCGTCGAACGTGAGCATGCCGACGCTGCGGGTCTCGCGGTACCCGCGCAGGCGGAGGCGCAGGCCGACGGCGCCGGCGGCGGCATCTCGAAGCGCTCCTGCGATCGCCGGCAGGTCGGCAGCCGCCTGCGAGCCGAGGAAGGCGAGCGTGAGATGGAGGTTCTCCGGCGGGACGACCCGCCCGCCTCGAAGCTCCCGGGCCTGCCAGGCGACGAGGGGCTCGAGGGCGGCCGCAGGCAGGTCGAGGGCGCAGAAGAGGCGGAGACGTTCACTGCCCTCCACGCTAGCGCCGAAGGTGTGACGTGTCTTTCACGACTTTGGAACTTCTAGGAGACTCCTTGGCGCGCGTTACTCGGGCATCGCCTCCCCGGAGCCGCCGAGCTCGGCCGGGAAGTCCCTCAGCTTCGGCAGCCCGTCCTTCATCGGCAGCACCGTGGACGCATAGTTGACGTGCACGCCCGGCGTGAACGGGAACGACGGGATGGTGGCGGCGTAGACGTCGACGAGGTCCCACTCCGGGTGCCGCGTCAGCAGGTGGCCCCCGCACTCCCTGCACCACTGCCGGTAGCTCCGCTCGTTGGCGTTGTACTCGCCGATCTTGTCCTCTCCTTGCGTGACCTTCACCGCCTCCGGCTTCCACAGCGTGAAGGCGTTGACGGGCCCCGCCGACCAGCTCCTGCAGGCTGCGCAGTGGCAGTAGCCGGCGCCGACCGAGTCGCCGGTGACGACGATCTTCACCGCTCCGCAGTAGCACTGCCCTTCGTAGCTCGTGTCGTCCTCGCTCATCGCGGCTCCTTTGCTCGAAGTGACGCCCGGCGCGGAGGCTACCCGGGCGTGCGCTGAGCGATCCGGCCGGTCTCAGGCCTTCGTGACGAGTGCGTGCAGGAGGTGCAGGGCCGCCACCGTCGCCCGGCGGCGGACGGTCTCGCGGTCGCCCGTGACGACGAAGTCGGCTGCAAGCTCCCCGTCCGGGCCCGACGCGCACAGGTGGACGAGCCCCACCGGCTTCTCGGGCGTCCCCCCTCCCGGGCCCGCGATGCCGGTGACCGACACGGCGACATCGCCGCCGAGCCGCGACCGCGCCCCGCGCGCCATCGCCGCCGCGGTCTCCGCCGACACTGCTCCGTGCGCCTCGAGCACCTCCGGCGGCACGCCGAGCTCCGCGATCTTCACCTCGTTCGCATAGGAGACGATGCCGCCGAGGAAGACGTCGCTCGAGCCCGCCACCGATGTCAGCCGCGCGGCCACGAGGCCGCCGGTGCACGACTCCGCCGTCACCGCGCTCCATCCCCGCTCGCGGCACGCCTCGAGCACGAGCGCCTCGATCGGCTCCTCGGTACGGGAGTACAGGAACGGCGCGAGCCGCTCCACGAACGCCGCCTCGAGTGCGACGGCACGCGCCTCCGCGCCCGGGGCGACGAACACGTCCACGTGCATCTCGGACTCGCGCGCGCAGATCGTCACCTCCACCCCGTCACCGTCCCCGCCCGCGCCCTCGAGCGCCTGCGCGACGGCCGACTCCGACACGCCGTAGAACCGGTACGGATGGCGCGCCGGCGGCGTCGCGCGCGCGAGGAGCCGCCGGAGCGGCTCCGTCCCGAGCACCTCCCCCCAGAGCGGCTGAAGCTCCCGCGGCGGGCCGGGCAGCGTCACGGCGATGCAGCCGTCGAGCTCGAGCACGAGTGCCGGAGCCGTCCCGATCAGCCCCGCCACGACCGCCCCCTCCGGCACGGTCGCCTGCTTGCGGACGCCGGGCACGAAGTCGGCGTACGGCCGCTTCAGGCGCTCGGCGATCGCGCGGGAGCGCTCTTCGATCCGCCGCTCGAGTGCCTCGTCGACCCGCAGCGGCCTCCCTACCGCCAGCGCGAGCAGCTCGACCGTGCGGTCGTCGTGGGTCGGGCCGAGACCGCCCGACGCGACGACGAGGTCGCGCGAGAGGCCGTCCCGGAGCGCCGTCTCGAGCTCGGCCGGGACGTCCCCGACGATGCGCAGCTCCGCCGGCTCGATCCCGTGCTCGAGCAGGGAGTGCGCCAGGAACGGGCCGTTGAGGTCGTTCCGGTCGCCACGGACGAGCTCCGACCCCGTGACGACGATCGCCGCCTGCAGGCTCAGGCGGCCTGCACCCCGCTCGGCGTCACCGTCAGCGAGACCGGCTTGCCGCCGCGCAGTGACACCTCCTTGCCGCCGACGAGGATGCGGAGGTTCTCGGGCGAGCTGACGCTGACCCAGAACCGCTTGCCGGTGAACGGCTCGGTGCGGCCGCGCTCGATCGTGCCCTGGAAGAGCAGCCGCCCGGTGGCGCTTCCTCGGTGCACGGCGACGTACGAGTCGCCGCGGGTGGCCTCGATCTGCAGGTACGGCACGATCCGTGGCGGCGTGTGCTTCCGGACGACGTGCTTCGCCGGCGGCGCGGTCTTCTTGGGCGGCGAGCTGGACGAGTTCCACGCGGCGGCGACGACGAGCGTCACCAGGACGACGATCGCGACGACGAGGAGGACGATGCCGGTCTCGAGGCGCCGCGTGCGCCGCTCCGGCCGCACCGAGGATCGTCGAGGGCGCTCGCTGTCCTCGCCGGCGACGAACCGTGAGTTGAACTCGTCGACGTAGAGCTGGCCGTCGAGGCCGAGGTACTCGGCGTACGTCCGCAGGAAGCCCTTGACGTACGTCGGCGACGGGAGCTGCTCGAACCGCTCCTCCTCGAGCGCGCGCAGGTACTTCGCCCGGATCTTGGTCGCGAACTCCGCCTGGTTGATGTCGATCGACCGCCGTGCGCGTGCCTCGCGCAGGCTCGTCCCGAGCTCGAACACGCGGCCATCATCGCATACGACCGCAGCGGGATCGTCACGACGCCGCGCGGAGCAGGCCGTAGAAGCCGAGCGCCGCGGCGCTCACGAGCGAGACGTAGATCCCCGCCCACACGAGCAGCCGCGCGAACCGGGCGCCCCGCTCCCCGACGCGGTAGACGCTGCGGTCGACGCGGAAGCGGGCGCGGCGGGCGGCGGCGACGCCGATCAGGCCGCAGACGAACGACGCCGGCACCGCGACGACGAGTGCGGGCAGCACCTTCACACCCGGCACGAAGATGCTCGCCGCCACCGCCGCCGGGACCAGCACCAGCGCCAGAAGCCCGAAGAACGCCGCCACGAACCGCATCGCTACAGCTTCACTGCTTCACTGCTTGACATAGGGCTTGCCGTCGGCCGCCGGCGCGACCGACCGACCGATCACGCCGGCCACCGCGACGAGCGTGAGGACGTACGGCAGCGTCTGGAACAGCGCCCCGGACTGGAGGAAGGTGACGGTGGAGTTCGTGTAGGCGGCCGGCACGGCGTCGGCGAGGGCGCTCGAGAAGCCGAAGAGGCAGGCGGCGGCGAACGCACCGAACGGGCGCCACTTGCCGAAGATCAGGGCCGCGAGCGCGATGAAGCCGCGGCCCTCCGTCATGTCCTGGTTGAACGAGTGCACGAAGCCGATCGAAAGGTATGCGCCGCCCATTGCAGCAAGCATCCCCGACGCCGTGACGGCCAGATAGCGCGTCCGGTACACGTCGATCCCCACCGTGTCGGCCGCCCGCGGGTGCTCCCCAACGGAGCGCAGCCGGAGGCCGATCGACGTGCGGAACACGAAGTAGTAGAGGACGACCATCAGGATCATCACGAGCCAGATCATCAGGTTCAGCTGGCCGAGCACCTCGTCGAGGAAGTTCCCGATCCACGGAATGTCACCCAGGAAGTGGAGATGCACGTCCGGGATCGACTCCGCGCTCGAGAGGTCGGGGGTGCCGTTGGGGCCATAGATCTGAATGAAGAGATAGCCGGTGATCCCGACGGCAAGGAAGTTGACGGCGGTTCCCTCCACGATCTGGTCGGCGCGGAACTGGATGGCGAAGATCCCGTAGACGAACGCCGTGAGGCCGCCGACCGCCATCGCGATCAGCAGCCCGAGCTCCCACGAGCCGGTCGTGACCGAGCCCCAGATGCCGAAGAAGCAGCCCATGAGCATCATCCCCTCGAGGGCGATGTTCACGACGCCGGACCGTTCGGAAATCATCCCGCCGAGCGCGCCGAACGTCAGCGGCGTCGCGTAGCGCAGGGTCGCTGCGAGCAGCGTGCCCCAGGTGAAGACGCTCTGGAGGTGCGACGTGCTCGACTGGAGCGCGAGCAGCCCGAAGACGATGCTGAAGATCCCGGCGGCAACTGCGCCCCACCCCAGCCGCCTGACCTCGCGTGCGACGGCCCAGATGCCGGCTGCGACGGCAAGGATGCCGAGCAGGATCGGCAGCGTCGGCGTCCGCGTGAGGATCGGCGGAAGCGTCAGCCACGCACCGAGCAGCCCGATGACGATGCCGAAGATGGCAACGTGCCGGGCGCTCAGGAGCTCGCTCACCCGAGCGGCGCGCGACGGCGTGAGCGGCGCGGCGGTCACCTGGCTCTCCTGATCCGCTTCCACACGCTGAGCACGAGCAGGTCTGCGCCGACGAACAGGACGACGAGGCCCTGGATGATCAGCGTCAGGTTGCCCGCGAGCTGCGGGTCGAAGACGCTGGGATCGAGCTGCCGGCTGGAGGTGCCGACGGTGAGCGCTCCGAAGAGGAGCGCTGCGAAGAAGACGCCGATCGGCGAGTTGCGACCGAGCAGGGCCACCGCGATTCCGAGGAACCCGACGTTCGACACGAGGATGTCGGAGGTCGCGATGTGGAACTCCCAGCCGAGGACGTCGGTGGCGCCGGCAAGTCCCGCGAACGAGCCGGAGATCGCGAGCGCGAGCAGGTAGTTGCGCTTGACGTTGATGCCGCCGTACCGGGCCGCCTCGGGGTTGTAGCCGACGGCGCGCACCTCGAACCCGAGCGTCGTTCGGTTGAGGAGGGCCCAGAACACGAAGAGCGCCCCGATCGCGATGAAGAAGCCGATGTCCAGTCCCTGGAGGACCGCGCTGCCCCAGAAGACCGGCAGGTGGACGTTCCCGAAGATGTCGTTGGAGATCGGGTTGAACCCGCCGGAGCTGACGAACGGCCCCTGCAGGCCGAAGAAGTACTCGCCGACCCAGAGCGCGATCCAGTTGAGCATGATCGTCGAGATCACCTCGTGGGCTCCGGTGGTCGCCTTGAGGAAACCTGCGATGCCGCCCCAGACCGCGCCCGCGAGTGCGGCGCAGGCGACGCAGAGGAAGATGTGGGCCGGCCCGGGGATGCTTGCCCACGAGGAGCCGATGATCACCGCGGCGTAGGAGCCGGCGAAGTACTGGCCCTGCCCGCCGATGTTGAACATGCCGCACCGGAATGCGAACGCCACCGCGAGGCCGCACAGGATGAGCGGCGTCGTATCGAGCAGGGTCTGCTGCAGGTTCGCGGCCTCGTTCGAGCGGTTGCCGACGCCGGGGATCAGCCAGGCGAGCCCGGTCCCGTTGAAGATCGCACGGTAGGTATTGATCGGATTGTGGCCGGTCGCGAGCACGACGAGGCCGGCGATCAGGAAGGCGACGATCGTCGTGATCAGGGAGACGATCAGTCCCTGAGGATCGAAGCGCCGCTTGCCCGCATCGGGCTCGAGCGGCGCGGCCGGCGGCAGGGTCGCCTGCTCGCTCAAGCCGCCGTCACCTCCGGCGCCGCTCCGGTCATCGCCAGCCCGAGCGTGTCCTCGGAGACGTCCGGCGGGTACTCGCCGACGATCTGGCCCTCGAACATGACGAGTATGCGGTCCGCGAGCGAGAAGATCTCCTCGAGCTCGAGCGACACGAGCAGCACCCCGCGTCCCTCGTCGCGCTCCTCGATCAGCCGGCGGTGCACGAACTCGATCGCGCCGACGTCGAGCCCGCGGGTCGGCTGTGCGGCGATCAGGACGCGCGGGTCGCGGTCGATCTCCCGCGCGAGCACGACCTTCTGCTGGTTGCCGCCGGACAGGGCGCTCGCAGGCGTCGACGGCCCCCCGCCGCGGACGTCGAACTCCGGGAGCAGCCGCGCGGCGCGCGTGAGGAGGCGGCGCGGGAAGAGCCAGCCGAGCCGCGAGTCCGGCTCGTGGCGGTAGTCGTGCAGTGCGAGGTTCTCGGCCAGGTTGAAGTCCAGGACGAGGCCGCGCAGATGGCGGTCCTCGGGGATGTGGCCGAGGCCCGCCTCGTCGATCATCGTCCGCGGCGTCGCGTGGTCGTACTCCTTCCCGCCCATGACGATCCGGCCCGAGGCGGCGTGCCGGAGGCCGGTGAGGGCGTCGATCAGCTCGCTCTGGCCGTTGTTGTCGACACCGGCGATGCCCACGATCTCGCCGGCGCGCACCTCGAAGCTCAGGCCCCGCACCTTCTCGATCCCGCGGTCGTCGAAGACATGGAGGTCCTCGACGCGGAGGAGCGGCTCACCGGGATGCGTCGGCGGCTTCTCGACACGGAACACGACCTCACGGCCGACCATCAGCTGCGCCAGGCCCGCCTCCGTCGCGCCCTCGCGCGGGACGGTGTCGACCTTCTTGCCGCGACGGAGGACGCTGATCCGGTCGGCGATCTCGAGCACCTCGTTCAGCTTGTGCGTGATGAAGATGATCGACATCCCCTCCGCCTTGAGGCGGCGGAGGATCTCGAACAGCTCGAGTGCCTCCTGCGGCGTGAGCACGGCCGTCGGCTCGTCCAGGATGAGGATGTCCGCCTTGCGGTAGAGCGCCTTCAGGATCTCGACCCGCTGCTGCTGCCCGACCGTGATGTCCTCGATCAGGGCCTCGGGGTCGATCTCGAACTTGAACTGCGCCGCGAGCTCACGGACACGCTGGTCGGCGGCGCGGTAGTCGAGCATGATGCCCGCGTGGGTCGGCTCGTTCGCGAGCACGATGTTCTCCGCCACCGTCATGACCGGGATGAGCATGAAGTGCTGGTGCACCATCCCGATTCCCCGCTCGATCGCGTCCTTCGCCGACTTGAGGACGATGGGCACGCCGCCGAGCAGGATCTCGCCCTCGTCGGGCTTGTAGAGCCCGTAGAGGACGTTCATCAGCGTCGACTTCCCGGCGCCGTTCTCGCCGAGCAGCGCGTGCACCTCGCCGCGCCGCAGATCGAGGTCGATGTGGTCGTTCGCGACGATCCCCGGAAAGCGCTTCGTGATCCCACGGAGCTCCAGAACTGGGGCCTCGCGTTCCATTCGCGGCGATTCTATTCCGGTCGCCGAACGGCAGCACAAGCGGGGGCGGGCACGAGGCCCGCCCCCGGAGCAGCGGTTGCTAGCAGTTCGGGTTCGGCGAGCACTTCGTCGGCGGCTTGATGCTGCCGTTCGCCACCTTCTTCGCGGTCGCAAGCGACTGCGCCTTGATGCCGGCCGGCACGCCCTTGTTGATCGTGCCGAGGCCGACACCGCCGTTCGCGGCGTTGAAGAGCAGGTTCGTGCCTCCGGCGAACTTGCCGCCGTTCTTGAGGCCGCTGATCGCGGTGTACACCGCGACGTCGACCTTCTTCTGCGCGCTCGTGAGCACGCGGTTGTTCACGTACGCCTGGTCGGCGTCGACGCCGATCCCCCAGACGTTCTTCTCCTTCGCCGCGTCGAGCGCGCCGAGGCCGCAGCCGCCGGCGACCTGGAAGACGACGTCGGAGCCCTTGGAGATCTGGTCGAGCGCGATGTTCTTGCACTTGTCCTGCGCCGAGAAGTCCTGCGAGTAGCCGTTCAGGACCGTGATGCTCGGGACGGCCGCCTTCGCTCCCGCCTGGAAGCCGGCGATGTAGCGCACGACGGCCGGCACCGGGATGCCGCCCACCGAGCTGACCGTCGACTTGCCGTCCTTCTGCGCCATCAGGGCAGCCATGTAGCCGACCTCGTAGCCGACCTCGTTCTCCGCGAAGATGAGGCCCTCGAAGTTCTTCGTGATCCCGCCCTTGAAGTCACCGGGCGCGTTCATGTCGACGCCGGCCCACTTCGTGTTCGGGTACTGCTTGGCCATCGTCTGGATCGCCTGCTCCATCAGGAAGCCGACGCCGATCACGAGGTTGGCCTTGTACTTCTGGACACACGACTGGAAGTTCGGGATGTAGTCGTTCCCGCTCTGCGACTGGAGCACCGCCGTGGTCACGCCCAGCTTCGCCTTCGCCCGCTGCAGGCCGATGTAGGCGAGATGGTTGAAGCCGCGATCGTTCAGGCCGCCGATGTCCGTCACGAGGCATGCCGTGAAGCTGGCGGACTTCTTCGCGGGCTTGGCGACCCCGACCGCCACGACCACGAGCGCCGCGAGCGCGACGATGCCGCACGCGGCGGCCATGATGCGCGTCCTACTCACACTTCCCTCCTTGCGGGTGGTTAGTACCTGTCTCTAGGACGCGGACTCTACGGCTCTTGTTGGCGGCGCGCTACAGCTGCCGCTCGAGGTCGGCCTCCGTCAGGAGCACCGTCCTCGGCTTCGAGCCCTCGTACGCCGAGATGATCCCGCGCCGCTCGAGCATGTCGATCAGACGCCCCGCCCGCGTGTAGCCGACCCGCAGGCGGCGCTGGATCAGCGAGACCGAGGCGGTCTGCGCCGCGACCACGACCTCGATCGCGCGGTCGAGGAGCGGGTCCTCGTCCGGGTCGAACTCGCCGTCCTCGCTCGCGGCGTCGTCGGCGAACACCTGCGGCGCCTGCAGGAACGAGTCGTCGACCTCCTGCTCGCGCTGCACGCGGGTCTGCTCGACGATCAGCGCCACCTCGTCCTCGGTCACGAACGCGCCCTGGACGCGCTGCAGCCGCGACGTGCCGAGCGGCTTGTAGAGCATGTCGCCGGAGCCGAGGAGGCTCTCGGCGCCGTTCGAGTCGAGGATCACGCGCGAGTCGGTCTGCGAGGAGACCGCGAACGCGATCCGCGACGGGACGTTCGCCTTGATCATGCCGGTGATCACGTCCACCGACGGGCGCTGGGTCGCGAGCACGAGGTGGATGCCGACCGCGCGCGACTTCTGGGCGAGCCGGATGATCGCGTCCTCCACGTCCTGCGGGCTGACCATCATCAGGTCGGCGAGCTCGTCGATCACGACGAGCAGGTACGGCAGCTCCGGCTCGCCGCGCTTGCGGAAGGCCCGGTTCGCCTCCGGCAGGCCCCGCGCCCGCACCTGGGCCAGCCGCTCGTAGCGCCGCTCCATCTCCGTGACGACGTTGAGGAGGACGGCACTCGCCTCCTTCGGGCTCGACACGACCGGCGTCAGCAGGTGCGGGATCGACTCGTAGTGGTTGAGCTCGATCCGCTTCGGGTCGACGAGGATCAGCCGCACCTGGTCGGGGCTCGAGCGCAGGAGGATCGAGGTGAGGATCGCGTTGATGCAGCCCGACTTGCCGGAGCCCGTGGTGCCGGCGATCAGGAGGTGCGGCATGCGGGCGAGGTCGCAGTAGACGGGGACGCCGTCGATGCCCTTGCCGAGCCAGACCGCGAGCGGGCTCGCGCCGGCGGGGATGTCGCCGAAGATGTCGCCGAGCGTGACGAGGTTCGGCGAGAGGTTCGGCACCTCGACGCCCACCGCCTGCTTGCCCGGGATCGGCGCCAGGATCCGGATCTCCGTCGTCGCGAGGGCGTAGCAGAGGTCGTCGCGCAGCTGGGCCACCTTGCCCACCTTCGTGCCAGGCGCGAGCTGCAGCTCGTAGCGCGTGACGCGCGGGCCCGTGATCTCGCCGACGATCGTCGCCTCGACGCCGAAGTTCGCGAGGCACACGAGGAGCGCCTCGGCGACTCTCGCGTTCGCCTCGGCGTTCGGGCCCGACCCGGGCGCGGAGCGGTTCAGGAGCGCGCGGTCCGGCAGCTTGTAGTCCGGCTTCGGCCCCGCCTGCTCCTCGACGTGGAAGAGCGAGGCCTGGGTGTCCTCCGTCGCCTCGGACGGCTCGTCCACCGGCTGGGAGAGCGCCGGGAGGGGTACGGGGCCCGGAAGCGGCGGCGCCACCAGGTCCGGGTAGTCGTGGACACCGTCGACGGGAGGCTCGTGGCGGCGCTTCTTGGGCAGCGAGGCCTCGATCGGCGCCGGTACGGCCTTGGGCTCGCGGCTGCGGGTCCTGCGCTCGTCGCGGACGCGCGTCGAGGCGGTGCGCATCGCCGTCCCCGAGCGCCGCAGCAGCGCGCCGAGCGACGCGCCGGTGAGGAGGAGGACGCCGACGAGCGCGAGAACGGCGCCGAGGATCGTCGAGCCGGTCGGGCCGATGCCGTGAGCGAGGACCCGTTCGAGCTGCCGCCCGACCCAGCCGCCGTGGGAGCTCCCGAGCGCGAGCAGAAGGCCGCCGACCGCGAGGACGAGGCCGAGCTTGAACGGGCCGACCGCGACGAGCTGGCTCCGCGAGACGATCAGGAGGCCGATCGGCACGAGCACGACCGGCAGCAGGTAGGCCCCCCACCCGCCGACGACGGCTGCCGCGTGCGGCACGGGGCCGCCGCTCAGCCGGAACCAGAGCGTCGCCGCGAAGAAGACGCCGACCGCGGCGAGCCCGAGGCCGATGATCTCCGCGTCGTGGTGTGCGGCCCGTGCCGGCTTCCCGCGGCGCTTCTTGACGCGGGAGGGCGTCTTCGGGCGCGGCCGCGGGCGGGCCGTGCGCGTGCTGCGGCGTGCGCGGGCCTGCGCCATCCGTCGTCACTTCGCGGCCACGCGCGCGGCTCCTGCTACCCGCACGGCTTGTAGTGCAAGTTGCTAATTGGCAACGCTTGTGACTTGCACCACAAGCGTCGCTCAGCCGAGCGAGGCGATCCGGCTCCTGAGCAGCTCGACGAAGCGCGGGTTGTCGATGCCGAGGCCGGCGGTCGCGTTCGGCGGGCCGCCGCCGGGGCGGTTCCCTCGCCAGTCGACGTTCGTGCGCCCGCGGCCCTGCTCCCAGCCGCAGTCGATCTCGATCCGCGCGGGCTTCGTCTCGACGAGCGTGGGGTCGATCACATGTGCCACCGCCACGGGATCGTGGAGCGGCGAGCCGTCGAGATCGGGGTAGGAGGCGCGGTGCCAGCGGCGGTAGAAGTCGAGCAGCTCGGCCGCCGCCTTGCCCACCCGGCCGGCGCCCCGCAGGTCGTCCGCGTCCGCGTCGGTCACGAGCGCCTGATGGGTGACGTCGAGGCCGATCATCGTCACGTCGATCCCGCTCTCGAACACGCGCCGCGCCGCCTCCGGGTCGGCCCAGATGTTGAACTCGGCCGCCGGAGTGCGGTTGCCCTCGCCGATCGAGCCGCCCATGAGCACGATCCGCTCCGGACGGGCGTCCGGATGCACGGCGAGGAGCAGCGCCACGTTCGTCAGCGGCCCCGTCGGCACGAGCGTCAGCGCTCCGCCCCGCTCCCGGATCGCGTGCGCGAGGAAGTCCACCGCATGCTCCTCCGCCGGCCGGCCGGCCGGCGGCGGCAGCTCGGGGCCGTCGAGGCCGGTCTCGCCGTGTACGTGCGCCGCCACGTCCCGTGCCCGCACGAGCGGGTCGGCGGCTCCCGCAGCGACCGGCACGTCGCCGTGGCCGCACAGCTCGAGCACGCGCAGCGCGTTCGCGGTCGTCTTCTCGAGCGTCTGGTTGCCCGCGACGGTGGTCACGCCGACGAGCTCGAGCTCGGGCGAGGCGACCGCGAGCATCAGCGCGAACGCGTCGTCGTGCCCGGGGTCGCAGTCGATGATGATGGGCGTCGGCATCTATCCGTGAGTCGTCTCCAGCCACGCGGCGAGGCCGTCGCGGGCCGGCAGCGAGGTCTGGGCGCCGAGCGTAGCGGCCGCGAACGCACCGGCGACCACCGCCCAGTGGAGCGCCTCGTCGTACGGCAGCCCCTCGAGCAGCGCGACGGTGAGCCACGCCGTGAAGGCGTCGCCGGCGCCGGTCGCGTCGACAGGGATGATCTGGGGCGGCGCCGAGCCCGCGACCTGCTTGCCGTCCTCGTAGAGGACGGCGCCGTTCGCGCCGTCGGTCACGGCGACGAGCCTCCCGCGCTTCACGACCTCGTGCTCGAGGCGGTTGACGACGAGGAGGTCGGGCTCGAGGTCGACCTCGCGCGCCGGCGCGGCGTTGAGCGCGAAGAAGGACGCCTTCCGGGCCGCCGCCAGCACCACCTCGTCGGACACCTCGAGCTGGCACAGCACCGCACCCTCGACCTCACGCGGGGTCAGCTCGCCGTTCGCGCCGGGAAAGACGGCGATCTCGTTCTCGCCACGGGAGTCGACGTAGATCAGCGCGACGCCGGTCTGGTCGTGCCGCTCGAGCTCGAGCGTGACGCCGTTCGCGACCAGGCCGGCGGTCGCCTCGTCCGCGATCGGGTCGTTCCCGACCGCGGCGATCAGCTTCACGTTCGCGCCCATCCGGGCCGCGGCGACCGCCTGGTTGGCGCCCTTGCCGCCGGGCTGGCGGCGGAACGCCCGCGCCGTCACCGTCTCTCCCGGCCGCGGCAGCTCCTCCACCCGCGCCACGAAGTCGAGGTTGATCGAGCCGACGACGGTGAGGTCGACTGCCATGCCGGACGCGCCTCGACTAGCCCGCCGGGTGGCCGTGGACGCGTCGGTACAGGTTGGTCGCCGCCGCGATCAGACCGGCGCGCGTGGGCGAATTCTTCTCTCCGCTCGGCCAGCCTTGGCCGATCAGATACAGGAAGGGGCCGTCGGCGAAGAAGATGTTCTCGCCGACCGAGCCACCGCCGGAGACGCGGTAACCCTCGGCGCCGGGGATCGCCGGGACGGAGAAGAGCGAGAAAGAGCCGCCCCCGGCCGTGGTCTCGGACTTGTTCTCGGAGACGTCCACGTTCAGCTCGGCACGTGCCGATGCCGCGGACCCGAGCTGCATCACCCACGAGAGGCCGTCCTGACGCGCGGCTCCCCGGTCGAGAAACTCGATCAGGACAGCCACGAAGCCTTGTCGCTGGAGTCGCGCGACGTCCG
>Ga0335085_10011474_pt1 | contig 13141 bp, 12 predicted proteins | sample Lox_Sample_45_FD_206712 | JGI IMG/M metagenome (GOLD analysis project Ga0335085, IMG submission 206712) | Soil microbial communities from Loxahatchee National Wildlife Refuge, Florida, United States - Lox_Sample_4.5 | ecosystem: Environmental > Terrestrial > Soil > Wetlands | place: USA...
AAAAACGTATGGCCCGGCCCGTCTGCAAGAGGTTTGTGCGAGGTGATCTGACCGGTCTGCGTCAACGTATTCGGTCTTCGGGGCGGCGCCCCGGCCAAGATGGAGGTCCGCGCGCCCCAGTCCTCATAAAGGCGACGGCATCGACGTGCCATTTTTTAAACCAGGGTTCCAGAGCGCCGGTTCAACCGTCAGGCCATCTCGCTGTTACCACCCGCAGATCTCAGCAACCGCCAGCAACGGATAAATGACGCGGCGGCTAAGTCTCCTTTAAACGGACGCTGCCTGGCTGCCGATCGCGGCGCCGTAGGGGGCAGTCGACCGCAGCACTGCCCAGGCAATTCGCGCCAGTTTGTTGGCCAGCGCGACGATAACAATGTTGCGATGAGCTCGCGCCTTCAAGCCGCGCAGCCAATTACTGAGCGGGCCCGCGGCCGTTGTGAGCGATGGTAGCGCCGCCCGTGCGCCGTGGATCAACAACGTGCGCAGGTATTTGTTGCCGCGCTTGGTGATGCCAAGCAGCCTCGGCCTGCCTCCCGTAGTGGCTTGTCGCGGGACAAGTCCCAGCCAGGCCGCGAGATCGCGAGCGCGGGCAAAGCTTCGTGCCTCGCCTACAGCGGCGATAAGCGCGGTCGCATTCAAAACGCCGATCCCAGGAATGGTCGCCAGCCCTCGCGCGGCTGCGTCGCTGCGGGCCGCGGCGACGAATTCGGTATCGAACGCGGCGATCCGCCGGTCAAGTTCGGACCATTGCGCCCGCATGTCGTCGATCAGCATGCCGATGCGTTGGCTGAACGGCCGTGGTGTGTCGTCACTGTCCGATGCGGCGAGATACTGCTCCAGCCTGCGTCGCCCCTGGGCGACCGCAATGCCGCGCTCGAGCAGCACGGCTCGCAATTGATTGATCAACGCCGTACGCTCACCCACCAACCGCGAGCGGGCCCGGTGCAGACTCTGCATGTCGAGTTGTTGCTCGCTCTTGAGTTCGACAAACCGCATCGTCGGCCGGGTCGCCGCTTCGGCGATGGCTTCGGCATCGCGCTCGTCGTTCTTCTGCGCCTTGACGTAGGGCCGCACATATTCCGGAGACATCAACCGCACCTCGTGTCCGCATGTCTGCAGAAGACGGCCGAGATGATGCGCGCCGCAGCAAGCCTCCATCGCGATCACGCAGGCTGGCAAGCGCGACGCCAACTTCACCACGCTGTCGCGGTGCAGCCGCCGGCGCAGAACGACCCGGCCCGCTTCATCCAAACCCACGACGCTGCAGCTGTTCTTCCCTAGATCGATCCCCAACACGGCTATCTGCATCGCTCCGCTCCTCCTCCCTCTGGGTGCTCCAACCTAATCGGTCGGAGGGAGGGGCGGGCCATTCCATAAAGGCTGTCGCCATCTTCTCGGAACCGCCGAGATGAGGTTCCGCTTGATCGAGGATCACCGGGATGTCTGGCCGGCGCGGGTCATGGGCGATGCGCTGAGCGTGTCGCCGTCGGGATTTTATGCTTGGCGATCGCGGCCGCAGAGCCCGCGCACGATCGCCAACCGCGCGCTGCTGGCCGATATCCGGCGGGTTCATGCGCGGCACCGCGAACGATTCGGCGCGCCGCGCATTCACGCCGAGCTGCGCGCCGAAGGCCAAACCGCCAGCCGCCAGCGGGTCGCCCGGCTGATGCGCCGGCACGGCATCCGGGCGCGGGCGCCGCGCCGCTTTCGCCTCTGCACCACCGACAGCAAGCATTCCCTCCCCGTGGCGGAAAACCTGCGGGACCAGAACTTTGTCGCCGATCGGCCCGGTCAGGTCTGGCTGCCCGACATCACCTATATCCCGACCGCCGAGGGCTGGCTCTACCTGGCTGTCATCCTCGACCTGTTCACCCGCAAGGTGGTCGGCTGGGCGATGCGCGATCACATGCGCGCCGAACTCACCATCGCCGCGCTCACCATGGCAATCCAACGACGTCGGCCGGCAGCAGGGCTCATCCATCACTCCGACCGCGGCAGCCAATACGCGGCCGGCGACTACCGCGATATCCTGAAGGCCACTGCCATCACCCCATCGATGAGCCGAAAGGCAAATTGCTGGGACAATGCGCCGATGGAAAGCTTCTTCGGCACGCTAAAAACCGAACTCGTGCACCAGGCCGAGTACCCAAACCGCGATGCCGCGCGGCGCGACCTGTTCACCCATATCGAAGGCTACTACAATCGCCACCGGCGTCACTCCGCCATCGGCTACATAACCCCCGAACAGGCAGAGGCAAAATCCGCGTAACCCAGTGTCCACTCTTCCGGGGCAAGGTCGACTCACCCCTATGATGCCAGCGACTAACTTTAACTTTGCGATATCACGTGAATCTTTCCCGGTACGAACATCCGCGGCTAGCGGCTCATCCCGCAAAAGCGCAGGGGCGAAGCATTCCAATTGACCGAGCGCTGGATTGGCATTCGGCTCGCCGTCGACGATCAAGCAAAGTATTTGAGATAAACGCCCCTGTTCCTGGAACAGCTTGATCTCCTGATTGACCCATGGGGAGACGGCTGAGCGCGGCGAACAGATGACGATCAGGAAGCGCGACGCTGCCAATGCCTCGCGGATCTTCTGGCTTAAACTGGGGGCCGTGGGAAGTTCATCACGATCGCGGAAAACCGGATAAAGGCGCTTCGGAAGTTGCTCGCTTCCGATCTGACGCAGGCGGCGCGGAATCCGATAGCTCTCAAGCGCGCGATGCAGCCATTGAGCCCAGGTTGCGTCAGAATGGCTGTAACTGATGAATGCCCAATATTTATACTCTGTCCCTAGCGCAGCCGGCACTTCAGCGCGATCTCTATTGTCTTGATGAGTTGAGGATCGACGGGGGCATATCGGCGCCCAAGAACGCAGCGCGTCTTCATTCGATCGGCTGGACACGGAATCCCAAGCCCCCGCCTGAAATTATAGCCGCCTACGGGCACAGCCGAAACTCTCACGACAAATGACGGCAATAGTGAGACTACCGTAAACCTCGGCCAACGTCAGCCAATGCGGCAGTTCAGTCCGCGTTTGGCTCATTACGCCGCAACACCCGCCAATTCCAGCCGACGCACCCCCTCAAATATATGGATCATGAAGGCGGTAGCGATGACCGGTGCAATGATGTTGATAACCGGCACGGCAAACAGTGCGGCGATAACGACGCCACCGGCGAAAACGCGCCCGCCAAAGCGGCGCCGGACCGATTTTGTCTGTTGCCGATCAAGCCGTCTCAGCGCGACCAGCTCGAAATACTCCCGGCCGAACAGGTAGCCGTTCAACGCAAAAAACAAAGCGACATCCAAAACGGGGATCAGCGTGTAAATCGGCAGGGCCAACAAGTTGAGCGTTATGCTCAGCAACATCAGCCGCCATCCGAGCATCACGCCTTCGCGGATCGATTGGCGGCGTGGAGGGCCGCGTCCGGGATAATCGCGGGCCTCGACAGCTGACGCGACGCGTTCCAGAAAGAACCCGGCGATTATCGTCACCACCGGCGGAAACAGCAGCCAGCTCAACAGCACCGCGCCCACCAGCCCGAACAGGTCGATCAGCCAATTGAGCGGACGCCAGCCGATTGTCGGCAGGTGATCGAGGGCGACGGTGACGCCGATCCATACGGCGATAAAGCAGGCGACGGCGATCGCGATGCTCAGCGCCACAACCCGGCGCAGCTGCGGCGAGAATAATTCCTTCAGCGCGCGGAACAAGGCGGCCAGCATTGATGCCATCGAGGCACTATTCCGCCAGTGCGAGGCGAGTCCAGCACCGCTTCCGAATGGTGAAGCCCGGCGCGATTATTTTGTCGCTTGCAGGAGAATGGCGACAGGCTACCTCTACCAAGTGACGTGAAACGCTGCGGTGCAGATGTCGTCGACCCCCTTCTGGCCATAGAATTCCTTACTTCGCAGCACGACGCTGATGTCGGTACGGACATGCTTCGACCATAACAGCGTGAAGCCGCCTTGCGCGTCGCCGACCAGCGGTCTCTTGTCCACATTCGGGCTTGAGCGATCGGTATTACCGTCGAGAAAGATGTTGTGGCCAATGACCCGACCCTGAACCCCCGCGGAAAAATAGTAGCGGATGCCAACGAGACCGCGAGGATCGAAATAATCCGTGCCCGACAACGCCGGGCGAATTCTGACCGGCCCGTAGTCGGCGCCGAGGCCCGTGCCGATGCGCAAGAGAGCGCCCGTCTCGGCATAAGTGAAGACATTACCGACGGTGCCGCCGACTTGCGGAACAATATCGATGCCAAACGCGCCCGGTGTTTCGGCATTCGCGGTCAGCGGCACGCGCCAGAGCCGTTCGTAGCTCACCATGGCACCCGGCTCGGTTTGCAGCTGACTGCTCCAGCCGCGCGCCAACGGCGCGCCGATGAATTGGTGAAAATCGTTTTGCACCTGCTTGCCGAGCGCGGGCGGCCCAACGACACCGAGATCGATTTCGGCGTTATCGAGCGTGCCCTGTTTTTCTTCGAGAAGGCTGAAGCCGACATAGGCCCAACCGGCATAGGCCCGGTCATGCGGATCGGGCGGAACGCTTGATTTGTCCGTTGGCGTGAAGATGCTTTGCCCGAAAAAGACGGCGTATTCGCTGGTCCCTTGCGGATCGTTCAGAAAGGCACGCGTTGCGAGATCGTTCGCGAAGCCTTGCAACCAACTCCCATCATCGTTTTCGGCCGCATGCGCGTAGGAGAGCCGCAGGCCTTGCGTGTAATGCTTGTCGGAATTGAAGAAGAGGGAGTCGTTTTCTTCAAGCACCGTGAAATGATTGAATTCTGGATGGCTGCTTTCCGCCTCCTGAGCCGTTGCAACATGCGCGACGGCAATCGCGCCAGCAATGCATCCTGACGAAAGAAGCCGCCGCAACCGCACCCGCGTGACCATAGAAGCAATTCCCCAATGTCGCTTTGGTTTAACAATGGCATCGCAAATGCGATCCGCTAGCGGATCAGGGGGCCAGCGCAAAATTGCCGGAAGTTCGCATTGGCTTTTCAATTTTTTGACGTTTTTTGGGAAGAAGGGGACGGTGACCACTAGCAGCGGATAGCCACACTCCACAAAGATCAGTGTTTGGTAAGAGCCGTTGCGCGCGAATCACGCATAGCTGGGGCACAAGTAGATTAACGAGCAACGCAGGAACGATTTATCCGTAACAGCACGTTTATCGCTGCACCGTTTAAATGGCCTGATCTCACGAAATTGGCCGCATCTGATTTATTGAGGCCACTGCCGATGATTATCGGTGCGGCGCACCTGCACAGAGAATAGGGATTAATTTTCATCGCCGAGAGTTCAGCCGCCAGTCTCTGATGTGACGAAAACGCTTTCTCGCATGCTCGCTCCAGCGCGCCCACTCTATCTTGCGCAACGGCGATCGATGGAAACGCGAGAAGCGCAGTCATCAGAAGAGCGCGGACGCACATTGCGGGACCTCGGCCGATCGGCTCGATTTCTTACCTCAATCGGGATTTTAGCATTTGACCAAAATACGGGGATTATTTGAATGTGATGAGGCCCCGGATATCCCGGGTTAAGCGGCCGACGAAACAGAGGGGGCTAATTCGTGAACGCGTCCCGGCGGCAAAGCGACGGTCACGGTCGTGCCACCGCCCTTGATGCTCTCGATCCACAGGGCACCGCCATGCAACTCCGTCAAACGGCGTGCGAGTGGCAGCCCCAGACCCGTCCCTTCGTGCTGGCGTGCCAGACGCGCGTCAACCTGTCCGAACGGCTCCAGCGCGACCGTGATTTCAGCAGCTGTCATACCGATACCCGTATCAACTACTTCAAGCTGAATTCCGCCATCTCTTCCGCGGCATGCAAGAATGCGAACCGATCCGCCCGCATCGGTAAACCGTACGGCATTCGAAATCAGATTAAGCAAGATTTGCTTCAGCCGCACAGGGTCTCCCACAATACGCGGCAAATTTTGTTCAAATTCTGCGGAGATAGCAATCCCACGGGCATCGGCGCACGGACGGGTCAAGCCAATACACGAGCGAATGGTCTGCTCCAAATCGACATCCGGCTCCTCGACCAACTCGAACTTACCTGAGTCGGCGCGGGCGAGATCGAGAATGTCGTTGATGATTTCCAGCAAGTGGCGCCCGCTCTCAAGCACCAGTTTGTTGTACTCGTGGTGCTTCGGGAGAACCGGCCCTGCCAGCCCCTGATCGACCATTTCGGAAAAGCCGATGATGGCGTTAAGCGGTGTACGTAACTCATGGCTGATGTTGGCCAGAAACTGTGATTTGGCGTGGCTCGCGGCTTCCGCCGCCTCCTTCGCCTGTCGCAGCTCACGCTCGCTGTGCACCTGCGCCGTGATGTCGCGTGCAGTTCCCCGGTAGCCCAGAAACCTGCCCGCTGTATCGAATAAGGGCATGCCGCTGACTGAAGCAGTGTCCGCGCCGCCAAGCGAGCCTTTGCGTCTATAAACAAAGTTCTGAAATGGTTCATGCCGTTCCAGCATCGCCAAGTGCTCGCGCCATTTATCGGGCTCCGCGTCCGCATCTCCCGTGCTCTCAAAGCGAGTCTTGCCGAGGTACTTCCCTGGCGTGGTGCCGAGTTTTTGGACGTTCTCGGAAAGGAACGTAAATCGGTGACGCTCGTCCGTCTCCCAAAACCAGTCGGACGAGGTAACGGCGAAGTCACGAAATCGATTTTCGCTTGCCTTCAACGCCTCTGCCGTTTGTTGCAGCTCGGCGGTCCTGGCTTCCAGGACTTCCCTCCCTGACTGAAGTGCGGCGTTCTGAGCTGCAAGCGCCGCCTCCGATGCGTGCAGCTTTCGGAACTGCGCCCGCAGCATCCAAAGGAAACCCGCTAGGCCTACGGTTGAGCAAGCGGCGGCAATGGCAATCAACAGCGACTGCCGCCGCCATTGGGCAAGCTCGGCCCGTTCGGAAATGGTCACGGCGATATCGAGCGGAAAGTTGTCGAGCGGGTGCAGCGATACCATTCGCGTGAGCCCGTCAATACCTCCGCGGGTGCGATAGCTGCCGCCGGCCGACGCGAACCGATACCAGGGTGCGTCGGGCGGCAACTTCTTTCCTATCATCTGCTCGGCGCGTGGATAGCGCGCCAACATAGGGCCGTCGCGCCTAAATAAGGCGATGGATTCCCCATCGTTCGTCGTTAGCTTTTTGTACAGCTCCTCGAAATACCGCACTTGGACCATCAGGTTGACGATACCAAGGAACTCGCCATTGGCATTGTTGATACGGCGCTCGATCGGAATATCCCAAGAGCCGTCCGTGGAATTTCTGAACGGCAAGCCGACAAAGGCGTCAGGTCGGTTGGCGGTGCGAAGCACCTGGAAATACTCGCGGTGGGCGACTTGAATGGAGGGCGCAGGCCAGGTGCGGGTGAAATTGACAATTCGGTCGTCGATATCGATCAGGGAGATCGCATCGGCCTGCGGCACGTTCCGCAACCTGTCTTGCAGATAAAGATGGACCCGCTCCGAGGCCATCAGCTTTGAAAAGTCGTCCGGCGTCTCAACTCCGGTAGCGTTCACCATCTGGCGAACGTCCTGCAGAACCAAATCCGTTGCTTGAAAAAGTCGCGCGTTCTGCTCCGCCAGCAGCGTCCCGATAGTCTCCACGTCCTGCGTCGCGCGGCTAAGCGCGTCGTATCGTAGGTTTAGAATCATAGCGCCGGCGACGGCGACCGTAACCGCGATGAGCAGAACGCCGATCGATGTGAAGCTGCGGCTGGAGGTAAAGCCTGGAATTGCCCCACCGCGGCTAATGTTCATCGGCCCTGTTCCGGTGGTGTCAAGTGTTCAGTTTTGCCGCGGGTCTTCGAGCCCACCGCAAACGATAAGTCGAAAACCATTGATAGAAGGTTAGCAGAATGGTTGCGATGTGAACGCGGCCGTCATTCTCAACGCGCAAAATGTACAACGAGGTCCGGGCCTTCGGAGATGTTCCGAGCCGCGCCGGCCCCATCTTCGATCTCCGGTCCTTCATCAAAAAATAAATGGGACAACATCCCAATCACACAGCCGAATTTCGATGCACCGGCGACTCAGAATTTAGGCCGGTATTAACCATTATCGTCCAAAGGTAGCAGGCCAGGATGCCATCGGTCCGATCACCGGGTTCGCGGATGATCAGCCATAGCAAAAAGGTGCTCGCCGTGGTGGCCGCCCCTGAACTCGAATTGGACGAAAATCTAGTTGCCGCCGGACGGCAAGCTGCCGCGTTGGCAGCGGCTAACGCCGAATTGCGTCAGAGCGAAGGTCGCTTCCGCGACTGGGCTGAGATCACCGGCGATTGGTTCTGGGAGCAGGATGCCGAACTCCGTTACACGTGGTTCGCGGATGCGGTGAACCGCCCTGGGCTCGTATTCGATCTGATCGGCATGACCCGATGGGAGATGGTCACTGAAGGCGTCACCGAAGAGCGATGGGTGGAACACAAGGCGCTGCTGGGTGCGCGCAAACCGTTCTACGATTTTAGATACATCCGCACGGGCGATGATGGCGAAGTCCATCATATCAGCGTCAGCGGCAAACCGGTCTTCAATGAGTCAGGGAAGTTCGCCGGTTATCGCGGGGTCGGACGAGAGATTACACAAGAGGTCCGCGCGGCAGAGGCCTTACGGCAGGCTAAGGCCGAGGCCGAAGCGGCACGTATCGAAGCAGAGCAGGCACGTCGGATAGCCGAAGAAACCAACCTTCAACTTCTGGAAGCGCAGCGTCTCGGCAAGCTTGGCCACTGGATTTCGGACCTCACGACGTGGACGGTCAGATGGTCGCCGCAGATGTTCGTGATCGCCGGCATTCCCCCCGCGCCAGTTCTGTCGGTCAAGGACGCACAGGCGCCGATCCACCCCGATGATTTTCCGGACTTCATAGCAACAATCAAGGAGGCAACAGCGACGGGGGAAACGCGGTCGGTAGAACACCGCTGGGCGCGTCCCGACGGCGAAATACGTTGGGTCCACGTCGATATAAGCTCGCAATGCGATGCCGCCGGAACCTGTGTCCGCCTCTTTGGGACCGCGCAGGACATTACCCAGCATAAGCAAGCAGAAGCGGCTTTGATGGCTGCGGAAGAACAGTTGGTCGACGCCATCGAATCCATTTCCGAAGGATTTGTGCTGTTCGATAGTGACGACCGCTATGTGCTGACCAATGAGAATTACCGGTCCCTTTATCCGGGTATCAAGGATCTTTGCGCGGCCGGCAACAGCTTTGAGACCGTAATGCGCGCAAATATCGAGCGCAATCTACACGAATTCGGTCCCGAAGGTGGCGAAGCCTGGTTGAAAAAGCTGATGGAATGGCATCGCGCTTGCGATCGGCCGATGGAGCAGCAATTGAAGGATGGCCGTTGGGTTCGCGCCATCGAGCGGCGCACCCGCAGCGGCGGGATCGTAGGGATACGAACCGATGTCACCGCGCTAAAGATGGCTGAAACTGCGTTACGACAGCGCGTGCAGGACCTTGAAACAGCTCATTCCCGCCTTGAAAAACAGAGGCGACACCTGACGGCGATGGCTACCGAACTGCGGGAAGCGCGCGATGCTGCCGAAGCAGCCAGCCGGGCAAAGTCCGAATTCCTCGCCAATATGTCACATGAAATCCGCACCCCGATGAATGGCATCATCGGCATGAACGCCCTTCTTCTTCGTAGCCAGCTGACCAACGAGCAACGCGAATGCGCGGTAGCCGTTGCCGAGAGTTCCGACGCGCTCCTCAGGCTGATCAACGACATTCTCGACATCTCGAAACTCGAAGCCCGCAAGCTTGATCTCGAATATATCGATTTCGACTTGGTCGACATGGTTGAGGCGACCGTCAGCCTCCTCGGTCCCAAGGCCGAGGAAAAAGGCATCGACCTTGCGGTCTTCGTCGCTCCCGAGGCGCGAGCTAGTTTTCACGGCGATCCGACGCGGCTTCGGCAGGTGCTTCTTAATCTCGTCGGCAACGCCATCAAGTTTACCGAAAAAGGTGGTGTCTCCATCGAGGTTGCATCGAGCCCGACGACGGGGCAAGCGACTGTCCTGCGTTTCGAAGTCACCGACACTGGCCTCGGAATGTCGGAAGATGTGAGAGCGCGGCTTTTCCAAAAATTCACCCAGGCGGACAGTTCGATCACCCGCCGTTTTGGCGGTACCGGGCTGGGGCTTGCGATTTGCAAGCAAATCGTCGACCTGATGGGCGGTCAGATCGGCGTCGACAGCGCTCCCGGCCAGGGCAGTAAATTCTGGTTCGATTTACCGGTGACGTCGGCGACAACCCCCACAGTTCGTCGCCCCGAGCCGCCCCAGAGCTTTAGAGCCCTTCGGGCGCTGATCGTTGACGATATCGAGATGAACCGGCGGGTTTTGTCACGGCAGCTCGACTTTCTCGGTATCAAATGCATCGCGGTCGGCGACGGCTTCCGCGCGATCAGTGATGTCGAGCGCGCTTGGCGTGAGGGCGAGCCGTTCGATCTCGTCATCCTGGACCACATGATGCCCGGCATTTCGGGAGAAGCTGTAGCGCGGCGCATTCGGCAGACCCCGAACATTGCTGAAACAAAGCTGCTCATCGCGTCATCGGCCGGGTCCTACGGCCTGCCGGATGACATCCACAGGATTGTCGACCTCGTCCTCACCAAGCCGATCCGCGAGCAGTCGCTGCTCGATGGTTTCGCGCGGCTCTTTGACACTCCCCGACAAAGCACGGCAGCTATTGAGCCAGAGCGGGTGCTGCCCCCGCAGGTCCCGTGTCGGCCGCTTCGGGTGCTGCTTGCCGAAGACCATAAGATCAACCAGCGCCTGGCAATCATGCTCCTAAGCAAGGCCGATCATCATGTCGATGTCGCCGAGAACGGGGAACAGGCGGTCGCAGCATTGCTAAAAGAGGATTACGACATTGTACTGATGGACGTGCAAATGCCGGTCCTCGATGGCGTTCAAGCAACCAAGCAGATGCGGGCGCTGCCATCGCCGAAAGGCACCGTCCCTATCGTTGCGCTCACGGCACACGCGATGGCCGGTGCGCGGGAGGAGTATCTCGCCGCAGGAATGGACGACTATCTGTCAAAACCGCTCGAACCGGAGGCATTGTTTGCCGTACTTGCCCGACTGGCAAAGTCTGGTGACACGGTATCGCCGCGGCAGGCGACCTCTGCCGGTGTTTACAATTTCGATGACCCGCTGGAAGGGGAGGTCGCTGTCTTTGATCCGCTGCGTGTTGCGACACTTACACGGGTGCTACCGGCGGAGGATTTGATCGAATTTGTTAGCGTGTTCAGTGAGAGCCTTGGCGGACTAGCCGACCGGCTTCAGGAACTGATTACCAGTCGGGATCTCGATGAGCTCCGTCAAGAGGCTCATGCACTGGCCGGCACCGCGGGGAATGTCGGTGCGTTGCGGTTGAGCCAGTGGGCGCGTCGGCTGGAGGACGCCAGCAAGGAGCGCAATGAAGTAAGTATTGATCGAGCGGCAAACGCTATTGTGGAAGCTTTGTCGGTAACCCAGTCAGAGCTGTCGCGGTGGCTCGACGAGCAGAAAGCCAATGCGGCAATGGCCGATAAATTTCTCCTCCCCTCTCCGATTAAGAATTAGCCGATAATGCCGCGCCATGTCGGCGTAGGCCAAAGATCGCGGCAAGGATGCCGCTCACCACGAAAGCGGGCGCGATACCAAGAAGGAGCCAATCAACCCCCATGCAGCTAATGTAGTTGCCCGGCTGCCAAGTGCTGGCGCGTCATATCGCGCGATGCGCACTGCGCTCGCGCGGACCGTAGGATCAATCTCCCGCGCCGGTAGCGGCTGAGGTCAAACGACGGATTTCGCCCACCATTCGCCCGCGAGGCGTTCGAGATGGTCGAGCGACGCAATCTGTCGACGATCGAGCAGTTCACCCCAAGCCTTGTCGGGAAGGCTGGGAATTCGCCTGACGCCTTCATAACGATGAATACGGGTTTGGATGACCATTGGTGGCGAACCCTCGCCGCTGGCCTTTAAGGGGCATATTAGGCGTGAGACGGTGTGGCTTGTCCCGCCAGGAAAGCGATAGACAAACTCATCAAAAAACGGCGCCTCGTGCTCCAGTGAATTGTCAAAAGTCGCAGTTGTCGCAGCAACAAAGGCTGGTGGACTGAAATGGGCGCCATACCGCTCACCGGTATGATCGGCACCGAAGTGCTGGACTATCGCTGTCCCGATCAGACGCCAAAAGTAGCCACCGTCACGACGCTCTGCGATAGCCACAAAAGGAAGGACGCGCGTGATGTCGAGCGGATCGATATCGCGGCGTGTCGGTGCCGAGCCCGCTACGCGCCGACCATTCCAATATTTATAGAGGTCGGAGTGGTAGGAAGGGAGGTCGGTCGAAAGCCCCATCTCCCGAAAATTGCACTATCGTACTTTATAGTTCCTTAATATACCCGTCGCATCCGCCCCGAACTTCATCGACGCATGAGAATGAGAACGTGGTTTCGCGAATGGCGGTCGGGAAGCCTTGGGCAAGTGCCCTGAACGGTCGAAGTTGAGTAAAAATATACTCACTCGAACGTGAATTTCCCAAACGGTTGATTTAGGAATTCCGCCCTGGCCAGTGAGCGCCTCAAGGTGCGCGAGACCGGGATCGAAAGCAATTGATGAAAGCCTGGCTCTGGCGATCGGGTAACTAATGATCCTGACGGCTTTTACGTCCAAACAATAGACTTGGTTAATTTAATTGTCCCCGCTACTCATGCGCCTGTATGTGGGTGCGATAATTAAGTCATGGTCTAAGATATTGGCAAGGAATGCTGAATACACTTGCGTGTTCTGAAGTCATTGCATGTTGATTAACCTAAACAGCCCGTTAAGTCGTATTTGCGTATAAGTTTATACATTCATGGAGGCGCCATGCTGATCGGCAATTTTAGGTACGATACCCGTCGCGACACCTATGTCGGCGAAATCCATTCATTGACGCTTCGTCATCAGTTGACAGTGAGACGCTACCAGATACGCTAGCCCGGATATCTCACGGGGTGGCGCTGAGGTGGGATTTTCTGTCGTTTCAAGGGTGACTTTCGGAGGTTCTGCGGTCGTGGGCTGGATTTTGCGCCTGTCGGGACGTGCTCGATCGGTCGCGGCGCGGGCGACGGTGCGGAGGGTTATGGGGCTCGCGGGTTTCTGG
>Ga0335085_10011475_pt1 | contig 13141 bp, 14 predicted proteins | sample Lox_Sample_45_FD_206712 | JGI IMG/M metagenome (GOLD analysis project Ga0335085, IMG submission 206712) | Soil microbial communities from Loxahatchee National Wildlife Refuge, Florida, United States - Lox_Sample_4.5 | ecosystem: Environmental > Terrestrial > Soil > Wetlands | place: USA...
TGCCGATGCGCCGTATCACACGCGGGTTACTCGCCTGGACGAAACCGCCGCCGCTCGGAAGCCCGTGCTGAGGTGGAAGCCGCAGGGCGAGCTGGTGGCAAAGTAGCAATCGCTGGTGATTGCAAGCTTCCGTGAGTTGGCCGCATGGCTGATCACGATGCCTGGATCGCAGCCTCGTTTGGTGTCATTCCATTTGCCTTGGGCCTGGGATATTTCGTGGATGCGTTCCTGGTGCGACGGGATCTGCGGGCGAGCTGACGGCCTGTCGATAGGAATAGTTACTCGGGCTTGCGTTTCGAGAGCAATTTACGGAACCTCGCAAGCTTGCCGCTGCGTCGCGAAGAATGTCGCAGGCAGTCCTCGAGCGGCGCAGTAACAAAAGGCGGAGCGCATGTGGCGCGAAGAAAAGCAGATCCCTCGCGGACTAAAGTCCGCTCGTGATGACAAAAATAACTAAAGGGCTTGGCGGCGCCCTTCGACAGGCTCAGGGCAGGCTTTGAAGCTGTGCTCCTTTCAAAACATCATCTTCCGCGACTTTTTTAGCAAACTCTAACGCGCGACTTGGAGCGAAAGGTTACGCGCAGGGGAAGAGGTTGCGGAAAGTGATTTCAAGCGCTGCCAGTTGCGCAGGTGCCGAAGCCCACAACCGGTTTAAACTCTTTGCGGCATGCCCTGATACGAATCCGTCGAATCCGTCGCGAAACCGAGTTCTCCCGTAAGCGGCGCAGCTGTGCCCTTTCAAGACGAAATATTTTGAGCTTTGAAATTACTTTGTGGCGCTGATGGCCTTCACGCGCGCATTAAGGCGGGCCTTATAGCGGCTAGCGGTGTTCTTGTGCAGGACACCCTTTTGCACGCCCTTATCGACGGCCGAAGCTGCGGCGCTCATGGCCGACTTGGCGGCAGCCTTGTCGCCCTTGGCGATGGCCTCGCGCATGGCGCGTAAAGCACTGCGCAGGCGGGACTTGTTGGCGCGGTTAGCCACCGTCTTTCTCTCTGTCTGACGGGCGCGCTTCAGCGCCGAATAATGGTTTGCCATACTGTGATCTTGTCCTTAGGGAAGAAATCTCGACGTAAGCCGAATACATCATTTTACCGGACGGCGAGCCATAGGGCAAACCGCGCCACCTTTCACAAGTCCATGCCATCTAAATACTTGGGGATAGGATTGGGCGACGGCGGCCACGACGCACCTAAGACAGCACGGCTTTGGCGTTCCCTGAGATTGACTCGGTTTCGAAACAGGGGTACGCTAGCCAGCAATGTGCGGTATTTTCGCCTCGGCGAACATCCCGGAACGCACCCCTCTTCCGATCCTGACAAAGTCCTGTGCAATAAGATTTCCAATCCGCCAACGGATCTGGACGGCCAGCCACGCATGAACGCACCCAGCCTCAGGAGGCAAGTCACCGACCCTAGATGAAGACCCAAATCGAGATCAGCCCGAACATCGAAACCCTCTTCGGCACCCGTGACGAGAACCTGCGATTGCTCGAAGATGGGCTGAACGTAACCATCGTCATGCGCTCCGACTCGATCGAGATCGATGGAGCCCCCAGCGACGTCGCCCGAACCCAAGAAGTTTTCACGGACTACGAACATCTGCTCCGCAGTGGCCACACCTTCGTGAATGGCGACCTGGGCACGATGCTTAAGGTGCTCACTTCCGACAGCACCGCAACACTGCGCAGTCTGGTTGAAGCCGGTAAACAGCGCTCCTTCGGCAGGCGGACGGTGCAGCCCAAGAGCATCAACCAGCGGCGCTATCTCGAAGCTATCGAGAAAAACGACATGGTCTACGGCATTGGACCCGCCGGGACAGGCAAGACGTATCTGGCGGTCGCCATGGCGATCTCGGCGCTGGTGTCGAAGCGCGTGAACCGAATTGTGTTAGCGCGTCCCGCGGTCGAAGCCGGCGAGCGCCTAGGCTTCCTGCCGGGAACGTTGCAGGAGAAGGTTGATCCTTACCTGCGCCCGCTTTACGACGCGCTTTACGACATGCTCGATCCCGATAAGGTCGATCGCTATCTGGAAAAGAACGTCATCGAGATCGCGCCTATTGCCTTCATGCGCGGACGCACGTTGAACGACGCCTTTGTGATCCTCGACGAGGCGCAGAACACGACTTCCGAGCAGATGAAGATGTTTGTCACTCGACTGGGCTTTAACTCCAAGGCGGTGATCACCGGCGACATCACGCAGATCGACTTGCCCAATGCCAGCCGCAGCGGCCTGGTCGAAGCGGTCGAGGTGCTGAAGGACGTGGAGGGGATCCGCTTCTGCTACTTCGACGAAGGCGACGTTGTGCGCCATCATCTGGTACAGCGCATCGTCCGCGCCTATGAGGACTACAAGGGCCGCAACGAACAGCTATCGCTGGAGTGGAAGACAGCCAATGGAAACGCGGCGCAGCGAATCACCAATGGCGGCGGAAGTGCGCCGGCGGTTGACCGCGAAGCCTCTTTGGCGGATGTACCGCCCATGACCGACTCGAGTTCGGGAAATCGCATTTCCGAGTAGAAGCTTGCTACCATATTGTGGGAGGGCTTAACTGCCCTCCCATTTGTTCTTGGAGAGCATTGACCCGCCCGAAGCCAATTGCGAAGCGGTCCGACGCGCAGGCCCTTAGCCAATTTGCCGCTCAGGCGCAGCGTGCCCTCGCGCTGCGCGGTGACGTGAACGTGTGCGTAACTTCGAGTAACGAAATGCGTTCGCTCAACCGCCGGTTTCGCCGAAAGAACATTGCCACCGATGTGCTGTCGTTTCCCTCCCAAACTCCCGGGGTGGCCGGCGACATCGCCATTTCCCTGGAAATTGCAGCCCGTAATGCTGACGACCTCGGACACGACCTGGCGACGGAGGTGAAGATCCTCATCCTGCACGGCATGCTTCACCTTGCAGGCTACGATCACGAGATCGACGACGGTGAAATGCAGGCCCGCGAGGCCGGCTTGCGGCAAAGGTTCAAGCTTCCTGTCGGCTTGATCGAGAGGGCACAGCGCCAATCGCTCAAGAGCGCAAAGCGCGGAGCGCGCCGCGCATGAACCTTCCGTTATTCATCCTGTTGATCTTTTTGCTGGCGCTGCTCACCTTAGTGTCGTATGTCGATCGCCTCTACCATGAGATGGGCAAGTTTCTGTCCCGTGAATTCGAGGAGAATATCGAAGCTTACGAGCAACTGGTCGAGCCGCGCCTGGGCTTTACGCGTGAACGCGCTTCGCTTTCCATGGGCATGCTCGCGCAATTTTGCATGGCCTCCATTGGAGTCCTCATCGGTTACCTGCTGTTTATCGAGCAGCGCTGGGTGGCGCTCGATCTGGTGCAGGCTGCGGTCAGCCTCATTTTCATCATTGTGATTTTCAATCGCCTGTTGCCGCATATCTTCTTCGTGCGCACTAGAGGCAAGTGGTTGGCAAGATTTGTTCCAATACTGCGGGTGCTTATCTACCTCGCCATGCCCGCGACTATTTTGCTCGGCTTCGCGCTGTCTGTGGCGTCGCTCTCCAAAGAACATCCGGAAAAGGAGCCCGAACATCCCTCCGAGGCCGTCGACGCGTTCATTGAAGCCGGACAGGAAGAAGGTATCCTGGAGGAAGCCGACCGCGATCTGATTCAGTCGGTTGTCGAATTCGGCGGCAAAACCGTTCGGGAAGTCATGACCCCCAGGCCGAAGATCATCGCGGTTCCCACTTCCATGACGATTGCCGAATTCACCGAACTGCTGAAAAAGAGTTCGCACTCCCGTATTCCCGTCTACGAAGGCGACATCGATCACATCAAGGGAATCATGTACACCAAAGACCTGCTGCAGATTCCCGACACTGAGGCAGGCTCAAAGACAGTCGCCGATTTCATGAAGACCGACGTTCACTTCGTGCCCGAGACCAAGCTGGGCAGCGAGCTTCTCCGCGAAATGCAGAACGACAACATACGTCTTTCCCTCGTGATCGATGAATATGGCGGGGTTGCCGGGCTTGTCACCATCGAGGACCTGGTGGAAGAAATCGTGGGCGAGATTCGCGACGAGCACGAGAAGTCTGACATTGTGAAAGAAAGTGACACATCGTATGTCTTCAACGGCAATACGGATGTCGACCTCCTCGAGAAGCTGCTGGGTGGCGTGAGAGCAGACGAGAAAGAGGCCACCACGATAGGCGGGTTGGTCAGCGAGCTCGCCGGCCGCATCCCCACCCGCGGCGAGGTCGTCGAACACAACGGGCTTCGTTTCGAGGTCCTGGATTCCACCGAACGCCGCGTAGAACGCGTTCGTGTCAGCCTGCTGAGTCTGCCGGCTGAGAAGCAGGTCCAAGCCTGACATGTCATTTCATTCGGGGTTTGTATCCATCATCGGACGCCCTAACGCAGGCAAGTCCACTCTGCTGAACGCGCTGGTTGGCGAGAAGCTCGCCATCGTCACCCGCAAGCCGCAGACCACACGCAACCGGATCCAGGGCATTGTCAACGTCGCCCGGAAAGGGAAGCGTCGGGGTGGTCAGATTGTCCTGATCGACACTCCAGGCGTTCACAAGCCGCTGAATTCCCTCAATCGGCGCATGATGAAAGAGGTCTATGACGCCATAGAAGGCTGTGACCTGCTGTTACTGATCATCGACGCCACCGAGAAGTTCGGAACGGGCGATCAATTTGTCATCGATCTCGCTAAACGTACCAAGGTGCCCTGCTTCCTGCTGCTTAACAAAATCGACGGTCTGCAAAAAGATCGCTTGCTGCCGCTCATTGCTCGCTACCAGGAACTCCACGATTTTACCGAGATCATTCCGATCTCGGCGCTGAAAGGAGATGGCCTCGACACGTTGCTCGGCGCCATCGTGAGAGTTCTTCCTGAGGGGCCGCGTTACTTTGCCGACGATCATATTACCGACCAGCCCGAACGCTTTCTCGCCGCCGAACTGATTCGCGAGCAGGTCCTACAGCTTACTTCGCAGGAAGTTCCCCACGCTACGACCGTGCTGATCGACAGCTTTGAGGAAGGTGAGAAGCTAACGCGAATCGCCGCGACTATCTATTGCGAGCGGGAAGGGCAAAAAGCCATCCTGATCGGCAAGCATGGAGCCAACCTAAAAAAGATCGGCACCCATGCCCGTCAGCAGATCGAGCGCCTGTTGGGAATCAGAGTCTTCCTGGAGCTATACGTGAAAGTCCAGCCTGGCTGGCGCGAATCGCGCGCATTCGTCGAAGAAACCGACTGGCGCCGCCAGTTGGAGCAACTGTCACAAGCCCAGGTTTCAGAAGGACAACGGAAGCGATAGCAACGCCTGGCCCCCCTACTCCTTCACCGCGATCCCCAGCGCTTTCATCTTGCGATACATGTGGCTGCGTTCAAGCCCGAGCACTTCTGCCGTACGGGTCACGCTGCCCAGATTTTCGTCGAGCTTCTTCAGGATGTAGGCGCGCTCATACGCGGCGCGCGCCTCGTGCAGGCTGGAAAACTCGGTGACATTCCTTCGTCCACCCTCGCGATAGACGAGCGTCGGCAAATGCTTGCGCTCCAGCCTGGCGACTGCGGGATTCATGATGACGATTCGCTCAATCAGATTGCGCAACTCGCGAACATTGCCCGGCCAGGTATACCGCATCAGGGCATCGAGCGCGTCGTCGGCGATTTCCTTGGGCCTCCGGTTGTATGTCTGCGAAAATTCTCTCAGGAAATGCCGCGCCAGCTGCGGAATATCTTCTTTGCGCTCGCGCAACGGCGGAACATAAAAAGGAATTACATTCAGGCGGTAAAAAAGATCTTCGCGAAAATTGCCCCGGGAAATTTCGTCCTCCAGGTCCTTGTTGGTTGCAGCAATCACGCGCGCATCGGCGATAATGGCTTCCTCTTCGCCAACCGGAACGAACCGTCCTTCATCCAGCGTGCGCAGGACCTTGGACTGCGTTTTCAGGCTCATGTCGCCGACCTCGTCAAGGAAAAGAGTCCCGCGGTCGGCTTTCTGAAACTTTCCTTCCTTGTCTGACGTTGCCCCCTGAAAAGATCCCGCCCGATGCCCGAACAGCTCGCTTTCGATCAGGTCCTCTGGGATCGCCGCGCAATTCACCTCGACGAACATCTCGTCTTTGCGTAAGCTCTGCGCATGAATCGCCCGGGCCACGAGTTCTTTGCCCGAACCCGACTCGCCATAAACCAGCACGCGCCCATTGGTAGGAGCCATTAACGAAATCTGCTGCCGCAACGCCTTCATGGGGATGCTATCGCCCACGATCACGCTGCGTGCCTGGAACTGCTTCTTGTATTCGAGGTTCTCGCTACGCAACCGCTTGGTGTCAATCGCGTTCTTCAGGACGATGAGCGTCCGCTCAATCGACAGCGGTTTTTCCAGAAAGTCGAAGGCTCCCAGCTTGGTGGCGCGCACTGCAGTCTCTATATTGCCATGCCCCGAGATCATGATGACCTCCGGCGGATCTTCCAGATCTACGATCTGCTCCAGCGCTTCCAGTCCGTCCATGCCGGGCAGCCAGATATCGAGCATGACCACGTCTACCGGCTTGCGATCGAGAGTTGCCAGGCATTCTTCGGCGCTCTCTGCCAGCAGGGCCTTGTACCCTTCGTCCTCTAGCACGCCTTGCAGCGAGCTGCGGATCTCCGACTCGTCATCCACGATCAGAATGGTGTGCATGCTGTACCGGAGCAGCTACGGCCACCGCCGCAGCCACAGGTAACTCTACGATAAACCGCGTCCCGATCGGAGTGTTCTCCTCCACCCGGATCGACCCGTGATGATCTTCGATGATGCGGCTCACAATGGCGAGTCCCAGCCCGGTGCCGCGTTTTTTAGTGGAGAAATAAGGCAGGAAGAGTTTCTCTTTGACCGCCGGGGTAACACCGTGCCCGGTATCTGACACCACGACCTCAACCGTATCGCGTCCCCCGGCCAATGCCGTCGAGATAACGATCTCCTTCACCATCGAGTGCTGCATCGCTTCGGCGGCATTGTCCACCAGATTGGCGACGGCACGCTGAATCGCCTCAGGATCGGCGTGCACCGCAGGCAGATCGGGCGCCAGAAACTTCTGCACCCGGATTCCACTGAGACGTCCATCGAACATGAGCAGTGCGCTGTTGACGATGCGATTGATGTCGGAGGGCGCAGGGCGTGACGCCGGAAAACGCGCCAGCGTGGAGAATTCATCCACCAGCGTGCGTACCGTCTGCACCGACGAACTGATGGTATCGGCGCAATTGTGAATGATCTTCAACGACGCAGCGTCTGGCGCCGTTCCACGTTCGAGATGTCGGCGTATGCGCTCTGCGGAAAGCGCAATCGGCGTCAAAGGGTTCTTGATCTCGTGTGCTACACGCCGTGCAACTTCGCTCCACGCGGTCTGCTTCTGCGCGCGCAGCAAATCCGTTATGTCTTCCAGTACCACGACGTATCCCATGCGCGGCAGTTCCGGGTTCTGCACCTGCTCCGGCGGGTCCAGTGAGGCCACGGTCACAGCGACGTTGAGATTCACGCGCGACGTGACGATCTCCATCTGGCTGGTGGTGGTTCCCATACGGTCGGCTTTGCGCAGCAGGTGCTCAAGATCGGAAGTTACGTCCTCGGGGAATAGTTGGTTGAGCCTTTGCACGCGTGAGATCGCCGGGGGATCGAGGTGCAGCAAGCGCTGGATCGCGCTGTTCATGTGGATCACATCGCGCGACGCATCCAGCGAGATTACCCCCGTCGGAATGCTCTCCAGGACCGTCTCGATGTGCCGGTTACGTTGTTCGAGCTGTACATTTACGTCGGCCAGGTCGGCGCGCGACGCCTCGATATTGGCGCGGCTCGCCTCCAGATCCGCCGCCATCTGGTTGAATGAGTTCACCAGCTGTCCAATCTCGCTTCCAGAGTGGACATCCACGCGGTAATCCAGCCTGCCGCGGGAAATCTCCTGGGTTGCTTCGGCCAAGGCCAGCAAAGGCTTCGTCACCATCTTGGACAGATAGAGTGCGAGCCACGTCGACGCAAACAGCACTGCCACCGTAAGCAGCAAGAGGTAGCCGAGATAAGTGCGACGCAGACGCCGTCGCTGATTCCGGAGCTCCTGATATTGCTGTTGTGCCTGCTCAATATCGCGCAGCGCGGATCGATAATTCGGGGGCAGGGGCATGGCGATCAGAATTTCACCATTGGGCCCGAGCGGTGCGCGCCCCAGCACGTAAGTTTTGCCCAGGAGCTCGAACGTCTGCGACTTGTTGGCGGCAGACTTTGGCGAGGGGAGCAGATTCTGAATCAGCGGCCACGCCTCCGGGGCGTGGAAGCTGGCTTCGGCATGAGAGTCGGCGACGGCAAACGCGAATCCCCCCTGCAGGCTGACTTCGCTCCGCCGGAATTCGTCCAGGACGAGCGAGTAATTGCCGGTCTCTGACGACTTCTTCGCCGCCGCCGTCGACGCAATCCGTTCCGCCTCCACTCGCGCGTTGTCGGTGGCGTAGTCGGTCATCAATGACGCGACGATGCCGGTGCGGTACTGCACGTCCTCCACCGGACGCGAGAACCATTTCTCAATGGAGCGGTTGATCAGCCCGTACGAAAACAGAAAAAGAAAGATCACGGGCCCCAGCGACAGCAGAAGCGCGCCCATCACCATGCGGCTGCGCAAGCGGGAGCCCATCACGCCGGTCTTGCGCTCCGCATACAGGCGCAACAGCGTGCGCAACAGCACGAATGTCAGCGCGACGAACAGCAGAAAGATGAACGCTGACAATGCCGCGAAGATCAGCGTTTCTTCACTGGTGTCCGGCTGCAGGAACGTCAGGTTAAAGGTGGCCTGCGCAAAGATCACCGCGAAGAGCAGAAAGATCGCAATTGACAGCCCGACAATGGCGGGTGTGCGGCTGCGCTTTTTCTCCGGCCGAATTGGAGGGGAAGCGGGCGACATGAATCGTCAGGGCCTCATTATACCCGCGATTTCGCGTCGGCCCCCCGCTGCAACATCGGTCCCAACGGGCAAACCTCGCACTTTGGATTCTGCTTTGCACAGTAGTGCTTCCCAAGCTGCACGAAAAGGCCGTGCATTTCGTTGTAGGTTTGCGTCGGCCCCGATTTGGCGGCAGAGCTCATCGCGGACGGCTCGTGGACGGCTGGACGCTGCGGATCGAGGACTGCGGTACCGTCAAGCTTGCGAGGTCCAACCCCCGCCAAAGCGCCTTCCACAAGCTCTCGAATCTCGTCGTACTTCGCTTTGGACTCGATCGCCTCATGTCGTTCGAGCACCCGCCGCGTGTACGCATCCACCACGAAAATCGGATGATGTCCGGCGTAAAGAAGAACGGAGTCTGCCGTTTCCGGCCCGATACCTTTTTGCGCCAGCAGCTCGTTGCGCGATTGTGCTGTTGGACTGGCGAGCATGGCATCGAGCCGGCCACCATATCGCGCGTCGAGGAAAGCTACGAATTCCCTGATTCGCGTCGCCTTCTGCCGAAAGTAGCCGGAGGGCCGAACTAACCGCTCGAGTTCCTTAGGTTCAGCCGTCCGAATCTCCTCGACACTCAGCTTGCCGGCTGCGCGCAAGTTGGCGATTGCGCGCTCAGCGTTCGTCCATGCTGTATTTTGCGTGAGGATAGCCCCCACCAGGACTTCAAACGGGGTCTCCGCCGGCCACCAGTGTTGCGGTCCCCAACGGCCTGATAGCTTGAGATAGATTTCGCGGATGGTCTGCGCGGAATCGAATGTCTTTTTCGCGGACCGTTGCCGGTAGGCAGATCGCTTTTTCACGGTTGCGGCGTCTTGTCCTGTTTGAGCTGCCGCTTCCAGCCCAGGACGCGGGCCTTCGCACCCTCTGCCTCCGCTTCCGGAACCATGCCTTTGCGCTGGTACAAAATCGAGAGGCTGGTATGCGCCAGAACGTCATCGGGATCGAGTTCCACGATGCGGTTCGCCACTTCGACGGCTTTGTCCAACTCCTCGTTGTCCTGGTAGGCACGCGCCAGTCCGTGCATCGCGTCCAGAAAGGTCGGGTCCCTGCTGATCGCGAGGTTGTAGTCCGAAATCGCTTCGGGCAGCCGCCCTTCGGCATAGTGATCAAGCGCCGAATAGTAGCTGTCTTCCGCTTGTTGTCGCGCCGCGTTGTCCTTCGTCGTCATGCGAGCCGAGTGTAGCATGCACCTGGTTCGGTCATCCGCGTTCAGATGAGTACTTGAAACTTGAAACTCGAAACCTGAAACTGACCTAGTGAAACACCTTGGCTACATCCTGCGGTTTCTCTGGAACGCCACCCGCGGCCATCATCTCGCGCCCTGGCGCAGTCCTTACCTTCGCTGGCGCATCGAGACCTATACCGGCATCAAGATGCACAGCATTGGATTCCTGGAATTCTGCGGCTTCAGTTGGCGGGAACGGAAGGAACTTCTGCGCTTCCTGAAGTGGACAGGCGAAATGGAACGCTACGCGCGTGTCAAGCCCAAAAATCCTTAGCTCTCGATCACCAGTCCTATTGGAGTCCCCACGCCCGCCTGTAATTTCTGCGCTGCTGAAGCTTGCCGGGTCGCAATCTCCAGGTAGCCTGAACTGCCCAGGATGGCGAACACCTCATCGTCACTGCCGGCCGCGTACGAGTCGGAGATGCGCGTAATCGTTGCTCCGGAGATCAGCAGCTCGAACTTCGGCGGCGCCGCACCCACAAGAGGCGCGACGTCTAATTCACTCAGATTGGTGATCAGGTTTCCGAATTTATCTACCTTGATCACCGCACCTCGCAGGCTGTTTGCGGCGACCCGTTCCACGGTGGGGAACTGCAGCTTCACATAGTCGGAAATCTCCGGTCCAAATTCCGCGGGATCCACTCCCTTACTGAGCCATCCTCCCACCGCGGAAAAAATGTCCCGCCCATGAAAGGTCTGGCTCACCGGCTGCAGGAAATACCGATCCGCGGTGATATGTCGCACCGTGAATCGCGTCTCTCGCGCCTCCACCAGAGACAGCACTCCATTGTCGGGCGCGACGAAGATGTAGTCGTCTGTCTCCGCCAGGATTGGCCTGCGCGCGCTGCCAACTCCGGGATCGACCACGACCACATGCACCGTGCGTGGCGGAAAGAACCGATACGCCTGCGCGATCGTCCATGCGCCGTCCGTCACGTCGTAGGATCCCACCGCGTGCGACACGTCCACGATGCGCGTCTCGGGATGAATGTTCAGCACGACGCCGTGCATGATCCCAACGAACGCGTCCTGCAGCCCAAAGTCGGTAGTGAACGTAAGCACTCGTGGTTCGGCCATCCTTTGCAACCTATTCGGATGACCCGGTGTGAGTCAAGCTGCCGAATCAAATCCCCTGGAGAAGCATCTGATGACCACGCGTCCTGCGGCAGGATGGTCCGATGCACGTTGCTGAGCTGTGGCGGTACCCCGTAAAGAGCATGCGAGGTGAGCAGCTGCAAATCGCCGAGCTGTTGAACACAGGCATACGCAGCGACCGCGAAATTGTTGTGCTGTCCAGGGCGAGAAATCGGATGATCACTTCTCGCACGCACCATCGCCTGCTGGGCCTGCAGGGCGGCATCGATCCCGCCAGCGGAAAGGTCACGGTCAATGGCATTCCTTGGACCGATCCGGCCGCCGCGAAATTGGCGGAGCAAGCCGTCGGCGAGCCGCTTGAGCTGACTTACCTCCCCGGCCCCGAACGCTTCGACGTATTGCCTCTCCTGGTGGCAACCGACGGTGCGATCCAATCCATCGACCTCGACCGCAGACGCTTTCGCCCCAACATCCTGATCGGCGGAGTAGAGGGCCTCGCCGAGCGCCAGTGGGAAGGGAAGCGAATTCGCCTCGGCGCCGTCGAAATTCACGCGGCACAACTGCGTGCCCGTTGCGTGATGACCACCTACGATCCCGACACACTCCAGCAGGACCGCTCCGTGCTGTTTCGCATTGTCTCCGACTATGAGGGAACCATGGCCCTCGACTGCTCCGTGATAACCCCGGGCACGCTCAGGGTCGGGGACCCGGTAACAGTTGTCGAATAGCAAAAGCCGTCCCGCAGGACGGCTTTTTCCAGCCAACCAAGACTACCGAATTTCCACGTCGCCCGACCCGGTCGAGACTTCCACTTCCGGACCGCCGCCGCGGACCGTGCCCTTGAGCTCGTGCCGGCCGAATGTCCCTTGCACAGTGATCGGAAGGTCCGAATGAATTGAACCTGACCCGGTATGTACGTTTAACTCGAAGCCCGCACTCGACGATAGTGCCATGCGCACGCTGCCCGAGCCGGTGTGTAACTGCCATGGCCCTTTGGCGCTTCCGTCGGCACTCAGTTCGCCGCTACCGCTGCGTGCCCGAAGCCCGCCATTCACCCCCCGCAGACGAACGTCGCCCGAGCCGGTATGCACGTCAATGTCACCGCTGCCGGTCAGATCCGCCTGAATCGATCCGCTACCCGTGCTGGCAAACATGGGAGCTGCTACGGAATCGGCGCGAATGCTGCCGCTGCCTGTCTCCATGCGAGATTGCGGGCCCAGGTCCTGCGCGCGAATGTCTCCCGATCCCGTGTGGAGCTTCGCCGATGCCCGCACGCCCTGCACCGAAATCTCGCCTGAGCCGGTGTTGACTTGCAGCGTCGTGTCGGGCGGTACGGTCAGCTCGTACGCAATCGAGACATGATGCTTTGCATCTTCCGGCAGATTGAATCCGATGCGGATTGAATTGCCGCTTTGCACGATCGGCGGATTCGACTCCACGCTCTTTACCGCGCTATCGTAATCGCCTCCCCACCAGTCGTTGCTGCTGCGAACTTTGCCGTGAATCTGTACCTGGTTTGAGCCCCCGGTCTTCACGATGACCTCGCCCGACCCGGTGGTCAGCTCCAGGTTGACCGCGCCCGAGACGGTTAAAGAGCGGTCAAACCGGCCCTCCACGCGCGCGAACACCGACAGCGGGACCAGCAAGCTAAAGAGAAGAGTAAGAGAAAGACGTCGTTTCATGGTCGCCCCCATGTTAGGAACTTTCTTCGGCAAAAATCTGGGCTGCCGTTGGCGGCAGCCCAAGGAGGATGAATCAACTCTACTGCTGTAGCACGACCTGGTCGCCTTCCTTCAACCCGGAAAGAACTTCCGTCTTGGCGCCGTTCGAGATACCAATCGTCAGCGCAACCTTGCGCTTGCCGTCCTTCGCCTTCGGATCAGGCACTTCGGTCGACGC
>Ga0335085_10011476_pt1 | contig 13141 bp, 17 predicted proteins | sample Lox_Sample_45_FD_206712 | JGI IMG/M metagenome (GOLD analysis project Ga0335085, IMG submission 206712) | Soil microbial communities from Loxahatchee National Wildlife Refuge, Florida, United States - Lox_Sample_4.5 | ecosystem: Environmental > Terrestrial > Soil > Wetlands | place: USA...
GGCCAGGTCGAATGCGTCCTGGGTGACCAGGCCGGCAAGGCCGGTCGGCTTGTACCGGGCCTGGAAGTCCTGCTCCTGGAACACCGTCTCGTTCGCGGCGTAGTCGAAGCCCATGGACGGGTCCGGCTGGCTGTTGGTGAGGTTCATGATCGCCCTCCAGACGGCAAACGGGTTGCCGTTGGGGGACTTCATCCGCGGCACGATGTCGCGGAACGGGGTGACGACCGGGATCAGCGTGACGAGGTTGCTCAGGTCGTAGCTGTAGATGCCGGTGGACTCGAGGATGCCCGTGGTCTGCGCCTTGGCGATGGCGGCGACGGTCTCCTCGGTGATGTCCTGCATTGCAGGTGCCATGGGGATGCCTCCTTCTCGGGGCATGCGAAAGCCCCCGGAGGCGGTGCCTCACGGGGGCTGGGGGTATGTCGGGCGGGGTGCGCTAGCGGCGCTGGATGGCGGCGAGCTGGTCGACGGCCATCTGCTGCATCTCGCCGAAGGCGGCGTTCTGCTCGGCGGCGGTGCCCCGGTAGAGGGTTTCCTTCAGGGCGCGGGCCTTGGCCACGTCGACCGGCCGTTCGCCGCCCTGGTCCTGTCCGCGCAGCTGGTGCGCCGGGGGGACCTGCCCGTTGGCGAACACCTTCGGGGCGGCGGGCATGTTCTCCACCGTTTCCAGGCGCGACTTCATGGCCTCGACCTGCTCCGCCAGCCCAGCGTTGTCAGCCGCCATCTTGGCGACGACCTGCGCGTGGGCGGCCTCTGAAGCTTCGAGTGCCGTCTTCGCTGCCTGCTCTGCGATGGACTTGGCCACGTCGCTCGTCAGGGTGATCACGTTCTGCGTCCCGGCCTTCGCGACGTCCTCGGCGGGAGTGCCGGCGTCCGCGGGAGGCTGGGGGGTCATGTCGTCGTCCGGGGCTGCGGCGGCCGCCGGGCTGTCCTGCATCTCCCCGTCACCGTCGTCTGCGGGCTTGCCGCCTGCTCCGGTGACCGGCTGGATCGCGTCGGGGTCGACGATGCCGATGAGGTCGCCGTCCTGGTCGAACACGGCCTGCATCGCCTTCTTCTCCCCGTCGTCCGCCTTCGCGACCCGCTGCACGACGGAAGCCTGATCGGTGACGCCGACGAGGTTGCGCTCACGGTCGTAGACGAGGGCGAGCGCCGACTTGACGACGGCCCGGCCGGGGACATCGCCGGGCATGGCCTTCTGCGGCCCGTCCGCGGGCAGGGAGCCCTCCGGGCCGGTCATGCGCGGCTCGCCCATGCCGGTCGTGCCGCCTGCGTTCACGGGCCCGGTGTTGCGGGCCTGCTCGTCGGGGGATGCGGTTTCCTTGGCGACGTCCGCCGCCGGGGTCTGGGCAGCGGTCATCGCGGCCTCCTTGGACTTGGCAACGGGCGCCTCCGGGAGGGAGGCGAGAACCTTCTGGAGCGAGTCGACCGCACCGCGGATCGCCGCCTCATTCGCTGAACTGAGGACGCGGCCTGCCTTGCGGACCGCGGTGAAGCCCTCGATGACGGCGAGCGGCGCCTCTGATCCGGCGGCAGCCTTGCCGATGTCCGCCATCTCCGCGCCGAGCTCGGCCTCCATCTGCTCGCCTGCGGCGAACACGGCAAGAGTCTCGATCGCGAACTCGATCGCGCACTTGGCGTCCTCGAGATCCCATGCGTTCTCCGCGTCGTCCGGGTCGGCGGAGGCGGCCTCGAGGAGTTCCCGCTCGGCGAGCATGCACAGCGCGTTCTTGGCCCGGGCCAGGACGCCCAGCCACTTCGCCGCGCTGGCCGCGTCAACCGACTCCCATGCGGGAGAGCCGGGGACGGTCGGATCGCCCGGGCCCATCTCCACCGGCTCTGCGAGAGGCATCGTCACGTCGAGGGCGTCCATCGCATCCGGGTCGCCGTCAAGTTCCGTGCCCATGTCCTTGGCTACGTTGCTCACGCCTGCCTCCTTGGCGACGTCGATGCCGAACTTCTTCGCGGCCGCGCGGATCTTCGGCATGGCCTTGTCACCGAAAGGCGACTGGGGTGCGCGGGAAAGGGCGTTGCGGACGTGCGCGGCGTCCATGATCGGGAAGTGACGCAGCGAGCGCGGGACTGTCTTGCCCTCGTCGTCCTTCTTGCCGCCCGGCTCGATGTAAGCGAAGTCGGAGTCGGGGAGGTCGTTGATGCTCTTCGTCGACTTCTCCGCCTTGGTGACATCGCTCCGCACTGACGCGGCGTGAATGAACGCCGCCATGGCGGCCGGGGAGCCCTTGAGAACGATGCCATTGGGGAGGGCTGTTTCCTCCGCGTCGGACGGTTCGGGCACAAGGTCCTCCTGGGGTGCCTTCGCGATCAGTTCACGGACGGTGGCGGCGTCAACCAGGCCCGCGCTCGCGCCTTCCTTGGCGATGAGGAACCGCGGGATTCCGTTGGCACCGGAGCCGACTAGCGCGACCTTCCGGAAGCTGGCATCGACCAGCTCGGTCATCTCTTCGTCGTCGTCTGCGATGCCTGAGCTCTTGGCGATGCTCACGGCGCCCTCCTTTGCGACGCGGCGACGGCGGGCTGTGCCCTCGGGGGACAGCCCGTTGACCTTGCCGGCCTTGTGAAGCGCCCACATTCGCGGGCTGAGAATCGCGCCGAGGCACCAGTCGCCGTCCTTGACGACAACCCCGTCTCCGGCGTCCCAGTCAGGCCAGCGCCAGATGAACGACTCGACGGGCTCCGCGCAGTCTTCCGTTCCGTCGAGGTGGAACGCGTTCATCTGCGGGGCGCCGGAGCGCATGTAACTCCAGCAGGCCTTTTCGAGTTCTTCCTTAGTGAAGTAGTCCCGGCCGCCGTCAACGCCGCGCTGAATGCGAGGGTCGGGTCCAGCCTGATAGGCGATGCCCAAAACGAACCGCTGCTCTTCGGGCATGACGAGTCACACTCCTCCGCGACAATGAGCGGGTGAGCAGAGAACTAGCCAGGAAGCCAGTGCGCGAGGCAGTCACTCACGACCTGACGCGCACCGACTACGCCTTCCAGCCCAAGGATGACGGCCAGCGAGGTCACATCTCCTGCTGGACCGACCCGACGCCGAAGACGGGCGACTACCTGATACTGCGCAACGGGCAGGGCAGCAGCCGCTACCAGGTAACCGCAGTTGACCTGTGCTGGGGTGTCGACCCGCCCACGATGTGGATGGCTGATCTCGCATTCGCGCCGCGTCCTGGCGGAAAGTCATGAGCGGCGGTTCGTACGACTACCTCTGCTGGAACACCGACGACCTAGAACGCCGCCGGGGCATGGTCGATGCCATGGCTAAGCGCCTTGAGGAACTCGGCTACCGAGATGCGGCACGCGCTACCCGCAACGTCCTGTACCTGCTCGACGGTGCTCGGCAGGCAGCGGACGCGCTCTCCGACGTATGGCACGCCGTTGAGTGGCGCGACTCCGGCGACTACGGAGACGACAGCATGCGCAAGGCCATCACCGACGCCGGCTTCCATCCGTGGCCTCCGGCCGTGCCGGGAGAGGCGGCAGGATCGTGAGCGGGTACCTGACCGCTGCGGACATCAGGCGGGCGCTGGACAACCTATGGCGCCAGTCGCGGCCGTCCGGGTATGCGGAGACCGCGCCGAGTGCGGACGAACTGGCGGAGCGGGCGTCGGATGAGATCGGGAAGTGGGCGGCAGCGCATCCCCGGCACTGCGGCGCCGTCTTGTTCCCGCTGGGGCCGTCACGGGATCTCGTTACCTTCACCGTCCGGGAGGCCTGGGCCAGCGGCGTTCCGGTGCATCCGCTGATGGTCCCGTATGGCGGCCCGCGGCAGGGACCGCGCCCCGCTGTGTGCGCCCGTGAGCCGCACCCGGACTCACCGTGGCACTGGGCAGACGGGACGTGGTGGCGCTAGCCGCCCCGCTGTGCTGCCTTGTCTGCGAAGGGGTCGGCCGGCTCCGGCTTCGCGACCGCCAGTTCGTCGCCTGCGACCACGAGCACCCCGAACGGGAGACCGTGCCCGTCAAGGTAGTCCTGGTACATCTCAACCTGGTTAGGTGTCCAGTCCGCACCCCGGATGACGAGAGTCTCGCCCGGCTTCACGATCGCGTGCCCTGCGATGACCTCGATGATCCGGTCGCGCAGGGCTTCCTCGTCAAGGTCAACCCTCACGCGGACGGTTGAGTCGGCCATCAGGCGTCCCCGTCATTGCGCACGAGGTCACCCACGTATGGGCCGGGAGGCAGGAGCCTGATCTCGTGCCGGAGGGATGCGTCGCCCATGCGCCGCGCGAACTCCTCCTTGAACGCCTCTACCTGCTCTGGCGTCCATTGCTCCGGGAAAGACACGTGCGGGAACGGTTCGCCGTCGCCGCACGGGCCATCGTCGCAGGGAGGATTACAAGTCATCCCGTCGATGTGCAGCGGGTAGACGCCGGATGCCGGAGCCTCGGTCACTCGCTCTCCCTGCCGATCGTGAACGGGGGCACCTCCGGAGCGGCCGCCATCTCTTCCTCGGTCTCCGGGAGCTTGTGCACGTGGGTGTACGGGGGTCCGGAGTGCGACGGGCCCGGGCCGAGCATCCGGGACAGCCACGCGCCAGCACCATCGGGAAGATCCGGGGTCATGTCGTCATCGTCGCAGATGCACTCCGCGAGCGGGTTCCGGCAGTCCGGGCACCTGGCCTTGCGGTCCGCCACGGTCACCTCGCCCCCGCGCATCCGTCACAATTACCGCATGACCACAGACCCGTCGCCGTCGCCGCTTCCCGCCGCGTTCAGCCCCAACGGCACGTCCCCCGCCAGCCGCACCGCCGACGCCGCAGAGCGGGCCGCGTCGCTGCTCGAGCAGCTCCCCCGGGCAGTCGGCATGATGCTCGCCCAGGTAGTGCAGGCCATCCCGCCGCGGCACCTGTGCGCCACGTGCCTCGCGAACCGCATCGCCTGGGAGACCGCGAACCAGCGCGCCCTTGAGGCTGCCGTCGAAGCGGCACGCGCCGCGCACGGAATCCCCGAGGGAACGCCGCTGCCGCCCGGCTTCGACCCGTCCCCGTTCCTGCCTGAGAACCTGCGGCCTGGGGGAACGCAGGGCATGCCGGCACTGACCGGGGCGATCACCACCGTGGGCGGGACCGACACATGCTCGGAGCACATCCCCGGGAGGGCGGCAGGGCGGACGCTCCTGATCGCGAACGGGGCACTGAGCCCGTCCGCGATGGCACAGCTGCGGGCCTAGCCGTCCGGTCCGGCGACGTACGCTCCGGCAGGGACAAGCGCGCACCTGTCGCGCGGGTGAATGGCGGGACACAGATCCCCGGAAGGCCACGGAATCCCGGGTAGCCGGGGATCGGCCGCCGCGTTGGCGATGCACCGCGGACAGGTCCGCTGGTCCAGCACGGCCGCCCACTGGACGAGCATCCCGTTCTGCGTCAGGTAGACACTGAGTGCAGCCTGCCCGGACACGCTGGTGATCTGGGTGACGGTGAGCGCCTCAGCGTAAGCGCCGTCAGCGACAGCGGTTTCAAGCATGTCCGCGAGCTCGGCCGCGGCGACCTCGGGGTCCCATCCGGCGAGGACACGGGCAACGACATTGAGGTAGCTGTCTTCCATGTCCCCGGCGATGTCCGGGAGGTCTCCGCTGCCGGAGCCGAACGAGGCGAGGAGTGCGGCGAGCTCGAGCGCCTCCGCTGCAGCCTCCGCCGCCGCGGTGTCACCCGGTGTCCAGCCGCCCGTATCCGCGTCGTCCTGGCCGGCGACGGCGGCCTGAGCGGATGCCCCGCCGATCAGCACCGAATCCGCGATGATCCCCGAGGCGGCATCCTGCATCGGCACCTTGACGCCGCGGGCACCAAGCCAGGCGAAGGCGGCCGCGTTGCGTTCCCGCTTGCCGGTCGCCTTCCCGTCCTGATCCGGATGGTCGGCGATGTAGCCGGAGGCGATGGCGCCGAGCTGATCGCGCGAGAGCGCCTCCCGTGCCGCGGCGGTGACCTTCGGAGCCCAGTAGCCGGCCGCCTGGAGGTCTAGCTTCCAGCCCGGCCAGTCACGGGGACCGCCCGTGCTTTTGGGCGGACATCAGCCGCCTTCGCCGCGGTGATCTCCTCCGGCTCGCAGCCGAGCAGCGGGAGCACGTCACCGAGAGAGGCGGCGAGCTCGTCGCGGAGCATCGGGTTGCCGGGGAGGTCGCACGGGTCCATCCAGAGGATGACCTCGGGGCAGTCGCCGTCCGGGTCGTCCGGGTTGAGGATGACCGATTCGCCGCGCACCGGCACGGACGCCTCTGTCTCAGTCGTCCAGACGATGCCGCGGTAAATCCCGTCTCCGGCCGTCCACTCGCCTGCTACCGCGCCAGGCGGCGGGGCGAGCCCTGTCTCCTCCGACCACTCGCGCCATGCAGCGCGAAGCGGCGACTCTCCGTCTTCGAGGTGGCCGCCGGGAAACTCGAACTTCCCCGCCGCCGGATCGTCGTCACTGAGCGCCCGCTGGATCATCAGCACGCGGCCCGTGTCCTGCGCCAGGACCGCGAGGCCCGCGACGGCGACCTCGCCTGCGGCCTTGCGGACAGCTAGCCGCCCCTCGTCGTTGAGGCGGTGCGCGGTAACGGGATCGGCCTCGGCGAACCGGAAGTCGCGCCACAGTCCCGCCTTGCGGCGCCCGCGGGCGTAGCGGCGGAAGGCGGCCATCTCGGACTTGGCCACGTCTTCGGCCACCGCGTACCCGGCCGGCAGGGAACGGCGCTGCGGGCGCTCCTCGTCCTCGTCATCAACCCCGGCGAGGTCGTAGGACCAGATCCCGGTGTCTGCGGTGATCCCCGAGGGGGCGCCTTCGCCTTCCTTGGCGACCTGCTGACCCGGTGCGGTCTCGTCGGCCGCAGTCATCTTCGGCTGAGGCGGCGGTGCCGGGGGCATCGCGGACGGGCCGTACTCCTGCTCAGCCAGGCTCATGACCTTGATCGGCGGATTCGGGAGAACTCCCTCGGTGCCGCCGAAGACGGTGTGCGGCAGTTCGGCGCCCGGCGCAGGAAGCTCCGTAGCCGGGTCGACCGGCCCCGCGACAGCCAGCAGCGAGGAGATCGGGATGGGTCCCGCGCGCTCGGTGTAGATAAACCGCGGGATCGGCTCGGGGTCGGTGAGCCCGTACCGCATCTCGCGGATCTCGCTCGGGCCGACGACGCCCATCTTCATGTACTTGTCATCGGCGGTTGCCTGGTCAACCCGGTCGTCCTGCTCTTCGCCGAGGTCGAACGCGAAGCGGAGCGGGAGTTGCAGGTCGTCCTGGAGGAACGCGGACAGGATGTCCTGAATGTGGTGGGCCATCGGGAGGTCGCCGACGCGGTGCTGCACGTCAGCCTGCGACTCGCCGGATGACTTGTTCACGCTCTCGGTGAACCCGAGGTCCGAGGGGACGATCGAGTATGCGCTGCAGGTCTTGCGCATCAGGAAGAGGCTGAACTCGTCCTTGAAGTCTTTCTCGTCCGACCATGCGAACGAGGAGCCGCCGGGAATCCACCGCACCTGGTGCTTGCGGGACTGGTCGCCCAGCGTGAAGGCGTCCCAGTACTCCTGGAACTGCTCGATCTGATCCGGGGTCCATGACTCGGGTGCGCCCGCGAAGGCGGCGGGAAGGTTGCCCTCGGTGAACCGCTGAAGGAAGTACAGCTGGAACCGGATGTCAGTGTTGGCGTTGAGGAGGATGTCCTCGAGCGGCGCCTTGCCGTAAAGGCTGTCGTCGGACGGGTCGTACGGCTCGTAGATCAGGTCATCGCGGGTGAGCCAGTTCCACGGCAGGCCGTTGACGTACTGGACGTACGCGGGGGCCGGGGACTCCGGGGGGTCGCCCCAGTAGTCCTGCAGCGGCGCTATCAGCGTGCCGTCGAGAACCTTGAGCCCGACTGCGCGCCCGGCGCGGTTCCGCATCCGGTAGAGCGTCCCGGCGTCGTAGGACAGGATGCCGCGCAGGTACTTCGCGAGCCAGGGCTTGAACAGGGTCTTGCCGTCCGGCCGCTTGAGAACCCGCTTGCCCTCGGCGACTTCCGCGGAGATGTCGCCCTCGTAGCCCTCGGCGCTGACCAGCTTGTAGTCAAGCGAACGCAGGCTCGCGATACGGTGCCGGACGCAGATCCTCGCCACATCATAGGAGTCGAACAGCCCCTTGAGCGTCTCGAACGACACCCGCTCGTGCGTCCTGGGCCGCGTCGCGATGTTGTAGCCGGTGACGAAATCATGGGCGCGCGGTGTCCTGCTGAACCCGTCATACGGGCCGATCGGCTCGCCTGGCGAGAACGGCGATGCCGGGGTCATCTGGGCTCGCGCCTCAGCGGCCTCGATCGCCGGGGGGATGCCGGGGCCGAAAACCTTCGCGACGGGAACCGGGGCCGCGGCGAGACGGGAGCGCAGCGTCATGCAGCCCGCCCTTCAGCTACCTTGACGGCGGCGTCCAGCCGAGTGCGGTCAGCGCATCGCGGGTGCGGTCGTCAACGGCAATGTCCGCCTGCGCCAGGGCCAGGGCCAGGGCGGTGGGGGCGAGGAGGGTCAGCGTCACCACGGGCAGCCCGTCAGCGGGTGCGGTGACCGTCCATGAGGTGACGGTGCCGACCGGGTGGCCGCCGCAGGTCACCTCGCCGTTGAACGGCCAGGAACCGGCGAATCCGAACGCGGGGGCCTTGTCGTCGGCCACGTCGCTCCCCTCAGGTACGCAATGATGGGCGGATGGAAGGCGATGAGGTCTGGGTTGCGCAGGCCTGGCAGGCGCACGGGTACGGCTGCCGGGTTCAGGGTGTCTACGTCAGCAGGGAAGCCGCGTTCGAGGGCCTCAAGGCCGAGCCGGGAATCACCGTCTACGTCGCCGAGGATGATCTTGTCCACGGCAGGCCCCGCAACGCGGATAGGCACGGCGCGGAATGGGCACTGGCGCGGCCGGCGCGGGTCAGGGGAAGGGCGGCCGGCTGAAGACGCTAGGCCGGCCAGATCCGCGGGGCGGCGAAGTCAACGACGATGAGGGACGACCGGACGCGGGCCTCTGCCGCGAGCCTGGCCGAGAACGCCCTGCGGCGCTCATCGTCCGCCGCGTCCTGCGCTTGCTTCTCGCGCCGGTACTCGTCAGGGCATCCGGGGTGCGCAGCGAGCAACTCGAACTCGAAGTGGCCGGTGTACGCGCGGAACAGCTGGCGTTCGGCGCCGAGCGGCTTGCCGCACAGCCCGCAGGAGGCGGAGCGGTTCAGCAGCCGTTTCCGCTCGCGGCCCGAGGGGGGCTCGCGGAATATGTGCCAGTAGCGCTTGGCGGGGGCCATGCGGCCAGCTTAGGCCTGATTGCCCACGTAGGTCCCGCAGGCACCGCACAGTCCCTTGTTGACGCGGGCTTTCGGGTGCGGGCAGTCGCCGAGCCGGGCAGCATGGTTCTGCCTGACGGCCTCTGCCTGCCTGTCCGCGCATCCTGCCGGGGCCCGCTGGAGTTCAACGGCGACGAGGGCAGCGCGGCGGAGCCAGGTGTTGCGGTCCTCGATGCCGCGTGCCGCGTCGATCAGCTCGGCTTCGGCGTCGGTGAACCGGGCGGACATCGTGACGTGCTTGCCCTCGGGGCTTCTCGGTCTCGGCATGATCCTAGAATACCCGTTTACGCGCAAACACTTTCCGGTATCCTTGAATCCATGGGACGCAGACGATCCGGCCTCCGCACCGCAGAGCGGAACCTGTACCTCACCGACCGAACCCTTGGCGACCTGCTCGCCTTCCAGCGCGGCGGTCTCCTCGGTCTCGGCAAGCGCATCGGCCGCCGCAAGACGCGCCGTGCTGTCGGACGGGCGACGAAGGGATGGCTGTAGCTACCTCGCCTGCGCCCTGAACGCCGCGTCTCTCGCGGCCTTACGGGCGGCTACAGGATCAAGGGGAACGGCTTCCGGTTCGGGTTGAGGCTCAGGTTCGGTCTTCGCGCTCTCCGGTGCATCCGCGCCGTCCCGTGCGGCCGCCTCGGCTTTCTTCCGCGCCCAGTTGATCCACGCTTCCGCACCGCCGCCGACGTTCAATAGCCAGTACCTCAATGCGTCCATGAGGTGGTCGGGCGCACTGGAGTCGGCGTCCTCAGGATCGCCGCGCTTGGCGTGCGGCAGGTTGGACAGTTCCCACCATGTCTTAGGCAGCGTCCGGAAGAAGTGGATCATCGGGCAGGTTTCCCAGCCCATCGCCCGGTGGATCAGGCAGGCCGGTCCCTCGGCGAGGTAGGAGTGGACGCGCTGCCATCCGGACACTCTCGAGCCGGGGCCCTTGCCGGCCGGGGCCAGGTAGACGCCGTTCTCCGCGTAGACCTGCGAGATGGGCTTAGCGTCGCCCCTGGTGGCCCACATCGCGTCATCACCGAGACGGGCCGCGATGTGCTCGTCCTCGGCTTCGGCCGCCAGGATGCGCCTCGCCTGCTCAGCCTCGCCGACCTGCGTCTCGTAAATCTCCCGGTAAGCCCACAGCCGGCCGTCCTCGTCGGCCGCGCCCCACAGCACCGCCCACGGGGCCGTGTAGCCCCAGTCAACCGAGCAGTACCGCCGCCACGATCCCGGCAGCGTGAACGGGTCGACAGAGTGCCGGTCCCACCGGAGCTCGGGGAACATCTGCCCGGCGAACTGGCCCCAGTCGCCGTCGCGCATCGCCGCCCGCCGCGCGGGATCGGGGATCGCGTCGAGACGCCGGAAGTACGCCTCGTCCAGGTGCGGGTTATCCGTGGCCTTCGCGGGGATGAACCGCACCGTAAGGCCGTGGTCGTCCGTGACGACCTTCCGGCCGTGCTCCGTCGGGTCGATGTACCGGGCGCGGACCTCGCCGTGACCAGGACCGCCGGGGTTGCTCGTCGACCGGATGCCGATGACCGGGACGCCGTGCGCCGACCGGAGCCGCTCGAGCGCGATCACGTCCACGATGCCGGGGGCAAGCAGGGTGCGCTCGTCTACGAACACGAGCTGGTACGCGCCGCCCTGCCGGCGGGACGCGTCATCGAGCGTCTCCATGTAGCGCAGCCGGATCAGCGAGCGGTTCGGGAAGGTGACTTCCTTCTCCGTCTTGTTCAGCCGGCCGCCGAGAGCCTCGCCCCACGCGAACCGCTGGAACTCCGGGTAGATCGACTCGGCGAGTTCGTCATAGGAGCGGCGCAGGATCAGGACCCGGATGCCGGGGTACTTCGCGCAGGCCCGCAGCGCCTCGGCGACGATCGCGGCCGTCTTCCCGCCGCCCGCCGCCCCTCCGTACAGGACATCATCCTCGGTGGCTGAGTGGAACAGTTCCTGCGGGCACTGGCCGCACGGCTCCGGAATGATGAGGTCGCCGCGCTTGCGGGCCTCATCGCGGGGCAGGCAGATCGGCTCGTACCCGAGCAGCCTGAACGCGTCGACATTGCGGAGTGCTTCCTCGTCCGCGAGGCGCTTGCGCTCGCGGAGTTCGGCGAGGAGGCGCAGCCTGTCAGGTGACGCCAGGACGAGCGGCGGCATCTGCCTCTCCGAGCGCGGCGGTCAGCCGGGCAATCTCCGCGTTCACCACGTCATCGGTGATGACCTCAACACGGGACTGTGCCGGGGCGTCGTAGCCGATCATCTTCGCGCGCCGCTCGAGCAGTGCGCGGATCTCGCGGATCGCGACAGCCCTCGGGCCGTCGTCAAGGACATCCTCGTACAGCGGGAGCGGCGCACCGTCGGGGTCCCGGAGAGTCTCGCCCGTGTCCGGGTCCTTCTGCCAGCCGACCTGCTTGCCGACAACCCGGCCATTCGAGACCGCGACGTGCGTGGTCAGCATGATTTCCCAGGCCTGCTCGATGAGCCGGTCGATGCGCTCGAGGTCCAACTGCTTCGCCTGCCGGGCTTCCTCGCCGGGGATGTCCGCGAAGGCGCGCGTGACGGCTTCGTGTGCTTTGCCTTTGGAAGCGAAGCCGAGCTCGTCGGCGATCCGCTGGAAGCTGTAGCCGCAGGCACGGAGGGCGGCAGCCTCAGCGTCACGCTTGGCGCTGTTCGCGGTGCGGATGAAGCGGCCGTTTCCGCCTCGGGTTCCCTCCGCCATGGGTTCCTCCGGTCGGTAAGTCCTTGCATGGCTCAGGCGACGCCTTCCGCCCGATCTCCCGCACCAGTTTCAGCGCATGCCCTGCAGCCTCATGAGGGTCAGGGTGACCGGGGGTGCAGCAGGGGAGGAGAGCGTCCTCGAAGGGGACCTGGGCGTAATGGGTGCCGTCGTGCTCGAGGACGGTGACTGTCATGCGGCTTCTGCGGAGGCCGCTTCCGTCCGGTGCCTGGCGCGCATCGCCGCGTCGAGTGCCGCGAGGTCGTTGAAGTCGTAGGCGGGCCAGCGCCCGAGGTGCCCGACCGGCTCGACTTTGCGGCCGAGGATTTCCCCGCTGCGGTGTATCCAGACGCGCAGCCGGTTCACCGGGACGCGGAGGATGACCGAGGCAGCCGAGGGGGTCATGAGGTCGTCAGGCTCGAGCGTCGGGCGGGGGGGCATCATCACCCCCGTGAACGCGAGAACGCCGCCCTCAGCCTTCCGGCTGCGAGCGGCGACACTTGTGGTGGTCACTAGCATTACACGAGTTCTGCGGTTACGGCAATCTGGCGCGCTGGCGTGTCAGGAGGCCTTTCCCTGCGCCTGCACGGTGGCCGAGTACTCACGGCCCATGAGGAGCTCGAACTGCGCGCCGATGTAGGTTTCCGGGCAGTTCGTGCAGCGGGCCACCGGCTCGTAGCCGCCCGCGAGAGCTTCCCGCTGGACGAGGGTCATCCGGTCGCAGCCGTCGCAGGGGACGGCGACGCGGCGGCGGCCGAGCGAGAGGCCGAGCATGGCCCGGGCGCGGCCGTTGAGGCGGAGGAACTCCAGGCCCGCATCCGTCCCGTTCATCTCCGCCCGGGCCCATGCGTCCCCTGAGGAGTCGATGCGGATGACAGTGCCGGGCTCCAGGTCCGCGAGGCGCTTCGAGCCGGGCACGGGGCGGGTGACTTGCGAGGCCTCCAGGGAAAGGAGCGTGTCCAGGTAGCCGGTTCTGTCGCGGTCATGGCCGCCGAGCAGCTCGCAGGCGCGCTGGAGCGAGGCCCCGTCCCTGGTGCGGATCTTCCCGGTGCCGCGGCACAGGCCGCACTCCGCCCCGTCATGCTCTCCCTCGCCGTCGCAGGCGGGGCACTTGTCCGGGTCTGACAGGGAAGCGGCGGCGCGCACCGCATCCTCCCACGTGAGGGCGACG
>Ga0335085_10011478_pt1 | contig 13139 bp, 7 predicted proteins | sample Lox_Sample_45_FD_206712 | JGI IMG/M metagenome (GOLD analysis project Ga0335085, IMG submission 206712) | Soil microbial communities from Loxahatchee National Wildlife Refuge, Florida, United States - Lox_Sample_4.5 | ecosystem: Environmental > Terrestrial > Soil > Wetlands | place: USA: Florida...
AATACTCGTGGCCTTGAGGCAGATCCTGCCGGTTTCCGTGGGTCGAATCCGGGCGGCTGAGGCTTCCATAAAAGCTTCCACGCCGTGCTCCGAGAAAGACGGGCACACCGCGCGCAAGTGCTGCTCGGCGGACTCGTCTAGTTCGCCACCGTGAAGAGCTCCGAACTGCCGGGCACATTCTTCAGCTGATGTGTGCCGCAGCGCGATGCACGCGCGCTGATCTAAGACGTTTGCAACGCCACGGAGTGGTTCGCCAGGATGCGGTCGTCGGGATCCCAGCTGCGCTTCACCTGAGCGAGGCGCTTGCAGGTGTCCGCGGGCAGGAGCCCGTCGACATCGCACGGCCGCTCGGCGTAGTTGAAATAGCCCCTCGGTGCGGCCCACGGATCCATCGCGTTTGCGAGCTTGTCGAGGGCGCCGTCGATCGGCTCCCGCAGCGCCGGGTCCATCAGCATCCCGACCCCCATCATCACGAACTCCTCGTCAAGCTTCTCGAGCGCGCCTGCATTTTCGGCCGGCCGGCGGAGTGCTCCGCCGAGGTGCCGAAGCTCGGCGAGTAGAAGCGGTGCTCCCGACTCAGGTCCCGCGACGTCGACGAATGCGCTGATCGCGTCGTCGGGCAGTTCGGCAAGCAGTCGGTGGTGGCCGAGTGAAGGCACAGGCGGCTCGGGGTCCATCGCTATCCGAGTCAGCCCGTCAGCCGGGATCTGCTCGAAGCTGTCGAGCACCCTATCGCCGATCTCGCGTAGTGGCGCGATCGCTTGCTCGCCCTCCTCCCTGCTTCCGATGCAGGAGGCGCTGATCGCGAGCCACTTGTTCCCGCGCAGAGGCTCCGGAATCTCCGGGATCGGCGGGAGGTTGAGCATGCGGACCATGCTTCCCACCTCCTCGGGCGCATCGGCAGTCCAGTCGCGGTAGGCCCGGACGCCATCCGCCGCGAGCTCGGGCGGAAAGAGCAGGGCCCCGGCATATACCTCCGCGACTGGCACCAGCTCCACATGCAACGCGGTGACCACCGCGTACCCGCCGCCCCCACCGCGCAGCGCCCAGAAGAGGTCGGGATCGGCAGCTGCGTCGACAGTTCGGGGCTCTCCGTCCGCCGTGACGAGCTCGATCGCGGTCACCCGGTTACACGCCCATCCGTACTTTCGGCCTAACCAGCTGAGACCGCCACCGAGCGTGTAGCCGGTCACGCCAACATTTGGCGAGGTGCCGGGCAAGAAGGAGAACCCACTCTTCGCCGCCGCCTCGCCAAGGTCTGCGGCCCACACTCCCGCCTCGACCCGAGCCCGCCCATCCTCGATCTCGATGCCTCGCATGCGCTCCGTCTTGACAAGGATTGCGTCGTCCAGCGGTCCGAGCGCCACCGCGCCGTGTCCGGTGCCTTGCGCCGCCACCCTCAGTCCGTTGTCGCGCGCGAAACCGACCACAGTTGAGACGTCCTCGCTGCCCTCCACGAATGCGACTGCGAACGGCCGCTGATCGGCGGCTAGGTTCCAAGCCTGACGGGCATCCCCCCAATCCGGATCCTCGCCGACGGCAATGCGCCCGCGGATCGAGAGGTTGGACAAGCCTTTCACGGCGGTTCAACCTAGCCGAAAATGGGCGGCGACAGATGCCCGGCCGAGCGACACGCGAACGGGTGCCAGTGGAGCCAACCGGGATCGAACCGGTGACCTCCTGCTTGCAAAGCAGGCGCTCTCCCAGCTGAGCTATGGCCCCAGGTGCTCGATTTTAGGGCTTCTGCAAGCTTTGCCCGACTCTCCGCGCCGAGCCTGTGGAAACGGGTCACGATCAGGCATTTGTGGGCGTGGGCGATCGCCTACTGCTGCTCGTGCGAGATACTCAGGGCGCGATGCCCGAGGAGTCCACGACGCCCGAGCTTGTTGAGCGTTTCCAGCGCTACGTTGAGGCTCTCACAGCACGCGACTTCGATTTGGTGGAGAGCTTCTATGCTCCCGATGCGCTGTTCTACGGGCGCGCCGAGAGCTTCTTGGAGGGTCGCGAGACGATACGCAGCTTCCTTGAGGATTGGTTCGGTGTTTACAGGGAGTTCGTGTTCGAATGCGAGGAGTTTCGCGACCTCGGCAACGGCGTGACGTTCATCGTGATTAGTCAGCGGGGTCGCCTCACTGACAGCGCGGCCTGGATTCCCGACCGTTTTGCGCTCCTCATCACATGGACGGACGGCCTGATCGAGAAAGTGACGAACTTCACCGACATCGACGAAGCCCGCGATGCTGCCGAGCAGGGCGTGCAGGAACGGAGGTAGGTGATACGAAGCTCGGCGCAGGAGAACGTGCGTCTCACGGTCGCGAGCATTGCGGCGCTCAACGAACGGGGACATCGATCGCGCCCCCGGGCGCCCTCAGAGAAGAGCCGTCAGCCGTGACGGGGAATCACGCGGTCGACCTCGACCGCTTCGCCGGACTTCGTATCCGGGTAGACGACGAGCACCTGGGGCGGTCCTCCGAACCACGCACTCATCTCCCCCACACCGACGTACTCGGCGGCCCGCCGGGAGCCGTCCGCCTGGATCACCCACACGTGCTCGCCCTGCTGGAAGGGGCCGTCTCCGATGTTGCTCATCCCGGTGACGGTACTAGAGGGCGCTACGCGCCGCCCCGAGTAGACCCGAAACGGCAGGGAGCCTGGTCGTCCGCGCCCGAAGGGCCCTCTCGGGCTGTGCACGGACACCAAGCCCCTCCGACTCCATCCCGTCCGTTCAGGCCTCCTGCCCAAGTGGAGATCGGCGGAAGCTCCCATGCGCCGGAGGCGAACGGGGAGCGTGCGCCGTCCGGCAGCATAGCCGACGGGCGAGCCCCGCGGGACTCCCTAGCGTTTCTTGCGTTCTTTGCGCGCTTTGCGGTAGTAGCGCACGTTCTCGGGCAGTCCGATGTTGCCCTGCTCGTCGACCGCCCTGATCGCGATGTAGCGCTTGACGCCCTTCGTGGGCAGCGTCATCGACTGCACGGTGCCCGCCTGCGCCGGTTCCGGCGCGCCGCTGAGCGGTTTCGCCTTGGCCCAGGTTTCGGGGGTTACTTCGCGCGCGGAGGTGGCGATTTCATAGCGGGTGGCCTTGCCGCACATCAGGTCTCCCCCGGGTGCGGTGAACGTGAGCGTGTGTTCGACCGCCGTGCCTTCGCGCGGCAGCCCCGGAGGGATCGCGTCGCGCGTGTAGTCGCCCGAGTTGGCGATGTCGTGGTGGAAGTTCGGCCAGCTGCTCGGTGAGCACGCGGAGGCCGGGGTACTGTACACGGCGATCGTCCCTTCGCGGGTGATGGAGACGACGTCCTTGTTGGCCGAGGAGCTCGAGTCAATCGTGCCGAGTGAGCCCAGTGTGGGTGTGGCGACCGTCCAACCGCCCGTCAGCTTCGGCCAGGCGCTGCTCGCGGGCAGGCCGGCCGAGTTGTAGGCCTCGAGATCCAGGGAGGCGGTCCCGCCCACGACCTCCTGTTTGGGCGCTTCACCGGTGATGTCGCCGACGGTCTCGCCGGTGATGAAGGAGAGGTCGTTGTCGACGGCCGGGAACCCGGGCGAGAACTGACCGGTCTGGGCGTTCCAGCCGGCGATGAAGTCCTGGCCGCCCTTCTGGTAGTCGGGCGCGACCACATCGAGCGCCCGCACGAGGCCCGCGGTCGGGTTGAACAGATCGGTGGTGGAGCCGTCGAGGGTGCCGAAGGCGGGCTCTCCGACGGTCGGGAAGGTGGGTGTGTCGAGCTTGCCCGCGCCGGCCGAGATGTCGGTCTCGAGCGCGTTGTAGGCGCCGCCGCTGGAGCCGTAGCAGGAGCTTCCGTTGGCGTTGAGCACATAACCCGGCCCGGCGTCGGGGGTGACCGCGACCTTCATCCCTTCGCCGCCTTCCGGGCAGTCGAGGGGTGCCACCACGGGTGAGCCGTCGATGCCCTCACCCACTTCGGGCAGCAGGCCCGCGTCGATGATCCCGATCTTCACCGGCCAGCCTTCCCGGAAGGCGGTTGAGGTGCATTTCGAGTTGGTGCACACGAAGCCTCCTGTGGCGCACGAGGACGGATCCCCCGAGCAGCCGCCGGCCTTGATCGCGTACACGCGCCCGTTGGCGAAGGTCAGCAGGCCCGACTGCCCGACCACCCCCAGTGAGGTGGTCGTCACGTCGCCGGCGTTGATCGAGCCTTCATCGCCCTGTTCTGTCAGGTACTCCTCGTTTGAGCCCACGAGGATCGTGGGAGGCTTGCCCGGGCCGTCGAGCTGGGCCACCGCGGGGGTGTCGACGAGCTTGCCCTGGTCTTCGTCTTTGTCGTCCTGGGCGGGGACGTTGGAGTTGAACTTCGGCTGGCTGGCGGTGGGGTCGACCGAGGCCACCTTGTCGGGATCCTCGACCAGCACGGGGAAGCCCTTCACCGCTTCGCCGTCGGCGTGCCACGCGTACAGGTGGCGGTCCTCGCCCGCGGCGATGATGTCGAGGCCCTTGCTCGAGCCGCCTTCGAGGTTGGCGAGCACGGGTGAGCTGGCGAAGCCGTACTGCGTGCGCTCGCGGGTGCCCGCACGCTGGGCCTCCCAGGAGGGATCGCCGGGGAGGGGTCCGCCGGAGTAGTCGTGGTCGGAGGTCTCGTGGAAGATCAGCTTGCCCTTCGAGTTCCACGCGTACACGTTGCCTTCGAGGTCGTCGGCGACGATGTCCATTTCCCCGTCGCCGGTCAGGTCGCCCGCCGCCGGGGCCTCGATCACGGGGGCGTAGTGGACCGTCGACTCCTCTCCCGATGAGAAGGCCCGCTCACCTGTGTGCAGCGGGAGTGCTTCGGTGTGGACCGGCCACCCCGGCAGGTCGCTGAGGGAGCCGCTGGTGGGGTCGTAGCTGTAGGCGTGGATCCAGCCATCGGAGTTCGCCACCACCAGCTGGTTGGTGTCGTGGCCGGCGAGGTCCACGAGCAGCGGGCTCGCGTCACCGTCGCCGTGCATTTCCAGCGGGAAGCCCTTCAGCATTTCCGCGTCCCTGTGCAGGAACAGCTGGCGACGGTCCTCGCCGGTCATGGCCGGGCCGGGGGCTCCCGGCGCGGTCGAGACGACGACCCGCACGGTGAAGGCGTCGGGGAGTGTGTTGGGCCGGCCGTTGGAGCTCTGCACGGCCGTGGGACCGCCGTTCTCGTTGCCGGTGAACGAGGTGGTGGACGGGAACGCTTCCGCCAGTGTCTTGGTTTCGATCGTGGCCAGCAGACCGTTGTGGGGGGAGCCGTGGACGGTGCTCCCGTCGCAGTATTCGGAGGGCACCGCTTTGAAGTCGCCGCCGCCCGAGGTGGACGAGTTGTTGGGCTGGGCGCCGGGAGCCACTTCGACACGGCAGGTGTAGGTGGTGCGGGCGTTGACGTATCCGTCCACCGTCACCGACGGCGAGGCCGGGTCCAGCTGCTGAAACCATTCCGGTGAGGTGATGTCCGCCTGCGGTGGGATCCAGCCTTCGGCGGCGGCATCGACGGACTTGTAGGCGTCCAGGCGTCCGTACCCGAAGACCTCGTCCCATCCCCGCCGGGACGGGTAGCGGAACGTGTCCGGCAGCGGTCCGATCACGCCGCCCTGCTCGTCGGGGGCGAACACCGAGTTGAGGTTCGGGTCGGTGCACGTGGGGGCCATCCCCACGCTGCACGCAAGTTCGGGTTCGGCGGCCGTGTCGACGTCGTCGGCCTGGCCCCCTTTGCCTTCGTCGGCGCCCGCCCGCCCGCTGCTGGGCGGGTTGGTGGCGAGCTGCGAGGAACCATCCACGGCGGTGCCTTCGATGTTGCCCGAGGCCAGCAGCTGGCGCACCTCGTTGGCGGTGATCGGACACGGCGAGCCGTTCACACGCGTGCAGTCGCTGGCCGGAGTGAGCTTGTGCGAGCCGGTCGTGGGGCAGCTTCCGTACAAGGGAGCCCCGCAGGCGTTCAGGGCGGCCGAGTAGATCAGCCCCGTCACCCCCGAGCTCTTGCCGGTCGCCTCCGAGGAGCAGGAGGTGGCCGGCACCGACAGATCGACACGGGTGCCGAAGTTCGTGCAGCCGTCGAGCTGCAGGTAGGAGGGCGGCTTGTTGGTGACGCCGACACCGGAGATGCTGGCGGGCCCTTCGACGGCGTTGACGACGATCGTGTCCGGCAGGGCGCCTGGCTGGTTGTGGTGCTCGGCCGCCTCGTCGGCGGCGGAGGCCATCACCGTCACACCGTGGTCGTAGGCGTACTCGATCGCTTCGCGGGTGAAGACGGGGTCGTTGTAGGTTCCGAGCGGCTCCTGGATCACGTCCACGCCGCGATCGGTGGCGTACAGCACCGCCTCCGCGAAGCGGTTGGCGTCGGTGATGAACGACTCTCCAACCCGCAGCTCGGTGATCTCGCAGTTCGGGCAGGTGCCCACCTCTCCGGCGGTCGAGTTCGCTTCCCCGGTCGAGTCCTCCTCCTCGCCGGTTCCGTGCCCGTAGTGGACCTCGTCGTAGGGGTCGTTGTTGTTGTCGACGAAGTTCCACCCGGCGATGTCCGAGGCGTAGCCGTTGTGGTCGTGGTCGACGCCATCGGAGAATGCGATGATCAGGTCCTCGGGCGTCAGCAAGCCCGGGGGGCCGTTGCGGCAGGCGCTCGTGGTCGGGGGGTTGGTGCACTGCGGGTAGTTCTCGACCACGTTGGCAACGCGCGAGTCGCAGGCGTAGTCGAGCAGGTTGAAGACGCCCTGTTCGAGCACGTCGTAGGGGATCGGGCCGCTGCCACCCGGTTCGCCTCCGGGCATGTTGCCGTGGGCGTCGTAGTCGCCGCCGCTCGCCGCTCGCGCCGTTTCACAGTCCACATGCGTGGTGGGGTCGAACGTCTGGCTCATGTCGACCTGCGGAGCGGGCAGCTCGCCGGGGTTCAACAGCACCTTCGAACGGAACAGCAGCATCGCGCCGCGGTTGTTCCATTCCACCCCCGAGTCGAGCTCGGCTATCGAGACATCGGGACGCCCGAGGGTGACATCGAAGGCGGTGTGGACGGGAGTGCCGGGGGTGATGCAGGAGCCCGTGCCGGCGGGCATCGTGGCGTCGGGGTCGACGACGCTCATGCCGGTGACACCGCACAGCTCGTCCGTCTGGGAGTTGTTCTGGGTGACGGCCTCGTATTCGGCCGGGTTGCTGGTGAGCGGGGGTGGTGTGGCGGGCGTGGCGGCGTACTTCCAGGAAACCCCGCCGAGGTTGTCGGGGACTTCCCCGGGGGCCAGCTTCCAGCTCGCCGGTTCCGACAGGCTGCCGGCGCCCAGATAGGGGAACTGCGCGAACGCGGGTGTGCTGGCGAGCGCGAGCAGCGCCGCCAGCAGCGAGGCCAGCGCCAGCGTCCCCAGCGCCAGCGCCCGTCTGCGCGAGATCCCATCAGCGACTGCGGTCGAGCGTGTCATTCGCGGGGCAGCGTCTTTGTGAGTTCGATCACCTGCTGGAAGGTGGGACGGTTCTGGAACGGGAACGGGGGCACCGAGACGCCGCTGGCGCTGATGAAGCGGTTCATGTCGAAGCAGCTGGCCTGCGGGTCTTCGGCGCATTCCCCGTGGCCGTAGATTTCGGCGGGGGCGACCGACAGCGCTTCCCGGAGCGAGTCCTGGAGCGCGGTCGAGCAGGCGCTGAGCGAGCCTTCGCCGCAGTACAGCCGTGAGTAGGGACTGCTCGGCATCGTGCCCTGGCCCGCGTGTGCGAGCACGTCTCGGAGGTCCTTCTGCACGTAGCCATACCAGCCATCGGCGAAGTCGGGGGCTTCCGGGTCGGCGCCCGGTTCGGGCCAGCCGAGCTCCAGCATCCCGCGCAGGTCTCCGAACGCTTCATCCCCGAGCGCCGGTTCGAACTCGGCGTGCAGGAGTTTCGGCCACCACGCGTCCATCACCGTGATGGCGTCGTTGTGTTCGTAGGTTCCCGGGCTGGAGATGCTCGGGTTCGACAAGTCCCGGCGGTGGGAGCCGGCGTCATACCATTCGTCGAGCTCCTGCACGGCGTTCTGCAGCTGGGGGTCGCTCACTTCGCCCAACGCCTGCTTGATGATCGGCCAGATCTCCGCCACCCGGATGTCCTGCGTGGCCGCCTCGTCCATCGCCGAGATGAGCTGTTCGACACCCATCTTCTTGCCCCCGGAGATGTCGGCTTCGATGAAGTTGCGGATCAACTGCATCCGGTACAGGGGGCCGAACGCGTACTTGTCGTCGGCCGAGGAGAAGCGGGGGGCCTGCTTGTTGTTCCAGGAGACGAGGAACGGTGGGTTGATGGCGTTCGGGTGCTTCTTGAACGGCACCGAGTCCATCGTGTGGGTGCTCGGGTCATACCCCTGCCAGTCGTATTCCCCGGTGCCGAGGATCGGGAAGTCGGGAGAGGTGTGGCGGGCCCGCTCGGGCAGCCAGCCGGACATGTAGTAGGCGATGTTGTCGGCGTCCACGTAGGCCCAGTTGAAGAGGAAGTTGATGTTCGAGGCGGCCACCTGGAACTGCTTGGGGCCGGTGATGAAGCCGGGTTCGTTCAGCTCGGAGAAGCCGATCGCCGAGTCGGCCTCGTGGAAGTAGGTCGTGCGGGCGCTCGCGAAGGCGACGTCTTTGCCATCAACGGTGCCGCGCGCGTAGACGATCCCGTGGACGGTGCGGTAGACGGTGAGCGTTTCCGAGCCGGGCTGCGTTTCAGGTTCGCTCGCCGTGGGCGTCCACGAGTTCGTGCGTTCGAGCTTTTCCATCGGCAGGCACTGGCCCTTGTAGAGGTAATGGAATTCGTCCTCACAGAGGACCTCGGCGAAGGTGTCGATGTTGTCGGCCGTCGAGGTGGTGGCACTCCAGGCGTAGTCGCGTCCGTGTCCGAGCTCGACGTACAGGTTCACCCCCGGGAAGGCCGCCCCGCGCGCGTCGATGCCCGGCCCGTGGAGGTCCTCCTCCATCAGGATCTGGGGGTTGTAGTAGCCGACCTGGGGTCCCATCACGGCGATCGCGTGCCCGTTGGTGGAGTCTTCTTTGTTCACCAGCTCCCAGTTGGAGTCCAGTGCGGGGCCCTTCAGCGCGGCGCGCAACATCTCCGATCCGATCGACCCGTCCTCGGGGATCGGCTGCGGGGAGGGGGTGTCGGTGCTTTCGGGCCCCTTGATGGCCGGCGCCGAGGAGGAAGAGCCGTCGGTGATGAAGGTGACCGACCCGGGGTCGGGCATAGCCAGGCCACTCTTGGCGAACGGCGAGGTCGTCTCGTACGGAAACGACTTGGAGACCGTGGTGGGGGCTTCGGAGTCGTTCTGCTCGCGGAAGTCCTCCCATGCCTTGCGCCCCAGCTTGCGCCCGAAGCGCTGTTCGAAGGCCTCGAGGGTCAGCGCGGAGCGGACCTCGGCGCCACCGCCCTTGCCGAAGATGCCACCGATCAGGGAAGCCTCCGCGATCACGTCCGTGGGCTTCCATTCGGTCGGCAGTTTCCCCAGCGCGGCGTACTCGGCCGGCAGCTTGTTGGGATCCACCAGGGCTTCGCGGATGTAAGCGTTGATCCCGGCGACGAATTCTTCGACGTCCTTGACGGCCTGTTCTCCCCGTGAGCCGTACAACCTGGGGGCCTCCTGCAGCTGCGATTCGAGGTCCGCTTCGGTGTACGGGGCGATCATCCACTGGGTCCGATCCATCGCCCGGTCGCCTTCGGAGCCGCCCGCGAAGGAGGACAGTTCTGCGCGCGCGGTGTGGCGCAGAACGTCCATCAGGAACAGCCGGTCCTGCGCGCCGGCGTAGCCGGCGCCGAACATCACCCCTCCGCGGGTGGTTCCATAGATGTGGGGCACGCCGAAGCCCTTGTCGCGCTCGATGGTGACGTCCGAGCGCGGGCTTTCGGTCGATTCGACATCCCCTTCCGGCACCCCGAAGGTGGCGTCCTTGAAGTAGTCGCCGATCTGTTCGTGGGTCAGCGTCGGGGAGGCGTGAAGCAGGTTCGCGTACAGCGGAAGCTGGTCGCTGTAGTGCGGTGGGTACGTGCCACCGAGACGGAATTCGGCCAGCTGCTGGGCGTTGTCGGTGCCGTTCTCGCCGCTCGGGAGAACGCTGCGAAAGCCCCCGGCGTCGTTGGTTCCGTACGGCTGGACGGGCGCGGCGGCAGACGCCGGGCCGGCACACGCCATGGACGAGCACGCGGCCAGGACGAACGCGATCACGCTCGCAAGGCCGGCGAGGTGGAAACGGCCACCCGAGGTGGCCGCAGTCATCATCCTCCCGCCCCCGACCGACGTGTCCACCCCTGGGTGCCTCCCCTTTTTCACTCTTTTACGACTTCATCCCGCTGAGCGCTGACGCTACCCGCGACGGGGCAGCCGTAAACGCGAGGCAGCCGTTACCGCTCAGCGGTTGGCGTACTCGAGCGCGTCGGCGAGGTCGTTGAACCAGGCGAAACGCACGACCCTGCCGTCACGGATGTCGAATACGAAACCGCGTTCGGCTTCGAGCGGCACCGCGTTGGCGCGACTGCGGGTCTTGACGCGGGCGCGTACGAGCACCCGCCCGCCGAGATCCTCCACCGTGGGGTCGCTGATCTCGGCGGGCGCGTAGACGCTGTTAAACGCTCCCGCTGCGGTTTCGAAGCCCTCGTACCCATGGCGGATACCGGGCTCGACGGCGTTGCGCGGGTTGACGAACTCGATGTCCGGATCCATCAGCTCCGGCACGACCCCGAACCCGTCGCGCCGCCAGGCCGCGTACAGGCGCCGAACGACCTCGACGTTCTGCTCGGACACTGCCCGGAATTATCCAACCCCGGGGGCGGCCGGCGCGGCGACCCTGCGCGTCGGGGCCACCGCGCCTGCACGCTTCCCTCTCCTCTGTACTGCTAACCGATGGGATGCCCCCGCCGGCACCAACGGTTGTGCAGGCGGGGAACCCCTTCACACGGGTTGGGCATCGTTTCCTGTTCCGGCAGCGGGAGCAGGTGCACGTCTTCGGAGCGCGGGTATTCCTCGCTTTGTAGTCGCCCGGGCCGACCAGGATCCAGTCGCCTCCCTTGGCCACCGCGAGGGCTTCCTGGATCGTTCGGTACTTGCCCTTGTGGCCGTGGTATTCGCCCACCAGCAGGGCTTTCGGGTTGTGTTTGCGAACCCGTGCACCGGCTTCGGAGACGGGCGCCAGCGCCAGCAGCGAGGCACACAGCGTGCAAACAAGGAACAGCACCCGCGCCAGGGACCTGCAGCGGGCGAGCGGGGCCTGTCTGAAGCCCTCGATCATCGAGCGCACCTTTCGTGGCGGCGGTTGGGACGTTACGGCGCCTGCGCTCCCCCCTTTGGGTCGCCGCCAGCGGGGCCGGCGCAGCCACGCCTTACCCGCAAACTCCGCGGATGTAAACCGCGACCTTGTGAGCGCTCAGTCGGTCAGGCGCCGGAGCCGGACGCTCGCGTTACGCCGGGGATCTCCCACTCGAAGTCCGGCTCGCCACTGTCGGGCGGCGATGGATCAGCAACGATCCGCCGGGCGCGCACCCCCCCGAACTCGGGAATCGCCTGTGAGGGGTCTCCGGCCGGCTCAGCCGCGGCGGGCGCCTGCAGGGCTGCGTACTCCAGCGCCCGCCGATCTTCGGCGGTCGGGGAATTGAACAGCACCGTGCTCATGTCGAGTTCGGCGGTCTCCTGTTCGAGCGCGGCGCCCCCGACCGACATGGATGGATCCGCCGACACGGGCATATCCGCCCCGGATGCCTGCGTCACGAACGGCTCCGCCGGCAGCTGGGACGCCTCCGCCGGCAGCTGGGACGCCTCGGCCGGCAGACCGGGCGCAACGCCCTGGGCGGCGGCGGCGAGGCCATCGGCCGCGAGTGCCGACTCGGCGTCGAACAGGGCCGGGCCCTGAGCCCAGTCGGGCGTCTGCCCCGGAACCAGCGGCTCGAGCGCCTCCCGCTCGGCGAGGGCGATCTGGCGAGGGTCCCCGCCGCGGCGGCGCTGCAACTCGAGGTGTTCGCGGATGGCCTCTTCCAGCAATCCCATGAACCTGGTCAAAACCTTATCGACGCGCCGGACGACCTCCCGGAGCGCCCCGGAGTCCGGCTCCTCGCGGGCCGCCGCTTGCGGGCGCGCCGGCCCTTCGGTGGCGGCCACTACACTCTTGCCACCCGGTAGCTCAGCGACCGAGCCGGAAAGTCCCGGGGCTATAGCTCAGCTGGGAGAGCGCCTGGATCGCACCCAGGAGGTCGGGGGTTCGAGTCCCCCTAGCTCCATAGTTGTGCCACTCTGCAGGGCTTTTGTCGTTGGGGTGCCTGCGGTATCCGCCAACGACCGGGATTCCACGCCGGAGGTGCCTGCCGCTGAGGCAGTCCAGGGTACCCCGTTTATGCTGACGTCCGGGCGCCCGTGGGACGGTCGAGATCCGGACTGGCGCGCGACACTGACCGCCCCCGGCATCGCAGTCCGGGCAGGTGGCCCCAGTCTGCTCCTTTAGTGATCAAGAACGGAGGTCAGCATGAGCAGCACCGACCCGAGCACTGAAGCCCCGACCGGGTCCCGCGCGCCTGGGGATGAGGTTGTGTTGACCCACTTCATCGTCTCCGAGGACGTCGAGCGCTCCCGGCGCTTCTACACCGAAGTGCTCGGCGGCGAGGTGGTCTTTTCCGGCCCGGGAGGGTTGACGTATGTCGCGCTAGCCAACAGCTGGATCATCATCAACGTAGGCGGAGGGCCGACCGACGATAAGCCCACGGTCACTCTGGAGACGCCGCGCGAGCTCGACCGGGTCAGCAGCTTCCTCAATATCCGCGTGAAGGACATCGCGGCGCTTTACGCCGAATGGAGCGCCCGGGGCGCTGAATTCCTGACGCCGCCGAAGCAGCACCAGTATGAGATCCGTTGCTACATCCGCGATCCTGACGGTCATCTGATCGAGGTGGGGCAAACCACGGACCCAAAGGGGGACTGGTCGCCTCCGTACTGGCGGTCGAGCACCTCCGGCGGCCGCCCGGTGGAGATGGTCTTGACTCACTTCATCGTCTCGGACGATGTGGGGCGTTCTCGGCGCTTCTACAGCGAGGTGCTCGGCGGCAATGTGGTTTTCTCTCCAGAACCGACCAACGTCGCGCTAGCCAACAGCTGGATCGTCATGAATACCGGTGGAGGTCCGACCGACGATAAGCCCACGGTCACTCTGGAGACGCCGCGCGAGCTCGACCGGGTCAGCAGCTTCCTCAATATCCGCGTGAAGGACATCGCGGCGCT
>Ga0335085_10011479_pt1 | contig 13138 bp, 8 predicted proteins | sample Lox_Sample_45_FD_206712 | JGI IMG/M metagenome (GOLD analysis project Ga0335085, IMG submission 206712) | Soil microbial communities from Loxahatchee National Wildlife Refuge, Florida, United States - Lox_Sample_4.5 | ecosystem: Environmental > Terrestrial > Soil > Wetlands | place: USA: Florida...
GGCTAAACGTGACCGGCTTGAAATCGGAATCCCTGCCCGGCTTCATCCCGGAATCGTGACCGGCTTCATTTCGGAATGGTGACCGGGATCATCCCGGAATCGTGGCCGCCTTGCCCCGGAATCCGCAGTAGCCATTTCAGATGATCCATGCGGTGCCACAAAGACTGAATTTGGATTCTGCGCGAGCGCTTCTCCGGAGCGCTCAGCAGCATGAAAGCTCTAAGACTGACCACGACCCGACGATTCGACTTGCACCGGAAGGGCTGATCCGAGGCCCGCATTGCGGGTACCCATCACCGACCCATCACCGAAACGTGAGGTGTACGATGCGCTACATGCTGCTGGTCTACTCAAACGAAAACTCCATGGAAGCGGCCTCGCCCGAAGAGCGCGCGGCAATCCGGGCGGGGCATGCTGCTGTGATCGGCGAAACCAGCCAGCGCGGAATCCTCCGGGGCGCGGAGCCGCTGGAACCCACCCGCACGGCCACCACCGTCCGCGTGCAGCAGGGTAAGGCGCTGCTCACCGACGGCCCTTTCGCCGAGACCAAAGAACAACTCGCCGGATACTACATCCTCGACTGCAAGGACCTGGATGAGGCACTCGAGTGGGCCGCCCGCATTCCCACCGCCTGCGCGGGCGGCAGCGGCTGCATTGAAGTAAGGCCCATCCGGCTGATGCCGCAAGCCTCCGCATAGTGCGAGCGTCGAACTGACTCAAGGGTTGAATGGACGATCTCCACACAGCCGTCGAATCAGTCTTCCGGCGCGAAGCCGGGCGCATCATCGCCGGGCTGATCCGCGCGTCGGGCTCATTCGATCTCGCCGAGGAAGCGATGCAGGATGCGTTCGCGGCGGCGCTGGCCCGCTGGCCCGCCCAAGGCGTCCCCGACAATCCCGCGGCCTGGATCACCGCGGTCGCCCATCGCAAGCTGATCGACTATGGCCGGCGCGCGCGCACCCGGCGCGACAAAGCGGACGACCTGCTTCGTGAAACGGAGGCGTCACGAGTCGAGGAAGCGCCCGGCGTGGACGCCGATACCATGAGCTTCCCGGACGACCGTTTGCGCCTCATCTTCACCTGTTGCCACCCGGCACTCAACGTGGAGGCCCAGGTTGCCCTCACCCTCCGCACGCTGGGCGGCCTGACCACGCCCGAAATCGCCCGCGCCTTCCTGGTGCCGGAACCCACCCTGGCGCAAAGACTGGTGAGGGCCAAGCGCAAGATTCAGGACGCGCGTATCCCCTACGAAGTGCCGCCGGAACATTTGCTGCCTGGGCGCCTGGCCTCGGTGCAGGCCGTCATCTACCTGATCTTCAACGAAGGTTACGCAGCCACGGCCGGGGACGGCCTCATCCGGCCCGAGCTCTGTTCAGAGGCTATCAGACTGGGCCAGACCCTCTGTGAGCTGATGCCCGACCCGGAGAGCACCGGCTTGCTGGCGCTCATGCTCCTGCATGACTCGCGACGCGGCGCTCGCGTAAGCAGCGAGGGCGAACTGGTGCCGCTCGATGAGCAGGACCGGTCTCGCTGGGACGCCGGCCGTATTCGCGAAGGGCTTGCACTCGTGGAGAAGGCCCTGCGCCGCGGTAGGATCGGGCCCTATCAGTTGCAGGCCGCCATCGCTGCGCTGCACACCAGTGCGCCGGCGGCAGCGCAGACGGACTGGCGCCAGGTCGCAGCGCTCTACGGCGAGCTGTCGCGAATCCAGCCCTCGCCCGTGGTGGCCCTCAACCAGGCGGTGGCCGTCGCCTTCAGCGAGGGGCTTCAAACCGGACTCAGAATGATCGACGAATTGGGATCGTCTGGCGATCTCGCCTCCTATTATCTCTTCCACGCCGCGAGGGCCGACATTCTGCGCCGCCTGGGCCGTTCGCCCGAAGCGGCTGATGCTTACCGGCGGGCGCTGAGCTTGACCGCCAACGCCGTCGAGCGCCGTTACCTTCGCCGCCGGCTTCATGAGGTGGCGCCGGACTCGTAGCAGACCTGCCATGTCATAGTCGACTTCGTAGGCCTTCAGAATCCGGCGACATTCCTCCTCGAAGCTTGCCGCCCGGTGGTGCGCCTCACGACCTTTGGTGCTGAAGATCAGAATTCGGATGACCCGCTCTAGTTCGCCCTTTCAGGGCTACGATGTTTCATGCTCCCTGGGTTTTCCCTGGGCGTTGCCCAGGGCTTTGTTAGTACGGCCCTTCGGGCCTCAAAATGTGCAAACTCAAGGGCCAGGGCAAGCCCTGGCCCTACATCCCATTCGTGCAGCCCGCGGCCAGGGCAAGCCCTGGCCCTACATCCATCCGCTATTGCAGCAACCGCACCCGCAAGGTCTTCGACTGCTCCGGCAATTCCACGTGCAACTCGTCACCGTTCAGCCGACGCGCGGGCACCCAGCGCTCGCCTTCGAACGTTCCCTCCTCCAGCGAGAGAATCTCAGCGTCGCGCGGCGGGCCTTCCAACTCGCGAAAATTCACCTTGAAGCCTGAGCCCGCCACCACAAAATCATCGGGCCCCAGTTCGATAATCAGTCCGCGTCCGCGCCCCTTCTCTGGATCGTATTTGGCGGTGAATTCCACGCTGGCGGCAAACTTCGGGCCCAGCGGGATACCGTAGGCCCACTCCTCACCTTGAGCGATGCCTTGCAGTAACGGATGCAACTTGCCGGTGTATTGGTAGCGCGCGATCAATGGCAGCAGAGGCCGCAAGACCCTATAGAGGTCTTCGAATTCCTCCGCCTGGGGCGTCAACGTTCCGTTCTCTACGAAGTCGTCGATGCCAAACGGGCTGAAGCCGAAGCCGTTGAAGTAGGCGAAGGTCAAAAGAGCGTTTGCGGCAAAATAGGGCAGCCGATTTGTCTCCGGTACGAACAAGGGATTGTCAGGGCGCGTGTACTGTTCGGCCACATCAAAGAATTTCGGGTAGTAAATGTCCGGGGCCAACACGTCAATGTGGGGCGCGGCGGCTTTCCAGATGTCAAGAACGTGCACGGTGGGCCCGCCACTGGGCCATTCGCCGGCGCGCGTCTCGCTGCCTTCCACCAGCCAGTTGTTGACGTAGAAGGGCAAGGGATAGGCCTGTTTGCCGGCCGCAGCGACCGCATCCACGTAGCGGGCCACATACCAGGCGCTAAACGCCTCCGGTGCGAGGCCGCCGAAGACCTCCGTCCATGTCCCAGACGTGCGGAAGTTCGTTGCGACCCAAGCTGCTTTCAGACTCGCAGAGAGGGCGTCGCGATTCTTGCTAAGGTATGCCATCAACTCCGCTGGAACCGGGCCGCGAAACAGGCGTGTGGCCTCTTCCGAATAGTCGCGGTCCGTGCCCACGAGGCCGGTTTCATTCTCCACTTGCATCATGATCACCGTGCGATCCTGCTCATCGATGCTGCGAATATGTTCCATCACCGCGCGGAAGGCCCGCGCATCCGCGTCGCGGGCCGCTTCGCACAGCGGCGAAATGATCCACATTGCCTGGCCCCGCGCGCCGATCACGCGCTTGTAAGTGGAGGGGTCGCGCTTCAACCATTCCGGTGTGTAGTCCATGTTGCCGTTCTTCCAGGTGCCGAACCACAGGAACACCAGACGTAGCCCGTTGCGGCGCGCGCCAGCCACAATGTCATCAATGAGGTGGAAATCGAACTTCCCCGGCTGAGGCTCGATCAGTTCCCAATAGAGCGGCACTTCGCCGGTGTTGCCGTGAATCGCCACCAGAGACTTCCAGAAGGACTCGATCTGCTCCGCGCTGGTGGCGCTCGAATTGTGCGCCTGCGCGCCCAGCATCAGAAAAGGCTGGCCGTCCACCAGAAAATGGTACTGATTGCCCATGCGCTCAATGCGCGGAATGGGCCGCCCGGCCTGGGCCGAGGCCACGGGCAGCGAAATGAAGAAAACGAGAGGAAGAATGAACCTAGCGCGACTGACCATAAGCCCTCCTCCGAGAAAACTGTGAAGAAATGACTGGGAGCGCGCACTCTCGATGCTAAGGCCTTGAGAAGAGGCCCTAAGGGCGGGCGAGACGCCCGCGCTCCCAGATTTTTTCACACATTCCGAGTCGAAGCACTCATTATGCGCCTGACGCCGCACGCCAATGAACGTCCGCCATGTCATCCACTCCGATTTTCTCGAATTCGTCGCGGGAGCGAGCGCCCGATAGACCACGTCCCGTATTCTCTCAAAGCTGAATATCAAGTTAGCCCAGCCAACCATGAAAGTCGGGTTTAGCTTGCGGGAAATGGCAAAGCACATCGACGTGGTACGAATACTCTCGACAACCGCACACCCGCAATCGTTGCCCGAGCAAGCTTGAATCACGTAAGTCTTTACTTATCATAAACATTCCCGGATTATCAAGCTAACCCTAGTCCCTTCAATTACATACTAAATTTCTGCCCACCCAGAAATCTAGTAAAGATCTTATTTATCAATAACATTCCAGGATAAATTGCTTAACCTGCTTGTTTTCATATACATTCCAGGGTATTCTCATTTGTCCCATTTTTCTCATTTCGGTCCTTTATTATCAATAACATTCCAGGATAGCCAAAAAAAAGTAAAAAATTATTGGGGGTGCTCCCCTGATTGCTGGTTGAAGCAGAAGCCAACGGCCGCGGGCACGCCTTTGCCGCGGCGCAGGGCGTAAGCGCATCTGCCCACCCCCTCACCCCGGGGCCCTCTCCCCCAAGGGGGCGAGGGCCCGATTCACTGTCCCTTGCAGCATCGATCCCAAGGTTCAGGTCTGACAGCAGCGCTTCGAAACGTTTACCCCCTCGCCCCCGTGGGGGAGAGGGGCCCGGGGTGAGGGGCTGAACTCTTGCGAGATTCAAGGAGATGAGGAGCATGGCGCACCTCCGAACGAGATGTGCCCAAGCTTAGCACCATCCGATGAGCTTGTCAAGTTATCTAGGCTTGAACGTTAGCCGCTATTATGTAGCCTACTCCAGGAGTTGACGTGTCCCCATGAGATGAGCTGCGGGGCGCCGGGGGTAATTGGTTGACGGGCATGAATTTAGCGACGATGCCAACCCGCCGCACAGGGTCTGCGAAGGGCTGAGTGTGTCGTCGAAAAGCGCTCGGTTTCAGAGATGGCCACCTCTGTCTGCTGGGAGCCACAGGACCGGGGCCGTTTGCTTTTGCGCGAAGCGCCTTGGAGTGCGGCGGTTGGGCGCCGCCGTGGAACCGGGTGAAACGCTGGCCGGAAACCAACGGGTGGGGCGGGCTTCAGTTGCCACCAAAAGGCGGTGGCTGGGGCCACCGTACTCCAAGGCGGGCTACGCCCGCAGCACGCATGGCTAAGTGAGGCAGGTTGCCCTGGTCGGGCAACCTGCCCTCGACCTACCTTCGGCCGACGGGAAGCTGGAGATCAGTGAACGGTCAGGCTCGCAGTGCTGGTGTGGGTAACACCGCCTCCGGTCACGGTCAGGGTGATGCTGTAGCTGCCTGCCGGCGTACCGGGCTTGACGCCGGTACCCGTCAGCGAGACCGCCTGCGGGCTTCCCGTAGCATTGTCGGTGACGCTTACCGATCCGGTCCGCTGCCCATTCGTGGTGGGCTTAAAGGTAACGTTGATCTGGCAGTTTGCGCCCGCGGCCAGGCTTGCGCCGCAAGTGCCGGTTTGCGCGAAGTCGCCCGTCGCCGCGATGCTACTGATGGTCAAAGAGGCGTTTCCGGTGTTGGTGAGGGTCACCGGCTGCGCGGCGCTGGTGGTATTCACGTTTTGTGAGGCGAAAGTGAGGCTGCCAGGTGAGAACGACACAGCCGGCGCAGGCGGCGGTGTCGATTGACTGCTGCCCCCTCCGCCTCCGCAAGCCGCCCACAGCGTGGCGACCAGCGCGATGGTGCCCCATGCCGTCGCCAGCCTGGCGAAGCGCCGGCGCTGGGCAGGGGCCTGTTGGCGCAGCCCGAGAGCTGCGAGCGTTCCCAAGAGAAGGACGAGCCACAACCCGAGTAGCAGGCCGGGGTGGCCTCGCCAGGGTCCGCTCCAATGGCTCCAGAAACGAACCCTGGGCGGAATCCTCGACTCCTCTGCGGTGGTACTCACGGTGACCGTCACCGTCGAAGCTGCCGACCCGTTCAGCGTCACCGAGGACGGCGAGGCGGTGCAGGTAGACAGGGTCAAACTCGACTGCTCTGCACAGCTCACTTGCAGCGTGTCGCTAAAACCGTTAAGCGGCGTCACCGTCAGGGTGTAGGTGGCGCTCTGTCCGGCCGAAATCGAGTTCGCTCCCGACACCGCAAGGGAGAAGTCTTTGACCGTTCCGGTGAGAGACGCAGTCTGCGACGCACTACCCACAGCGTTGTCAGAGATTGTCAGCGTGCCGCTGCGCGTCCCGGTACCGGTGGGTTTGAATGTAACTTGGACCGTGCAGTTCTTTCCCGCCGCCAGTGGGGCCGTCGTGCTACACGTGGAGGCGGACTGGATAGCGAAATCTCCGGCGTTCGAACCGCTGATTGCGATAGAACTGATCGCCAGCGACGCGTTGCCGTTGTTCATGACGGTGACGGTCGAAGGCCCGGAGGTTGCGCCCACGTATTGAGCGCTAAAGATTAGCGGGGCGCCAGTTATAGTTGCCGTCGCGCCCAAGCCCGTTCCAGTGAGTGACACGGTCTGCGATGCGCTACCCACCGCGTTGTCAGACATCGTCAGCGTCCCGCTGCGTGTCCCAGTGGCGGTGGGTTTGAAGGTGACCTGCACCGTGCAGCTTGCTGCCGCCGCCAGGGAGGAGCCGCAATTGTTGGTTTGGGCGAAATCTCCACCATTGGTTCCGGTGATGGAGATGCCGCTGATCGTGAGCGAGGCGTTTCCGTTGTTGGTGACGGTAACGGTTGAAGCCGGGGAGGTTGTTCCCACATCCTGGCCGGTAAAAGTTAGCGAGGTGACACTTAGATCCGCCGTCGCACCCAAGCCGGTACCCGTTAATGCGAACGTCTGGGTACTATTGGCTACGCCGTCGTTGTTATCCGTGATGGTGAGGGTACCGGTTCGGGCGTTGATACCTTGCGGCGTGAAGGTTACATCTATAGTGCAGCTTCCTGCCGCCGCCACGGAGCCGCCGCAATTGTTCGTTTGCGCGAAATCGGAGCCATTAGTTCCGGAGATGCCGATGCTGTTGATGGTGAGAGCGGTCGCGCCCTTATTGCTCAGGGTGATGATTTGGGCGGCGCTCGTGGTCCCAACCGCCTGATTGGCGAAGGCCGGCAAACTGGTGGGAGAGAAGCTCACCACCGGCTCCGTCGTCCCTGTGCCGGTCAAGCTGATGGACTGTGGGCTTCCGACGGCGTTGTCCGCAACGCTCACCGTCGCGCTACGGCTGCCTACGGCCGAAGGCGCAAAGGCGATATCCACCGTGCAGGAACTGGACTGCGTTACCGTGCCGCCGGTATAAGGGCAAGAGCCCGAGCTGAGCAGCGAGAAGTCCGTGGGGTTGGTTCCCGTGAGCGTGATGCTGGTGAGGGTGAGCGCGTACACAGGGTTTGGATTGGTGAGCGTTACAGTCTGGGTGGCACTGGTGCTGCCGAGAGGCTGGTCGCCGAAGGCGACGCTCGCGGGGTTCAAGTTAGCGGTCGCCCCACAGGTCTGCGGCGGCGAAACCGCCAGAGAATTCGCGAATGAACCCGCTTGGGTGGTGGAAAAGGGAGAACCCATCACGGCAGCCAGGACGCCGTCAGCCGCCGCGCTAAAGGCGGCAGTTTCAGGGGAGATCGAGGAAGCGAAGAGGAACGTTCCTGCCGAATTCATGGCCAGGCCAGCAGGGCAACTGCCCGTGCCGCTCAAAGTACAGGAGCCGACGCCAGCGGCAAAGGGCGAGCCGGCGACCAGCGAGAGAGCACCACTTGAAGCTACCGTCAGAGATGTGACGGTACCGGAAAGTTGATTGCTGACGAACAGCGTCTGGCCATCCGGGCTCAGAACGCCGCCGTCGGAGCCCTCGCCCGAACTAAATAGAAAAGGAGACCCCGAGATCTGAGACAGAGACCCGTCCGCGGCAATGTCGAAGACACCGACCTGGCTCTGCGAGCTATTTTCTTCGAAGCCAAAAAGGGTGGTTGCGCCACAGTTGAAGTCCACGTTGACGGGGCCATCCGGGGCGGTTGAGAACGGAGAGCCCGACACTGCCGTCAGAGCGCCGCCTGATCCGATGCTGAACATTGCGATCTCATCCGCCGCAGAACCCGCCGACAGATCGGTGAGGGCCACAGCCAGAAACTTGCCGTCAGGCGTTACCTTCATACCGGCTGGATTGAACAGTACGGAAACAGGTGTGTCCACAATCGTCAAGGCGCCGTTGGACGCAATGCTGAAGACCGTAATCTGCTTTTGTGTGACTTCGGCCGCGAAGAGAAACTTGTTGTCAGGAGTCACGGCCAGCAGCAGATCCTGCGGGCTGCCAGGCGGAGTGGCCGTCGCGAAAGGCGATCCCGTGACCGGCGTGAGGTTACCGGTGCCGGGATCGATTGAGAAGACGCTGACGTTGCCGCTGCCCCCGTTGGCAACGTAGAGAAAGCTACCCAGCGGGCTCGCCAGAATGCGGGTGGCCACGAACAGGCCGCCACCTGTCCCAACTCCTCCGGTTGAGACCGGAACACCCAACATCGTCAGGGCGCCGTTCGAGCCTACCGAAAAGCTGGAGACTGTGTTGGTTCCAGTGGCGTTGTCATTGCTGTACACAAAGGTACTCTGCGCCCACAAAGAAGCAGAACCCGAGAGTGCAAACGTCAGCAGAAACCCAGCAACTAGCTTTGAATGTTTCATCAAGTTTCCCTATTTAGTGTGTGGAGAAGTCACAAACAGTATATCCGAACCGGCTAGCTTCCAATCCCTTTACTTGTCGGGTTTTACCTGGTATAGCAACGGAAGCCTCGGACTTGCAAGCAAGCCTCGGAGGATTCCGCCCAGCAAACGACACCATGGTACCCTACTGGGAAAAGACTCAAGAGTGGAGCCGATTCCGGTATACAATTCCTGGTTTGCGCAAAACGCTGCGGCTTCGTTGAAACGTGGCGAGTATCAGGCCAAGGAGATTCCGATGTCTTCGAACATGTATTCGAGACGCACTTTTCTTCGTGCCACGGTGGCGGGCGCGGCCGCATTCGGCGCGCTGAGGAATTGGCCGGCAATCGGGAACGCAAACCCACTGGGCCTGCCGATTGGGCTCCAGCTTTACACAGTGCGGGAGCAGCTTCAAAAGGACTTTGACGGTACGTTGAGACAAGTCGCGGCGGCTGGCTACCAGGAAGTGGAAATGGCCGGCTTTTACGACCGGAGCGCGGCCGAGGTGCGAAAATCGCTTGACGCCGCCGGTTTGAAATGCCCGAGCGCTCACTACCCCTTGGTGGAGCTGATGAACGGGCTCGATGCGAAGATCAACTACGCGAAGCAACTCGGCCTTCAGTACATGATTTGCGCTTTCCCGTGGGTTGCCGATCCGTCGCGCTTCAAGGCGGCCGGCAGCAATCCGATGGCCGTGGCCATGGCGCTGGCGAACGGGCTGACGCTTGACGACTGGAAGTGGAACGCGGAGCAGTTCAACAAGATCGGAGAGCAAACTCAAAAAGCCGGCATCCAGTTCGGCTATCACAATCACGACCTGGAGTTCAAAAAGTTCGGCGGCGTTATGGGCTACGATGAGATTCTGCGCCAGACAGATCCCAAGCTGGTTACACTCGAGCTCGACTGCGGCTGGATGGCGGTGGCCGGTCACGATCCTGCGGCTTATCTACGCAAGTACCGCACGCGCTACAGCATGTTGCACGTCAAGGATGAGCTGGACCTCTCCAAGCCCACAACCTCACTCCTGGGCGCCAGCGCCACCGAGCTTGGCCGGGGCAAAATTGATTACAAGCCGATCTTTCAGGCGGCCAAGGTGGCCCATATCAAACACTACTTCGTGGAGCAAGAGGCATTCCCCGATGCTCCGGTGTTTGAGGCCATCAAGATTGATTGTGATTATCTGCGCAAACTGAGTGTGTGACCGCGGAGAGTCTCACGCAAAGGCGCAAAGACAGGGCAGAGGCCGGTATTCGGTTGTCGGTATTCGGTTGCCGGTGGTCGCTCTTCTGTTTTCGCGGTTCGCAGTCGACTCGATCGGCGACACGAGCGACGGGGCACGCCATCCTAAGTTGGGCGGCGTCCGATCGCGAACACCGAAAACCGACAACCGAACACCGACCACCGAGGAGAATCATGCGTCATTTGAGAAGATTCGTCGCAGCTTCGGCATTATCCGCCCTGCTGCTGGCAGCGGCTTTGGGCGCTCAGGAGCCGCAAGCCCCGCCATCGTCTCCCGAGCCCACGCGGCAAGCTGCCGGTCAGGCCGGCGGACAGCAACCGCAAGCGCCGCCAGCTCAAACTCCAGGCCGGCGTCCCGGCTTCGCGGACATGGCGGCTCGCATCTTCACGCCCGGCCCGGCGCCTGACCCCGCCGCGGTGGATCGCGGCCAGAAACTGTTCGCGCCCACTTGCGGCTTCTGTCACGGGCCCGACGGCACCGGCAAAAGCGGGCCTGACCTAGTAGCATCGGCCCTGGTAATCCGCGATAACGGCGGCGACTTGATCGGCCGCGTCGTTCATGACGGCCGGCCCGGCAAAGGCATGCCCGCGTTTCCAGGGTTGACTGGCCCGCAGATCGACGATATTTCAGCCTTTCTGCACTCGCGAATCCGGGCCGCCGCCAACCGCTTCGCCTATAGCTTCCATGAGGTGGTTACCGGCAACGCTAAGGCGGGCGAAGCCTATTTTGACGGCGCAGGTAAATGCAGTACCTGCCATTCCGTCACCGGAGACCTGGCGGGAATCGCCAACAAGTTCCAGCCGCCAGACCTGCAAGCGCGGCTCGTCTATCCCGGCCCGTCGTTTCCCGGCTTCGGAGGGCCGCCCCCCAAACCGCCCACGGCTGTGGTCACCCTGCCTTCCGGCGAAACGGTCTCAGGCGCGCTGATTGCCCGTGATCCTTTTAACGTCACTCTGAGGGATGGGTCCGGTTCGCCGCGCTCACTTCCCGTGGAGGGCACCAAAATCGAGGTCGATGATCCACTCAAGGCGCACAAGGATTTGATTGACACCATCACCGACACAGAAATGCACGACTTGCTCGCTTATCTGGAGACCTTGAAATGAAGCTGCGTGTTTCATCTTTTGCACTCTCGATGTTCGGCCTCACGGCGCTGCTGGCGGCGCAGGGGCTTGATCCTGCGGCGCTGCTCAAGCAGCCCACGGACACCTGGCCTACTTACAACGGGGACTACTCGGGCCGCCGCTTTAGTCCCTTGACACAGATCGACGCCTCGAACGTCAACACAATCACGCAGGCGTGGACGTGGCGCGCGACGCGTTCGCCCGGCGCACCGTCGCAGGCCAGTTTCGGTTCGGCAGTAAAGGCCACCCCGCTTGAAGTGAACGGGATTCTCTACTTTTCTGAGCCCGACAACGTTTGGACCGTGAACGCCCGCACCGGCAAGGAGATCTGGCACTACCAATATCCTCCCAACGACGGCCTGCACATCGGCAGCCGCGGCGTGGCCATGTACGGGGACTGGCTTTACTTTGAAACGCCGGACAACTACCTGGTGTCTCTCGATTCCAAAACCGGCAAGGAGCGCTGGCGCCAGCAGATGGCGGACGTGAAGCTCGACTACTTCTCCACCATGGCGCCCGTGGTGGTCAAGAACCACATCATTTGCAGCGTGGGCGGCGACACGCTCGACAACACGGGATATCTCGAGGCCCGCGATCCTGACACCGGCGCCCTGCAGTGGCAATGGTTCACGGAGCCGCGGCCCGGCGAACCGGGCGCGGAAACCTGGCCGGACGCGGGCGCCATGGAGCACGGTGGCGGCATGCCCTGGATGCCGGGCACTTATGACCCGGAGCTTAACCTGATCTATTGGGGCATCGGCAATCCCAACCCCGTCCACGCCGGCTCGGGACGCATGGGTGACAACCTGTGGACAGATTCCATCGTGGCACTCAACCCCGACACCGGGAAACTGGTGTGGTACTACCAGAACACGCCGCACGATACCCATGACTGGGATAGCGTCCAGGCGCCCGTCCTGTTTGACGCGATCTTTGATGGCAAGCCGCGCAAGCTGCTAGCGCAGGCCAATCGCAACGGCTATTTTTTCCTGCTCGACCGCACTACGGGCGAGCACCTGCTCACCGCGCCGTTCGCAAAGACGAACTGGTCGATGGGGATCGACCCGCAGGGCCGCCCGATCATGAACCCAGCCAAGGTGCCCAGCCACGACGGAGTGCTCGTGTGCCCCAGTTCGAACGGCGCCACGAACTGGTTTGCGCCGGCCTTCGATCCGGCTGCAGGCCTGTTTTACGTGCTGGCGTCGGATAACTGCAGCGTGTTCTACCTCACGGCCGAGGGCAAGGGCGAGGGCTTTGCTGGGCGCGACTTCGAACTCGGTAGTGGCCACGATGCTCTGCGCGCCATCGACTTCAAGACCGGCAAAGTGGCTTGGAGCTTCGATGGCGGAGCCGGTGGCGGGCTGCTTGCGACCGCTGGACAGATTCTGTTTTCGGGATCTCAGGGCGGCTACCTTGCGGCTCTCGACCCCGCTACGGGAAAGGTGCTTTGGCACGAACGCGCCGGACGCTCGACCAATCCCCCGATGACCTACGAGCTTGATGGCCGGCAGTACGTGCTGTTTGGCGTGGGAGATTCGTTGAAAGCCTTCACGCTACCGGGCAAGTGAGCGGTGGGCGTAAGGAGCCCCACGCGGCCGTCGGTCGTAGTGCAAAGGTGCGTTGTTGCAAAGGAGCTGACAGGCGTCACTCCCCTTGAATCGGTTAGATTGCGCGGACGAGTCACCGGCCGCGGCTGACCGATATCACAGGGGTGGCGGTGCTTGATGCTGAAAAACGCCTGGATCAAGGGGCCGGATCGCCCCTTGCGGGGCTCTCTTAGCGAATGTTCTCACGCCATCTCTCCTCACCCACGACTGAACCGTGGGCTAAAAGACCGCGCCCGCTCCGCGGGCTGATGCGTTGCCGGCGCGACACTAGTCTTTAACGCGGTGCTTAGGCCTCGTAAATAAATAAGGGTATCAACGTACGACCTTGGGTCTCGGTCTAATGACATAGTTCCAGTCGCCATGAAAGTTGGCGTGTTTCACGTTGACGCACTTCATCTCTTCATTGCTGA
>Ga0335085_10011480_pt1 | contig 13138 bp, 7 predicted proteins | sample Lox_Sample_45_FD_206712 | JGI IMG/M metagenome (GOLD analysis project Ga0335085, IMG submission 206712) | Soil microbial communities from Loxahatchee National Wildlife Refuge, Florida, United States - Lox_Sample_4.5 | ecosystem: Environmental > Terrestrial > Soil > Wetlands | place: USA: Florida...
TTGTGCTGGCCGCCGCCTGGATCTTGTGCAAGCCGCAATTGATGGAGACAATCTGGGCGCTCGCGGTTCTCCTGCTCTCGGAAGCTTCGTGTGTTGCCGTGAGTCTCGTTCGGTTTAAGAAATATCCCGCCACACATACGTATCTCGCGAAATTCTATGGACTGTCTCTGCTTGCCGGCCTCATTGCCCTGCTCGTTTTCAACGCATCCGGCTGGGTGATCATCACGCTGGTGTGCATCGGCCTGGTCACCAATCTCGAGATCATCTCCATCCATATCGCCATGAACGTGCCGCCGGTAGATATTCCTTCCATCTTTGCGTTGCCCAAACGCCTCGGCTAGAGACGGGGCGTGTGCCGGGTACTTCATCCTTCGCAGTTCTTGCGCGGCTTGGGACTCTTCTCCCTGCTTCGCCGCCCACCGTGCGTTCTCTGCGAGCCATGACTCGGTTTTTCTGCCTCTTGACTTTTCGCTTTTTATTCGCCTATACTGCGCGCGGGTAGAGAAACGGGACCCCGGCGCGGGCCGGCCCCATTGTCCAGTCCGGACTCTCCAAGGCCGGCCCGTACCGGGGAAAATTCCCCGCCGCTCCGCCCCCCGTTCCCCGCCCCGATTTCCGTCAGGTTTTCGTCAGGGCACGGCTTTAGCCATGCCGTATCGCATGGCGATTCCTGGCGGCTTTAGCCGCTGCGGCCTCAGGGGCTGAAGCCCCGGGATTTCTGCCGCCTGTTCGGCACGCTTAAAAGCGTGCCCTGACGATTCGGCACGTGACGCCGATACAGAAACGATTCACCATGACCTATCGCCGTCCGGACATCGTCCACGTGGATGTGGACGCCTTCTTCGCCTCCGTCGAGCAGTTGCTGGACCCGCGGCTGCGCGGGCGGCCGGTGCTGGTGGGCCGCGGTTGCGTCGCTTCCGCCAGCTATGAAGCCAAAGCGCGCGGCGTGCGCACAGCCATGTCCATCCGCGACGCGCGGCGCATCTGTCCCGAAGCTATTCTCGTCCCCGGCCGCTACGAAAATTATGCGGAGTACGCCGCGCGCATCCGCCGGGTGCTCGACGATTTCACTCCCGCGGTGGAAACTGCCGCGCTCGACGATTTCTACCTGGACTTCGCCGGGACCGAGCGGCTCTATCCGCAACTGACCGCCACGCTCCGGCTCATTCCGGAGCGCGTGCTGGACGCCACCGGCCTGGGCGTCTCCGTGGGCGCGGGCACCACCAAACTGGTGGCCTCCATCGCCTCGCGCCTGCGCCGCCCGCGCGGCTTTCTGGTGGTGCCGCCGGGCATCGAGGAGGAGTTCCTGGCCCCGCTGGATATCGAAAAGCTCTGCGGCATCGGCCATGCGCACTCCGCCACGCTGCGCGACCGCGGGATTCAAACCATCGGCCAGCTCCGGCGGCTGCCGGTGGAAGCGCTGGTGGCCGCGTTCGGCGAAGCCATCGGCCACCAACTCTACGACCGCGCGCGCGGACTCGATCCCCGCCCGGTGGCTGAACCCGTGGCGCCCAAATCCATCTCCCGCGAAACCACCATCGAGGGCGGCACCATTGACCTGGAATTTCTCGACGCGCTCGTCGAATACCTGGCCGAACGCGTGGGCGCCACGCTGCGTGCCGGAGGCAGGGCCGCGCGCACGCTCACCCTGCGGCTGCGCTACATGGATTCGTTTTCTGCGGCGCGGAGCGCGCCGCTTCTTCCGCCCACGAGTGACGATAAATCTCTGCTCGAAGCCGCGCGTGAATTGTTCACCGCGCTCTATACGCGCCGCGTGGCCGTGCGCTTTGTGGGCATCGGCGTCACCAACCTGGCCGATGACCGCCGGCAAAATGACCTGTTCGATGCGCGCGCGAACCGCCGCTGGTACCTGAACCGTGGCGTGGACGATGTGCGCACGCGCTACGGCTGGAACGCCGTCTTCTACGGCCAGGGCCTGCAGTTGCGCGAGCACTATGCCACCAAGCCCACGGGCCTGGTGCTCTCGACCCCATGTCTTTCACGTTAAGAAATGCTATACGCAAATACTTTTACCGAAGTCTCAACAAATACGATAAATTCTGCTCAACTGATGCGACCATACAGTGACGAAAACCCTGATTACTGGCAAGACTACAACAATCTTCAGCGCGTCAAACACGACTTGCTCAAGCGTTATCTCGGAGGGTGGTTTCCAAAGCTCGGTAGTTGGTCCGGTAGAATTCTCTACATAGATTGCCATGCCGGTCGTGGAAAGCATGAAACTGGACAAAAAGGCTCACCGATCATCGCTCTTGAAACGTTCCTGAGTCATTCATGGCGCACTGAAATATTAAAAAAATCAGAGGCGCGATTTTTCTTCATTGAGGCCGATGAACAAAACAAGGAGATGCTAGAAAAACATCTGACCGACTATAAGCTACCCCACAAAGTCTCCGTGTTTGTAGAACATGGAAATTTTCAAAAGGTTCTGCAGAAAGAGATTGATGAGCTCCATGAACGGAAATCAAGCATGGCTCCTGCTTTCGTATTTGTGGACCCCTACGGCTTTACACTTCCCGGTAGGCTACTCGCCGAACTGAAGGCTTTCGAGAGGTCCGAGCTTTTCATAACCTTTATGTGGCGCTGGGTTGACATGGCCATCAGAAATCCCGCGCACATAGAGAACATGAATGCCCTTTTTGTGACCCCGGAGTGGCGTGATCTTCCGAACATCCCTGACCCCGAAGAGCGATGCGAAGCTGCCATTCGATTGCTATGCAGGGAGCTTGGCGCCAAATACTTTACCCGAATAAAGATGTTGGGCGAGCACAACGAAATAAAATATGTCCTTATTCACGCCACAAATCACACCAAAGGCCGAGAATTAATGCTGGATGCCATGTGGAAAATGTGCCCGACCGGAGGGTTCAAAGCACGCGTTAATGACAATCCAAACCAAGAAATCCTAATCGAACCACAACCCAATCTCGAACCACTCAAACAGTGGCTTGGGCGAAAGTACTCGAACAAGACTGTCAGTGTAGAAGAGATTTATTCAGCGCTAAACGAAGAAACTTCCTATCTGAAGAAGCATCTCCACGAAGCGCTTAAAGAGCTTCATAAGCATGGCCAGATTACTGGCCCGGAGAAATTAATTTTCTCGCATAATCCGCAACTGAGTTTTGCCCAGAAGAAAACGAGGTAACTCAAGGAGAGGTGAATATGCAGGTCGGACAAAGGGCCTCGAATTTCATCCGGCAATTTGGCGGGCCGGGCGAAGACACGCAAATCCAGTGCTTCAAGTTCTGGCAGATTGTGGTGGCGGGCGGGTGCCCCTACCGCTGTGCGTACTGCTTCCTCCAGACCGTGCCGTGGTTCCGGTTCCGTCCCGATGAGCTGTACGGCCTGGTATACACGAATCACGAAGAGATGGTTGCCGAAGTGCAGAAATGGCTCACCGACCTGCAACCGAAGATGCTGATTTCCGGCGAACTCCAGGACGGCCTGGTTTTCGACGCTGCCTACAAGAAGGTCAACGGCACACCGCTCACGCATCTGCTGATTCCCTTGTTTGCGGCGCAGAAACGGCACCGGCTGATTTTCCTGACCAAATCCACACAGATTCAGCATGCCCTGGAACTGGCGCCGACGCCGCAGGCGGTCTTTTCCTGGTCCGTAAACGCGGAAGAAGTGGCAGAGAAATGGGAGCACGGCACACCGCTGCCGTCCGAGCGCTTTGCCGCAGCGGAGAAGATGAAGAAGGCCGGCTGGCCGATTCGCTTCCGTCTCGACCCGATGATTCCCTACCCCGGCTGGCAGCGGGGCTACACGGAGGCCATCCAGCGGATCAACGCGCTCGCGCCCGAGATGGTCACGCTGGGCTCGTTGCGCGCCACCTCCTATCACGGCCTGCGCAACGCCTCCAAGGCCAACGGGCGCGACGACAGCATCTTTGACTACCTGACGGAGGAAAAAGATCCCTCTGGCTTCAAATACCGCATCCCCTTTGACACGCAGGTCGAAATGTTCCGTTTTGTGATTGACCGGCTCCAGGCAAACGCCATCCCGGCGCTCTGCAAGGAAGACAACTCGCTCTGGAAAGCCCTGAGCATGAAATTCAACGGCTGCCACTGCCTGCTGGGCACCAAGGACGCCATCGTGAAAGAGCGCCGATTGGAAATGAAACAAACAAAGGAAGCAGCGAACAGTTTTGGCATCGGCAAACCGCTTCCCGTTTTAGCGTAATTTGCCCGTTTCAAAGCATCTCTCCCACCTCTCTACCCCGAAAGGTCGGCTGATGCTGTAGCGCCGCGCTTCGGCGCGGCGTCCGCCGATTTTTGAGTTTCGAATTTCGGTTTTCAATGTTCATCCATCTTCACTGCCACAGCCACTATTCGTTCCTGCAGGCGGTGCCCTCGCCGCAGGAACTGGTGGAGGCCGCGGTCGCCGCCGGGGCGCCGGCCGTGGCGCTGACGGACACCAACGGGCTCTACGGGGCCGTACCTTTCTGCCAGGCGGCGCGGGCCGCGGGCATAAAACCCATTGTGGGTACGCTGTTGGATGTGGCGCCGCATGTAGTAGCGCCGGGCTTTAGCCCGGCATCTCCGCCGTTATGCGCACAAAATGCCGCCCTGAAGGGTGGCGCTACATCCGTTGCGCTGCTGCTTCTCGCAGAAAGCGCCGCCGGCTACTCGAACCTCTGCCGCCTGCTCACGCTGCGCCATCTGGAAGGCCGCCCCGTTCGGCTGGAAGAGCTGGCCGCGCATCGTGAAGGATTGATGGTTCTGCACGCGCCGGAGGCTTCCATCGCGGACCGATCAGATGGGCACGGCATACGCCGTGCCCCTACCACCGAGGACTCGCAGGTGGCGCAGTTGAAAGAGATTTTCGGCAGGGCGTTGTATCTGGAGGCGTGGCATTTCAGCAGCCCGGTGGCACAGGCAATCTTGCCTGTGCGCTCTTCCGAAAGGGGCACAGCCGCTTCTTCCCCCGGCACAATTGCTTCCTCCACCAGTGCAGCCAGCACAGCCAAGAGTGGCTGTGCTACCACCAACCTGCGCGAGGTGCTGCGCCTGGCCAAACACTTTGGCCTGCCATTCGTGGCCACCAACAACGTGCACTTCCTGCGCCCGGAGGAATATCTGCATCACCGCGTGCTGAACGCCATCCGCGCCGGCACGCTCGTCTCCCAGATCGCTCCGCCGGAAATCGTCCATCCCGGCGCGTGGTTCCAGTCCGGTGCCGGGATGCGCTGGGCGTTTGCGGATTATCCCGAAGCGCTCCGCGCCACCGAAGAGATTGCCGAGCAGTGCGATCTGCAGCTTTCCTTCGGACGCACGATTTTTCCGGAATTCTCCGTGCCTGCGGGCGAAACACCGTTTTCGTACCTCTGGAAGCTGTGCTTTGAAGGCGCGCGGCGGCGCTACCAGCCGTTGCGCCCGGAGGTGCTCGCCCGGCTGACGCACGAATTGGAAATCATCGACCGACTGAAGCTCGCGCCCTACTTCCTGCTGGTCTGGGAAATTGCCGAGGAGGCGCGCCGCCGCGGCATCCCGGCGGTGGCGCGCGGCTCCGCGGCCAGCTCCATCGTCACTTATTGCCTGGGCATCTCGCGCGTCTGCCCGCTGCGCTGGGGGCTCTACTTCGAGCGCTTCCTGAACGAAGAGCGCGGCGACTGTCCGGACATTGACCTGGACATCTGCGGGGCGCGGCGCGACGAGCTGCTGGACTACGTGTACCAGCGCTGGGGCCGCGAGCACGTGGCCATGATCTCCAGCTTCATCACCATGCAGGCGCGCATGGCCGTGCGGGAGGTGGCCAAAGTGTTCGGCATCGCCCCCGGCGAGGTGAACCACTTCACCCGCCGTCTGCCCCACCGCCCGGTGCGCGAAATCCGTGAAGCCATCCGCACGCTGCCGGAATGCCGCGACCTGCCGGCCAGCGAAGACCCGTGGAAAACGATCCTGGAGGTGGCCGAGCGCCTGGACAATTTCCCGCGCCACCTGGGCATCCATCCCTGCGGCACGGTGATTGCCGCGCGCCCGCTGACGGAACTGATCCCGCTGGAAGTGGCCACCAAGGGCATCGTGGTGACGCAATACGACATGAACGCGGTGGAAGCCCTGGGCCTGATCAAAATGGACCTGCTGGGCCAGCGCGGACTGACTGCGGTGAGCCTGGCGCTGGACAACATCGAACGCGCCACGGGCACGCGTCCGGATTTCGAAGCCATCCCGGAAGATGATCCCGCCACGCAGGCGCTGGTTTCCACCGGCCGCACCATGGGCATTTTCCAGATCGAATCGCCGGGCATGCGCAACCTGCTGCGCGCGCTGCGCGCGAAAACGCTGGAAGAGGTGTGCCTGGCGCTGGCGCTGATCCGCCCCGGCGCTTCCGAATACGGCTCGAAGGAAACCTTCCTACGCCGCCTGCGCAAGCAGGAGCCGGTGCGCTATCCGCACGAGCGGCTGGAGCCCATCCTGCGCGAGTCGCTGGGCGTGTGCGTCTATCAGGAGCAGGTGATGCAGATCTCCCAGGCCGCCGGCGGGCTGACGCTGGCGGAGGCGGACCTGGTCCGCCGCGCCCAGGCCAAATGGAAGGACCCGCGGGAGCGCGAAAAATTCCACGCCAAATTCCTGAAAAACGCGGAGCGGCTGGGACTGGACCCGGCGCGGCGCGACGAAGCCTGGATCATGGTGGAAAAATTTGCCGGCTACGGATTCTGCAAGGCGCACGCCGCCACCTACGCGGAAATTTCCTGGCGCATTGCCTGGCTGAAGGCGCACTACCCGGCGGAATATCTGGCGGCAATGTGCAGCGCGGGCGCGGGGTTCTATCACGTCTCTGCCTATGTTGAAGAAGCGAAGCGCTGGACGGCCGATGGCCGCGCGGGCATCGAGGTGCGCCTGCCGTCCATCAACCACTCGCGCCTGGAATATTCCACCGAAGAAGGCAGCCCCGCCGTAGGGGCGCTGCTTGCTGCGCCCTGTGTTGATGCGGTGAGTATCGAGGGTCGCAGCAAGCAGCGCCCCTACGACCTCAGGACCGGCGGTACGAAATCGCGGGTCTGCCCGCCGGAGCTCGCCAGTTCTTCCGGCGAGCGTAGGCGGGCCATCCGCATCGGGCTGATGCAGGTGCGCGGCCTGGGCAGCGAAACCATCGCCACCATTCTCCGCGAACGCAAAGAGCACGGCCTCTTCCGCTCGCTCGAGGATTTTCTGGCCCGCGTGCCCATCGAGCGTGACGAAATCGAAACGCTCATCAAATGCGGCGCGTTTGATGGAGTGGGCGGCGGCGCGGGCGGTGATTCTGCGGCGCACGGTGGTCATCTGACGCGGCCGGAACTCCTCTGGCGCCTTACCCGAAACGGCATACCCCATCCTGCGGGCGCAGCGCCGGACTTGAGCCCGGCATCCCCTCTTTTCCCTGACGCCGCTCTTCCCGCGCCACAGACTGCGCAACTCGAGGCTGTTTCCCTTACGGATTACACGCCGGAACTGCGCCTGCGCTACGAGCAGGAACTGCTGGTGGTGTGCGTGAGCGGCCATCCGCTGGATCGGGTGCCGCGCAACGGAGAAATCTGGAGCAGCGAACTCGCCGGAATTCCGCGCGGCCAGCGCGGCCGCCGCGTCATTCTGCTCGGCTGGCTGATTACCTTCCGCCACGTGGGCACCAAGGACTACCGCAACATGATGTTCTGCACGTTCGAGGACCAGCGGGGCACCTTCGAGGCTGTGCTCTTCCCCGAAGCCTACGAGCGCTACGGCGCGCTGGTCTTCGAGACGCGCATGCTGCGCGTCACCGGCCACATCGAAGAAGAGGGCCAAATCAACTGCGACAAACTCGAGCCAGTCAAACCGTAGGGGCGCTGCCTGCTCCTCCGGCAGGCGTGCTTGCTTCGCACAGTTTGGTGGGGCGGGGTTCAAAGGGCGCAGCAAGCACCGCCACTGCAAATATTCTTCCGGGGAACCACCATCAAAATTTCGTCAGCTCGGTGAAGTGGAAGTCGCGGACCTTCATGGGCGGGACCACCATATCGAACGCCTCTTCGCCGGACGCGCGAACCGCCGGGCCCATGGCCTCGACCTTGGAGAGCATCTCGAGGATGCTCTCGTTGAACCGGAAATTCCGCAGGCCGGCCACGATGCGCCCACCCTCGATCAGAAACGTCCCATCGCGCGTCATTCCGGTCAAAACTTTTTCGTAGGGATCCACCTCGCGCACGTACCACACGCGGGTCAGCAGCACGCCGCGGTCGGTGGAAGCAATCATGGAGTCCGTCGAAGTGCTGCCGCCCTCGAGCACCAGATTCATCGGCGCCTCGCCGTATTCGTTGGGCAGCGGAAATGCATGCCCGGTTGGTTTGGCCTTCATTTTCTTCGCCGTGGCGCGGGAATACACCAGGCGCTTCGGCACGCCGGCCTCCACCAGCTGCACGCGCTGGCGCGGAAGGCCTTCGCCGTCAAACGGCGCGCCGGATTGCAGCGGGTGGTAGGCGTCGTCCCACATCTGGAGATTCCGTCCAAACACCTGTTTTCCCAGCCGCTCGTTCAAACAGGAACGATGGTCCAGCACGGCAGTGCCCGCGAAGTCGTAGAACAGAAACCCGGTGAGATCCAGCACCGCGGCAGGCTCGAGAATCACCGTACAACGTGCGGGCGGAATTTCGCGCGGCTGGCGCGAGAGCAAAGCCTTGTCCATGGCCCGGCGCGCCAGCTCCTGGGGTTCGATCTCTGCCAGGTCCGGAGAGCTGGCCTTGGCCCAGCCGGAGGAATCGCCGTCCATCGCGGTGATGGAGAATTCCGCGTGCGTCTGGGTGTGAAACGCAAAAAGCCCCCGCGAATTCGCCAGGGCCATCGCGTGGGCTCCAGTCGAAAAAATCCCCGCAGCCGTGTGCCCGCCGGCCCGTGCCGCGTTACACACAGAAGCGACGACACGCGCCCGGGCGGCAGGCGAGGCGGCCGCGGTGGCCTCAAAATAACGCCGTGGGAGCGTCGCGTCGTGAGCCGATGGCGGTCCGGGCATGGGCAACAGTCCGAGCTGCTTTGGCTGGTGCCGCGCCATCTCGCACGCCGCGCGCGCCGCGCGGCGGAGCGACTCCTCGTCCGATTTGTTGGTGGTGGCGCGCGCGGTGCGGCCATCCACCACCGCGCGGATGGAGATGGCCAGGCCCTGGTCGGACACGTGCTGGTGAATGGTGTTGTTGGCAAAGCGCGTCAGCGCGTCGGACTCTGCCGCGATGGTGACTTCCGTTTCGTCCGCCTCGCTCAGTTTAAATACGCGCTCAGCGATTCGCCGCAACTCGCCCTGCGAAGGCAGATGCCCGGAAGCCACGGCCGGTCCCGCCGCTCCGCGCCTTCGCGCTTTGTGTCGTGCCTTCATCGTTCAGATGCCACCAGGCGCAGCCTCCCGAGGCTTCGGGACCGGCCGCGCTGCAGCCACCACGGTCCAGTTGAAACCGCGCAGGCAGGAATGCCTGGGCCACCGCGTCACTTCGAAAACGCCGCGCCCAGGCGCACGTTGCGGAACCGCGCGGGAGCGGCGCCGTGCCCGGTGCCCATCACCTGCTGCGGCTGGCCCTTCCCGCAATTCGGCGTGCCCCACAATCGCCATTCCTCCGGGCCGCAGATGGCATCGCAGGAATTCCAGAACTCCGTGGTAATCCCGCTGTAGCTGGGATTTTTCAGCATGCGCCCGCGCTTCCCGCCTTTGATTTCCCAGGCAATCTCCGTGGAAAACTGGAAGTGGTAGCGCCGATCGTCAATGGACCACGAGCGGTTTGTCTCCATCCACACGCCGTCGTCCGTGTCCGCCACCAAATCGGGGCTGTGCCACGCGCCCGGCAGCAACGAAACATTGGTCATGCGGATCATGGGCAGCCGGTTCCAGCTCTCCGCGCGCACCGTGCCACCGGAGCGCGGCTCTCCCACCAGCGCCGCGGTTTCGCGGCTGGAGAGGTATCCGGTGAACAGCCCTTTGGAAATGATCGGCGTCGAGCGGGCCGGCACGCCTTCGTCGTCGTAGCCAAACGTGCCCAGGCCCAGTCCGTGCTCCAGGCGCGCGTCCGCCACCACGTTGACGATTTCTGATCCATACCGCAGCGTGCGCAGCTTCTCAAGCGTCAGAAAGCTCATGCCCGCAAAATTCGCCTCCATGCCCAGCACGCGGTCCAGCTCGATGGGGTGCCCCACGGATTCGTGGATTTGCAATCCGAGCTGCGTGCCATCCAGCAGCAGCGTGCGCGTTCCCTCGGGACACTGCGGAGCACTGTGCAGGGACACGGCCTGCTCACCCACGCGCTGCGCGTGGCCCGCCAGGTCAAAGGATTCCACCAGTTCGTAGCCGCCGAGCATGTGCTGCCCGCCGAAACTGTTGGGGTAGGAGCGTTTCTGAATCTCGTCGCCCGAAAAGCTCGTCGCCACGATCCCCGCCCCGGACTGCACCTTCACCTGGTGGATGCGGGCGCCCTCGCTGGAGACATAAAACTGCTCGATCCGCCGGAAGGCCATCGAGCCCTCGGCCAGGGTCACGCCCTGGACGCGGCGCATCTCCCGGTCCGCCGCGAGCAGCAGACCGAGCTGGCTCTCCACCGGAACGCGGAAGGGATCTTTCACAAAGGGGTTCTGCCAGGTATCCACCACGGGCGATTCGGGAGCGAGCTGTACATCCGCAACCTTGGCCAGCGCCGACGCGCGGGCGATGGCCACGGCCAGCGCCGCGCATGCGGAGACCCCCTCGCGCGTCAGCCGGTCCGTGGACGCGAATCCCCAAGCGCCCGCAGCGATGGCGCGGATTCCAATTCCGCAGGATTCGCCCTCGTTCAGCGTGCCCACTTCCCCGTTCTTGGTGGAAAGATCGCGCGAACGGATATCCATCGCGCGCGCGTCGGCGTAGGTGGCGCCGCGGCGCTTGGCAGTTTCTAGGGCGGTGTGGGCCAGGTCAAACATCGGCAGCGGACGAAGCAACGCATTCTAGCGCATCGACGCGGGGTACGCAGAGAGGATTCAGAAGGAATCTTTCAAGGCGTGGGAATCGGAGCCCGTTTTCTGGGCAGACTTCTACACTCCATTCCGTGCTTCCCGCGGCGGTTTTCGTCCCCAGGCTCTCGGATCGGATCCCGAATCTCGCTGTTCGGGCTCAGGTGCCTTCCTGCCAGGACGCCAGATAGTGCTCCTGCTCTGGGGTGAGCTTGTCGATCTGGATTCCCATGGATTCCAGTTTCAGCCGGGCGATTTGTTTGTCCAGATGTTCCGGAACGGGATAGACTTTGGGACCCAATTCCGCCGCATGCTGCGTCATGTACTCCGCGGCCAGCGCTTGATTGGCAAAACTCATGTCCATCACCGAAGCCGGATGCCCCTCTGCGGTAGCCAGGTTCACGAGCCGCCCTTCGCCCAGCAGATAAAGCCTCCGCCCGTCTTTCAATTGGTATTCGTCCACAAACGGCCGGGCCTCGCGCTTGGGGGCGGAAAGTTTCTCGAGCGCCGGAATGTCAATCTCCACGTTAAAGTGGCCGGAGTTACACAGTACCGCGCCATCCTTCATGGCCTGGAAGTGCTCTCCGTTGAGCACGCCCTTGTCGCCGGTCACGGTCACAAAAATGTCGCCGATTCGCGCCGCCTCGCGCATGGGCATCACGCGAAAACCATCCATGGTGGCCTCGAGCGCCCGGATGGGATCAATCTCGGTAAGGATCACATCCGCGCCCAAACCTTTGGCGCGCATGGCCACGCCCCGGCCGCACCAGCCGTAGCCGCTCACCACCAGCTTCAAGCCGGCCAGCAACAGGTTGGTGGCGCGCAGGATGCCGTCGATGGTGGACTGACCGGTGCCGTAGCGGTTGTCGAAGAAGTGCTTGGTCTGCGCGTCGTTGACGGCGATCACCGGAAACTTCAGCGTGCCGTCTTTGGCCATGGCGCGCAGGCGGATCACGCCGGTGGTGGTTTCTTCGGTGCCGCCGATCACGTCGGGAATCTGCGCCGTGCGCTTGGTCAGCAGTTGCGTCACCAGATCCGCGCCGTCGTCCATAGTGATGCGCGGCTTGTGGTCCAGCGCGGCGCCGATGTGCGCGTAGTAAGTGGCGTTGTCCTCACCCTTCACCGCATAGGTGGGAATGCCAAAATCCTTCACCAGCGACGCCGCCACTTCATCCTGCGTGGAGAGCGGGTTGGAGGCGCACACCACCACGTCCGCCCCGCCGTCGCGCAGGGTGATGGCCAGATTAGCCGTCTCGCTGGTCACATGCAGGCAGGCGGAGAGCCGCAGGCCCTTGAGCGGCTTTTCTTTGATGAACCGCTTGCGGATCAACTGCAGCACGGGCATCTGCTGGTTGGCCCATTCGATCTTGCGCTTCCCGCGCTCGGCCAGGGCGAGGTCCTTCACATCTCCGGACAGTCGTTCCGTAGTGCTCACACGAATCTCCTTTTGAAATTGGATGCCGTCTCTTGGAAATGGTTCCGGGGAGTCAGCGGCGCGCAGCCACTTCGTCCCGCGCCGTGGAAGGGGAAGCAGACAGGCCGGCGGCGCGCCGCAGGGCTTCCACCTTGTCGGTTTGTTCCCACGTAAATCCGGGCTCGCGGCGCCCGAAGTGTCCGTACGCGGCCGTGGCCCGGTAGACCGGCCGGCGCAGATTCAGCGATTCGATGATGCCCCGCGGGGTGAGCGAGAAGGTCTCGCGAATGATGCTGGTCAGCTTCTCGTCCTCCATAATTCCGGAGCCAAACGTGTCGGCCATCACCGAGACGGGTTCCGCCACGCCGATGGCGTAGGCAATCTGCACTTCCACCTTGCGCGCCAGGCCGGCAGCCACCAGGTTTTTGGCGATGTAACGCGCCATGTAGCAGGCCGAGCGGTCCACCTTGGTCGGGTCTTTGCCGCTGAATGCGCCACCACCGTGGCGGCTATAGCCGCCGTAGGTGTCCACGATGATCTTCCGGCCGGTCAGGCCGGCGTCGCCCATCGGGCCTCCGGTGATGAACTGCCCGGTCGGGTTGATGTGGATTTTCGTGTCGGCATCCAGCATTTCCGCAGGAACCACCGCCCGAATCACCTGTTCCGTCACGTCCGCGCGCAGCTTCTGCTGGGAGATTTTGTCGCTGTGCTGGGAAGAAACCACCACGCAATCCACGCGGGCCGGGCGGCCCTGGCGATACTCCACGCTGACCTGGGACTTGCCGTC
>Ga0335085_10011481_pt1 | contig 13137 bp, 11 predicted proteins | sample Lox_Sample_45_FD_206712 | JGI IMG/M metagenome (GOLD analysis project Ga0335085, IMG submission 206712) | Soil microbial communities from Loxahatchee National Wildlife Refuge, Florida, United States - Lox_Sample_4.5 | ecosystem: Environmental > Terrestrial > Soil > Wetlands | place: USA...
CGCTCGATATCCTCGTCCGCGGGATAGAAGAACGGCGCCAGATCGTAGCGCGTGGGCGGGCTGTCGGGCTCCTCGAGCAGATCTTCGGGCTCGAAGCCGCGCATCATGTGTTCCTGCCGCTTCTTCTTCGTGAACTCGACGAAATCGTCGAGATTATGCATGCCGACGAGCTCGCTGAAGCCTTCCTCGCCCCAGACGATCAGCGGCACGTCGTATTGCACGGCGGCCTGGATCGGAAAGGTCATGATGCCGGCATGATAATGCCAGGTGACGTCGCCGATTTTCTTCAACATGTATTTCGCCATGCGGATCGCCGCGCCCGGCGCGGTCGTGAAGCGCACGAGGTTGCAGTCGAGCTTCTCGACGAGGTTCGTCAGGTTGCGCACGCCGAGCGGCGTGTTGAAGGTGTGGTTGTAGGTGACGAGCAGCGGGTTGAGCCCGAACTCCTTGCGCATCAGCCAGACCTGGTAATGGCTGTCCTTGCCGCCCGAGACGGGAATGATGCAATCGTAGGGGTTCTTCTTCGCGCGCTGCCGCCCGGCATACTCCGCCAGCAGCTCTTTCAGCATCTGCCGGCGCTTCGGCCAATCGATCCTGTCGATGAAGACGGTCTTGTGCTCGAAGGCGCGGCAGCCGGAGCAGATCCCTTCGTCGTCCAAGACGATTCCGGGCTTGGCGTTGGCCGGATAAACGCAGCGTTTGCAGTATTCCACCTGGATCTCCGGCGCTAGAACGGCCGATATTTCGGTTTTCGGGGCATATTGATCTTGTAGAAGCCGATGCTCCGGACGGGCAATGCCGCGGCCGCCATCGTTTCCTTCGCTCGCTTCGTGCTGTGCTCAAAATAATGGAAGATATTGCCGGCCGCGACCGCATCGGCGCCGCCCAGAACGACCCCGTCGACGAAATCGCTCAGCTTGCCGACCCCGCCCATCGCGATCACCGGAATATTGACCGCGCTGCTTACTTTTTTGAGCAACGCGAGATCGTAACCCATCTTGTTGCCGTCATGCGTCGTCGAATTGATCATGAGCTCTCCGGCACCGACCGCGATCGCGCGATGCGCCCAATCGAGCAGATCTAGCTCGGTCTCGCGCCGGGCATTATCGATTACCACGCGATAGCCCGACGGCATCGACGGATCCGGGCGCCCGTCGATCGACACGATGACGCATTGCGTCCCGTATTGGTTGGCAATCTCGGTGATCAATTCCGGCCGCTCGACCGCGCCGGTGTTCAAAACGACCTTGTCGGCGCCGGTGCGCAGGTAATGCGCCGCGAGCTCGATATCGCGGATCTTGCCGCCAACGGAGAGCGGCACGAAGCAGCGTTTCGAGAGCTCCGCAACGATCGTCCGCATCTGCGGCAGGTAATTCAGCGTGTTCGAAATCTCGAGGACGATGATCTCGTCCACCGTCCAGCCGTTGAAGAAATCGACCGCGGTCAGCGCGCTGCCGACCATGTTCGTGCGCTTGAACAGCCGCGTCTGCACGACATTCCCCGAGTCGACGAGCAGCGTGGCGATAAGGCGGTGCTTGGGCATCGCTAGAGGGCCAGAAATGTCTCGATCAGCTTCATGCCGGCAAGCTGCGATTTCTCGGGATGGAATTGCGTTGCGTGAATATTCTTCTTCTCGATGGCCGCGACGAAGCCGCCGCCATAGGTGCAGATCGCCGAGGCACACGCCGCGGCTTCGCCGCTATTCGGCGCGCAATAGGAGTGAACGAAATAGAATTCGATCGGCGGCTTGATTTCGGCGAACAACCGCGCGGGCCGCGGGCAGACGACGTCGCTCCAGCCGATATGCGGCACCTTGACGCCCGGTGCTTCCGGCAGGCGGACGATGCGGCCGTCGATCCAGCCGAGGCCCCGCTCGTCGCCTTCCTCGCTGCCCTCGAAGAGGAATTGGAAACCGAGGCAGATGCCAAGAAGCGGCACGCCGCCGTCGCGCACCAAGGCGTTCAGCGCTTCCTCGTGGCCGCGCTCGCGCAGCCCGCGCATGCCCTTCGCGAAATGTCCGACGCCCGGCAGGACGATGCGATCGGCATCGGCCAGATCGCCGCCCTGCGCCGCGACGCGCACATTCGGCGTGAAGCATTCGAGCGCGTTGAGCACGGATTGGATGTTGGCGAGGCCGTAATCGACGACCGCCACGGTGGGAGCGTTGGGGCCGCTCATGCCCGTCCGATCCCCAGCCGCTGCGCGCAATAGAGCGCGAAATCCAAATCGGTTGGCGTGTCGATGTCGATCGAGCGCTCGCGCGGCATATCGTGACCACGCAAGCCGGGCCCGTAAAATGCCTTGTGCCGGCGGAACGCCGTGACCTCGAGGCCGTAGGTGCTGCCGTTGCCGGCGCGCAGCGGCGGCAGATCGCTGCCGCGGCGCTCGACCAGCTCGGGCCACATCGGCGTCAGCGCGCCGTCCTTGCCCAGCGCCATCGCCTGATGCGCGTAATGATCGTAGGCGGTCACCGCCATCGAGAACGAGCATCGCCCCGCCTCGAGCAGATTCATCGTCGCGCGCACGTCCCCGGCATTGCGCAGTGGCGCCGTCGCATAGAGGCAGCCGAGATAAAGCCACCCGCGCCCGGCGGCCTGTTCGCTATCGAGGAAATCGAGGCATACATCGAGCAGCGTCGCACGGTCGCTCGCCAATTCCGGCCGCCGTAGCACGACCTCCGCGCCGCAGCGCTGCGCGATCTCCGCGATCTCCGCGTCATCGGTCGATACGGCCACGCGCGCAAAACAACCGCTGTCGTGCGCGGCATCGATCGTATAGGCGATGATCGGCCGGCCGAGGAAGTCGACGATGTTCTTGCGCGGCAGCCGCTTCGACCCGCCACGCGCCGGGATCAACGCCACGCTATCGTCGCGTCTGGGCATCGCTATTCGAGGTCGCTCGCCAGGATCATATGCCCGGCCGGAAGATCGCGGCGAAAGCGGGCGTCGGGCGCCGCCGCATACTGATCGGGACCGAGGCCAAGACCCGGCCGGCGAAAAAGGATGTCGGCATCATGCAAGCGCTGGCCGGCCTTGACCGGCGCATTGAGAAAGGCGCTACGCCGCACCGCGGCTTGCCGCGCGCGCTCCGCGCCATGGACGATGCGCCGGGGGGTGCCGAGGGCGCGCTCCAGATTCGCGATCGCCTGCACGAATTCAGCCATCTCCGCCGGCTCCAGCGACATGATGTGCTCGACGCTGCGCCGCGTGCGATCCACGGTGATCGTCTTCTCGACGAGATTCGCGCCCAGCGCCACAGCGCCGATATCCATCATCGCACCCGGCGTATGGTCGGAAAACGCGATCGGATAGGGGAACATCTGACGCAACGTCGTGATGATCCGCAGATTGATGCTGTCGAGATGCGCGGGATAGCCCGAGGGACATTGGTGGATGATGATGTTCTCGTTGCCCTCGGAGCGGATCACGTCGACCGCGGCCTCGATCTCGCCGAGATTGGAATTGCCGGTATCGAGCTGCACGCACATACCGGTCTTCGCCGCGCGCCGGATCAGCGGGAAGTGATTGACGTCGCCGGACGCGACCTTGATCGAGTGGCAGCCGAGCTCTTCGAGCAATTCGATCTCATCGTCGAAGGACACCGTCGCGAAGAAGGCGAGCCCCAAGCGGTCGCTGTGCGCTTTCACCTCGCGCCACTGATCTTTCGTGAGCCTGCGCCGGTTGAGAATGTCGTAGAGCGGTTCTTCGACGGTCTCGGTGCGGCCGCTTTCCCGATCGACGAGAACGTCGTATCGGAACATCTGCTTGCGATCGGCAATCAGGCGGTCCGGATCGACGATCTGGAACTTGATCGCATGCGCGCCGGCCATCGCGGCATGGCCGACGAGCGTCTTCGCGCCCTCGAGCCCTTCATGCGTCGGCCCGGCCTCGAACACGACGCACACGGGATAGCCGTCGCCGACCTCGCGCGAGCCGATGGTGACGCGCCTTGTCATGCGGCGAGACTTTCGCGCAGCGCGTCGACCACGCGATCGACATCGGCGACGGTCATGCCGGCAAAGAGCGGGAGGCTCAGCGCGCGCGAATAATACGCGCGCGCCCCCGGCAGATCGCCGGCGCCTTTGCGCCGATAGAAAGGCTGGAGATTGACGGGGATGTAATGCACTTGGGAACCGATCCCTCGTTTTGACAGCCGCGCCATCAATTCGCGCCGCGTCATTCCGATCGCATCGAAATCGACGAGCACGCCGCAGAGATGCCAGCCCGGCTGAACGTCGGGTCCTGGCGCGATGAGGCGAATATTCGGGGCAAAGCCGGCGAGCTGCGCCGCGTAATGCGCCATCAGCTCGCGGCGGCGCGCGACGAAGCCGTCGAGCTTGCGCAGCTGCGACAAAGCCAGCGCGCAATTGATGTCGCTGGCGCGCAAGTTATGGCTGATCTCCGCGACCTCGTAGTACCAGGGATTGACATCGCCATTGCCGTCGAAGCCGAGATCGCGGTTCTCGATCGTCTCGGCGCGGCGGTCCATGCCGTGATTGCGCAGCCGCCGCGCCTCGTCCGCCAGTTCGGGCGAATTCGTCGTGACCGCCCCGCCCTCACCCATCGCGATCGTCTTGACCGGGTGGAAGGAGAAGCAGGCCGCCAGGCTGTCGCGGCACGCGCCGATTTCGGCGCCGGCTCCATACGTCGTGCCGAGCGCATGACAGGCATCCTCGATGATCGCCGCGCCGTGTTTCGCCGCGACCGCCTGCAGCGCCGCGAGATCGGCGACGCGGCCGCCGAGATGCACGGGCAGCACCGCCTTCGTCCGTCCGCGCGGCGCCGCCGTCAGCGCCGCTTCGAGATGCTTTGCTTCCATCAAGCCGGTCGCGGGATCGACGTCGGCGAACACCACGTCGGCGCCGGCGAGCACATTGGCACTTGCGGTCGCGACGAAGGTGATCGCCGGCACGATCACCGTGTCGCCCGGGCCGATCCCGGCGCCACGCGCCGCGAGATAGAGTGCCGCCGTGCCACTATTGCAGACGACCGCGTGTTTCACGCCGATGCGCTCCGCCAGCGCCGCTTCGAGCCGGTCGACCATCGGACCGGTCGTGAGCATGTCGCTGCGCAGCACGTCGACCACGGCGGCGATGTCGTCGTCGTCGATTGCCTGGCGGCCATAAGACAAGAACGGCGCCGTGCTCATACGTGCTCGCTTTTCGCTCTGGCCAGGAGCGCGGTTATCTGCGGAATATCTAGCTTTTCGTGGTTGGTATGGCTGGCGTAGCAGAAGCTCTCCGGCACGTGCTTGGCATTGCGCCGCTCATAGGGCGTGCGATTCCAGAAATCGAACAACGGCTCGATCACATAGCGATCCGGCAATTCGAGGGTCATCCGCGCGTCGTCTTCGGAGATCATCATCTCGTGCAGCTTCTCGCCCGGACGGATGCCGACGATGCGATGATTCCCGCCGGGCAGCATCGCCTCGGCGAGGTCGACGACGCGCAGCGATGGGATTTTCGGGACGAACAGCTCGCCGCCTTCCATCATCGCAAGCGACGACAGGACCACATCGACGCCCTGCTTCAGCGTGATGACGAAACGGGTCATTCGTTCATCCGTGATCGACAGACCGGTCGCGCCTTTCGCGATCATATTCTCGAAGATCGGCACGACGCTGCCGCGCGAATTCATCACGTTGCCGTAGCGCACGACCGCGAAGCGCGTTCCACCTCGCCCGGCGAGCGCATTGGCCGCGATGAAGATCTTGTCGGAAGCGAGCTTGCTTGCGCCGTAGAGATTGATCGGATTGGCGGCCTTGTCGGTCGACAGCGCGATCACCCGCTTCACGCCGGATTTGATCGCCGCGCGCACGACATTCTCGGCGCCGTTGACATTCGTGCGGATGCATTCGAACGGATTGTATTCGGCGATCGGGACCTGCTTCAGCGCCGCGGCGTGCACGACATAGTCGATGCCGCGCATCGCCATTTCGAGGCGGTCGGCGTCACGGACATCGCCGATGAAATAGCGCAGGAAGGGCTGATCCCAAATCGCGCGCATCTCGGATTGCTTGAGCTCGTCGCGCGAGAAGACGACGAGCCGCTCCGGCTGGAAACGCTTGCTCACCGTATCGACGAAAGCGCGGCCGAACGAGCCGGTCGCCCCCGTCACCAGGATGTGACGGCCGTTGAGATCGCAAAGCTCGGCGCCGAAATGCCGATCCAGCCATGAGGGCGAGAGTTGGGCGCGCGCTGGCATCAGTCCAAGGGTTTCCGTTCGTCGAGGAGCGAGGACATCCAACGCTGCTGCCCAGGAGGACCCCTGCGGCACACACTACCGCATGACGGTGAGCGGTGTCGGGGCGCCCGCAGATGGCAGGAGAATAGGATGTTCATAGCGTGAACGTCAAGCCGATTGTTCATCCGGTGAACACATTTATGATCCTGATATCGCTCATTATTTAGCCATGGCCGCATAATGGCGAAGCACCGCGGCAATGGCCCGTGCATCGGCCAGCGCGTCATGCGCCTGCTCGGGAATCGGCAAGCCGACGAAACGCGGCAGCTCCGAGCTCATCATGCCGGTCTGTCCGATCGCCGCTTCGAGCGCCGGGCGCAGATCCTGAAAGCGCCGAAGCGCGATCGGCTGCGCGATCCCATGCAGCGCGCAATTCTCGCTCAGCACCAGATCATCGCGTCCGAACGAGCCGATGAGCCCCGTCCAAGGCCCGACGAAGGCGGCGAATTCATCGAGCGCGAGCGGGAACGGCACGCCCTCGCCGTCGACCCGCTGCTGCGTCACGCCCGTGAGGTCGATGAAATATTGCGACAGGCGCGGATTGAACTTCGGCCGGACGATACGCTCGAACGTCGCGATCTCCGCGAAGCCCGCCGTCGCATCGAGCGCGACCGCGCCGATTTGCACGAGCTCGCGATGCTCGCCGGGACCGGTCCAACCGCGCTCCTGCGAGCCCGGCCAGGCGGTGAATTCGGTGTCCCAAACGACGAGCGCGTCGGGATTGGCGCGAAGAAGTTCGAGAAGCGCGTCAGTTGCCATGATCGCTCTGCCGCGGAAGCTCGTTGGCGATCCGGCCTTCGAGCACGTCCTGCTGAAGCCGCGCCAGGCGCCGCTCGAGCCATGACCGCGGCGCGAAGCCGGCAGCAAGCGAAACCCCGATGTAAGCGAGGAAAGCGGCCAACAGCGCCAGGGTGCTTCCGCTTTGCCGGCGTTGCGCAACGAGCTCGCGTTGAAAGACGCGAACACGTCGCCGCAGCCAGGCGGCGCCCTGATAGAGCGGCAGCGCGTTCTGGATCGCATAGACCTCGGCCTGTGACGGGCGCAACCAGTTCGACAGGCCGCCCATCCGATAGGCGGCGATGGTCCGCTCGATACGGCGCGTGACGAGGCCGTCCTGCGTCAGCACGCGCAAGAACCAATCGTAGTCGCCGGCAATGCGATACCGCGGGTCGAATTTGCCGGCGCGATCGAAGGCACGGCGGCTGGCGAAGCTCGCCTGATGCGGCAGGCAACCGCGTATCATGAAGCGCAGCGCCTCTTCCGGCGGCGGCGGCAGAAAAGACGTAGCGCGCCCGTCGACAAAACGCACCTCGATCCCGCCATAGAGGAAATCACACGGTGCGCGCTCGAGGCATGCCGCCACATCGGCCAGGACCTCATCGTCGATCAGAGTATCATCGGCGCCGAGGAAATAGACGAATTCGCCGCGTGCCAGCGCCAGACCCTTGTTCATCGCATCATAGATACCCTGATCGGGCTCCGAGACGAAACGCGTCACGACATCGCCGTGGCGCGCGACGATTTCCGATGTTGCATCGGAAGACGCGCCATCGATGATGATATAGTCGAGCGGCCGATGCCGTTGCGCGGCGACGCTCTGGATCGAGCGCTCCAGAGTCGCGGCCGCATTTTTCGTGACGGTAATGATGCTGAATTCGACCATCGCCAGGAGCGTTGAGTGGACCGCCTGAAGCCGCGCGGGGCGCGGCGCAAGGAAAGGCGATTAAGGGCACCGAAATTGATCGCCACCGCCTCGTGCGGTATGAGAGCCACCGGATTTTATGATCACCCGATCGGCATTTCCACGGCATCTTACCCGATCCCTCGCCTCCCTTCGGTCGTGCATTCAACAGGAATGGACGATCAACGGAGCACCGGGTCTCCGCAACCTCGTTTTCGACCACACCGGTCTTTACGGCATCCGGCGCCGCCTGGCGAAGCATATCGCTTCGCCGACCGTGCAAGAATGGATCGATCCTGCCGCGCCGATCGAGCGTCTGCTGCAAGAAGGCCGACTCAGCGACGCCATCGATGTGGGCCGTCAGCGCCTCGGCCGAATCGAACAGGCGGCGCCCCGGGCGCTGCGACGGTCGCGCGCGGCGTGGACGGCGCTCGCCGACATTCTCGTTCTCGACGGCCAGAAGGACGAAGCGGCAGCGATTTATGGCCGCGTCCGTGAAGCCGCGCCCGCGTATCTGCCGGCGCAATGGGGAAGCGAGAATCTCGACGGCCGCACCACGCAGTCGCAGCCCGCGTCATCGCCGCTGCCGCTGCATTTTTTCACCATCGTCCTCAACGGCATGCCGTTCATCGAGCGGCATATCGATGAGTTGCGCAAGCTTGGCGCGCCATGGCATTGGCACATCGTCGAGGGCATCGCCGAGCTGATGCACGACACGAAATGGTCGAAATCGCTCGGCGGCCGCGCCGATGCCTCCTTGCACCGCAACGGTCTCTCGATCGACGGCACCACCGAATATCTCGATCGCCTCGCCGCGGCGGAGCCGGAGCGCGTCACGATCTACCATCCGCCGCCCGAGCAGCATTGGCAAGGCAAGCTCGCGATGGTGCGGGCGCCGCTGGCGAATATTCGCGAAGAGTGTCTGCTCTGGGAGATCGATGTCGACGAGTTTTGGACCGCGGCACAAATCCAGCGTATGCGACAACGCTTCATCGCCGAGCCCGCGCGCACCGCCGCTTATTTCCTCTGCCACTATTTCATCAAGCAACTCGTCGTCACCACGGCCAACACCTACGGCAATCATATCGATTTCGAATGGCTGCGCGTCTGGCGCTTCCGGCCGGGAGATTTCTGGGCGAGTCACGAGCCGCCGCGGCTCTGCCGGCGGCTGGGCAATAACGACATCGCCGTCGATGTCGCCGCGATCGATCCGCTCGCGCACGGCGAAACGCTGGCGGACGATCTTGTCTTCCGCCACCTTGCCTATGTCATTCCCGAGCAGCTTCGCTTCAAGGAAATCTATTACGGCTACAAGGACGCGCTCGGCCAGTGGGAGGCACTGCCGCCGAGCGGCCCGATCCGCCTGCGCGATCGGCTTAGCTGGATCACCGACGAAGCGATCGCCGATGAATGCGAAAAATACGCGATCGCACCGCCGGATCTGGCCACGCCGGCCGTCTCCGAGGCGACAACCCGCCCATCCTCGCTGTTCCGCTCCGCCAAGACCGACATCGCGCTCCAGGATTTTCGCCACATCCTGATCGTCAAGTTCGACAATATCGGCGATGCGGTGCTGCTATCGCCGTTCTTGCGCGAACTGCGCGCGAGCGCGCCCGAAGCACGCATCACCTTGATGGTGCGCGAGCAGGCCGCGGAGATCGCCGCACTCTGCCCCCATGTCGATCGCGTGATAGGCGTCGCGGTCGAAGCCTGGGGCAACGGCTTTCAGTCGAGCGATGCGGAATTCAACGCGGCCTATGAGCGGCAATCCTTCGACCTCGCCATCGTGCCTCGCTGGGACACCGATGAATTCGGCGCGGGCGCAATCGCCCGGCGCAGCGGCGCGCGCCGCGTCGTCGGCTTCAGCGAAGGCGTCAACCAGACGAAAGCGCGCGCCAATCGCGGCTTCGACGGGCATTATACCGATGCGCTGCTGAAGGTGACGGCCGAGCACGAGGTGCGGCAAAATCTGGCGCTGCTCGAATTCATGAACGGCACCGTGCGCAGCGATGCGCTCGAAGCCTGGAACGGACCGGCGGACGAGGCGCGCGCCGACACGTTGCTGGCGCCGGTCGCCGGTACCGAAGCGGTCGTCGCGATCTGTTCCGGCGCCACCCATCCGGGCAAGATCTTTCCGCCGGAGCTTCTCCTGCGCATGCTGGCCGGACTCCCCTCCTCCTTGCGATTCGTATTGCTCGGCAGCGCGACGGAGCGACGATTGGCCGAGAGGCTGGAGCGCGGTCTCGGCGAGCGCGCGCTCAATCTCTGTGGCATGACCACCCTGCGCGAGGCAATGGCCGTTCTGCGGCATTGCCGCGCAGCGATCGCGATGGATTCCGCATTGGCGCATTTCGCGGCGGCCGTCCGGACGCCGGTCGCGATTTTCTCGATGCATCCGCGTCACGGCGGCAACGACACGCTGGATCAGTCGCCGCGGCGCTTCGGTCCCTGGTGTGCCGATGATCGGCGCCTGGTGATACAGCCCGAGCATGCCTGGCCGGGATGCGAGAATGGCTGCCGCTGGCGCGCCCGCGGACCGCATTGCATCGCGAATATCGATCGCGCAACCGCTGCCGAATCGCTCCGCACCTTTCTGATGCGATATCTTCCCCCGCCGCGCTAGCTCCTCGCCCGCTGCCGCAAGCTGCGTCGCGCCAAAAGCGAGATCAGTCCCGGCCGCAACGGGTAAGCCGCGAACGCCTTGAGCGCGAGCGCGGCGGCGCGGCCGTTGGCCCCTTCGTAATGCGCGGCAGCCGCTTCTTCGACGAGCAGCGTCGAATCGAATTTTCGTCCCGCGAGCCAGGCGCGGCGATACCAATTATCACGATGGCGCGCACGTATGCGCGCAACCGATGTAAAAACCTGCGCGCGGCTCGGATCGCTCGCCTTGTGCACGATGGTGAGCGGCTCCGGCACCACGCCGAGCCGATGCGCCGGCAGGTAGCGCATCAGCCATTCCCAATCCTCGAGCCGCGGCAGCTCGGCGTCGAAGGCGCCGATCTCGGCAAAGACCGCGCGCCGCGCCAGCAAGGTCGAGCCCACACCGAGCGGACAGCCCCAGACCAGCGCATCGAGCGTCGCGTCCTCCGGCCGCGGCAGGAAGCTGCGCTCCTCGCCGGTGCGATAGTCGCGGATCGTATACCCCGTGACGCCGGCAGCCGGCGCATCCGAAGCCGCGCGCAGCGCAGCGAGCTGCCGCGCCAGCTTCTCCGGCATCCATTCGTCATCGCTGTCGAGCAGCGCGATCCAGTCGCCGCTCGCCGCGGCGATGCCGGTGTTGCGGGCCGCCGCCGCGCCTTGGTTATGCGCGTGTCGGAGCAGCCGGACGCGCTTCTCGCCCAGCGCCGCCACCGCCTCCGCCGAGCCGTCGCGCGAGGCATCGTCCACCACGACGATCTCGTGCGGCGCGTGGCTTTGCCCGAGCGCGCTCGCGACGGCGCGGCCGATCTCGTCGCGGCGGTTGTAGAGCGGAATGATGACCGAGATCGTATCGCCGGAGGCAGGCATCGCGCTTCTCTTCTATAGTGCCCGGCGATGAGCAGCAATCGCGAGAATATCGACCGCGCCACGGTGCGCGATTTCGGCGCCGAATGGGCGCGCTTCGATCAGACCGGCGTTCCCGACGACGAGATGGCGCGGATGTTCGGCGAATATTTCGCCGTCTTTCCCTGGGACACCCTGCCGTCCAATGCCGTCGGCTTTGATGCCGGCTGCGGCAGCGGCCGCTGGTCGCCGCTGGTCGCCCGCCGCGTCGGCCATCTTCATTGCATCGATGCCGCGCCCGCGGCGCTCGCCGTCGCGCGCCAGCGCCTCGCCGGCCTGCCCAATGTGACGATCCACGAAGCCTCGATCGACGCACTGCCGCTCGCCGACAACAGCATGGATTTCGGCTACAGCCTCGGCGTTCTGCACCACATGCCCGACCCCGCCGCGGGCCTCGCCGCCTGCGTCGCAAAGCTCAAGCCCGGCGCGCCGATGCTGGTCTATCTCTATTACGCTTTCGACAACCGGCCGGCCTGGTTCCGCGCGCTCTGGCAGGCGAGCGAACTCATCCGCCGAGCGGTCTCGAAAGCGCCGTTCTGGCTGAAATCGATTCTCGCCGAGATTTTTGCCGCGCTGGTTTATCTTCCGCTCGCGCGCAGCGCGGCGCTCGGCGAGAAGCTCGGCCTGCAGGTCGACAATTGGCCGCTCAGCGCCTATCGCTGGCGCAGCTACTATTCGATGCGCACCGACGCGCTCGACAAATTCGGCACGCGGCTCGAGCATCGCATGACCAAAGCCGAGATCGCCGCGATGATGGAGCGAAGCGGCTTGTCCGATATTCGCTTCTCCAACGCCGTGCCCTTCTGGTGCGCGGTCGGTATCAAGCGCTAGTCGCCGGGTCGAGGAGCCATTGGCCGGGGCCGGCGGCGCGATAGCCGGCCGCCTCGAACAGGCGGATGCTGGCGCGATTCTCGGCCTGGATCGCGGCGATGATGCGCTCGTTCGGCAGCAGCCGCTTGCCGAGCGCGAGCGCGGCGGCGCCGACGCCCAGCCCTTGCCGCTCGGCGGCGATCAGGATCGAGACCTCCGAGGCATCGTGCTCGGGCAGGCGATCGAGGCGCAAGATCCCGGCAGGCGCGTCGCCGCAGAGCACAATGTTGAAGATGCAATCGGGATCGGCGAGCTTCGCCTTCAGCCAGCCCTCATGCTCGCCCGGTTTCGGCGCGGTGGGATTGCGCGCATAGCGGCGCGCGCCGGGCGCCGATTGCCAGGCGAACATCGCCGCCGAATCCGCGAATGTCGCCTGGCGCAGCGCGACCACACTTCCGTCCTTCGCGTGCAGTGGGGCATCGCAGCTCATGCGCACGCGCGCCGCGCCGAGCCCGTCGACCAAGGCCGATGCGGCGTCGCTCATGGCCGCGCGCTGTGCCCGGTCGGCTGTCAGCCGCTTCAGCGCGGCGGCGATCTCGTCGGCGGTACGATCACCGATCTCGCCCCAATAGACCGCGGCGCCCGACGCCGCGAGCGCGCGCGCATTGTCGTGCTGATTGTCGGCGACGGTCAGGATGGCGGACGGCAGGCCGAGCGCGCAGCGCTCGAGCGCGCCGACGCCGCCGGCGCCGAGCGCGAGATCGGCACGGCGCATCAACGCCGCGACCTCGTCGACATCGACATGCAGCGCCGCGCCGGCGCCGAGCGCAGCGACTTGCTCGCGCAGCGCCGGAAGATGCG
>Ga0335085_10011483_pt1 | contig 13137 bp, 14 predicted proteins | sample Lox_Sample_45_FD_206712 | JGI IMG/M metagenome (GOLD analysis project Ga0335085, IMG submission 206712) | Soil microbial communities from Loxahatchee National Wildlife Refuge, Florida, United States - Lox_Sample_4.5 | ecosystem: Environmental > Terrestrial > Soil > Wetlands | place: USA...
TACGCAGACACTCTATTAAAAGATGGGGATAAACTCGAGATCATTCGTTTTGTAGGAGGAGGATAGAGCATGGCCAAGGGGATGGAAACACAGGAGACCAAGGCCTTGGTCGAGAGCTGCTTGGCCGATGATCCATTGATCATCGCCGGGGTCAAACTCAGGTCTCGGCTGATTGTTGGCACAGGGAAATATAAGGACTTTGAAGAAACCAAGCGGGCAACCGAGGCATCCGGTGCCGAGATGGTCACAGTTGCGGTGCGACGAGTGAACATACTGGACCGCGCCAAGGAAAATCTCTTGGACTATCTGGACCCAAAGAAATACAAGATCCTTCCCAATACGGCCGGTTGCTACACTGTTGAGGATGCGGTTCGCACAGCGCGCCTGGCGCATGCCGCCGGCATCTCTAATTTTGTGAAACTGGAAGTGATTGGAGATGAGAAGACCTTGTTCCCGGACACGGCAGCGCTTGTCGAGGCTGCAAAGATACTTGTGAAAGATGGACTGATCGTCCTTCCGTATACCAACGACGATCCAATCGTGGCGAAACGACTTGAGGATGTGGGTTGTGCAGCCGTGATGCCGCTGGCCGCTCCGATCGGATCTGGGTTGGGCATCCGTAATCCTTATAATATCCGAATCATTCTCGAGACAGTCTCCGTTCCGGTGATCGTGGATGCCGGTGTCGGAACCGCCTCGGATGCTGCCATCGCGATGGAGTTGGGATGTCACGGCGTTCTTATGAACACGGCGATCGCTGGGGCGAAAGATCCGATTGCGATGGCGCAGGCGATGCGTCATGCCGTTGTCGCAGGCCGACTGGCCTATCTGGCTGGTCGAATCCCAAAGAAACTTCACGCGACGGCCAGCAGCCCGACGGCCGGAATGATTGAGTAGGCCCATCACTGACCGTTTCCCAAATTCGTGGGGCTTGGATAAGTTTTCGGCGCCCTATGTCGCATGTCGATTTTGACCTGTATCTGATTACAGACCGTCATCAAACTAACAACCGGCCGCTCGCAGCCGTCATTGAGGAGGCTCTGAAGGCCGGGGTCAAAGCGATTCAGCTTCGTGAAAAAGATCTTCCGATTCGCGCTCTGCTTCAACTCGCTTACGAGCTGAGAAAGCTCACCCGTGCCTATGGCGCTAGACTTCTGATCAATGATCGTATCGATCTCTGTCTTGCCGTTGAAGCGGATGGTCTTCATCTTCGTGCGGATGGGTTGCCGGTGGATCGCGTTCGTTCTCTGGTCGGTCCAGGAAAGCTGATCGGTGTTTCAACGCATTCGGTTCAAGAAGCGCATCAGGCGCAGAGAAGAGGTGCAGATTTTATCGTCCTTGGTCCAATCTACTCCACATCCTCAAAGGTATCTTACGGTCCACCGTTGGGCCCCTCGATTCTTCGGGCCGCTCGGCGAGATGAAGTTACGCTGCCGATCTTCGCAATCGGTGGAGTCACAGTTCAACGGATTCAGGAGATCCGCTCGGCAGGTGCAGATGGTGCCGCGGTGATCTCAGCCATTTCGGCATCGGAGGATGTTCGTCAGACCGCGCAAGATTTCATTTGCAAGCTTGCTGCTGCCAAGTCATCCAGTTTGCATAAATAAGCATCTCTTGTAAAAACGACGGGTAGATGGTAAACTGTAAAATGTAGACGCGTATTGAAGAACTCTGCCTTTGCAAGAAGGTACTCTTCAATCCGAGTGGATAAAATCCAATTTGTATTCGGTCGCTAGTCCATCTTCACGAGCGGGGACGCGCTCGCTATGCGTGTTCGAAAACTGTGTGAGGTCGAGCAAGTTGACCCACAGTTTTTGACATGGTACAATTAAATCGTTATTGAAATCTCATTGTGATTGGGGCATGCGGAATATGAAGTTCAGATTTCCTTTTTTGGGGAAAGGAGCTGAAATGGGAGATTCAAAGAAGGGTCCAGGAAGGAACAATCCATTTAGGAACAACATGAAAAAACTCTCTGAGAATGATCCCACTCGCGGCCAGGGGTTTGGTGAACATGAGCGGGAGATCGAAAAACTTCAAATTCAGATTGATTCGATGGAAGAAGAAGTAAGACAGCTCCGTCAGGCACGCACTCAGTTAGATCAGGCTTCTCGTCAGAATGAGCGCCTCACCGCGGCGCTGCAGGAAGCAAAGAACCAGATGGAGGCCTTGAAAATTGAGGTGGAAAAACTGACCGCGCCTCCATCGAGCTATGGGATCTTCTCCAGTCTCAATGACGATGGGACAGCGAACGTCTTTGTCTCTGGCCGGAAGATGAAAGTCAGCCTTCACCCTCGGCTGGCGACCAAAGACCTAAAGAAAGGTCAGGAGCTCGTTCTCAACGAGGCCTTGAATATCGTTGAGACAAAGGGTTTCGAATGTCAGGGAGAAGTGGTGCGCGTTAAAGATCTTCTCGAGAACCATCGAGCCGTAGTGACCCTTCGGGCGGATGAAGAACGAGTAGCCGAAATCGCGGAGCCGCTGTCTGGTACCAAGCTAAGCGTGGGAGATCACCTGCTGTTCGATACACGATCAGGCTATCTTTTGGAAAAACTTCCCAAATCCGAAGTCGAGGAGCTGGTGCTTGAAGAGGTCCCGGATGTCGGCTATGACAATATCGGCGGACTGAGCGAACAAATCGAGCAGATGAAGGATGCGGTCGAGTTGCCGTTTCTCCACCCGGAACTTTTTGCAGAGCATAAGCTCATGCCTCCCAAAGGTGTATTGTTGTACGGCCCTCCGGGATGCGGCAAGACACTCATCGCCAAAGCCGTTGCGAACTCGATTGCCAAAAAGCTCGGGGATCGGACGGGGAAAGAGGTTCGAAGCTTTTTCCTTCATGTCAAGGGACCCGAGCTGCTGAATAAATATGTCGGGGAAAGTGAGCGCCAGATCCGGGAGGTGTTTCAAAAAGCGAAGGAAAAGGCACAGGAAGGAATGCCTGTGATCGTTTTCTTCGACGAGATGGATGCGCTCTTCCGTACACGTGGTACGGGGATTTCATCGGATGTTGAATCAACGATTGTTCCTCAGTTTCTATCGGAAATTGATGGTGTGGAGCGTCTGAAAAATGTCATAGTCATTGGTGCGAGCAATCGGCAGGACCTCATCGATCCGGCAGTTATTCGTCCGGGTCGGTTGGATGTGAAAATCAGGATTGATCGGCCGGACAAGAAGGCGGCGAGAGAGATCTTTTCAAAATATCTGACCGCCGATCTCCCATTCCATCCGGATGAACTTGTCAAGGATGGGGGAGATCCGAAGAAGATGTTGGAAAGGCTGGTGGGGATTGTGGTCGAGGCGATGTTCAGCACGTCTGAGGAAAATAAATTCCTGGAAGTCACGTATGCAAACGGTGAAAAAGAGCTTCTTTACTACAAAGATTTTTCAAGCGGTGCCTTAATCGAGGGGATTGTAGCGCGTGCAAAGAAGTATGCCATCAAGAGGGTGATCGCCACAAAACAGAAAGGACTGATTGCGGAAGACCTTCTGCGTGCAGTCAGGGATGAATATAAGGAGCATGAAGACCTCCCAAATACCACCAATCCGGACGACTGGGCAAAGATCGCGGGCCGGAAGAGTGAGAAAATTGTCCATATTCGTACCATGGGTGGGAGGGCTACCGATACTCGAAAGATCGAATCGGTTACGACCGGTCACTATCTCTAAAATAACGGGGTTGTCATGAGTCATTCACGGGTCCTCGGAACAGAAACAGAGTTTGGCGTTGCCACGAAGGATCCAGAGGCTGTTGATCCAGTTTCCACTTCTCTTCTGCTCATCAATAACTATCCCACCCTACCTTCCTCTCGGGCCTTATGGGACTACGAAAATGAGAACCCGTTGCTGGACCTTCGAGGATTCGAAGTAGAAGGCGAGCGAGAAAGACCCGGCCCCGAGTACAATAAACTTCTCAACAAACTCCTGGCCAATGGAGGACGGTTGTATGTGGACGGAGCCCACCCGGAATACTCCACGCCGGAGTGTACAAATGCCAGAGACATCGTGATGTTTGAGAAGGCAGGCGAGCGTATCCTGGATCTCTGTCGTCAGCTTTCGAACCGGATTAAAGAAGAAAAGTTCTTTATTTATAAGAATAACACAGATGGCAAGGGAAACAGCTATGGTTACCATGAGAATTACCTGATGCCGCGTGCCTTGTCCTTCGATCGGATTATGCAGCCCCTGATGCCGTTTTTGGTGACTCGACAAATTTACTGCGGTGCCGGCAAGGTAGGAGCCGAGAACCGGATGCCGCCGACCTCCTATCAGATCTCTCAGCGTGCTGATTTCCTCGAGTCGTTGATCGATCTTAATACCATGGTCAAGCGTCCGATCATCAATACACGCGATGAGCCTCACTCTGATCCGGTTAAGTATCGTCGCCTTCATGTTATTATTGGTGATGCCAACATGTCGGAGTTCACCACGTATCTCAAAGTGGGAACGATGTCGATTGTACTGTCCATGATTGCGGATGCAGTTGAAATGAAGGGGATCGAACTCGAGGATCCGGTAAAGGCGATCAAGGATGTCTCGAGGGACCTTGATCTCAAACAGGCGATCCGTTTGGGCGATGGCAGAACCATGACGGCCATCGAGATCCAGCGCGTCTATCTGGAGCATGCCCATCGTTATTTTGAAGGACAATCTCCGGATCCGATCGTCCAGGACATTCTGCTAAAATGGGGTGCGGTTCTGGACCAACTAGCCAAAGATCCGATGCAACTTTCTCGGGAGATAGACTGGGTGATCAAAAAAGAGCTGCTCGAATCTTATATGGAGAAGAAAGGCTGTGGCTGGGAGGACTCCAGGATTCCGATGATGGACCTTCAGTACCATGATGTCAATCTGCAGAAGGGGCTGTACTACGCTTTAGAGCGTGGGGGTTATGTGGAACGGATTGTCAGCTACGACGAAATAGCGAAGGCAGAAACGACACCGCCGATGGATACACGGGCCTATTTTCGCGCAATGTGCTTGAAGAAGTTTCCAAAAGAAGTGTATGCCGCGAGCTGGAGTTCGGTCTTGTTTGATATCGGAAATACAACCATTAAGAAGGTTCCGCTGATGGAACCGCTCCGAGGAACAGAAAACTTAACCAAGGGCCTCTTGGAAGAATCCCACTCAGTGGAAGAACTCCTGGGCCGCATTAAAGCTTAAGGGGGTGAAAACCAGTGTCCAAACAGGAGCGAAAAGAACGCAAGCGAGAACCCGGGAAGAAGGAAGAGGAGACCGGTTCCCATCCTAAGATTCAGGAAAAAGGGAAGAAGATTAAAGAGGATCTCGATAAATTAATCGATCAAGTTGACGATGTTCTGGAAGAGAATGCGGAAGAATTTGTGAAAAACTATGTCCAAAAGGGTGGAGAATAAGCGTGGAGTTTAAAAGCGATCCATTTTCTTCCAGCTTCTACGATTTCTTAGCCGCTCGTTATCCCTACATTCTTCCCAGCGGCCATCGCCACTTAACAAATGAAACACCCGCGTTGCAAAGTTCTATTCCGCATGGGACGACCGTTCTGGCTGTGAAGTATCAGGATGGCGCGGTGATTGCTGGAGATCGGAGAGCGACGGAAGGCTTTCAAGTTTCGGGAAGAAGGATTGAAAAGGTGTATAAGGTGGATGAGCATTCGGCCATTGCGATTGCGGGTGCGGCCGGTCCATGTATCGAATTGGCTCGGCTCTTCCAGACCGAGATGGAGCATTATGAGAAGCTCGAGGGAGTGGAGCTTTCTACCGAAGGGAAGGCAAATAAACTTTCACAGATGATCAAGGCCAATCTCCCGATGGCCTTTCAGGGACTGATCGTCATACCGGTTTTTGTGGGGTACGATCTCACTAAGGGAGAAGGGCGGATTTTTAAATACGACATTACGGGTGGCCGATACGAGGAAACGGATCATTATGCCACGGGTTCGGGCGGCAAGGACGCTCGAAACACCTTAAAGAAGTTCTATAAAGACCGCATGAATGAAGAGGAGGTGCTTCGATTGACCTTAGAGGCCCTGTATGATGCGGCGGATGAAGACATTGGTACGGGTGGTCCGGACCTGATTCGCGGAATCTACCCTACGGTTAAGACCGTGACCGGAAAAGGAATCACCGACGTTGATGAAGATCAGATAAAGCAGATCTACGCAGAACTTCTCGCGGTAAGAAAGAAAGAGGCCTAATCATGGCATTTCCTTACTACGTTTCTCCCGAACAGATGATGCAGGACAAGGCGGAGTACGCCAAGAAGGGCATCTCTAAAGGGAGGTCCATTATGGTCATGGAATATTCGAATGGTATCCTGTTGGTCGCCGACAACCCAAGCGTCTCGCTCAACAAGATTTCTGAAGTGTATGATGCAATCGCCTTTGCAGGGGCCGGCAAGTACAGTGAGTTTGAGAATCTCAGGAAAGCCGGGATCCAGCATGCAGACCTGAAGGGTTACCTCTACAGCCGAGAAGACGTCACAGTCAAATCCTTGGCCAACGCCTATTCCCAGAGCCTCGGTACCATCTTCAGTCAAGAGGTCAAGCCCCTGGAGGTGGAGATTCTGGTAGTGGGCGTGGGAAATACCGAAAAAGAGAACGAGATATACCGCATCTCATTTGATGGCAGCATTTTTGATGAAAAGGGTTTTGCCGTAATCGGGGGTCGGGCAGAGGGGATCATGAGTTTCTTAAAAAGCCGATACAAGCCGAATCTCCCCATCGAAGATATTTTGAAGCTCAGCGTAGAGGCCTTTGAAGAAACCAGTGAACAGAAATCTACCCCGCCAAGCCTTGAAGTTGCCGTATTAGATCGGCAACGGGTCGGCCGAAAATTCAAGCGCTTGAGTGCATCTGAGGTGAAGCAATTACTTAAAGGCTAGCGGATGAAAAATCGTATCTTTGGTCTAGAAAGCGAGTATGGTTTGATCTTCTCCCCCAACGGTCGAGTATATCTGCCGATCGAGAAGGTCTTGGGGTACATCTTTGAGGGTCTCATTCCGGATAGCTGGCCTTCGAATGCCTTTCTTATGAATGGGGCTCGGTTCTATCAGGACACCGGATGCCATCCAGAATACTCGACTCCGGAATGCGACAATATTTTTGATCTGATCGCTCATGACAAAGCGGGTGAGCGGCTGTTGGAGAGTTGTCTGCCGATTGCGGAAGAACGACTCCGAGAGGAAGGTCTTTCAGGAGAGATATTCATCTTTAAGAACAACACCGATTCCATGGGCAATACCTACGGTTGTCATGAGAACTATCTCACCCGGCGGGATGTGGACTTCTGGAAGATGACGGAGCAGCTCATTCCTTTCTTTGTGACCCGCCAGATCTTCGCGGGGGCGGGGAAAGTTCTCAAGATTTCCGGAAAGGCGCATTTCTTCATATCACAGCGGGCGCAGCACATCCATGAGAAGACCTCCTCTTCCACGACTTCCTCACGAAGCATCATCAACACCCGTGATGAGCCGCACGCCGATGCCGAAAAATATCGCAGGCTGCATATTATCGTGGGTGATTCCAACATGTCGGAGTTTGCCACCTATCTCAAGGTGGGAACGACCGCGATCGCGCTCTCCATGATCGAGGAAGGTTATTCCGTATCCAGCGTTGAGCTTGAGGATTCAGTCAAGGCAATTCGCGAGATTTCACGGGACAGCACCCTCAAAAAGAGGGTCAAAATGGAAGATGGACGCGAGTTAAGCGCGATTGAGATTCAACGTATCTATCTTGAACGGGCTTATGACTACCTGGCATCTGTTGAGCCGGACCCGAGCATGGAAAATATCGTAGAGCAGTGGGAGATGGTTCTGGATAGGTTGGAAGAGGATCCGATGTCGCTCTCCCGTGAATTGGACTGGGTGAGCAAGAAAGAGTTGATGCTGTCCTACATGGAGAAGAAAAAATTCGGATGGGAAGATTCACGCATCGCTCTGATGGATCTTCAATACCATGATGTCAAACGGACGCGCGGTTTGTACTATCTCTTGGACAAGGAGGATCTCGTGGAGCGGGTTACGAACGAGGAGGCGATACAGCGGGCGATGATGATGCCTCCTCAGACAACTCGTGCCAAGATCCGTGGAGATTTTATAAAATTTGCGAGAGAAAAGAACCGTTCCTACACCGTTGATTGGACCTACTTAAAACTCAACGGGTATTGGGAGGAGACGATTCTTTGCATGGACCCCTTTATCTCGTTCGACAAGCGTGTGGATGAACTGATCAGTGCTTCGTCTGGTTACCGAAGCTCCAGATAAGGTCGTGCGCCAACCTCTGCACCATGCCTCACGGACTTTTCTCTTTTTTCTCATCGTATTATTCTTTCACTGGAACAATGGCCTTGCTGCTTCTTTGACCTCGATTCAAGTCAAACAGGGGGAAGCGATGTCCCTCAAGGTCCAGGTCAATTCCAGTTCGCCGGTCATCATCGGAAAATTCAGGGATCACAAAATTCCATTTTTTCAGCTTGCGTCTTCCCACAAGTATGAGGCCCTGATCGGGGTAGACCTCGCGGAGCCGCCCGGAATTTATCCTGTGACGCTGGCCGATTTTGATGGCGTCAGATTGAAGCCCGTCCGACCTTATCAAATCAAGGTGGTGCCCCAGAAGTTCGGCACGCAAGAGTTAAACCTTCCCCAGGAGGCCGTGGACCTGGATCCAGCCACGTTAGCGAGAGTGGAAAAGGAACAGGCCGAGGTAGCGGCCCTTTTAGACAAAGTCACGGAAGAAAAACTATGGGAGAGCGGCTTTCTCGTACCCGTGGAGGGGAAGATTGCGGGGGCGTTCGGCCGTAAACGGATACTGAACGGTCAGCCGCGGTCTCCTCATAACGGAGAAGACATTGCCGCGCCCATGGGCACCGAGGTCCATGCCTCGAACACTGGGAAGGTAATCCTGGCCGATGATCTCTTCTTCAGCGGTAAGAGCCTTATCCTGGATCACGGCTGGGGAATTTTCACGATGTATTTTCACCTCTCAGAGATCGGCGTCCAGTTGGGAGAAACGGTCAAAAAAGGCCAGCTCATTGGACGGGTCGGAGCGAGCGGCCGGGCCACAGGTCCCCATCTTCATTGGGGTCTGCGGCTTGCCGGTGCTCGTGTGAACCCTTTCTCGGTGAGCCGGCTTTCGATTCCGTGAAACCCATCCAGGCGTGGTGCTTGTCAGATCATCACGGTGTGGTATAATTACCGTAAGGAGGAAATGGGAATATGCCGGCTGACATACCGACCCATCATCCTTTAAGGCGGTTGTTCTCATCGCTGATCGAGATGAGCTTCCTTGGAAAACTCAAGTGGACGGATCCACCCGTAACAGGCTACCTCTCGAATCTCCTGGTGGAGTTTACCCACACGAACAACGCTTTCAAGATCCAGGATCATCATGGACGGGCTGTCCAGGAAGTCGTGGGATTATTGTACGAGGCGGAGGTGCTGCTGAACGCTGGTTCATTTGAACGTGAGCGTCAGGTTCGACAACACATTGGGGATTACACGCTTTTCATGGTGGGGCTTTTTCCGGAATATTTGAAGCGGCTCAAAACCAACAAGATGCTTCACCATCCGGATTTTTTGGTTGATTATGTCAAGGTGGGCAAAAAATCTTATCGGATTGTTTCTGAGTTTGCCTATGGAGATTTTCGAGAGGCGGCACCGCTATTTAAAAAACTTTCAGACAATTTTGAGCTCTGCATTTTGGGCCTTGGCTACGTCAAACAGGAACTGGATCAGCTTCGGCTGCCTGAATATCAACATCTGCAACGGGCGTTGTTTAACTAATAGGGTGCTCCTTCCAGGCTCCTTGGGATCCCGGGAATCTGCCTTGTCCTTGAGCGAGATTACAGCAAGCAAGTCAACAGTGGCGGGGATGCCCAGTTACCGATGATCAGGAAGTCATTTCCAAGCGGAAGTCTGGCCCTGCTTCTGGTTCTCCAAATCTTAAGTCTTTTCTCAGATTCCTCGGTCTTTGCGAATGCAACACCAAAGCAGCCGACCATCTTATACCAACTCAAGACTTCAAAGTATCAAAAGCTCCTTTCTGAACTCCAGAAGAAGCATGGCTTTAAAAAAGATGATCTGAACAAAATTTTCAAGCAGGTTGAACTTCGACCCGAGATCATTGAGAAGTTTGAGCGGCCGGCGGAACTGCTTCCGTATGCGCAATATAATTTGCGGTTCTTGACGCCGGGGCTGATTGCAAAAGGGCGGGATTTTCTAACTGTTCATCGCACGACCTTTGAACGAATCGAAAAAGAATACGGCGTTGAGAAGGAGATTATCGGGGCGATCCTGGGGATCGAATCCAAATTTGGAGATCGAGCGGTCCAGGGATATCGCGTCTTTGACGCCCTCAACACAGGATTTGCCCTGTATCCCAAACGTCGGGATTTTTTCCGCAGTCAGATCATCGAATACCTGTTGCTTTGTCGTGAACAACACCGTGATGTTTTTTCCATCCAGGGATCCTATGCGGGTGCCTTCGGTGCTCCACAGTTTATGCCTTCTAGCTTTAGAAAATATGCTGTAGACGATAATCACGATGGGGAAATAGATCTCTGGGACACGTCCGATGATATCATTGCCAGCGTTGCCAATTACCTCAAACAACACGGGTGGGAGCAAGGCGGCCCGTATCGCCTCCGGGCACAGATAGATCATCAAGGCCCGAAGATACAGAGTCTCCTTGAAAAAGGTCTCAGGGCCCAAGTTACCCTTGCCGATCTTTCGAAATGGGAAGTCCATTGGGAAGCGGCCGGAACAGTCCCCACATCGGAGGACCTTGAAAAGCCGGTGTCGCTTGTTTCCTACCTTCAGGAGGAAGGGCAGGAGAAGCCGATCCTCATCGTCTTCCAAAACTTTAAAAGCCTGTCAGCTTATAATCCGGCGATTAATTATGTATTGGCGGTCTTAGATTTTTCAAATTTGCTTAAAGCCGCTGGCCCGCTCTCACCGTCATGAAGCATAAAAGACCGCTAGCCCTCGTCGTTCATGGCGGGGCAGCGCAAAGTCGTCCAACGAAAAGACAACATCGTGTCCTTCATGAGGCATTGAAGGTCGGCTGGGAAATTCTTAATAGGAACGGAACGAGTTTGGATGCCGTTGAGCAAACCATCCAACGGCTTGAAGATTCGAAGATCCTCAATGCCGGTCGGGGAGGGAAACTCCAGTTGGACGGTCACCGCCGGCTGGATGCATCGCTGATGGAGGGACTCCATCTAAGAGCCGGAGCGGTCGCCGCGCTGGAAGGAATAGCGAATCCCATATCGGCCGCCCGATGCGTCATGGAGCAGTCACCGCATGTCCTCCTTGTCGCGGACGAAGCCAGACGTTTTTCAAGGTCGCATGGCATCAAACGGCTAGTCGAACCATTATCTCCTCCACGTATCTACGATCAAAGCATCAGCCCGCTTGAGACAGTCGGCGTTGTTGCTCTCGACGGACATGGAAATCTCGCTGCGGGTGCTTCGACCGGCGGTATATCGATGATGCTGCCGGGCCGGGTTGGGGATAGCCCGTTGATCGGCAGCGGTGTGTATGCAGACAATGAAGGGGCGGCTGTCTCAATGACCGGCATCGGGGAGGGGATCATCCGAGCGGGCCTGGCGAGAGAGATTTCTCTAAGGGTTGAGAATAATTTGACGCCTCAGCAAGCAACGCGCATCGCACTCAGAAGACTCATCGCAAGAATCCAAGGATCCGCAGGCGCGATCGTGCTGGATGTCAGAGGTCGCATTGCACTCATGCATACCACCCCGTATATGATAGCCGGTTTTAAGAAAACGGATGAGAGTACAGTCGTTGCTGAGAAATTTACGCGGATTGTGTGAAATGTCCGTAACTTCTCGTCCATTCGTTCTACAGTAAAAACCAGTTGCCTAAAATAAAAAAGACTTGACAAAGGGTGGAGCAATAGTTAATACTCTACAAAAATGATAGAGTTTGTGGACTACGGAGATGCTCTCTAAGAAAGCGAAATACGCTCTCAAGGCACTGCTGGTGCTTGCGGAGGAGTATAACCAGGGCCCGGTATTGATTTCGGATCTGGCAGAAAGAGAGGGCATTCCCAAAAAATTTCTGGAGCAGATCTTGCTCGAACTCAAGAAACATGGCACTCTGCAAAGCAGGAAAGGCAAAGGAGGCGGATATTTACTAGGCAAGCCTCCCGAATCGGTCACGTTCGGATATATCATACGAGTTCTCGATGGACCGCTGGCGCCTGTTTCCTGTGTTAGTCAGACGGCCTACCAGCGGTGTGAAGAGTGCCTGGACGAGGCAACATGCGGCGTCCGGATTGCGATGAAAGAGACCCGCGACGCGATTGCAAGAGTGCTGGACGGTGTGACCCTGGCGGGTGCGCTTAAAAAAATTGAGCATGTTAAGATCGGGCAGAGGACTCGGAAGGCTCGAAAATAATTTTTTTGACTACTATAGAACTAACCCTATAGACTTAATAGACATATAAGGTAACGAAAGGGGACCTTTTCATGGATGGCGATACCTTAAACATATCGAGTGATTCGAGAAACCTAGAAATCGCTAAGAAAATAATGGATGCGATGGAAAACGTCCGATACGGATCGGTGGAAGTAACGATTCATGATTCCAGGGTGGTTCAGATCGAACGCAAAGAGAAGATTCGTTTCGACAAAGATGTTCCGAGAAAGTGAGGTGAAATCCCTGTAGATGCTTGAAGTCGAACGTCAGGGCCGGCCGGATCGCCGGAGGCCGCGCACGAAAATAAAACAACTCTACGGGCAAGCTGACCGGACCACCGGAAGTTCCCAAAAAGATATAAGGAGAAAGTGTCATGAGGAATTTCCGGTCTCTAGTTTTCGTTTCAATTTTGGTTGCTGCAGTGTCGGGGCTTTTGCAACCCGTTTTTGCGCAGGAAGCGGCGCCCCAGGAAAAAAGTGTAGATGAACGCATCGAAACACTGGATCAGAAAGTGCGGATTCTGGAAAGGCAAGCGGAGTTGGATAAGGAAAACCAGGCAGCCAAGGCCAAGGAATCTGCCAATCCAAAGCTGGAGGGAGAGAAAAAGAGTCTTGAAGAGTTGTTGGTCGGAAAGGGTGTGATCACAAAGGACGATCTAAAGAACGTCCGTCAGGTCAAGCTGGCTCCCTGGATCGATAGTATCAGCTTCAGTGGTGATCTACG
>Ga0335085_10011484_pt1 | contig 13137 bp, 9 predicted proteins | sample Lox_Sample_45_FD_206712 | JGI IMG/M metagenome (GOLD analysis project Ga0335085, IMG submission 206712) | Soil microbial communities from Loxahatchee National Wildlife Refuge, Florida, United States - Lox_Sample_4.5 | ecosystem: Environmental > Terrestrial > Soil > Wetlands | place: USA: Florida...
CGCGGGCGGTGCGCGAGGCCCAGGGCTCCGTGCTGACGAACAAGTACGCCGAGGGATATCCGGGCAAGCGGTATTACGGCGGCTGCGAGTTCGTGGACAAGATCGAGACGCTCGCCATCGAGCGCGCGAAGGCGCTCTTCGGGGCCGAGCACGTGAATGTCCAGCCGCACTCGGGCTCCCAGGCCAACATGGCCGTCTATCTCACGGCGTGCAAGACCGGCGACACGATCCTCGGCATGAACCTTTCGCACGGAGGCCATCTCACGCACGGCCACCCGCTCAACTTCTCGGGCCGGGAGTACAAGGTGGTGGCGTACGGCGTGCGCCCCGAGGACGAGCGCATCGACTACGACGGCCTGCTCGCTCTTGCGAAGGAGCACCGGCCCCGCCTGATCGTCGCGGGGGCGTCCGCCTACGCCCGGGAGATCGACTTCAAGAGGTTCGGCGAGGTGGCGGCCGAGGTCGGCGCGGACCTGATGTGCGACATCGCCCATGTGGCCGGACTCGTGATCGCGGGCCTTCACATGTCTCCCGTGCCGCACTCTCCCTTCGTCACGACGACCACGCACAAGACCCTGCGCGGTCCGCGCGGCGGGCTCGTTCTCTGCCGAGCCGACCGGGCCAAGGACCTGGACCGCAGCGTCTTTCCCTGCGTCCAGGGCGGGCCCCTGGAGCACGTCATCGCTGCCAAGGCGGTCGCGCTGTCCGAGGCCGCGACGCCGGCGTTCCGTGAGTACCAGAAGGCCATCGTCGCCAACGCGAAGGCCCTCGCAAAGGCGCTGCTGGATCGGGGATTCCGGCTCGTGTCGGGCGGCACAGACAATCACGTGATGATGGTGGACGTCGGCGCGAAAGGCATCACCGGCAAGGATGCCGAGAAGGCGCTCGAGAAAGTCGCGATCACGGTCAACAAGAACACGATTCCGTTCGACACGCGCCCGCCGATGGTGGCTTCCGGAATCCGCATCGGCACGCCTGCCGTGACGACGCGGGGCATGGGCGTCGCGGAGATGGAAGTGATCGGCGACTCCATAGCGAGGACCCTCGAGGCTCGCGAAGACGCCGAGGTGCTGGGGAGAGTGCGCCGCACGGTCTCGGAGCTGTGCGCGGGCTTCCCCCTGGTGTGAGGCTTCGCGCCGCGGCCGCAGCCGCCGGCCTCCTCCTCATCCTGCTCCTCGCCCGGACGTCCCCGGCGGAGGTCGCGCGACGGCTGACGGCCCTCGGCCACAACGCACGCCAGGAGCCGGCCGTGCGGCGGTTGAACGGCACGGCGACCGCCTTCGACCGCGGCTTCTTCCTCTTTCTGGAGTCCGCCAGGCGGCGGCAGCCCCTGGGGACGAGAGGCGTCGCGATCCTCGGCGCGGCGCCGACCGAGCCGGCGCTGTATCTGGCCAGCTATCACTTCGCCCCATGGCCCGTTCTCGTCTCGCCGACGGCGATTCCCGAAGGCTGGGCGGTCGCCATGTACGGCCCCGCGGCGATGTACGGCCCCGCCCGGCCGGAGGGCTGGCGCGTCCTTGCGGAAGTGCAGGGCGGCGCCTGGCTCGAGCCCCCGCGGTGAGCGCGTTTCTCTTGTCGCTCGGCGTGGTCGCCGGTGTCCTGGCGGTCGCGTGGGCCGATGGCCTGGTCGCCTGTCTCGCGCTCCTGCCGCGGGGCCGTCCCTTTCTCGCCGAGCGAGTCGGCTGGAGTTTCGCCGTCGCTTGCATGCTCATGGCCGCATCCGTTCCCGCCGCGCTCCTCTTCGGCACGCGTCCCGGATGGGTCCCGTTTCTTCTCGGAGGAGCGCTGCTGGCGGCCATGGCCCGCCTTCTCCCTCTTCCCCCTCTCCCTCGGGGTGCGGGGGAAACTGTGGGAGCCGCTCCTAATGGAAGCCCGCGATGGGTCGTCCAGGCTCTTTTCGCTGCCGTTCTCCTCGGCTTTCTCCTCTACCTCCTCCGCGCCCTGACCGAGCCGATGTGGTCGAACGACTTCCTGGCGATCTGGGGCTTGAAGGGCAAGACGATCTTCTTCTCGCGGTCCGTGCCTTCGCGCCTCTACGACTGGCCGCCGCTCTCCTTTTCGCATCCGGAGTACCCCCTCGGGATCCCGTTTCTCCTGGCGGGCATCTCGTTCCTGACCGGGAGATGGGACGACCACGCGCTGGCGCTCGTCTTTCCCTGCTTCCAGGCCGCCACGCTCGCCGCGCTCTACGGATGGCTCCGCCGGCGAGGCTCCTCGCGGGCCCTGGCCCTGTGGGCGGCGGCCCTGGTCGCGCTGTTGTCGCCTCTGTACTCCGCCTTCCTGACGGGGATGGCCGAGATTCCTCTCGCCTTCGGGCTTCTGCTGTTCGGCGCCTGTCTCACGGACTGCCTCGAGGACACGGACGCGGGCGCCCTTCGGCGGCTCGCCTGCGCGTCAGCGCTTCTGGCCGCCACGAAGAACGAGGGGCTCTACTTCGCCGCGGCGGGCTTTGCGGTCGCCCTGCTTTCGGGCGGGGCCCGCCGGCTCCGCGCCGCGTGCGCCGCGCTGCTGCCAGCTCTGGCCGTCTACGGGCTGCACGTCGCCTGGCGCGGCCGCGTGCCGCTCCAGGATTTCGACTTCGGGCTCTTCTCCGTCGCTCGTCTCCAGGAGGCGCTCGGGGCAGCCGTACGCCTGCCCGGGCTCGCCGGCTGGCTCGGCCTGGCCGCCGTCGCCGCCCTCGCCGCCGTCGGACGGCGCGACGCCGCGGGAGACCGTCTGCTGTTGCTTTCGGCCCTGGGCCTCGCGGCCTACCTCCTGCTGCCGGTCTTCGCCGTGCGCGGACCGTCGTGGCTGGTCGAGACGACCCTGGCGCGCACCGCCGCGGCGCTCGCCCCCCTCGCCGCCGCCGGGATTGCCCTGCGGGTCAGCCGCCTCGATGGATCCAGCGGATCCTGAGGACATCCCATAGCGTCCGGGGCGTGTCGCGGAGGACGGACACCTTGGACTCGGGAGAGTTGAACCAGAGAACGGGCACCTCGGCGATGCCGTATCCGCGGCGGCGGGCGAGGTAGAGGACCTCCACGTCGTAGGCGAAACGGTCGATCCGCGCCTGACCGAAGAGCTCTCGCGCCACGTCACCCCGGAAGAGCTTGAAGCCGCACTGGGTGTCCCGGATGCCGGGCACGGCGAAGAGCCGGATGACTCGATTGCCCGCCTTCCCGAGCCAGACGCGGTAGAAAGGCTGGCGCTTCCGGACGAGGCCGTCGTCGATCGCGCGCGACCCGATGGCGACCGGATTCGAGGACAGCTTCTCCGCGAGCTTGGACCATTCGGAGAGCGGCGTGGACAGGTCCGTGTCGGAGACCAGAACCGGGTCCCCCGTGGACGCGAGGACGCCGGTGCGGATCGCGGCGCCCTTGCCGCGGTTGCCTTCGTGCGACAGCAAGCGGAGATCGAGGCCCGCCTGCGACGCGGCCGCCCGGGCGGCCTCCGCCGTGCCGTCCGTCGAACCGTCGTCCACCAGGATCACCTCCCAGTCGAGACCTCCCGGACGGCCCGCGCGGAAGGCCGCGACGTCGCGGAGGCACCGCTCGATGCGGTTGGCCTCGTTGTAGGCGGGAATGACGAGGGAGGCGGTCATGCCTCGTCAGACGCGGAACTTCTGGGCGATCGGATAGCGCCGTCCCTCGCCGAAGGACCGCGCCGTGATCTTGGGGCCGGGGGCCGCTTGCCGGCGCTTGTACTCGTTGCGGTCGATGCGGCGCGCGATGTCCCGGGCGAGAGTGGCCGCGGCGCCGGCCCGTCGGGCTGCTCGCTCCGGCGGCAGCGAGAGGTCCACGAGGGCCTCGACGAGCGGGTCGAGCACCGCGTACTCCGGAAGCGAGTCCGTGTCTCTCTGGTGTGGCGCGAGCTCGGCCGAAGGGGGCTTCGTGAGCGAAGCCTCGGGGATGACGGCGCGCTCCCGGTTGATCTCCCGGGCCAGGCGATAGACCAGCAGCTTCGGGATGTCCGAGATGAGCGCGTAGCCGCCGGCCATGTCCCCGTAGAGGGTGCAGTAGCCCACGGCCAGCTCGGACTTGTTGCCCGTCGAGAGCACGAGGTGGCCGAAGGCGTTGGACAGAGCCATGAGGACCGCGCCCCGGATCCGCGCTTGGATGTTTTCCTCGGCGGCCCGCGCGTTGGAGCCGAGCTCTCCCCGGAGGATCTGCCTGTACGCCTCGAACACCGGGCCGATCGGGATCGTCCGCGTCGCGATGCCGAGCCGACGGGCGAGGTCCTCGGCGTCCGTGACGCTGCCGGGCGACGAGTAGGGCCCGGGCATCAGCACGCCCGTGACCCGGTCGGCGCCCAGGGCCTCGACGGCCAGCGCCGCGGTCACGGCGGAGTCGATCCCGCCCGAGAGGCCGAGCACGGCGCTCGCAAACCCGCACTTGGCGGCGTAGTCGCGCAGGGCGAGGACGAGGGCGCGGCGCACCTCCGCGGCATCGGAGAGATCCGCGGGCCGCGGGCCGCGGCCGCCGGGCAGCGCGATCGTCCAGAGATCCTCCTCGAAGCCCTTGCCGAAGCCGGTCAGCCGCCCCCGCCCGTCGAAGGCCGAGGAGTGTCCGTCGAAGACGAGATTGTCGTTGCCGCCGACGAGGTTGCAGTCCACGAGGGGCACGCCCGTGCGCCGCGAGATGCGGCTCATCATCCGGCGGCGGAGCGCGACCTTGCCGAGGGTGTAAGGGGACGCCGAGATGTTGGCGTGGAGGTCGAGGCGCAGCGGCCGGATCTCGGCGACCGGATCGGTTTCGTAGAGCGGCCGTTTCCAGAACGTCTTGTCGTTCCAGATGTCCTCGCAGATCGTGACGCCCACGCGGCGGCCGGCCACGGAGAGCACCATGGGAGGCCGGCGGCCGGGCTCGACGTAGCGGCCCTCGTCGAAGACGTCGTAGGTCGGCAGGAGGCGCTTGTGGTACTCGCCTACGACGCGCCCGCGCCGGGCCGCGACGGCCGTGTTGAAGACCCGCCGGCCGGTGCGGGCCCGGTTCGGCAGGATCGCCCCGAACAGCCACACGGCCTCTCCCGACGCGCGCGCGACGCGGCGGGCCGTGCGCTCCGATTCGGCCACGAAGGAAGGACGCTCGACGAGGTCCTTCGGCGGGTAACCGCAGACCGCGAGCTCCGGGAAGAGCACGAGATCGGCCCCGGACTCGGCCGCGCGGCGGCCGAAGGAGATGATCCGCGCCGCGTTGCCGTCGAAGTCGCCGATCGTGGTGTCGATCTGGGCGACGGCGACCACCAGGGGCGCGCCCCTCATTCTTCCACCAGGCGTCGTCCCGACAGGCGGTCTGCCGGCGTCAGGCCCTCGCCGCCGCCCTTGGCCAGAAGGACGGGAAGCCCGAGAGTCGCCGCGCAGAGAGCCGTGCCGAGCCAGCGGCGCGTGGCCTGGCCGAACGTGGGCCGCGGGCCGGTCGCGTCGGACTCGAGAATCAGGCCGGCAAGCGTCATGCCCGGTGTGCGGCCGAAGAGAAAAAGCGCGGCGACGGTGGTTCCGAAGGAGCAGGTCACGGCGAAGAGGGCCGCCCACGCGAGGCCCCGGGGCGTGGGCCAGCGCCCGGCGAGCGCGGCCGCGGCGACGATGGGCAGCGACACGCCGAGCATCACCGCGGCGAGGTCAGCCGTGGCCGCCAGCCAGCGCAGCGACACGGGAGCGGGGCCGGGAGCGCGGGCTGTGTCGGGCCGTGGGGCGGCGGCCGTTACCGGGCCCAGGGGGAACTCGGCCAGACGCGGCTCCCGGCCATCCGGCGGGCCGGGTACGCCGCGGCGGCTCACGGACGGTGCGGGATGTGGCGCACGTAGATGCGGCCCAGGAGGTCGAGGTCGGCCTTCTGGTAGCGCTCGGCGAACCTCTTGTGTCGCTGGGCCTCGGCGTCGTTGGGGTCGAGCGAGAGGACCTCGTTGAAGGACTGCAGCGCCTTGGGGAAAAGGCCGTTCTGCAGCTGCGAGATGCCCTGGTTGAAGTAGCAGCGCAGCAGGTAGGACCGGGCGTCGCGGTTGTCGCGGTCCTCGTGCAGGAGCCTCCACAGGACCGGGATGGCGGTCTCGTATTCGCCCTCGTTGAACAGCTTGACCGCCGGCGAGAGCTCGGTGACTCGCTCGGCGGCGGAGCCCATGCTCTGCGCGAACGTCGGATCGCTCCGATAGGCCGGCAGGGCGAGGTTGAAGTTCTTCAGGGCGTCGATGTACCGCTTTTCGGCGAGGGCCTTCTCGGCGACCGCCCGAAGCTGCGCCGGGTCCGTCGGCTGCGCGCCCGAGGTGGCGGCCGCGGCGAGGGCCGGCGCGGGGGAGGCGACCAGCTGCGCTCCCGGCCCGGTCGCAGCCGCGGCGACCGGCGTTCCCGAGGCGGCCGTCCGCGTCAGGTCGTCCAGCATCTTCTTCGCCCGGGGGTACTCGGGATCGGTCGCGGGAACGCGCTTCAAGACGGCGATCGCCTCGGTGACCTTGCCGTCCTTGACGAGCGTGGCGGCGTCGTCGATCTGCGCCTTCGCCGTGGAGATGGCGGGCGGCGGCGCCTTGCGGCCCGGCTGGCGCATGACGTACCAGACGCCTCCACCTGCGAGCAGCAGGAAGAGGGCGGCGAGCCCGAGGGTCTTGGGCGGGACGGGCAGGCGCACCGTCTTCGGGGCCGCGGCGGCGGCCGCCGGCGCGGCGGCCTCCTCGGGAGCCGCCCCCTCGGCGCCCTTCGGCTGCGCCTCGGTCGCGGCCGACGGCGTGGTCAATTCCTCCTCGATGCGGTCGAGGTAGAACTTCGCCGTGGGCTCGTTCTCGTCCACGGCGAGGACCTGGAGGAACATCTCCCGGGCCACGGCGAGGTCGCCGGCCTCGAAGGCCTCCCGCCCCGCCTTCAGGCCGTCGGCGATCTTGCGGTTGCCCTCGGCCATGTCCTGGCGCGCCTTCTCGATCCGCAGAACGGCTTCCGAGTTGTTGATGTCGATCAGAAAGATGCGCGACCAGATCTCGATCGCCTGCTGGCGGTCGCCGCGGCGCGCCATCTCGTCGCCCTGCTTGAGGAGCCCTTCGATCTCCCTCTCCGAGGGGCTTCGCTCCGTGTCGTGGATCGGCTTGAGCTCGGGGCCCGGGGCCGCCGTCTCGGAGGGCGGCGACAGCGCCTCGAGAGAGTCGAGATCGAAGGACGGCGCCGGGGAGGCGACAGGGTGAGGCTCTTCGGGCGCGGCCTCACCGATCGACTCGACTTCCATGGACTGCGGCGCTTCTCCCCAGAGATCCGCCGGCGAGCCCGGGGGCGCGGCTGGCGGCGGGGGAGGCGCCGGGGCGGCCGCGGGCTCGTCGAGCGACAGGCCGTCGAGCGAGAGGCCATCCAGACTGTCCGCGGGTTGCGCGGAGGGCGCAGCCGATGCCGGGGGAGGCGGCATGCGCGGCTTCACGCCGGGAGGAGGCTTCACTTCCGCCGAGGCCGGCTCGGCGAAGGACGCGTCATCCAGGCGGATCGCGACCGTGGAGTGCTCGTCGAAAGCGATGTGCGGCTCGCTCGAGGGGCCGCCGAACGCTGCGTCGAGACTCGGCGCAGCCGGGGCAGGCGGGGGAGGCGGCGGAGCCGGTCGCGGTGCGCCCCCGACTTTCCCCTCCAGAAGCGCCACGGCGGGATGGTCCGGATCGAGGGCCTTCATCCTTTCGAGCTCGGCGCGGGCCCCGTCGAGATCGTTGGCCTGGAGGGAGGCAATGGCCTTCTGCTTGGCGGCCTCCACCTGAGGCTGGGCGGCTTTCTTGCGGCGGGCTTTCTCGAGGATCTCGATGGCGTCCTGGTTGCCCGGCAAAACCTCGAGGACCTGCCCGGCGGCCGCCGCCGCGGCATCGAAGTCCCTGGCGTTGTAGCTCTCGACGGCGCGCACGAGGAGGCGGTCCGGCTCGGCCGCCACGACACGCTCCTGGCGCGTCATCGTCCCGGCGACCAGCGCCTCGAGCTCGGCCACATCCACGTCGGCGCTCGGGTTCTTGGACTTCTCCATCAGCTTGCGGGCCGGCCCGAAGCGGGGGTCCATCTTGAGGATGAAGTCGCAGCCGATCAGGCAGTCGTCGAGCTTGTTCTCCTTGTACAGGTTGAGCGTGTGCCGGAAGGTGGAGAGGATCTTGTCGCGGACCTCCCGGGGCAAGGACGGGTTGCCCGGGTAGACGCCCGGATTCGTGTCGGCACCGCTCATCGGTGTGCGCGATTATAAACTGTCGGCCGCATGCGAACGATCATCGAGTGCGTCCCCAACATCTCCGAGGGCCGTGACGCCGCGGCGATCGAGGCGGTGGCGGCGGCGATCCGGGCCGCTCCCGGAGCGCGGCTGCTCGACGTTTCGTCGGACGCGGCGCACAACCGCAGCGTCCTGACGATCGTCGGGGACGCCCCGGGACTGCGGTCGGCGGTTCGGGCTCTCTTCGACGCGGCCCTGCCCCGCATCGACCTCGCGAAGCACCGCGGGGAGCATCCCCGGATGGGGGCCGTGGACGTCGTGCCGTTCATCCCGATCCGCGGCGCGACCGTCGAGGAGTGCGTGGCTCTCTCCAGGGACGTGGCCGAGGAGATCGGAAAGCGAGGCATCCCCGTCTACCTCTATGAAGACGCGGCCTCGGCGGACCACCGGAGGAATCTGGCCGACGTGCGCAAGGGGGAGTTCGAGGGATTGCCGGAGAAGATGCGCGACCCGAAGTGGAAGCCGGACTTCGGTCCGGCCGATCGCCATCCGACCGCGGGCGCCGTCGCCGTGGGCGCGCGGGCTTTCCTCATCGCCTACAACATCAACCTCGCCACGAAGGATCTGGCCGTGGCCGACCGCATCGCCAAGGCCATCCGTCATCTCTCGGGCGGCTTCCGCTACGTCAAGGCGATGGGAGTCGAGCTCGCCGCGCGCGGACAGGTCCAGGTTTCAATCAACATGACGAACTTCAAGAAGACGCCCCTCCATCGCGTCTTCGAGTGCGTCCGGTCCGAGGCCGACCGTCACGGCGTCGCGATCGTCGGCTCCGAGATCGTCGGCATGACCCCCGCCGACGCCCTGGTCATGGCGGCCGAGCACTACCTGCGCCTCGAGAACTTCACCAGCGCCCAGGTCCTCGAGATGCGATTGCTCGAGGGCGAGGACTGAGGCGCTCCGCCTACTCCCGCTCCACCTCGATGCCGTATCCCTTGAGCTTGCGGTAGAGGTTCGACCGCTCGAGGCCCAGGGCCTCCGCGGCGCGGGTGACGTTGCCGCGGTGGCGGCGCAGGACGGCCAGAATGTAACGGCGCTCGAAGTCGTCGCGGGCGTCCTTGAGGGGCGCGTCGGGAGGGAGGACGTCGGCGCCGTCCGCGAAGGGCAGATCCTCGGCTGAGATTTCGTCGCCGGGCGCCAGGATCATCAAACGCTCGATCAGGTTCTTGAGCTCCCGCACGTTACCCGGCCAGCGATGGGCAGCGAGCGCCTTGACGGCGTCCGGTGCGAGCTTCTTGGGCCGCCGCCCGAAGCGCGCCGAGGCGAGCTCCAGAAAATGGCGCGCGAGCTCCGGGATGTCCTCGGCGCGCTCGCGCAGGGGCGGCACCTGGATGGGCACGACGGCCAGTCGGAAGTAGAGGTCCTCGCGGAACGTGCCGCGCCCGATCTCGGCCTGGAGGTCCTTGTTGGTGGCCGACAGGACGCGGGCGTCGGAAGCGATGGCCTTCGTCGAGCCGACGCGCGCGAACCGGCTCTCCTGCAGCGCGCGCAGGACCTTGGCCTGCGTCTTGGGCGACATGTCGCCGACCTCGTCCAGGAAGAGCGTCGCGCCGTCAGCCTCCTCGAACTTGCCGCGCCGGTCCTCGGTCGCCCCGGTGAAGGAGCCCTTGACGTGCCCGAAGAGCTCCGACTCGATCAACTCCTCGGGGATCGCGGCGCAGTTGACCTCGACGAAGGGCGCGTCGGCGCGCCCGGATCCGCGGTGCAGGGCCCGGGCGACGAGCTCCTTGCCCGTGCCGTTCTCGCCGATGATGAGCACGCGGGCGTCGGTCGGCGCGACGCGCACGATCTCGGCCCGCAGGCGCTCCATCGCTGCGGAGCTTCCGAGCAGGACGGCTTCCGGGTCGGCGCGGCCGCGCATCGCCGCGATCTCGGCGAGCAGGTCGCGCCGTTCGATCGCCTTCTGGGCGGTGAGCAGCACGCGCTCGAGGGCGAGCGGTTTCTCCAGAAAGTCGTAGGCCCCCAGGCGCACGGCCTTGACGGCCGACTCGATCGAGGCGTGGCCGGAGATCATCACGACGGGCACGTCGCGGACCCGGCCCTCGGCCGCCTCGAGCAGCGAGAGGCCGTCCCTGTCCTTCAGCCACACGTCGAGGAGCACCAGGTCCCAGCGCTCGTCCTGCAGCCGCCGCAGGCCTTCCTCGCCCGAGGCCACGGCGGTCACGCCGTAGCCCTCGTCCGAAAGGACCTCGGAGAGGGTCTCCCGAATCGCTTTCTCGTCGTCAATGACGAGGATGCGGCGCTTTTTCACGCGGCGGGCAGCTCGATGATGAAACGGGCGCCGCGAGGCCGGTTGTCCTCGACGCGGATCGTGCCGTTGTGGTCGGCGACGATGCGGGAGACGATGGCGAGGCCGAGGCCGGTGCCGCGGCCCTTGGTCGTGTAGTCGGGCAGGAAGAGTTTCTCGCGGTCTGCCGGCGGCACGCCGCGCCCGGTGTCCGCGACCTCGAGGGTCACGCCGCCCTCGTGCGCGGACAGGATGACGGCGACGGAGCCCCGCTCGCCGCAGGCCTCGAGGGCATTGTCGATCAGGTTGACCAGGGCCCGCTTGATCTGGTTCGGGTCCACGCGCGCGACCGGATTGGCGAGGCGCGACTCGACGCTCACCGACACGCCGTCGCGGGCGCCCTCGAAAAGCCGCGCGGCCGAGCGGGCGAGCGCGAGCAGGTCGGTCGGCTCCGGGCGCATCTCGGGCAGCCGGGCGAAGCGGGAGAACTCGTCCACCAGGGACTTCAGGACGTCCACCTCCTCGACGATGACGCGCGTGCCGCGCTCGATCGCCTGGGGCAGGTCGGGCTCGCCGAACCGCGACCGGCGGGCGATGCGCTCGGCGGAGAGCCGGATCGGCGTCAGAGGGTTCTTGATCTCGTGCGCCACGCGGCGCGCCATCTCGCTCCATGCCGCGAGTTTCTGCTCCCGGGCCACGTGCGTCGTGTCCTCGACCGCCAGCACCCATCCCACCGGGTCGCCGGGCGAGGAAGAGGACAGGGGCCGGACCGACACCTCGAGGCGGTGTTCGCCTGCCTCGCCGGAGAGGCCGAGCTCGCGGGCCGGCAGAGGCGAGGCGCCCGCGCGGGCGCCGTCGAGCAGGGCGACGAGCGGCGCGAGATCCGGCCGCGCGCGCAGCGCCGCGGCGGTCACCCCGGCGGGAACCGAGAGCAGGGCCCGGGCGGCCGGGTTGCAGAGCGTGATCTCGCCTCTCGCATCGAAGGCCACGACGCCCGTCGTCACGGACTCGAGCACGGTCGCGACGAGCCGGCGCTCGAGGTCCAGCCGCTGGTAGGAAGCCTGCAGATCCACGTTGGACTGGAGCAGCGCGTTGCGAGCCTGCTCGAGGCCCGCGGCCATCTCGTTGAAGGAGTCCACCAGAACGCCGAGCTCGTCGGTGGCGGGCACGGCCACGCGGGCGGTCAGGTCCCCCGAGCGGATGCGGCGCGTGGACTCGGCGAGGGCGCCGATCGGCTCGGTGATGCGGCGCGCGAGCGTGAGCCCCGTCCAGATCGCCGCGAACAGGACGGCCAGCGTGATCAGCAGGAACGTGGCGATGTTCGCGGCCTTGATCGAAGGCTTCTGGACCTCGAGCTTCTGGTAGTCGCTCCAGGCCTGGGCGATGGCCGACATGGCTCTGGCCTCCACGGGGGGCACCAGGATGCCGGCCACGCCGACGGCGCCGCCGGCCGCGAACGCGGCGCGGACCCTGTGAGAGCCGTCCGGCAGGATCTCGACCTTGGCTGCGTCCCGTCCGGACACCGCGCTCTCCAGGACCTCCGGGGGCAGCGGAGGGACGGCAGCCGCCGAAGGGGCGCTCGCGACCCGCTGCCCGGCGGCGTACACCTCGACCGAGTCGAGACCTTCAGCGCTCCGGAATTCCTCGAGCTCCCCGGCGGTCGGCAGCCGGCCCGGCCGCGACAGGATCGTGCGGGTCAGGGCATAGGCGTTGTCGCGGGCGTCCCGCTCGATGCGCTTCTCCGCAAGGTCCTCCACCGCCCGGGCCCTGTTGACAACCTCGCGCACGGGGGTCGAGAACCACCGGTCGATGGAGCGCTGGAGCAGTCCCGTGGCGGTCATGAACACGAGGCCGATGGGGATCGCCGTCAGCCCGACGTAGGTGACGAGCAGCCGGGTCTTGAAACGGGAGCCGAGCACGCCGCGCCGGCGCTCGAGCCAGAGCTTGATGAGCGTCCGGAAGAGGACGAAGAGGACGGCGGCGATGAGGGTGACGTTGATGTAGGACAGGACGAAGAGCAGCAGTCCGCGGGTGATGGTCTCGGACTCCATCTCGGCGGCGCGCTGCTCGAGCACGGTCACGGCCGACCACGCGACCAGCACCGCGAGCCCGAGCCCGACGATGAGGCGGTTGTCCTTACGGCGCTTTTGGAGCTCGGTCAGAATCGACACGGTGTGGCTCGGTGATGTCGAAGGCCTGGGACTTCTTCCAGTCGGTCTTGCTGTCCACGGGGATGAAGGCGAAGAGGAAACCGGCGTCGAAGCGGGCTTGCATGGAGCAGTAGAGGCTCCGGCGCGGCATGTCGTCGGCCACGTGGAAGGCCAGCAGCCCTTCTCGCGAGACCAGCATGCGCTGCACGTCCGCGAAGTCGCGGGTCGTCGTGCGCTTCAGGGGCTTCTTGTCGAGGGTCTCCTCCACGACGTACTCCCGGGTCACCGGGTCGTAGGTCACGGCGACGCGGTACTTGCGCGTGTCGAGGTAGGTGTCGAACCAGTAGCGGAACCGCCGGTAGAGCCGGATCTCGTACCGAATGGCGGTCTCCAGGCCGGCCTCGATCTTCCGGGCGAGCTCGGGATTCAAGGCGCCGGTCATGTGGAACCGCACGAAGACGTCGGGTCCCCGGGTCTCGATCCGGAGAACGTCCACCCTCGGCTTCGGGGCTTCCTCGGCCGGCAGCGGCGGCCCGGCCGCCGCGAGCGCGGCCGCAATCGCGGCGGCAGCGAACACGCG
>Ga0335085_10011485_pt1 | contig 13136 bp, 12 predicted proteins | sample Lox_Sample_45_FD_206712 | JGI IMG/M metagenome (GOLD analysis project Ga0335085, IMG submission 206712) | Soil microbial communities from Loxahatchee National Wildlife Refuge, Florida, United States - Lox_Sample_4.5 | ecosystem: Environmental > Terrestrial > Soil > Wetlands | place: USA...
GAGCGCGCTCCGCTGAGCGCGAGCCGCATCCCGAGGATGCGGAGGATCGAAATACGCGTCTGTCGGCGTTCTGCTCCCTTCGAGTGGCGAATGGTGAGTAGCGAGTAGCGAGTAGCGAGTAGCAAAGAGGGAGTGGGGAGCGGCGAATGCAGGTTTTCCCCATTCGCCATTCGCCACTCGCCATTCGCGTCCCCCAGAAACTCGGGCGCCAATGCGCCGCGAGAACTGTTTGTCGCGCCGACGTGCCGGACGCTCCGGCCCCGATTGGTTAATCGGGTCTTAACCTCGCCGCTCCTATGCTATCCAGACGGTGATCCGGCGGGCAGCCCCGCTGTTCCATGATGTACAGGATGACCCGCCAATCCCCCGTTCCGCCCGCTCACCCTGCCGGCTCGCGCTCGCCCTTCGTGCGAACGCGCGAACTGCTCGACAATTTTCCGCCCGGCAAAAAGCCCGAGATCAGTCTTGCGGTCGGTGAGCCGCAGCACCCGATCCCTGTCTTTGTCGGGCCGGTGATTGCGGCGCATGTGGCCGAGTTCGGCCGCTATCCGGCGAACAAGGGGCTCGACGCATTCGGCGTCGCGGTCGCGCAATGGCTCGGCCGCCGCTACAAGCTCGAACGACCGGTCGATCCCGCCAACGAGGTGCTGGTGCTCAACGGCACGCGCGAGGGACTTTTTCTCGCCGCTCTTGCCGCCAAGAATTGGGTCAAGCCACGCGTCGGCGAGCCGGCCGTGCTGATCCCCAATCCGTATTATGCCGCTTATGCCGCCGGCGCGATCGGCGCGCATTGCGAGCCGGTTTTTTTGCCGACCACAAAAGCCACCGGCTTCCTGCCCGACCTCGATGCGCTCGACGATGCGCTGCTCGCCCGCACGGTTGCCTTCTACATCGCCTCGCCGGCCAATCCGCAGGGCGCGGTCGCCGACCGCAATTATCTCACGCGCCTTACGGCGCTGGCGCGCCGGTTCGGCTTCGTGATTTTCGCCGACGAATGTTATTGCGAAATTTACAATGACCGCGCGCCGCCCGGAATGCTGGAAGCGGCCGGGCCGGAATTCGCCAACGTCGTCGTATTCCATTCGCTGTCGAAGCGCTCGAGCCTACCCGGCCTGCGCGTCGGCTTCGCGGCCGGCGATCGCGACTTCATGCGGGCCTATCTCGAATTACGCAACGTTTCGGCCCCGATGGTGCCGATGCCGATGCAGCACGTCGCCATCGCCGCCTATAACGACGAGACCCATGTGGAGGAGAACCGCCGCCTCTACCGGCAAAAATTTGATCTGGCCGACCAGATCGTCGGCGACCGCTACGGCTATCGCCGACCTGCCGGCGGCTTCTTCCTCTGGCTCGACGTCTCGGCGCAGGGCGGCAGCGAAGCGGCGGCGTTGCGGCTGTGGCGCGAAGGCGGTCTGCGCGTCGTGCCGGGCCGCTATCTCGCCAATGAGCAAACCGATGGCAGCAATCCCGGCGCCGACTATATCCGCGTCGCTATGGTTCATGACAACGAAATCACCGCCGAGGCGTTGCACCGCCTGGTCGCGGTGCTCGGCTGAGGCACGACAACCCGATGTCGATGATCGAGCGCAGCCTTGATGGAATGGCCGTCATATCGGGCCATATCGGCGCCGTGCTGCGGCGGCGTTTGCGCGAAGTCGGCGGCATTGCGCTCTTAAGCCTTGCCATGATGGCGGGACTCGCGCTCGCCACCTGGTCGGTGCAGGATCCTTCGCTCAGCCACGCTACCGACGCGCGCGTCCATAATCTGCTCGGCCTGCCCGGCGCGATCGCCGCCGACCTGATGATGCAGCTCCTGGGCCTCGGCTCGCTGGCTCTGCTGCTGCCGGTCGCGGTGTGGGGCTATCGGCTGCTCGGCCATCGGCCGCTGCGTCGCGAGCGCCTACGCATCCTGCTGTGGCTCCTCGGTGCGGTGCTGACGGCGTCATTCGCATCGAGCCTGCCGCGCACCGCCCATTGGCCGCTGCCCTCAGGCCTCGGCGGTGTCATCGGCGATGCCGTGATGCGTGTGCCGAAGACGCTGGTCGGCGCGCCGCTGATGGGAGCCCATCACCTCGCGATCTCAATCGCGCTCGGAATCGCTGCTGTCTTCGCTTTCGCAGGCGCCGCCGGCATCATTTGGCGCGAGGCGCCCGAGGATGATGAAGCGGCGGCGGATTCCGAGGAGGACGCCGAGGAGAGCGCCTGGATTTCGCTCGGCCGCCTCATGCACGCGATCTTGAGCTTTCGCGCGCGGATTATGCGGCTGTTCAAGCGGTCACCGCGCGCCCAAAGCGCAGCGCGCCGAGAGGCCCCGGTGCAACGGCGCCGCATCGAGCCGCGGCTCGACGCGACGGCCGACGAATACGTCGAAGACGGTGATGAAGAATCCGACGAGGACGACAATGCCGAGGCCACGCCCCGCGCCGCGCGCAAGCCGCGGGTGCCGAAACCGCGCCGCTCCAGCGACGGCTACGTGCTGCCCGCGCTCGAACTTCTGACGCAGCCGAGCAAGGTCGGCCGTGCCACCGTCAGCACCGAGACGCTGCAGGAAAACGCCACCGCGCTCGAAGGCGTGCTCGGCGATTTCGGCGTGCGCGGCGAAATCATCAACGCACGGCCGGGTCCGGTCGTTACGCTCTACGAGCTCGAACCGGCGCCCGGCATCAAATCATCCCGGGTCATCAGCCTCGCCGACGACATCGCACGCTCCATGAGCGCGCTGTCGGCGCGCGTTGCCGTGGTCTCGGGCCGCAACGCCATCGGCATCGAATTGCCGAACCCAACGCGTGAGAAAGTCTATCTGCGCGAGCTGCTCGCTTCGCACGATTACGCCGAGACCAGCGCCCGGCTGCCGCTCTGTCTCGGCAAGGCGATCGGCGGCGAAGCGGTGCTGGTCGATCTCGCCCGCATGCCGCATCTCTTGATCGCCGGCACCACCGGCTCGGGCAAGTCGGTCGCCATCAACACCATGATTCTCAGCCTGGTCTACCGGCTGCATCCGGACCAGTGCCGGCTGATCATGGTCGATCCCAAGATGCTCGAGCTTTCCGTCTATGACGGCATTCCGCATCTGCTCACCCCCGTCGTCACCGATCCCAAGAAGGCGGTGGTCGCGCTCAAATGGGCGGTGCGCGAGATGGAGGAGCGCTACAAGAAAATGTCGAAGCTCGGCGTGCGCAACATCGACGGTTACAATGCGCGCGTCGCCGAGGCGAAGGGCAAAGGCGAAAAGCTCAACCGCACCGTCCACACCGGCTACAACCGCGAGACCGGCGAGGCGATCTACGAGAACGAGGAGCTCGATCTCGAGCCGCTGCCCTATATCGTGGTTATCGTCGACGAGATGGCCGACCTGATGATGGTTGCCGGCAAGGACATCGAAGGCGCGGTGCAGCGGCTCGCGCAAATGGCGCGCGCTGCCGGCTTGCACGTGATCCTGGCGACGCAGCGGCCGTCGGTGGACGTCATCACCGGCACCATCAAGGCGAATTTCCCGACCCGCATCTCGTTCCAGGTCACCTCGAAGATCGACAGCCGCACCATCCTGGGCGAGCAGGGCGCCGAGCAGCTTCTCGGCCAGGGCGACATGCTCTACATGGCCGGCGGCGGCCGTATCAGCCGCGTGCACGGCCCGTTCGTGTCGGATGAGGAAGTCGAGAAAGTCGTGCGGCACCTGAAGTCGCAGGGCGCGCCGGAATATCTCGAAGCGGTCACCGCCGAGGAGCCGGAAGAGGGCGAGGACGGCGCGGTGTTCGACTCGACCGCCATGGGCGCGCCGGAAGGCGGCGACCTTTATCAGCAGGCCGTGCAGGTCGTGCTGCGCGATCGCAAGGCGACAACAAGCTACATCCAGCGGCGGCTGCAAATCGGCTACAATCGCGCGGCATCGCTGATCGAACGCATGGAACAGGAAGGCGTCGTCGGACAGCCCAACCACGCCGGCAAGCGTGAGATTCTGATCGAAGGCGCCAATAATGATGCTTATTGAGTTTCGATCATTCGAACCTTAAGTCGGAGCGGCAGCCGCGAATTCGCCATATCGGGCGACTAGGGCATGACCCGGCAAAGACGATGCCGGTTTTCCGAAAAGATCATGCTCCGCTAAGGAATTGGGACCACGATCCGCTGCATCGGCTCGCGGTCCGGCAGTCGAGTTGAGTATCGGGCGTGCGCGCAAGAGTATCGGCGGAGAGGGACATGACGAAACGGCGCGCGACGGCGATTTTGGCGGCGATGCTTTGCTGCGCTCTTGCCGCCGCGTCCGCGCATGCCGAGAACGTGCCGCTGCCGACGCCCGCGCCGTTGCCCAAGACCGGCGCCGTATCGCCGCCCGCGGACACCAGCCCGAGCGGTGCAACCGATACGCAATCGGTTCCTCCGCATCAGGGATTTTTCCCGTTCTCGTTTCCGTTCTCGCCCGACAAGGGCTCGGCTTTCGACACCAAGCAGCGCGCGTTACTCGACCGGATCAGCATGTATCTTTCGAGCGTGCAGACGATGGTGGGAAATTTCGTGCAGATCGGCCCCGACGGCGCGCGCACCGAAGGCAATTTCTATATCCAGAAGCCCGGCAAGGTCCGGTTCGAATACAAACCGCCGAGCCCGATCGACATCATCGCCGACGGTTCCTCGGTCGTGGTCCGCGACCGCAGGCTGGCGACGCAGGACCTCTATCCGCTGTCGCAGACGCCGCTGCGCTATCTGCTCGCCGATCGCATCGATCTCTTGCACGACACCGACGTGGTGAGCGTGTCGGCCGACGACACTTTCGTCAGCGTGACCATCGAGGAAAAGCAACTCGTGGTCGGCACCAGCCGCTTGCTGATCATGTTCGACGCCAAGGACCTTCAGCTCAAGCAATGGACCGTCACCGATCCGCAGGGCCTCGACACCACGGTCGCGGTTTTCAATCTCGACTCGACCAAGAAGCCCGATCCCAACCTCTTCGTCATCAATTACGACCGCAATTCCGGCGGGCTCAGCAATCAGTAGATCAGAAGTCGGTAATCGGTAATCAGAAGTCACAGGCGGAGTGGCGTTTTCTCCGCAGCACCGCTATCTATTTCCCAACCCCTGATTACCGATTATCGACCGCTGATTGCTGATCCCTTTGCGCCTCAAGATCACCACCTGGAACATCAATTCGGTGCGGCTGCGCATCAATCTGGTCGCCAAGTTCATCAAGGCGGCGCGGCCGGACATTCTTTGCCTGCAGGAGACCAAGTGCCCGGACGACAAGTTTCCGCTCAAGCGCTTCAAGCGGCTCGGCTATGAGAACGTCGCACTCAACGGCCAGAAGGGCTATCACGGCGTCGTCGTGCTTTCGCGTTTCCCGATCGAGCGCTTCGACATCCGCAGCTTCTGCGGCAAGACCGATTGCCGTCACGTCTCCGCGGTATTCGGCGAGCGCGCCGGCCTGAAAGAGCCGATTACGATCCACAATTTCTATGTTCCGGCGGGCGGCGACATTCCCGATCCGCAAGCCAACCCGAAATTCGCCCATAAGCTCGCCTTCCTTGACGAGATGCGTGATTACGAGGGCTTGCGTCCTTCGCCGGCCGAGCGCGCGATCCTGGTCGGCGACCTCAACGTGGCGCCGCTCGAGCACGACGTCTGGAGCCATAAGCAGATGCTCCGGGTCGTTTCGCACACGCCGATCGAATGCGAGAAGCTCACCATCGCGCGAAAGGCCGGTGGTTGGATCGACAGCATGCGCAAGCACACGCCCGAGCCGGCGAAGCTCTACACCTGGTGGAGTTACCGCTCGCCCGACTGGGCGACCGCAGACAAGGGCCGCCGGCTCGACCATATCTGGACCTCGCCCATGCTCGCCGACCGCGTCGCCGGCATTGCCATCGCCAAGACCTATCGGGGCGAAGAGCGTCCATCCGACCACGTGCCGGTGACGGCGACGCTGGAGCTTTAACGGGTGCGGATCGAGGGATAGGATTGCAGGAAACGAGAGAGTTAGTCGTACCTCCAGGTGCGAACTTTGGCGAACGCGGACCAACCAGAACTGCTGCCAGAAGGGCTGCGATGACGATGGGGACAGGCAAGCCATCACGAGTGAAATTGCTCGCGTTGCTTGTCATGTCGTTCTGCTGCTTCTGGATCGGCTACGCGCCGATCGCGCATGCGCAAAGCGTCGGCTCGCCGCTCGCGCAGATCTCAACCTATATGGGGCCGGATCGCACCGCCAAGCTCATGGCCGGCGCCAAGGCGGAAGGCGTGGTCAACGTCTATACCTCCGAAACGGTCGAAGACATCGCCGCGCTGAGCGCGGCGTTCCAGAGCAAGTACCGCATCAAGCTGAATGTCTGGCGCGGCAGTTCCGAGGACATCCTGCAGCGCGGCGTGGTCGAGGCGCGCGGCGGCCGGTTCGACGCGGACGCCTTTGAGACCGGCGCGACCGCGATGGAATCGTTGCACCGCGAGCGGCTCCTGCAGGCGACCGACTCCCCGGCTTTCGCCGACCTGGCGCCGCAGGCCATTACCTCGCACCACGAATGGATCGGTACGCGTTACAACATCTTCGCCGCCGCCTACAATACCCGCGCCGTTGATAAGAGCGACCTGCCGCAAGCCTACGACGATCTCGTGGCTCCGAAATGGAAGGGCAAGCTCGGCATCGAGGCCGACGACAGCGACTGGTTTGGCGCCGTGGTCGACGCGCTCGGCGAGGCGAAGGGGCTCAAGCTGTTCCGCGATATCGTGTCGGCCAACGGCATCTCCGTCCGCAAGGGTCACACGCTCCTCGCCAATCTGGTGATCTCGGGCGAAGTACCGTTGGCGCTATCGACGTACGTCTACCGCGTCGCGCAAATGAAGCATCGCGGCGCGCCGATCGATTGGGTCGCAATCGCCCCGGTGATCGCGCGCTTCGAAGGCGTCGGCGTCGCCCGTCGCGCGCCGCATCCGTATGGCGCCATGCTTTATATGGATTTCATGCTCACCGACGCCCAGGACATCCTCGCCAAGCGCGACTTCTACCCGGCCGACATCAAGGTGAAGCCGATGCCGGCCGACATGAAACTGACATTTCTCGATCCGGCGAAAGCCCTGGATCAAAGCGAGAAATGGAGTAAATACTATAAGGACATTGTCACCCATCCGGTGCACTGAGTCGGACCTTTGGGGCGAGGTCCGATCGCCGCGCCGTTAGAACCAGATGGAGAAGGTATGGGCAAACGCCAGCACGATCCGGACAAGGAACGGGTCTTCGTCCGCCCCATCACCGGCGCCTACAGCCTGACCGACGAGCTCAAGCGGCTGCGTTCGATGCCGCGCGTCATCAAGGGCAAGGAAACCAAGCTCGACGGCGGGCCGCAGCATTTCAGCCGCCATTATGTCGAGCCGGAGGATGGCCTCTGCCAGACGCTGCACATTCATCTCGAGGAATACGCGCCGGGCGGCACGACGCAGAAGCACGGTCACGTCAACGAGGCGGCGTTCTACATTCTCGACGGCGCCGGATATGAGATTCACGACGGCGTGCGCTACGACTGGAAAGCCGGCGACATCGCCATCGTTCACAACAATTGCGTTCACCAGCACACCAACGCCAGCGCGCGCGAGCCGGCGCGTGCCTTGGTCATCAAAACGAAGCCGATGTACCTGTTCATGAACATGCTGTTCCAGCACACGGTGGTCAAACGGCCGAAGACGCCGTCGCCGACGCAGGGCAATTTCGTGCCGCGCGACGACGAAGAAGACTTCAACCATCCGTCCGAGAAGGTGGAGGAAGAGGTCTGACATGGCGTGGGATGAAGCAAAAACCTGGCTCGCCGGCGCCGCCAGCAAGAAGCTCTACCAGGACCTGCTCGACGACGCGACGACGCGGCCGAGCCGCAATGCGCTGCGCAAGAAGATCGTGCATCCCGACGAAATGCCGTGGGAAATGTCGCGGCAGGGCCTGCTCAAGCATTTGCTCAACGAGCAGATGAACACCCGCATGGAGACGGTCGACGCCTACATGCAGGTGATCCCGCCGGGGAGCCGCTCCGGCAAGCACCGCCACCTTGCGGAGGAGTGCCTCTACGTGGTCGAAGGCTATGGCTACGACATGCACCAGGACTGCGACGTCGAAATAACCGACACCTATGAGTGGAAGCCGCAGGACGAGATCAGGCGCTTCGACTGGGAAGCCGGCGACGTCATCTACGTGCCACCCTGCACCATCCATCAGCATTTCAACGGCGACCCGGCGCGGCCGGCGCGGCTCATCTCCTGCACCAACCGCATCTACAAGAATTCCGGCCTGAACGATCTCCAGCAGATCGAGAACGCGCCGGAATACGATCCCAAGGTCGTGCTTACTGCGGAGCTGGTGCGCCAATATCTGGCAAACCGAACCGAGAAGGTCGCGTAGCACGGCCGACTGGCGTGCGGCCGGTCGCTAACCTTTCTCCTTATCGTCGACGCCGAGAGCGGCGCGGATGTTTTGCAGTTCGCGCAGCCATTGGTCGGAACGCGAGGTGAGCAACTCGCGCAGCCGCTGCGCGGCATCCGGATAGCCGTCGAGCATGCGCAGAAACATCGAGCGCGAAATGCGCATGACGGCGGAATCCTCGCGCGCGGTCGCGGTTGCCGGCCGCCGCGTTTCCGCCAGCAAGGCCGATTCGCCGAGCAGCGTGCCGGGTCCGGCAATGACGTCGTCGCGGCCCCGCTCTGGCTTCAGCGCGAACGAGCCGGCGAGAATAATGTAGGCGCCGTCAGCAATCTCGCCGGCGGTGAACAACACCTCTCCGGCCTGGACTGCGAAGCTTTCGACGCCGATAGCGAGAATACGCAGCGCACCCGAACCGAGACGGCGAAGGAAGGGGATTCGCTCGAGATAGGCGATATCGTCTTCAATGCTCATGACGGCCGTAATTTACGGCACCAATTTGTATCCGCCCGCTTCCGTGACCAGGATGGCAGGTGCAGCCGCATCATTCTCGATCTTTTGCCGCAGCCGATAAATGTGGGTCTCGAGCGTGTGTGTGGTGACGCCCGAATTATAACCCCACACTTCTTGCAACAACGTCTCTCGCGACACCGGCCGCTGTCCGGCGCGATAAAGATAGCGCAGGATGGATGTTTCCTTTTCGGTTAAGCGGACCTTACTGCCTTTGGGATTGAGCAGGAGCTTCGAGCTCGGCCGGAACATGTACGGTCCGATGGTGAAGACTGCATCCTCACTCGCCTCGTGCTGGCGAAGCTGCGCGCGGATGCGCGCCAGCAGCACCGCGAAACGGAACGGCTTGGTGACATAGTCGTTGGCGCCCGATTCAAGGCCCAGGATGGTGTCGGAATCGGTGTCGTGCCCGGTGAGCATGATGATCGGCGCCTTGAAGCCGTTCTTGCGCAGGATGCGCACGGCCTCGCGGCCGTCGATGTCGGGCAGGCCGACGTCCATGATCACCAGGTCGATCTGCCCGGCCTTGGCGGCCTGCACGCCCTTGGTGCCGTTCTCGACTGCGACCGCCTCGAATTCCTCGTGCAACGAGAGCTGCTCGGTCAGCCCCTCGCGCAGCTCGGCATCGTCATCGACGATGAGAATCTTGCGCGTATTCGGCATCGAAACTCACCCCTGAAGGTTCTTTTCGCGGGCCGATTTGACGGCCCGCCCGGTTTTGACGCTGTTTTGCCGCGTCGCGTGGCGCGAAGTAGAACATTCAAGGACAAAAGAGCAAGCGGGAGTTGGGAGTAGGATATGAGTGCCACCCGGCGCCGCACCTCGTTGGGCACGATCCGCGTGCGCGCGGCGCCCGGCCGAAAATCGCTCGGCTGGCTGTTTGCCGGCCCGTTTTCGTTCCGTGTCGCCCTCGGGCGGGGCGGTATCCGGGCGGACAAGCGCGAAGGCGACGGCGGCACGCCTCGCGGTCTGTTTCGCCCGGTGCGGCTGTGGCTGCGGGCCGATCGCCTATCCCGGCCGCGCACGATGCTGCCAGTCCGCCGTATCGCCGGCCACGACGCCTGGTGCGAAGATCCTCGCGACCGTCGCTACAATCAGCCCTTCCGGAGGTCGGCCAGTGAACCAGGCGACCGCCTTCGGCGCAACGACGGCCTCTACGACATGATCGTCGAGATCGATCACAATACGCGGCCGCGCGTTGCCGGCCGCGGCAGCGCCGTGTTCATCCACGTCGCCCGGCCCGGATTCGGGGCGACAGCGGGATGCGTCGCGTTGCGGGCGCGGGACCTCAAGCTGCTGCTGAGCCGCATCTCGCCGAAGACAAGACTGGCGATTCACTACTGATGAGCAGTCGGGCGTGTGCCGAAAATCGCGGTGCCGACGCGAACATGGGTAGCCCCGAAGGCGATCGCTGTCGGAAAGTCGGCGCTCATCCCCATCGACAGCAGCGCCAGACCGTTGCGGCGGGCGATCTTGGCGGTGAGCGCGAAATGGGGCGCCGGGGCCTCGTCCACTGGCGGGATGCACATCAGGCCTGAAATGGCGAGGCCATAGCGATCCCGGCATGCAGTGAGGAAAGCGTCGGCGTCCTGCGGCAGTACGCCGGCCTTCTGCGCTTCGGCCCCGGTATTGATCTCGACAAAAAGGAGCGGACGTCGGCCTTGCCTCGCGATCTCCTTGGCGATGGCCTCGGCCAAGCTCGGCCGATCGACCGAGTGGATGGCGTCGAACAGCGCCACTGCGTCCTTGGCCTTGTTCGATTGCAGCGAACCGACGAGATGCAATTCGATACCGCGATACCGCGCGGTCAGGGCCGGCCATTTGGCCTTGGCTTCCTGCACGCGGTTCTCGCCGAATATGCGCTGGCCGGCGGCAATGACAGGTTCGATGGCCGAGGCGTCGAACGTCTTCGATATCGCCACGAGCGTAACGCTCGCCGGGTCGCGGCCCGCGTCGCGGCAGGCTCGAGCGATCTCATCCCTCACGGCCGTGAGGCCTTCCGGACGACTTATGGTTTCCATCGCGTCAACGTCCCGGCGAAAGATTCATGTTCAAATTGTATCGATAGCGCAAAGCCCGCTTTCACGCATGCCCGCTACAGTACAAACCCGGGGTTGAGGGTGCATGATGCCGGGTGATCCAGTAAAGGCGCGTGAGCCGTTGCGGCCCCGAAAGCCGTTTCTCAGCATCCGCGCGCGACTGGTCGTCCTCGCGCTCTTTGCCATCGCTCCGCTGATGCTCGAACGCGTGCATGGACTCCAGCGCGCCCGCACCGAGCACATCAAACTGGCCAATGCCGAAGTGATCGACCTGGCCCGGCGCGGTGTCGAGGCGCAGCGCGAGGTGATCTATTCGACGCGCGCCCTTCTGCAGGTCGTCGCTCACGCTTTTGCGCAACGGCCGCCGGACCAGGCGGACTGCAGCAAATACCTGAACGACCTCGCCGGCAACACGGCGTGGATCCACGGATTTTCCTATGCGGGAGCCGACGGCAAGATCAAATGCTCGACAGAACCGCTTGCCGTCGGACTGAACGTGTCCGATCGAACGCATTTTCAGAATGCGCTTCATTCGCGCGACTTCGCGCTCAGTGAGTACATCATCAACCGCATTCATCAGACTCCCAGCATCATCGCCACGTTCCCCGTCATCGCCGGGGACGGAAGCATGAACGGCGTAATCCTCGCGGCGATCAATCTGCAATGGATCGGCGCACTGGCCGGAACCGCTACGCAAACTCCGGCGGCGTCTGTCGTGCTGCTCGACGACAGCGGTACATTGCTTGCCGCTTCGGCCGATGAAGAAAGCTTGATCGGCAAGCAGTTCTCCGGTGAGGCCCTGGCGCGGGAAATGCTTGCCAACGACGAAGGGACAGTGACGACGAAAGGATTCGACGGCGTTCGGCGGATTTTTGCCTATGTGCGTGTGCCGTGGACGGAGGCTAGCCTCGGCGTTGGGCTCGACGAGAATGCCGTTCTCGCCGGCATCAACCGCGATCTCGGCATCGCCTACCTGCAACTTGGCCTGTTCGGCATCTTCGTTCTGCTGGTCGTTTGGTTTGGCGGCGAGCAATTCATCGTGCGGCCCATCCGCTCGCTGGTGCGCACAGCGGCGCGCTTTGGCCGCGGCGATCTGCACGTGCGCGCTACGCAGGAATCCTGGATTGCCGAATTTGAGCCATTGGCAGTCGCCCTCGACGACATGGCGAGCAAGCTTGCCGCGCGCGAGGAAGAGTTGCGGATCGCCAACCAGCACCTTGAGGAACTGGCATCGCTCGATGGCCTTACCGGGCTCGCCAACCGGCGCGGCTTCGATCGCCGGCTCGAACAGGAGTGGCAGTGCGCCGTCGAGAGCCGCAAACCGATCGCACTGATGATGATCGATATCGATCATTTCAAGCTTTACAACGACCGTTACGGCCATGTTGCCGGCGATACCTGCCTGCGCTCGGTCGGCGAGACGCTGTCGCTGGTGACGCTGGAAACCGCGGTGCTGGTCGCCCGATACGGCGGCGAGGAATTCGGCCTCCTGCTCCCCGGGCTTGATCTCGATCGCGCCAACGAGCTTGCCGAAGAGGCGCGCCGATCGGTCGAAGACCTCCTGATCACGCACGCGGAATCGCCGTTCGGCCACGTCACCGTCAGCGTCGGCGTCGAGGCCATGGTGCCCGATATGGGCCTGCCGTCCGCGCACTTGGTCGAAGCCGCCGATAGCGCGCTCTATGTCGCCAAGCGGCGCGGCCGCAACCGGGTGATCGCCGGCGCGCCCATGCTGCTGAGCGCCGCGAGCTAACCCTTCATCCGGCGCGGCGGGATTTTCGTGCCCTCTTTCGCTTGCGCGGCTTCGGCTTTGGTTTTTTCTCAGGCGGCGCCCAGATCATGCCTTCGAGCTTCATGCCGTCGGGGTCGGTGAAATACACCGCGTAGTAGTTACGCCCGTAATATTCTCCCGGCGGATCGACCACCGTCATTTCGTTGTTCTCGAGAAAGTCGCCAAGCGCGTCGACGTCTTTGCGGCTTGCGAGCTCGAACGCGTAGTGATGAAAGCCGATGTCGCCTTTGCGATATTTATGCTTTCGTCCTTCCGCGTCAGCCGCCGCGATCCAGAGCAAGGTCTTGCCGTTGCTCCAGCCGGCCATGTCCTCGTATTCGTATTTGAGCTTGAAGCCGAGGAACCCCAAGAGTTTGCGGTAAAACTCCTTCGAACGCGCGAAATCGCCGACGCTCAGAACGAGGTGGTC
>Ga0335085_10011486_pt1 | contig 13135 bp, 9 predicted proteins | sample Lox_Sample_45_FD_206712 | JGI IMG/M metagenome (GOLD analysis project Ga0335085, IMG submission 206712) | Soil microbial communities from Loxahatchee National Wildlife Refuge, Florida, United States - Lox_Sample_4.5 | ecosystem: Environmental > Terrestrial > Soil > Wetlands | place: USA: Florida...
ATACCGGTGGGCTTCATTATCGACTCTCCCTGGCTGCCGAACTGGTACGGTGTTCGCATCCTCGACTACTTCTCGAGCGAAACCGTGTGGCTGGAGGCCAACTTGAAGGCGCTCAGGGAATTCCCCGAGGCGATGTTTCTTCCGGGGTTCTGGTCGGAATTCGGCATGTGCACCGAGCCTTCAGCCTTCGGCGTGCGATGTTCGTTTCCGCCGAATGAGTTTCCGTACGCGCACAAGATTCTGTCGTCAGCGGACGATATTGCCTCGCTCCCGACGCCGAACCCGCAGAAGGACGGACTGTTGCCGTTCGTGCTTAACCGTTTGAAGCGTGCCCGGCCGCAGATCGAAGACGCCGGCCATCGCATCCGCTTCGCCGTCGCCCGCGGGCCACTGAATATTGCGAGTTATCTGATGGGGACGACGGAATTCCTGACGGCGATGATGCTCGAACCGGAAAAAACGGAGGAGCTGCTGAAGAAGATCACGAAGTACTTGAAGGAATGGATTCAGCTGCAGCGGGAAGCGTTACCATCCATCGACGGGATATTTCTGCTCGACGACATCATCGGGTTCATCGGTCAGGCGCAATTTAAGAGCTTCGCCATGCCGTACTTCAAGGAGCTTTTCAGCACGGATGTCTCCGTCCGGTTTCTCCACAACGATGCGCCATGCAAAGTCTCGGCGCCGTTCCTCGCCGAAATGGGGGTAAATCTCTTCAACATGGGGTTTGACGTCACGCTCAATGAACTGAAGAAGTTGACGGAGAACGCGGTGACGCTCGTGGGTAACATCCCCCCGCGGGACGTCCTTGGCGCAGGCACGCCCGACAAAGTCGCGGAAACGACTACGGAGTTGTTGAAATCCTTGAGCGACCCCTCCCGGGTCATTCTTTCCTGCGGCGGCGGAATGCCGCCAGGCGTGAGCTCGGAAAATATTCGGACGTTCATGAAAACCGTCAAGGAGTTTCCCATCAGGAACACCGGGCCCTTAGCCCCTAAGGTACCGGCGGGATCTTAAGCACTTTCGCTCCACGGACCTTCCGTCTCTTGAGATCCGTGAGAGCCCTATTTGCATCCTCCAATGAGAACTCTTCCACGTCGGCCTTCAACGAGATCTCGGCTGCGATCGCGAGGAACTCCCTCACGTCGTTGCGCGTGACGTTGGCGACGGTCTTGATCTCTTTCTCCATCCAGAGATGAGTCGGATAGTCGATCGATGAGAGAACGCTTTTGTCGCGATCTTCCTTTCTGATTGCGTTGATGACGAGCCGGCCGCCAGGGTGGAGGTTCTTCAGCGATGCGACGACTGGTGCCCAGGCAGGAGTGGTGTCGATGATGGAGTGGAGGTGTTCCGGAGATACGCTGTCGATGTTTCCCGCCCACGCAGCGCCCAGGCTCCTGGCGAATTCCTTTTCCGAATCTCCCCGCGCAAAGACAAAGATGTTCGTGTGAGGATAACGGTGCCGTACCAACTTAAGGACAAGATGGCCTGAGGCGCCGAAACCCATGAGCCCGAGATTGTCTCCGTCCGCAATCCCGGCTAGCGTAAGGGAACGATAGCCGATTGCCCCCGCACAGAGCAGCGGTGCCGCCTCGAGGTCAGTAAACATGCCCGGGATCCGGTGGGCGTAACCCGCCGGGACCGCCATGTATTCTGCATAGCCTCCGTTGGCATCGCGGCCGGTGGCGATGAATTTCTCGCAGAGATTCTCGCGACCTTCCCGGCAGTACCTGCATGCCCCGCACGCGGAAAAAATCCACGCAACGCCGACACGCTCGCCCGCAGAGAATCCATGAACCTTCTCGCCGACTTCGTCGATTGATCCAACGGCTTGATGCCCGAGGATGACAGGAAGGCGCGGCGGCGGTGTTCGCCCCTCAATCTCGTCGAGCTCCGTGTGGCAGACGGCACACGTCGATACCCGGACGAGAAGCTCATCATCAGCGATTGTGGGCTTTGGGACTTCCTCGAGCTTCAGTGGCTCGCTGACCCTCTCAAGGTCGGCGAGTTCATGAAGGACCATGGCTTTCATCGTCGATTCAGACCCTTTCCTCTCGTTCCGGAGCAGATCCTCAGATTCTTTTTTCATGGGCCTCTTCCGTGAAACTCAAGAACAAGAGACGTGTGTTACAGCTATACTTCCATCCTCAGGAACATACGCATGGTTTCGATAACTCTCAATCCAAACTGGAGCGGAGTTTTTCCGGCGCTGACGACCGCGTTTACGAAGGACGGGTCTCTCGATTATGACGCAATACGGCAGTTCTTTGGTTGGCTGCTGGCTGCGGGTGTGGACGGCCTGGTCGTCAACGGATCGCTCGGCGAAAACGGGTCGCTGGAACCCGACGAGAAGCTCGCCCTTGTCGCGCTCGCCGTCGAGGCCTCCGGAGGCAAAGTCCCCGTTCTCTCGGGGGTCGCCGAAAGCAGCACGGCCCGCGCATGTCAGTTCGTCGATCACGCTTCGCGCCTCGGTCTCGATGGCTTCATGGCCCTCCCGCCGATGCAATACGTTTCCGACCGGCGCGAGACCATCGCCCATTTGAAGGCGATCGCCTCAGCGACGGATCTCCCCATCATGCTCTATAATAATCCGGTGGCCTACCGGGTGGATATTACTCCAGAAATGTTCGCGGAGCTCGCAGGAGAGCCGAAGTTCGTCGCAATCAAGGAGTCTTCCGAAAACGTCCGCCGTCTGACGGATATTCGGACACTTGTCGGCGATCGGTACCGGCTGTTTGTCGGCGTGGATGACCTGGCAATGGAGAGCATTGTCGTCGGCGCGGATGGATGGGTTGCAGGATTGGTCTGCGCATTCCCCCGGGAATCCGTGGCGCTGTTCCGCCTCGTCCGGGCGGGACGGATCGCAGAAGCGCTTCCCCTCTACCGATGGTTCATGCCTCTCCTCCATCTCGACGCCTCGATCAAGTTCGTCCAGAATATCAAGCTCGTCGAGGCGATCGTCGGGGTCGGGACGGAATATGTGCGTCCTCCGCGCCTTCCCCTGACGGGCGACGAACGCCGCGAAATCGAAACCCTGGTGCAGCGTGCCCTAGCGTCGCGGCCCTCTCTTCCAGACCTGGATCTCTTGAAGGCATAATCTATGTTCAAGAATCTTATCGATGGAAAGTGGCTCGACCCGGGGAGGGAACGTGCGAACATCAACCCTTCCGACATCAGCGATATTGTCGGCATGTACGCACAAGGTGGCGGAGAAGAAGTTCATCTAGCCGTGACCGCTGCGAAACGGGCGGCTCCAGGCTGGGCATCAAGCACTCCGCAACAACGGTTCGATGTGCTTGACATGGTGGGCACGGAGATCCTTTCCCGAAAGACTGAGCTCGGTCACCTCCTGGCCAGAGAGGAAGGAAAAATCCTGCCCGAAGCCGTCGGTGAAGTCGTGCGGGCCGGATCGATCTTCAAGTTCTTTGCCGGAGAAGCGTTGCGGCAAGCGGGCGAACATGTGAAGTCGGTCCGGCCGGGGATCGATATCGACGTCCTGCGCCAGCCGCTAGGAGTCGTAGGACTTATCTCACCATGGAATTATCCTATCGCGATACCTTCCTGGAAGATTGCTCCTGCGCTGGCGTTCGGCAATGCCGTGGTCTTCAAACCGGCAGAACTCGCGCCGGGGTGTTCCTGGGCTCTTGCGGAAATTCTTTCCCGCTCGGGATTACCCGCCGGGGTGTTCAACCTCGTCATGGGGCCGGGAAGGGAAGTCGGCAATGCTCTCGTTACCCATCCTTTGATTGATGGGATAAGCTTCACGGGATCCGTTGAAATCGGCCGCCAGATTGCCTCGCAGTGCGGCGCTCGGATGAAACGCGTTCAGCTGGAGATGGGAGGGAAGAATCCCCTGGTGGTGCTTGACGACGCCGATCTTGACGTAGCTGTCAATGCGACCGTGAACGGATCCTATTTTTCGACAGGTCAACGCTGCACTGCCTCCAGCAGGCTCATTGTCACCGCAGGAATTCGGAGCCGGTTTGAAAAACAAGTCATTGACCGGCTACGCACGCTGAAGGTGGATGATGCGCTCGCAGAGGGAACGGAAATGGGCCCTGTGGTTGACGAGGTGCAGTTGGAAAAAGACCTGGAATATGTCGGCATCGCGCAGAAGGAGGGCGGGACGCTTGCCTATGGCGGTGAGCGATTGAAACGGACGAAGAGTGGCTACTATATGTCGCCTGCGCTGATCACCGAGACGACGAATGCGATGCGCATCAACCGCGAAGAGGTGTTCGGTCCCGTCGCATCGCTGGTCATGGTCAGGGACTACGAAGAAGCGCTTGCGGTGTCCAACGATACAGAATTCGGACTATCCGCGGGAATTTGCACGACCTCCTTGAAGTACGCCAGCCACTATCGGGACCACGCGGGAGCCGGGATGGTGATGGTGAATCTGCCGACTGCCGGCGTCGATTATCATGTTCCGTTTGGCGGCCGCAAAGGATCAAGCTACGGAACGCGCGAACAGGGCAGATACGCCATCGAGTTTTACACCACAGTGAAGACCTGCTACACTGCGCCCGGCTGATTCCTGGACGAGTCCACCATGGCACGCAACACTTTTCTCTGCATCGATGCTCACACATGCGGGAATCCCGTTCGTGTGGTGACCGGCGGCGCACCGACGCTCCAAGGCGCCACCATGAGCGAGCGAAGGCAACATTTCCTCGCCGAATATGACTGGATTCGAACGGGATTGATGTTTGAGCCGCGTGGTCACGCGATGATGTCCGGCAGCATCCTGTACGACCCGATTCGAGAAGACACGGACGCTGCACTCTTGTTTATCGAGACGAGCGGCTGCCTGCCGATGTGCGGTCACGGCACGATCGGGACAGTGGTGGTGCTCCTCGAGAACGGGCTGGTAAGACCGCGGACGCCCGGAAGGCTCCGGCTGGAAGTTCCGGCAGGTATTGTCGAGGCGGAGTACATCGAGGCTGGCGGTCACGTCGAGTCGGTGCGATTGCGGAACGTACCGTCGTACCTCGATGCTCGAGATCTCTCTATCGAAATTCCGGACTTCGGCACCCTGTGGTTCGATGTGGCCTACGGCGGAAACTTTTACGCCATCGTCGACCCACGCGGCGATTTCAGAAGCCTCGACCAGTTTTCGGCGGCCGAGATTCTCCGACTGAGTCCACTTGTGCGACGTGCGATCAATGCGAAATATTCCTTCGTCCATCCGCTCAATCCGACCATCCACGGTTGCAGCCATGTCGAATGGACCGGGATGCCGCGACACCCACAGGCCCAGGGGCGGAATGCCGTGTTCTACGGCGAAGGGGCAATCGACCGATCCCCCTGCGGCACCGGCACATCAGCCCGGCTCGCACAATTGACGGCGAAGGGCGTGCTGAAAAAGGGGGATGTCTTCGTGCACGAGAGCATCATCGGGAGCCTGTTTACCGGACGTGTCGAGAAGCTGGTCAAGATCGGGGAACGGGACGGGATCATCCCGAGTATTGAAGGGTGGGCACGCGTTACAGGGTACAACACGATCTTCATTGACGATCGAGACCCATACGCACACGGGTTCGAAGTGCGGTGACAGGAATGAACAATGCGCCGGACGTGATCATCGTCGGAGGTGGAGCGATCGGCCTTTGTGCCGCGTACTACCTTTTGAAGGACGGCGCTTCGGTCGTCGTCATCGACAAGGGAGAGATGGGTCATGGAAGCTCTCTGCATAACGCCGGCTATATCTGCCCGAGCCACTTTGTCCCGCTTGCCGCTCCCGGCGTATTTGCACAGGCATTGAAATGGATGCTCAGCCCGAGCAGTCCGTTTTATGTGAAGCCCAGACTCGATCGTGAGTTGATTGCCTGGGCATGGCAATTCCGCAAGTCGTCAACCGAGCGCGCCATGAGACGCGCAATGCCTTTGCTGCGAGACCTTTTGGTGGACGGCTCCCGACTTATGGAGGAGCTTTCCCGTGAGCCGGGGATGGAATTTCAGTATGCGAAACAGGGGCTGTGTATGCTCTTCGCGACTGAGAGGGGAAGATCTGCTGTAGAGCACGAGGCAAGACTGGCGGATGAGCTCGGCATGGAAGCCCGTTTGCTGGACCGCCGGCAGCTGCAGGCAATGGATCCAGGGATCGAGTTTGGCGCGATGGGAGGAGCGTTCTATCCCGGGGACGCGCACCTCCTTCCCGTAAAGCTGGTGCAGGACCTCTCCAGCGCCCTCGTCCGTTCGGGAGCTACTCTGATCGAGAATTGTCCGGTTGAAGGATTTGTGCTCGAGGGGGGGAGAATCGCCTCTGTGAAAACGCCCAAAGGCTGGTATGAGTCTCGGGAAGTCGTCCTTGCCGGCGGGGCCTGGTCTCCGGGAATCCTTCGAGACATTGGCGTCCGGATGCTGATGCAACCCGGGAAAGGCTATAGCATTACCATCCCCAGGCCGCCGCGGAAGCCTGTTCACCCGTACATCTTCACCGAACGCCGCGTCGTGGTGACGCCGTTTCAAGACAGCCTGCGATTTGCCGGCACCATGGAAATGTCCGGGCTGGATACGTCGATCCATCAACTCCGCATACGGGCGATGCTCGACGCCATCCCGGTGTACATGAAGAACATTGTCCTTCCGCCCTTCTCCGACTTCGCTCTCTGGGCGGGCCTGCGTCCGGTCAGCCCGGATGGGCTACCCTACATCGGTCGGTTCCGCCAGGTCTCCAATCTTACGGCAGCAACCGGTCATGCTATGCTTGGAATATCTCTCGCGACGGTCACAGGCAAACTCGTTGCGGAGATTCTCGGCGGACGGCCGTCAAGCCATGATCTTGCGTTGTTGGATCCTCAACGTTTTGGGTAGCGGCAAGCATGACGTGATTGCGACCCCGGATTCGGTTTGCCGGCATCATACCGTTAGGAAAAAGAAGAGAGGCAGCGTTGAACGATCGGACTTTTCAGGCAGATCGAGCCCGGGTTCTTGACGACCCGCGACGGCGGATCTGGCTGCCGCCAGACGAGGTTCTTTCGACCATCGGTCTTCAGCCCGGAGCGGTGGTCGCGGATATCGGCGCTGGAACGGGGTACTTCGCCCTTCCCTTCGCTGAGGCGGTCGGACCCACCGGAAAGGTGTTCGCCGTGGATTTCCAGCCTGCGATGCTCGAGATCATTGCGGAAAAACTCTCGATGCACGTCCGGCTCAGGAACGTTGACATTCGCTCGGGTTCGGCAGCATCGACGATGCTCGATCGCATGAGCGTTGATGTCGTCTTCATGGCAAACCTCTGGCATGAACTTGACGAGGTGTCCTTTGTCCTCGCTGAAGCAAAGAGAGTCCTGCGCAAGGATGGCAGGCTCTTCATCGTCGACTGGCGGGCGGACGTCCCTTCACCCCCGGGCCCGCCTGCACATCATCGCGTTGCGCTCCGCGTGGTGACGGAGACGCTGGGAGCCGAAGGGTGGCACGTCATCGCTTCAGGCCACATCGGCAGCTACAGTCATTTCATCGACGCCGAGCCGGCCAAAGAACGCAAGTCTCTGTAGGACAATTCTTCCTTCCGACCCTCCCGCTACGCATCAAACCTCTTGCCCTTCGCGCGTGTCAAAGAGCTGAATGCCCTTTTCCACGGATAGACGGATGTCCATACTCACAACGCAGAACCTCACCCGAGCATTCGGCTCCCTCACCGCGGTTGATCACCTGAATATATCTGTTGACTCGGGCTCAACCTTCGGCCTGCTCGGGCCGAACGGGGCAGGGAAGACCACAGTGATCAAGATGTTGACCACGCTTCTGCCGCCGACTGGCGGTTCGGCACTCATTGACGGGCTCGATATCGTCCGCAAGTCCGCCGACGTTCGTCGGATCATTGGTTATGTACCCCAGCTGCTTTCGGCGGATGGCCTGCTGACAGGGAGAGAGAATCTCGAAGTCTTTGCAAAATTGTATGACCTTCCCCGCGGTGAGCGGGATGCGAGAATACGCAACGCCCTGCATTTCATGGACCTTGACTCGCATGCCGACCGCCTTGTCCGGACGTACTCGGGTGGGTTGATCAGGCGGCTGGAAATCGCGCAGAGCATGCTCCACCGCCCTCGGATACTCTTTCTCGACGAGCCCACCGTGGGACTTGACCCGATGGCGCGGAGGGCGGTGTGGGAGATGATCGACAAACTGCAGAATGAGTTCGGGACGACGATTTTTCTCACCACCCACTACATGGAGGAAGCTGATCAGCTTTGCTCATCGTTGGCGATCATGCACCTCGGCAAAGTGACGGCGATCGGCTCACCCACAGATTTGAAAGCACGGTTGGGAGGGAACGGCGTCACGTTGGATCAGGTGTTTGAACACTTCACCGGCGATTCGCTGGAGGGAGGAGGGACGTACCGTGAAACCGTTAGAACCCGTCGTGTTGCACGACGGCTCAGTTAGCGTGCGGGGGAATTCGCCGCCGCGGCCCCCGCTCCTCGGCCAGTTTGTCGCGAAGACGCTCACCATCGTTGGGCTGGAGATTCGAAAGCTGCGTCACGATTCGACGGAGCTCATCACACGCGCGGCACAACCTGCGCTCTGGCTGCTGGTCTTCGGCGAGGTCTTCACGAAGGTTCGGGCGATCCCGACCGGGGACCTCCGCTATATCGACTTCATGGCGCCGGGGATCCTGGCCCAGAGTGTCCTCTTTATCGCGATCTTCTACGGGATTGCGATTATCTGGGAGCGCGACCTGGGAATCATCCACAAGTTCCTGGTAAGCCCGACCCCGCGCGCGTCACTCGTCCTCGGCAAAGCGCTGTCTGCAGGCGTCCGCGGGCTTACCCAGGCGGTCATCATCTATCTTCTTTCTCTTGCGCTGGGCGTCGGTCTGAGCTGGGATCCGCTGGCTCTCCTCGGGGTCATGCTTGTGGTCGTCCTGGGATCCGCATTCTTCGCGACGTTCTCGCTCATCATCGCCTGCCTCGTGAAAACCCGTGAGCGTTTCATGGGCATCGGTCAGTTGATGACCATGCCGTTGTTCTTCGCCAGCAATGCGATTTATCCCATCGCGATCATGCCCGATTGGCTCCAGGTGCTCGCCCACGCAAATCCGCTGACCTATGAAGTCGATGCGCTTCGCTCGCTGATGCTCCTTGGCGGGCAGGCGACCTTTGGCCTTCCTCTTGATATCACGGTTCTCGTGGTGTCGACGACCGCTGTGGTGCTCGTCGGGGCGAAACTCTACCCTTCAGTTGTACGCTAGGATCCGCGCTAGAGGTTGATCCAGTAATTGAGTTTTGCAAGGAAGATATTCAGGGGCGCCGCGGTCCGCAGTGTTCCGACCGCGGCCCCGATGGACGCTACCCCCGGCTGCACGTACAGCGTGCGTTCTTGCGACCATACCAGGTACAGCTGCGATCCCGGCCGGAATTCCCACCGAAGAACGAGGTTCGAACGGAATTGGCTGAAGGCGAAGTCCGGATTGGCGAACGAGAACGCCGGATCAGGCGTCGCGCCGAGCAAGCCGTCGTAGGAAGAGCCGTCGAGCAAGGCATCGAATGGATGAAACCTGTCTGCGTATCGATCCGCGAGCGGATCGGTCACGAGCTTGAACGAAGTGTATCTTCCGATCGAGGCGAAGGGACTCCCATAATACTGGAGGGAGAGCTCCGGCGTGAGATTGTAGTCGACCCGGAACGTCAGACCCAGCGATCGTTGATGAATGTGGGCAAGAACGTATTGTGGAACCGATCCCGCCAGCGGTGCTCCGACGTACTGGAGATTGTCAATGGTAGACTGATACGAAACGCTCGCGTTGAGCCGCAAGGTCGTGAACGGCATGACCGTCAACGCGGGTTGGATTGAAGATGTCCAGCCGCTTCCGTCGGCGGAGCGGCTGTACCCGGAGGTCAACTCCGCGTACAAACGGCGCGAAGGATCGGTTCGGGCGAACGCGGCAAGCGACCACCAGCCGGGAACCAGAACGGCGTAGCCCCCGCGAAGCAGACGGGTGTCCAGCGCCTGGGGCGTGTAGTTGAATTGCAGATTGACGGCCCAGTTGTTCAGGAATTCCGCGTAGGCCGTGCTCCCGAGGGCCGTCGAGAGGTATCGCCCCCCGAAATCCCACGTGCTGGTCTGCGTGATCCCCAGCGAATAGGTCCGGAAGATCGACTCCGACTGGTTCACAAAGTAGGAGAGAGCGTTCTTGATCTTGATGATGTCGGCGAGCTGCATGTAGCCGATATCGTTCAGATCAAGGCCCGGAGATCGCCAATCAAGCTCGCTGGAATACCGCCAGAGACCTTTGCTTCCTTTGCCAATCCGGATCTGCCCGCCGTAGCCCGCGAGATCTGTCCGGGCACTGTCGAATCGCACATAACCGATATCGGGTCGTTGAAAGTACCGGGCTGAGGATTCCTGAAGCACGGCGATCGCATCCCTGCTGCCGTTGATCGTACTCCCAACGAGCTTTGCAGTGACAAAGAATTCCTTGTCGTTCCATTGATGCAGCAGATCAATCCCGCCGGTGAAGGCGTTCCGGTTCATCGACGCGAGCTGGGAATCGTTGATGATGCGGTTCGTCGCCGTCACGATGCCGCCAAGCGTGGTGTTCCCTTCGCCATAATCCTGCTGCACACGCGCGAGCGTATAGCTGGTGAGGGGCTCGACCGCGACCTCTCTCTTCGTCGTTGCCCCCTGGATGTCGGCCACCTCCTTGTTCGTCACACTCTGGAGGATGCTTATCCCCAGTCCGTCTGCAGTTTTGCCGCTCACCTTGAGTGCGCTCAGGATCGTCGTGTAGTCCGGAAATTGCATATACTCGCCTTCGGCCGGCGCCGGCACATAGCTCGGCACATGGCCAATCCTGCGGCTGTAAAACAGGTTGACGTTGTCGAAATCGAAAGCGTAGATGCTTCTTCCCTCGACGAAGAAGGGGCGCTTCTCTTCGAAAAATGTCTCGAAGGCGGTAAGATTCATCACGGACGGATCTGCTTCCACCTGACCGAAGTCCGGGTTGATCGTGAGATCCGCGGTGATGTTGCTCGTGAGTCCGATCTTCGCATCCAGCCCGGCATTCCCGAGCCAGGTGCGTCCTTTGTTCGCGAAGGGATTCTCAGCATCGGTCGGAAACGTCTTGAGCTTCCCGAGCGTATAGGGCACGATCTCAATCCGGCGCGAGGGCGGAAGGTCCTTGATGCCGTGGATTTCGCCGAAGAGATAGAGGATCCCCGGACCTGTCGACGATTGTACTTCCCAATCGCTTTCTTCCTGCAGGCGGTCGATCCAACGCCAGCAGTGCATGCCCCAGACCTGCTCTTCATCGCTGCTATAGCGCAGTTGACTGAGGGGAATTCTGAACTCTGCAGTCCACGCGGAGTCCTCGGATCCCGCCGCCCCATCCCACACCGCGTTCCAATCATAATCCCCATTTGACGGGTTCGTCAGGACCAGGTCGATCTTCTGTCCAGCGGCGGAAATATCGAATTCGAATCCGGTCCGATGATCATGATAGCTGTCGAATGTTATCCCCACCATGTCGCCGTTGAACTCGTCGCGCTTGCCGGCTTTTCTGATGATCTTCTCCGGCTCCCTATCGAAAGCGCGGATGGCAACATAGACGCTTCGGTCATCATAGAGGATTTTCACCTGCGTGGGCTGAGAGGGCTTCGCCCCCTCATTGGGCACCCACTGAGTGAATTCTCCGGCCCATACACCCTGAAGCCAGCACGCATCATTGAGTACGCCGTCCACGACCGGAGACTCCCCCTGAAGGCGGGTGGCAAAATACCTGCGCGGGGCTTTGGTCGCAGTCGAGCGCGTCGAATCAGGATCGGCGGCAAGCAGTTTTGGTGCAGCGACGTTCCCGGCTACAGCGACAACACAAGACAACCATATGGCACGTCGAAGAGTCATAAGCTTCCGGTGTTGATATTCTCGGGGGTTCAATAAGCTCGCGGGGTCAACCGAACGGTTCCTCCGGTGTGGAGAAGCGAGAAATCCGCGGTTGGCGAGGTCGACAATCTGTGCGAGGGGGCGTTCTTGGAGAACTTTCCTCGAAGGCTAGAAACAACCGATCATTCATGGAGCAAAAGTCGGTCGAGAAAAACAAGCCTCTGGAACCCACTTCTTTTCAGCATAATTGGGAGACGACCTGTCAAACATCGCTGAATCTTGCGATCGCAAAGAACGATCCTTGATTCTCTGTCCCTTGCAAAGCTGTGTCCCCGGCGACGGGTACAGAAATTGTTCGGGATTGTGATCATCTACTTTTCTTTCGCCTGCTCTTTTGTTACGTTGGCAGAATATTTTTCCGCTGTCCATATCTTGGAACATTGATCCCCGCGCAAGAGCGTGAGGGGTCAATCCAGGGAGAAGGTGTGATGAAGCGCGCACGCGGAGATTCACCGAAGCGACGACGGTCCGGAACAGGTTCCGAAAAACCTTCCGGTCAGATCTCCGTACCCTCGGCACTTCGCGAAGCTGAAAACCGATTCTCCGCGGTCTTCCATCACAATCTTGCCGGGATTGTCCTGACGCACTTTCCGGATGGAAAGATCGTCGATGTCAATGCAGCATTCGCCGGCATCCACGGCTACGAGCGCGAGGAACTGATCGGGCATACCGCCGGCGAGCTGAGCTTGTGGGCAATTCCCGCCCAACGTCAGGAGATGATACAACAGCTGCGCGAGAGTCGGATTTCCAAAGAGATGGAAATCAAGGCAAGGACGAAGTCGGGCGAAATCCGCGACCTTCAGATCTCGGTCGAACTTGTGGAATTTGGTGGTGAGCAATACTCCGTCGGCACAGCGTACGACATCACGGAACGCAAACAAGCGAGTGAACAGCTTCTCAAGTTGAATGCATGTCTCCTGAACTTCGGTGCTGATCCGATGGAGAACATCAATCGTCTGACCGCCCTGTCCGGTGAACTGCTGGAAGCAGATTGCGCCCTCTACAATCGTCTGGATCAAGGAATGCTGTGCTCATGGGGTCAATGGCATGCTCCGAACGGATACAACCCCGAGGACAAACCCGACGGACACATTTGTTATGACGTGATCAACCTCGGGAGCGAGCGGCCGTTCATTGTCAGAAACCTGCCGGAGACATCATATTTCCGCACCGACCCGAATGTGGCCCCTTACGGGCTGATAACGTATGTCGGACAGGCGATCCGATTTGAAAATCGATTCGTCGGATCGTT
>Ga0335085_10011487_pt1 | contig 13134 bp, 10 predicted proteins | sample Lox_Sample_45_FD_206712 | JGI IMG/M metagenome (GOLD analysis project Ga0335085, IMG submission 206712) | Soil microbial communities from Loxahatchee National Wildlife Refuge, Florida, United States - Lox_Sample_4.5 | ecosystem: Environmental > Terrestrial > Soil > Wetlands | place: USA...
AAGAATATTTTGTGAGTGGGTGAAGACGACCATGGTGCCTGGCCGTCCCGACGGCTTCGTTTCCACCGGGCCGTCGCCCAATTCCAGCATGGATCTTAGAAAGTCTTTGCCCTGCCGGGTGTATTGAGGGTCGAAATCGATTCCGTAATGTGGCTTCTTGAAATCAAAGAATAGGTCGGCGTTTCCATCGATTGCACCCTGCCCGACAATCGCTATATTTTCCGCGTTGCGCGCTACGATGATGCCGACAAGTTCACCTTCGCCCGTGCTGTCTTCACCATACACGTGAGCGAATCCGAATGTCGAAATGGATCCGTAGTCCGCAAGATTCGGGCTACCTAAAATAACGGCGTTGGCCTGGATATCCAAAGTGACGTTGCTGAGAAGTTCGAAAGTTCCTGAAAGATATACGCCGGGCGTAAATACGACCCGGCCACCACCCGCAGAGTTGGCGGCCTGAATGGTTTTGGAAATCGCCGGAGTATCTAATGTCTTGCCATCTCCCATTGCTCCGAACTCGCGAACGTTGAAAACTCTCTCCGGATGGCTTTGTGAACCATTCAAGGGGCGGGCGCGCGAAGAACCGGAAAACGCCAGCGCAGCGCAGAACAGAAGCGCGCAACCGTTCACGCACCGATGCGAACGTCGGGTTACTGGCGTGCCGAGGGACACAAGTATATTCCTCATTTGTGGTTTAACACCTGATCGGCGGCCAGCACCAAAAACATGTAATTCGAGGAACCGCCACCAAGCACATATTCCGTCTGCTGCCACAGATAGGGAAACACTTTTAACTCAGGAAAATCCGGGCGAATGAGCGCTGTTCCAGACACCACGCCACCGGGAATATAGGTCCAGTCCGCGCGATTGAAGCCGTAAGCCACGGCTGCGGAATTAGCGCCTACGCCGGAAGCGAACGAGGCGGTGTTTTCGCCGGGATGTACACCTAAAATGAAGTTCAGCGCGTTGAACATGTACTCGGGTGAGACTACTTCCGGAAACGCTCGGTGCAAGTAATATTGCTCCACGCCGAACCGCTCGATTTGCCATCCAGCCCCCCAGATGTACGGGCGATAGGGAACGCCAAAGGGAGTGGCGGCCTGCTTGTCGCGCACTGACTGGAAGAATTGTGCGGCCGCAACGCGCAGTTGCTTGACGAACTCCGGGTCTGGAATGCGATCGACGACGCGCGCGACGCTCCACCCGACATGCTCGAAATGGGCAATAATTTCTTTCTGATTGTCGACCAGGGTCTGCATATACTCCGGCCTGCCGGTCGTGAGGTATAACTCCACCGCAGCCGCAATTTTATCGTTGAAGCCCTGGCCTTCGGCGCGCTCTTCCTTCCACGCCTGTTCCGCAGCCTGCAGGCACTCCGCAGCGAAGGCCGGATCCAAAAACTTTAGAACGCGGCCGGCGGCCGCAAGGGCGGCGATGCCTTTGTATTCGTGGCCGGCGTTTTGTTCCGTGAAGACCCAGCGGTCGTCATCGAGAGAGGAATGCGTTCCGGTTTTTTCCCCAGCTTTCAGGGAAGCATCGAAGTAGAGGTTGTCGGTGGCATTGGCAGTGTCGCCGATCATCGTGTATTGCGGAAGGCTGGAACTGATAATCCCGCGATAGAAGCGGCCCAGATTCTTATAGCTGGCAAGAATGGTCAGCGCACCGTGCTGGACCTGCTGCAGAGTATCTGGCTTGCCATCGGGCACGTGCAGTTTCACCAAGTGATGGGCTTCGTCGATGGAAGTATCGTCGTAGTCGAGGTGGAACAATTCGTACGCGCTGGCCAGGATCGTGACCTCATCCGCCTGCGATTCAATGCGGAAATCGTCGTCGCCTGCGTCGTGCCACCCTCCTACATTCAATCCAGGAACGGTGTCTCCCGACTTGTATTTGGTGAGAGTCGACGGTCCTTGAATGTAGCCATCGAAATGATTGTGGCTGATAGGAGCCATCCGTGCGTCGTCCAGATGGCACACGCCATGCCAGACGCGGTATTGCTCTTCGACGCGCATGTGGCACATCTGAATCGGCAAGAAGTGTTCGATCACTGGTTGCCAGACACCCCGCTCGTAAACCGACGAGGAAATCTGAAAGGGTTCTGAGGTGAAATCGCCGTACGTAACTTCGTACATACCGGGTTGAGTAATTTTGGAGAAATCAAATTGCAGATAGTTGTAACGAAGAAACTTTCCCCATGTCGTAGGCTTCGCGGAAATGACTTTCTGCAATCCGCCGTCTTCCGAGATGCGATTGAGCGTCGCGTTCGCGATGGTGGAATCGGCGCCGTCCCGTTCAATCACCGCCAATTTCGTCTGCCCGGGATGATAGCCAACCTCGGAGACGTGAATTACGGGCGTATAAGTCCACCCGGGGATCGCGTGTGGCGAAATCAGCCAGTCAATCGCCCCGGTGGTGGCCCCAGCCGGTACGAGCGACCGTACCACAAACCATCCATTCGTGTGTTTATTCCGCCCATCGTAAAGTTGCAGATCACCCGAGCGGCTTTCGATCACCATCCGCTCTGCATCCACTTCCGGCGCGAGCGACAGTTTGGGGCCGGACGCGAATGGCACGGGCTCGACATCGCCTTCTTTCGAGACTTGCTCTGGCCCATTCGGTTGGCGCGGGAAAATACCGGACTGGCCTCCGAGATACCAGGCCCGGCCGAAGAACGCGCCGGGAAACAGTTCCATGTTGAATCCGACTTTACCGGCGAAAGCGTCCGGCAGGGGTTTATCCAAGTCCACGATAACGCGGATGCTTTGCCCTTCGGCGCGCACTCTGACTTTATAGGTGCAGTTCAAGTCAGGATAATCGATTGGGTTGTAACCTTTGCGATTTCGCGACTCGTCCGGATAAGAAAGCGTGGTGACAATTTCCCCGTGCGCTTTGTCGACCACGCGATTGTCTTGCTTCGGCATAGGTTGCCACTGCCCTGGAGTGGTATCCAAACGAAGATCCCCATTTGTCGCCACGCGCACGCCGTTCTGAATGATGCTGACGCCGGCTTGGTGCCCTTCCGGATAGATATCCTGGAAGGCCATTACGTTCAGGCCCGGCATTTCGAAATATTCCTTGTCGTTCAGTTGAAGCGAAGGCGATGACTGGGAGAACGCGAACGGAGTGGCGAGCGAACAAGCGACAACGAAGAAAATCATTCTCACGATTGATTTCATTTGATGGCCTCAGGCATTGCGAAGAAGTTCCAGCATTTTGCGGTCTAATTTATGGCCCTTATAATCTTCATAACTTACGTCCGCTCGCTCACTGTCCATCACGCCGAACGATCCGCGGAGATTCCACAAGGAATTGCCCCAACCTGCGTGCTTCCACACCGCGAGGCAATCCGTCATCCAGGCAAGCGCCACGGCGTGCGGTGTTTTGTTGAAGCAACCCCACTCGCCGACATGCACCTGAACTCCCTTGTCGGTGATGACTTTGTAGAGATCGACGTAGACCTTCTGCAGGTAGGCGCGATCCCAGACCACGCCATGATCGTCGGTTAGCGGCCAAGTGGGGGGATTGAAGGTTTCGAATTCGTCTTTGGGAACCCAGGTTGCGGTGTAGTGACTAACGGCTTTCGGTTGATAACCGCGGGTGCTTTGCACCAGGCCGAGATCGACGATGCCTACCACAGGGGCTTGGCCAATGTTCATCCCGTCCGCGAAGATTAGGCGGTTAGGATCGATTTCGCGAATCCCCGCAACCAGAACCTTTACGATTTCGACGTAACGTTCTTCGAGCGCGCCCTCGTAGGAGCGCATTTTGGGCGGCTCGTTAATGAGATCGAAACTCACCTGGCGATTGGGGATGCCTTTATAGCGCTTGGCGAACGCTTGCCAATGGAATTTCGCTGCGGCTAGCGCTTTATCCCTCTGGACCGTTGTGCCGGTGAATAGGTCGCCGGGTTCCAATTCGCGCTCGTTAATGCAGTAGCCAGGAATGCGATGGAAGTTGATATTAATGTGTATGCCGTGCTGCTTCCCTAAATCGACGGCGCGATCGATTTGCTTCAAAGGCTCTTCGCGAATCTCCGTCCAATCGTCGCGGTTGCCCCACGTCCAGTAGGAGAGCGGGAGACGCGCGAAATCGAATCCCCATTCCGCCATCGTTTCGAAATCGAATTCATCGAACGCAGGGCCATTGTAAGGTTGACCGGGCCACGGAAAACGGCCTTGCAGATTGAAACCGCGCCAGCGAGGGATATGTGCCGCCGTGATGTCGTCTGCGGGAGAACTAGCTGTGGCGACTCGGTTTGGATTGTTAAGAGCGGGAGATATCGAGGCGAGAACCATCAAATCTTTTACAAACGCGCGGCGAAGCATGCCGGGCCTCCGAGCAACCGGCGATTATACGACGGAACTTTGTGGAAGGTGCCTAGATAATCGTTCCTCTGAGTTCCTCCGGGTGGTTAGCGTCTTCTTTATCGCTTCCGCTCGAATGGGATGCTGGTTATTTCGTGCAACGAAGCGTTAGAATATCGACTAACTTCCAGTCGAGGCCGCTGGGATGACGGTTCGAACAGAATCTCAGAGGAAATGGCATTGTCTGTACCTGCCAGAGGAACGTGCAAATGATCGGTGCGAAACCACCCCGCCCCAAGCATCGCGGTATCGTAACTCTTAAATCTGTCGCGCAACACCTCGGACTCACTCCCGGAACCGTTTCGGCAGTCCTCAACAACACCAAGGCCGCGCGTACCATTCCCGAAAATACCCGAAAAAGAATCTTCGAAGCCGCTCGCGAATTAAATTATCAACCGAATTTTTTGGCGCGCTCTTTGCGTGTGAAACGAACCTATACCGTGGGCGTCATCGTCGAAGAAATTGGCGACACCTACGGCGGTACCATCGTCAACGGCATTGAACCTTTTCTCCGCGACAATAATTTTTTCTTCCTCACTGTGGCGCACCGGCACGATCCCAAGTTGCTGCGCACCTACTCGCAGCTACTGACTTCTCGCGGCGTGGAAGGCCTGATTACCATCGACACTTCGATTGACGAGGAGCCAATTCTTCCGACGGTCGCGGTCGCCGGGCACCAGAAGGTAGATAACGTCACAAATATTATTTTGGACCATCGTCGGGCGGCGGAATTGGGGCTGATTCATTTGAAGGAGTTGGGCCACGAACGCATCGCCTTCCTGCGCGGTCAACCCAAAAGCTCGGATTCGGCGGCGCGATGGGAAGCGATTCAAGAAGTGGCGCGGGAGTTCGAGATTGAGATCAGACCGGAGTTGGTGTTGCAACTGGAAGGAATGGAATCAACACCCGAATTGGGGTATCCCTACGGAAAGGCCTTGATCGCCCGGGGCATTCCGTTTACGGCCGTATTCGCATATAACGATATTTCTGCGATTGGGGCGATGCGCGCGTTTCAGGAAGCCGGCTTGCGCGTGCCCGAAGATATTTCCGTCGTGGGATTCGACGATATTTCGATTTCGTCGTTTTCGATTCCACCGCTGACCACGGTGCGGCAACCATTAGAAAAAATGGGAAAGATTGCTGCACAGACTTTACTGGATCGAATCGAAAACCAGAGTGAGTTCGTGCCCGAAATTGCCGTGGAACCGGAGTTGATTTCGCGGCGATCGACCGGACCACCTCGAAAACTCTAGTTTCGCGCGGTTCATCTCCGGCGGGCTTCCGTCAACTCCACAAGCGATCCCAGGAGCGCTCGTTATCCCATTGCGGGGTCGGATCGAAGTAACCCGTTCCCGGCGCCAGGTGTTGCCGCACCATATCTTCGTTTAGTGTCACGCCTAGGCCGGGGCGGTCCGGCACGTCGATCCAGCCGTGATTCACGATGGGCGTCGACACTCCTTCTTGGACGAGTGCGGACCACCACGGCACGTCGAGAGAGTGATTTTCGAGCGCCAGGAAATTCTCCGTGGCGGCGGCGCAATGCACGTTGGCCATGCAACTCACGGGAGTTCCAGCAAAATGCATGGCCATCGGAACCCCATAGTCCTGAGCCATGTCCCCGATTTTCTTGGTTTCCAGAATGCCACCAGAGGTGGCCAGATCCGGCTGAATCTTACCTACGGCGTGATTCGAGCAAAGCACTTGGAATGGCTCTTTCAGGTAGATATCTTCGCCCGTGAGGATCGGCGTAGGACTTTCCAAGCTGATTTCCCGGAGCAACTCCGTGTAGTTCCAGGGAATGACATCTTCCATCCAGGACAAGTTGTATTTTTCGTAGGCCTTGCCCAGACGAATGATGGATTTCACGCCCAGGTGCCCCAGGTGATCCATGGAGAGCGGAATCTCCATGCCCACTGCGTCACGGACCGCTCCGACAAATTCTTCGAGCATGGCGATGCCTTTGTCCGTAACTTCCATGGCGATCAAGGGATGTTCGAGTTGGTGCGCCTTCCACTGCTCTATATCCGTAGGATTGGTGACGGTACCCGGCGTTTTGGAGACCATTTCAATGCCCAAATCCATTTTCAACCAGGTAAGTCCCATGACTTCCTTGCGCTCTTTCATCCGCTGCGCATAAATCTTCGGATCATCGGATTCGGTGGTGTCGGCATAGATTCGAATCTTGTCGCGAAACTTGCCGCCACCCAACAGGGCATATACGGGAGCGTTGTAGACCTTGCCAGTTATGTCCCATAAGGCCATTTCGATGGCGGAGACTCCGCCCCCTTGGCGCGCGTGGCCGCCAAATTGCTTGATTTGCCGGAAAATATTATCCAACTGCAGGGGGTTCTGTCCCACGAGCCGGCTTTTTAAGAACAGGGCATAGGTGGCGCTGGCGCCGTCACGCACTTCGCCCAGACCGTACACACCTTGATTGGTGTCGAGACGAATGATCGGGCAAGGGCTCGGTCCCGGTTTCACGACCGTGGCGACGCGCAGGTCAGTGATCTTCAATGTCGACGGACTGGAATTGGTGTTTACCCCTTTAGGATATGCGACCGATTCACCCGACACTAGACCAGCGCCCAATGCCAGCGCGGAAGCTTTCAAAACATCACGCCGCCCAAATAAATTTCGATTCGATTTGCTCATGGAAGATCAACCTCCGGGAATGTTATTGCCGCAAGCTTTGCCAGACGCCAGTGCTGGCCCCTGGGGCAGGCGGGATGAGAACGATTGGCGAGATTCTGATGCTAGTGCAACCGGACCCAAGAATATCGTTATGCCAAAATCTGTGGGGTATCGTACCACTGGTCCGCCGGATTTGAGTGTGATAAATTGCCACCGGTCCTAGAAGCTCAGTGGCCCGCGAACTTGGCAGAGCGAGCGATCCCGCAGAGTCTTCCCCTGATTCATAGAAATTACTCTACTTCCGTGGGGTTCGCCATGATTAACGCACTGTGCAGCGCTTCGTATCGAATGGCTTTCAGCATCGTCTTAACCGCGTGTTCCTGCATGCTCGTGTTTCCGGCGGTGGCGAACGCGCAACTCATGACATTTTCCAAGCAAGACCTGATCGACTATACCGCCGCAAACCCGTTTGATCGCTTTCCCGACGGCCGGCCCAAAGTCCCGGACGCCCTGCTGGAACGAGCGCGAGACCTTTCGGCCGAAGATATCTGGACCACGATGGAGGAAAACGGCTATCGCAACCAGTACGCCGACGGATTTATCGTGCTGAAGCCGGGGAAAACCATGGTGGGACGCGTTTTCACCGTGCAATTCATGCCGGTCCGCGAAGACCTGGCCAGTGTTGCCGAGAAAAAAGCGAAAGAGCACGGACTCCCACGGCTGATGAATCAAACCGCCATTGACATGCTACAACCCGGCGATGTCCTGGTGGTCGATCTGTTCGGCAAAAAAGTGAATGGGACCATCGTTGGAGACAATCTGTACTACTACGTGATGACGGCCACACACAAAGGTGGCCTCGTTGTAGATGGTAGCGTGCGCGACCTTGATGGCATCTCGGAAATCGATATGCCTGGTTATGTGCGGGCGGTGGACCCGACGCCGATCGGCAACGTGATGCTCACCGGCATCAATATTCCTATTCGCATTGGCGACGTCACCGTGATGCCAGGAGACCTGGCGGTGGGGGACCGGGAAGGCGTCTATTTTATTCCTCCGCAATTCGTGAAGCAGGTTTTGGATCGAGCGGACGAAATCCATATCCATGACGACTGGACTAAGAAGAAGTTTGCGGAAGGGAAGTACAAATCCAGTGAAATCTACGGATCCCCGAGCGATCCGAAATTGAAACAGGAATATCAGGATTACTTGAAGAAGAAGTTGGACGAACTGCACAAACAGCGGGGCGAGCAGTAAGAAAAGGGGGGATTGATGTCGGACACGCCAGCAAAAGGAATCTCGCGCCGGGGATTTCTCGGCAAAATGAGTCAAGGACTGGTGGTGGCCAGTGCCACTGGTGCGTTCTTGAAAGAATCGATGGCGCAGCAGGGCCTCGTGGTTCCCGAGCCGCCGGGCAAGAAACTCGGATGGGCGATCGTCGGGTTGGGGAATCTGTCGATCTACGAAATCTTGCCGGCCTTTGCGAAGTGCGAGAAGTCCAAGCCGGTGGCCTTCGTTAGCGGGCATCCCGATAAAGCCAACAAACTGGCGCTCCGTTACGGCATCAATCCGAAGAATATCTACAACTACCAAAACTACGATTCAATTAAAGACAATCCCGAGGTCGATATCATCTATATCGTCCTCCCGAACTGCATGCACGCGGAGTACACCGTCCGCGGTTTTCAGGCCGGCAAACACGTTCTGACCGAGAAGCCGATGGCCTGCACGCCAGCGGAATGTCAGAAGATGATCGACGCTGGACGCCAAGCCGGCAAGAAGTTGATGGTGGCGTATCGCTGCCGCTATGAACCTTACAACCAGGAGGCCATACGCATTGCCCATTCGGGTGAACTTGGTCCCACCCAAATCATCAACGCCGATGCCGGATGGCGCGTCACGAATCCGGATCAATGGCGACTCAAGAAAGATCTGGCCGGTGGCGGGTCGCTGATGGACATCGGTATCTACGCGTTGAATGCGGCGCGCTATCTTTCGGGAGAAGAGCCCACGGAAGTGAATGCGATGATGTACAACGCACCTGACGATCCACGCTTCAAGGAAGTAGAGGAAACTATCGCTTTTCAGTTGCGCTTCCCAAGTGGCACGCTGGCAAACTGTACTTCCAGCTATGGCTATTACCATCAGAGCCATTTCCGAGTGATCGGCACCGAGGGATGGATGGATATGGACCCGGCGACCTGGTATAACGGCCTGCGCATGAAGGTGGGCCGGAAGAACATCATCGAAGAAATCGATCTGCCGGAAAAGGATCACTTTGCGCTGGAGATGGACCATATGTCCGAGTGCGTGATGCAGAATAAGGAGCCGCTGACGCCGGGTGAAGAGGGTCTTCGCGATATCAAGCTGATGATGGCTATCTACGAGGCGTGTAAGTCCCGGCAAACCGTTAAGGTATAGTCCGCCCGCGCGCGAAGACCCTGGCTAACAATTCGCCGAAAACTTGGAACTAATCGAGCTCTTACGGGGAAATAGAAGAGGAGCTCTTGGCCGTGGATGTGTGAGCAAAGATGGCGACTTGCATTCTGGTTTCCCGCTAAATGACTAGTAAAGTGCAGAATTTTCGTGCGGGACAATTGATATGCGGATTCCTACAATCGTGTACGCTGGCATGTCTGTGCTTATTTACACCTCTCGCGCAAGGGCAGCAGCAAGTTCCGCCACAATCGCCATCTCCGGCCCAATCGCCACAGCAGGAACCGCATGCCAAGATTGCTGTCCAGGTAAATACGGTTAGCGTGCTCGCAACTGTGCGAGATAAGCACGGAAAGATTATTTCCAATCTCACCAAGGACGACTTCGTTCTTCAGGAGGACGGGCGTCTTCAGGCCATTGACTATTTCGCGCGTGAGAGCGATTTGGCCTTACGGCTCGGCCTGCTTGTGGACACGAGTCTCAGCCAGAGGAAAGTGCTGGATCAGGAACGCACCGCGAGCTACAGCTTTCTGGATCACCTGTTGCGCCCGGAGAAGGATCTGGCGTTCGTCATCCACTTCGACCGCGATGTTGAGTTGCTGCAGGATTTCACTCCGTCGCGGCCGAAATTGCAGGCGGCTCTCCAGGCGCTGCAAACGCCGCAATTCGAAGGTGGACGTGGCAGCGGAGGTGGTTCGGGCTCGGGCAATGGCGGCAGTCCTGGTGGCGGCGGTAACCGGCACCGGGGCGGGGGAACTGCCTTGTACGATGCGATCTTTCTGGCATCCGACGAGCTAATGAGCAAACAACAAGGACGCAAAGCGCTGATCATTCTTTCCGACGGAGTTGACCGCGGGAGTAAAGAGACGCTTGCGGAGGCTATCGAAACCGCACAACGCTCAGACACCGTTGTTTACTCAATTCTCTTCAAAGACGACGAGGGCTATGGGCATCCCGGAGGAGGCATGATGGGACCGCGGGGTCCGTATGGCGGCGGTGGTCACCACGGAGGCGGCGGCAGATATCCGCAGGAAGAGCGGCCCGACGGGAAGAAGATCCTGCAACAAATTTCAAAGGAGACGGGTGGACGGATCTTCGAAGTTTCGAAAAAACAAACCGTCGACAAAATCTACACCGAGATCGAAGAGGAACTGCGCAACCAATATAGCCTTGGCTATACTCCCGAAAAGAATTCCGGTCCCGGCTACCATAAAATTCAGCTGACTACGAAGAACAAGGATTTGGCAGTCCAGGCTAGAGACGGATACTACTCGATAAAACGAAATGGCCTAACTGTGTGGCAAGGTGACGCCGGACAATAGTGCTTTGACCTGTTCGATTACCTGAGGTATTGCGTGGCGGACCGGATCCGATAATCCTTCCTTCAGTTCAAAGGAAGATCCGCCAATCTCGATCAGATACGCTCGCGCCGGAATTTTTCCGTAGAGCTCCTGCGAAAGAGCGAGAAGCGTCGCGGGAGACGTCTGATGAGTCAGGCTGGCGGCCGACTTGTAAATCGGGCGCAACGGATTGCAGGCTATCTCACCGGCCGTCGCGTGTTCCGATGCATCCAGAAAAATCACCAGTTCCGCTTCGCTGATCGGTTCGGCCAACTCTGGCATCCATTGCTGGTCGGAGTAAACCCGAGTGTCTGGATCACACAGGCCATTCCGCAAACAACTGGCAACATGCAGCGCGACAGCGTCGTCGCCGCGAAGTGCATTTCCACACGCGAGGACTAATGCTCGCTTCACAAGAGTCACTTCTTTCGTACGGAAACCACGGAAGCGGTGTAGCGGTCGCCGCGTAGAACAGAAACACTGTACTCAATGGGCTGTTCCTGCGTGTCGTAGGTGGTTTCCTTAATAAGCAGCACCGCGCTGCCTATGGCCGCTTGAAGCAATCGCGCATCGTCCGCGTTCACGATGGCCGCCCCAATCACTTCTTCAGCCCAATGCAATTTCCGTTTATAGACGTGCTCAAATACGTGATACAGCGACTGACCCTGCAAATCCTGTTTGTCGATCTCCGGAAAAATCGCAGCCGGCAGAAAACTGGTTACCACGGCGACGGGTTTTCCGTCCACGTACCGCAAACGCTTCAGACAATAAACTTCGCCGCCCGCCGCAAGCTTCAACGCCTGCGTCACTTCGCTGTCCGGTTCCTTGCGTGCCAACGAAATCACTTTTGCCGAAGGCTCTAAGCCGCGGCGTCTCATCTCCTCACTGAATCCGCGCAGTTGCTGAAAATTCCACGGCAGTTTTCCCGAGCCGATGATCGGTCTCTTACCCCGCGAGACCACCAGCAATCCTTCCGCGCGCAGTTTTTGGAAGGCTTGGCGCACGGGCATCTTGCTGATGCCCAGCATGCGTGCCACCTCGCCCTCCGAATAAAAGGTCGCGCCCTCGCTGAGTGCCTTTTCCCTAATTAATGTCCGAATCTGATCGACGATTTGCTCGTAATACGGTACGAAGCTCTGCTGATCCAGGTGGAAGCGAAGAGAACTCAGACTCGACGACGGTGTGGGCTCGAGGATCTTTTGGGTTTGCACCATTTTGCTGTGCACTCTAAGTATCAAATCATACAACGTGAGCAGGTTCCAGAGAAGCGAGTTCTCACACAAACCTGTGTGCCCTTTCAAGCCCTTGTAATCGCATAAGTTACCAGATTTTTCAACAAGGCGAGGGTTGGCGCGAGAGGGCCATTACTATTTACTTGACAACAAATCCACATATGATGTTTAGTTACTGGGATTAGGAGCTTCGCGACTTTCTTTCGATCGCGGCTCCGGGGTGGCTTCGATGCCTAATTCGCCACAGGTTGTGCGCTGGTGGCCAGCTCTCGTTCTTGCGTCCGTTTGTTTCGTCTATCTATGCTCACTGGGGAGCCGTCCGGTTGCTGCCCAAATTGAATCAGCTACGTTCGTTGGAACGGTTCGCGACGCTTCGGGCGCTGTCCTTGCTGGCGCAACCGTAACAGTCACTGAAGTGGAGACGAACGTCGTCCACAAAACCGCCGCGAACGAGCAAGGCGAATACAACGTAAGCCACTTGAAGCCGGGCCTGTACAACATCGCGATCGAACAAGCGGGGTTTAAGACAGCCACGCAATCCGGCGTAAAGCTGGATATCAACCAGGTGGTTCGCGTCGATGTCACCTTGGTTCCCGGCGTGGTGTCTGAACACATCGAAGTGACCGCCGCGGAGCCGCTCGTCGAGTCGGAGACTTCCTCGATCGGGCAGGTGATTGAGCAGACGCAGGTACATGACTTACCTCTGAACGGACGCAACTTCCTGCAGCTTGCCTATCTGAGCCCCGGCGTCAATCAGGGTGAAGCCGGCGCTGTGCAGCAGGGCGGGATTCCTGAGAATGAGCGCGGGAATGGCTCCATTCATGTGAACGGCCTGATGGCCACGAACAACAACTTCCTGCTGAACGGCTTCGACAATAATGAACAGCAGATCGGCTTCGAGATTTTGCAACCACCTGTAGAAGCAATCGATGAATTTAAGGTGCAAACGAGCAATTTCGGGGCGGACATCGGCAAGGGCGGCGCCGTCGTTAACGTGGTCATCAAATCCGGCACCAACAATTTCCATGGCAGCGCTTTCGAATTCCTGCGTAACTCCTACATGGACGCTAAGAATTTCTTCGATGATCCAAATTCGCCAATTCCACCGTTCAAACAAAACCAGTTCGGTGG
>Ga0335085_10011488_pt1 | contig 13133 bp, 7 predicted proteins | sample Lox_Sample_45_FD_206712 | JGI IMG/M metagenome (GOLD analysis project Ga0335085, IMG submission 206712) | Soil microbial communities from Loxahatchee National Wildlife Refuge, Florida, United States - Lox_Sample_4.5 | ecosystem: Environmental > Terrestrial > Soil > Wetlands | place: USA: Florida...
TGGTCGTGCCGGAGGCGAACAGCCCCGCGAGGAGAACGGCGGATTTCACCTGCGCGCTTGGCATCGGGAGCGTGTACTCGATGGCGCGAAGGGGAGCGCCGGTGATTTCGAGAGGAGCGTATCCGCCGTCGCGTGAGCGGATGTGGGCACCCATCTCGGCGAGAGGATCAATAATGCGGCGCATCGGACGGCCGCGGAGCGATGAGTCGCCGCTGATGCGTGAATCGAAGGATTGCCCTGCCAGGGCGCCCGTCAGCAGGCGGAGCGTGGTGCCCGAGTTTCCCGCATCGAGGGTGCGGCCCGCCTTCCGCCATCCGCGAAGTCCTGCACCTTGAATGCGCACCGCGGGCGGCTCCGCAGTGGAACCGCCGGCCCCCCGGGAACTCCTTCCGCGCTTCCCGGCGTCCAAGGTAATACCCAGCCGCTCGAGGCATTTGAGGGTGTTCGCGCAATCGGCGGCCGGCGAATAATTGCGGATTTCACTGGGCCCTTCAGCGAGCGCGGCAAGAATGGCCAGTCGGTGCGAGACAGACTTGTCGCCAGGCAGCAGGACGCCGCCGGAGAGAAAACGGACCGGGGTGATGGTGCGTCTGCCCATGAAGCGATTCTAGCAGTAGTGCCGGGCGGAGCCGCCCAATGGAACACCGGGCGGCGGGAAAACCCTGCGTGGCTTTGGCGAATCAAGTAGAATGAGAAGATTGTGAACGGCGCGAAATTCCAAATTCGGCCGCTGCGTCCCCTGCTCCTGGCCGCGCTGCTGCTGCTCGTCACCCTGGTGGCTACCGTGTTTGCCGCCGGCCCAGGCCCCCTCGACAACATCATGCCGCTCGACCAGGTGAAGCCCGGGATGAGGGGCGAGACGTACACGATCATCGAGGGCGACAAAATCGAGAAACTTGACCTGGAAGTGATCGGTATCCTGCCGAACCTGATGGGCCCGCAGCAGGACATCATCCTGGTGCGGCTGCTGGGCGACCGGGCGACGGAAGTGGGCGTTGCCGCGGGAATGAGCGGCAGCCCCGTGTACATCGACGGAAAACTGGTGGGCGCACTTTCATTGAAATTCGGGATATTCACGAAAGAGGCGCTCGGTGGTGTGACGCCCATTGCGCACATGCTGGAGGCCGACGCTCCGGATGGCGCCTCGGGCAGTGACGCGCAACGCGCGGGTGGCGGAAATCCTCCGGTGCCTGCACCTGGGGTCGCATGGGCTCCCGCCACGGACGCGGCTGCACTCGCCGGCGCGTGGAACAGCTCCGCGAATCCGCTGACGGCCGCATTTTCCGGTTTGACCACGCCGCAGGAAACGCCCGTGCCGCCGCGATACCCCTTGTCGAATCGGTTCCTCCACCAGGCGGGCCTGCCATCCGGGGCCTATCTTTCGCCAATTGAAACGCCGCTCATGTTTTCCGGTTTTGTGAAAGAGGCGATTGACCGGTTCGCGCCTGAGTTCGCCAGCTACGGGATGACCGCGGTGGAAGGAGGAACCGCGGCGGCGCGGCCCGACGATCCGGACCTGAAACCAGGCGATATGGTGGGGATCGTGCTGGCCACGGGAGACCTTTCGATCCAGGCGGGATGTTCGGTGACGGCGATCGTCGAAGGACACGTGCTTGTGTGTGGGCATCCGGTGTTCAACTACGGAAAGATGGCGCTGCCCATGTCGCGGGGACGCGTGCTGACGACGCTGGTTTCCTCGTACTCCTCCACGAAGATCATGAATTCGGGCGGGGTGATCGGGACGATCGATTACGACCGGATTTCAGCGGTGACGGGGCGGTTGGGAGCGTCGCCGCGGCTGGTTCCGGTGAACCTGGATGTGGTGACTCCGGCGCGGACCAAGCAATTGCGCTTCCAGGTGGCGCAAACGCCCAAGCTGACTCCCCTGCTGATCGCTATTGCCACGTACAACGGGCTGGTGGCCAATCCGGTGTACAGCGACGGAACGACGCTGCACCTGACCGGACAGGTGGATATCGCAGGCCATTCGCCAGTGGAGCTGGACAACATGTTCGCGCCGAACGATTTCGGCGTGCCCGACGGTCTTTTCGTGGCGCTCATGGTGCAGCAGATGTTTCAGAAGGTCTACACGAATCCTTACGAAATGCCGGAAGTGAACGGAGTGAAACTCCGCGTGGAGAGCATTCCAGAGCGGCGCCAGGCCTTCATCGAGAACGCGTGGAGCGACCGCGCGGAGGCGGAGCCGGGCGAGCGCATGCGCATCAAGGTGCTGCTGCGGCCGTACCGGGGTACACCTCTGCTCGAGGAAGTGCCCATCACGATTCCGATGGCTGCGCGGGGAAATCTGAGGGTGGTGGTGTCCGACGCGGACACGCTGAACCGCATGAGCAACGGAATGGCGTTCAGCCCGTTTGCGCGGCTGGCGGGGCTGGAGCAGCTGATCCGCATGCTGAACCGCGAGCGGAGAAACAACCGGCTGTACGTGGCGCTCCTGCAACCCGCACCGACGCTGCTGGTGGAAGATAAGGAACTGCCCAACGCGCCGCTGACGGAGATCGAGGTGCTCGGACCGGGGCGGACGCTGGGCGGGCCCACTCTGCTTCGCGAGTCGCTGGCGGGCGAATGGTCGGTGCCGATGAACCAGGTGATTTCCGGACAGCAGTCGCTGCAAATCAGGGTGAAATAGCCGGAAGCAAGGGACCGAGGTGGCGCCAGTCCGTATGAATCTTTCGCCGGTGTGCTGAACCAATCCCGAAAGGACGATCCATGATTCGAAACCGCAGGAATTTCGCGGCGGCGTGTGCCGCAGCCGTGGCCGCAGCGGCCCTGCTGGCCGCGCTGCCCGCCGCGGCTGAGCGCATGCGCTTCTGGCGGCAAACCACCTACGAGGAATTTGAAAAAGGGACGCCAAAGGGCGTGGCGCTGCTCAGCGACGGGCGCTTGGTGCCGGCGCCCAGGTTCCTGCAGCTGGCGGACCCGAATCTGGCCTACCTGTGGGCCCTGGCCACGGATTCACAGGGACATGTGTACGCGGCGGGGGGATCCACCGCGAAAGTGCTGCGGCTGGATGCGAAGGACGGGATGACGCCGGTGTTCGAATCCACGGAAATGTCCGCGCAGGCTTTGGCCGTCGACGCCCACGACAATCTGTACGTGGCCACCGCTCCCGATGGAAAAATCTACCGGGTGACGCCGAAAGGCGAAAAGAGCGTATTCTTCGACCCGCAACGGAAATACATCTGGACCATGGCGTTCGGGCCGGACGGAACGCTCTACTTGGGAACGGGCGATAAGGGCGAGATTTTCGCGGTGACTCCCGACGGCAAGGGCCGGGTGTTTTACAAGACGGAAGAGACGCATGTGCGGTCCCTGGCCGTGGATTCAAAAGGGCGGCTGTACGCTGGGACCGAGCCGAACGGTCTGGTGTTGCGCGTGGATACGGACGCAAAGACGAACACTCCGCGCGGGTTCGTGGTGTTCGAAACGGCAAAGAAGGAAGTGACCTCGCTGCTGGCGGACCGGGCGGGAAACGTGTACGCGGCCGCCGTGGGTGACAAGACGCCCACCACACTGCCGGCACAGCCGACCACGTCGCAAACCGTACCTCAGGCCGTTCCGGGAGCGACGGTCACATTTTCGATGACGCCGCAAGGAATCTTTACGCCCTTCCCCGCTTTGGGTGGCGGGAGCGACGTCTACCGGTTCGGGCCTGACGGCGCGCCTCAACGCGTATGGAGTTCGCGCGACGAACTCGTGTACGCCCTGGCGCTGCAGCCCGATGGAAAGTTGCTGCTGGGTACAGGCGGGCGCGGCATCATTTACCGCCTGGAAGACAACGAGGTATTTGCCAATATCGCGAAGACTTTCTCGGGACAGGTGACGTGCTTCGCTTCACGGCCGGGGGGAGAAATCCTGGCGGGCGGTGCAAATCCCGGAAAAGTATTCGCGCTGGGACCGGGCGCAGAGCCGGAGGGAAGTTACGAGTCGCAGGTCTACGATTCGAAATTATTCTCCACCTGGGGACGGTTGACCTGGTGGGGCGACGAAGGCTCGACCAACGGACACATTGCCTTCTACATGCGCAGCGGAAATACGTCTGACCCGAGCACCTACTGGAGCCCCTGGGCGGGTCCGTTCCACGATTCGAACGGCGATCCGGTGAACCTGCCTCCGGGAAGATTCGTGCAGTGGAAGGCGGTGTTTCACGATGGCGCGCCGGGTATCAACATCGCCTGGGTGAGCGTGGCCTATCTGCCGAAAAACGTTGCGCCGGTGATCGATTCCATCATTCTGCAAAATCCGGGCGTCCGCGCGCAATCCGCCATTGGGATGGTGACACCGCCGGGACAGGCGCAGCCGGTCCAGCTTCGCATGCCGCTTCCGCCTCCATTGCCGGGATTGAATCTCTTCCCGCAACCCACTCCACCGCCCCAGCCGCAGAAGTTTGAAGCCCCCCCACAGGGATTCCTGCAGCGGGGCTGGCAGTCGGTGCTGTGGGGAGCTCACGACGACAACGATGACGACCTGACCTTTTCCGTTTACTACCGCGGCGAGCATGAAAACGAGTGGAAATTGATGAAGGACAAGATCGACTCGCGGTTCTATTCCTGGGACACGACGACCATGCCCGACGGCGCCTACTACCTGCAGATCGTGGCGTCCGATTCTCCCTCCAATCCGCCAAACGAGGCGCTGACCTCGGAGCGCGTGAGCGACCGATTTGTCGTGGACAATGCGCCGCCCGAGATCCTGAACCTGCATGCTACCGTCGCGGGTAGCTCAGCGGAAGCCCGCTTCGAGGCGCGCGATTCGGCGAGCATGCTGGGCCGCGCGGAATGGAGCCTGGACGGCGCGGACTGGAAGCTGGTGCTGCCCGCGGGACGGCTGAGCGATGCCCGCCAGGAATCGTACAGCATCGCCCTGACGGCCCTCTCCGCCGGTGAACATACCCTGGCGGTGCGTGTGACCGACGAATTCGACAATCAATCCGCCGCGAAAACTGTCTTTTACGTGGGCGCGAAGCCAAAGTGAGCGCCGGACCAAGCCTCGACGACATCCGCGTAGCGGCGCGACGCATCGCGCCGTTCATTCACCGCACCCCGGTGCTTACCTGCAGCGCGCTCGACGCGATGGCTGGGGCGCGCCTGTATTTCAAATGCGAAAACCTGCAGAAGACGGGCTCGTTCAAGATTCGCGGGGCGACCAACGCCATCCTGCAACTGAGCCCGGCGGAAGCTGCGCGCGGCGTGGTGACGCAATCGTCGGGAAATCACGCGGCAGCGGTGTCGCGCGCGGCTTCGGCGCGTGGCATTGCCGCGCATATCGTGATGCCGAAGAATGCGCCCACCGTCAAATGCCGCGCCGTGGAAGGTTACGGCGGCGTCATCACCTTCTGCGAGCCCACCGTGGAATCGCGCGACGCGGCCACCAAGCGGCTTCTGGAAGAGACCGGAGGCGTGCTGGTTCATCCGTATAACGATCGGAGGGTGATCGCCGGACAGGGAACGGCGGCGCTGGAACTTCTGGAGGACGTGCCGGAGCTGGACGTGCTGCTCGTGCCGGTGAGCGGCGGCGGGCTGCTGAGCGGCAACGCCATTGCGGCCACCAGTCTGCGGCCGTCGGTACGCGTGATCGGTTGCGAGCCGGCCAATGCCGACGACGCGTTCCGGTCGCTGAAGTCAGGGCACATCGAGAAAAATACGACTACAGACACGATTGCGGACGGGCTGCGGGCGCAGTTATGCGATCTGACGTTCAGCATCTTGCGCGAGCGGGTGGACGAAATCGTGCGGGTGACGGAGCAGGAGATCGTGGACGCAATGCGGCTGGTGTGGGAGCGGATGAAAATCGTCATCGAGCCTTCGTCGGCAGTCGCCCTGGCGCCCGCCATGGCCCACAGCATCAAAGCGGACGGCAAGCGCGTCGGCGTGCTGCTGTCGGGCGGCAACGTGGAGCTGAGTGCGCTGCCGTTTCACTGAAGCGCGGATGTCACAGGAGGGGGACCTTGGGCTCAGCGGAAAACAAGAAACTGGTTGAGGCAATTTTCACGGAACTCGCGAAGGGCAACGCAGGGCCATTTGTGGATGCGATGGCGGACGACTTCCAGTGGAAGCTGATGGGCCGGAAAACATGGACCCAATCCTTCGATGGGAAGGAAGCCGTGCTGCGAGACCTCTTCGGACTGCTGCAATCGCGCCTCGAGGGCAACATCATAACAACAGCGCAGCGGATTATTGCCGACGGCGATTCTGTGGCCGTTGAGGCGCGCGGGAGCTGCAGGACCAAAACGGGCCAATCGTACAACAATGCATACTGCTTCGTTTTCCGCCTGGAAGGCGGAAAGCTGAAGGAAGTTCACGAGTACATGGACACGGAACTGGCCTCGGCCACCTTCGGAGACGCCTGATCCCACTCTCCCCTGGGCGATTCGCGTCTATTTCGGATTGCCGTCCGCATCGATGAAGCGAATTTCCCCCAGATTGAGCTCGCGAATTCCTGCTTCGATCTTGGCCCGGTCGCCCACGACGATCCAGGCCATCTTGTCCGGATGGATTACCTCCCGCGCGGCAGCGTCGAGTTCTCCGGTATTGAGCGCGAGAATCCGGCCGACCTGCTTGTCGTAATAGTCGTCCGGCCAGTGGTACTTGACGAGCGCCAGGATGGAACCACCGACGGCGTTCAGCGTTTCCCGCGAGCCCGGAAGACGGAGAGTCTGATTGGCCTGAATCTGCTTTAACTCGGCCGCGGTGACGGGCCGGTCGGTAAGGAAATCGCGCAAGTCCTTGTTGACCTCAGCCACCGCTTCCTTGGTTTTGTCGGACTGCACCGGAGCGTACGCGAAGAACGGCCGCTGTGCACGGGCGCCCCAGAGAACTGATCCCGCTCCATAGGCCCAGTGCTTGTCTTCGCGCAGGTCCATGTTCAAACGCGCGCTGAAGTTACCGCCAATCGCGTCATTCATCGCGCGAACGGCGGTTTCCGTGGCGGCTGAGGGCGGCGCGGACACGTTGCCGGCCAGGATTACGGTCTGTTCGGCATTAGGCTTGTCCACCAGGTAGACCACGGTCTTTTCCGGTAGGGGAACGGAAGGCAAGTCCTTCTTCGGCACATCCCCACTCTTCCAGGACCCGAAGGCCTTTTCGAGTTGCGGAACAATCTCGGCAAGGCTGGTGTCGCCCACAATGACGAGCGTGGCGTTGTTCGGCCGGAACCAGACGTTATGGAACTTCACCAGCCCTTCGCGTGTGATTTTCTCGACGCTGGCCACCGTTCCCGAACCAGTGAGCGGATTTCCATAGGCATGGTGAGGGCCATACAGAAACCGCGGAAACACGCGCAAGGCCATGGTGATCGGCTGGCTCTGCTCCTGCTGGATCGCATCGATCTGGAGCTTCTGTTCGCGTTTGAACTCAGCCTCCGGGAACGTGGGATTCATCACGACATCCGCGAAAAGCGCGAGAGAAGGATCGAGCTTGGACTTCAGCGCGGAGAGCTTGACGTAGGAAAAGTCCAGGTCGCCGAAACTATCGAGCTCGGCGCCGAGCAACGCCGTCTGGTCATTGATCTGGAGGGCGTTGCGCGTGGGAGTGCCGTCGGTGAGGAGCGCGGAGGCCAGCTTGGCCGTCCCCGGCGAGGCGAATTCGTCGGAAGCAAACCCGGCATCCACGGCCATCCACATATTTACCAGGCCCGCGCCTTTGCGCTCGGCCAGAACCACCTTCAATCCATTCGAAAGCGTCGAGTGTTCCAGTTTGGGCAGGTTGGCTTCAGGCGCAGGACCCAGTGCAGGGGTCTTGGTACGGTCGACCGCACTGGCGGACGCCTTGTAGTCGGGGAACGGCTCGACTTCTGCGATATAGACGCCGTCAGATAGCCAGCGCTCCGCGGACGAGCGCAGCTCTTCCGCCGTAGCATTGCGGACCCGGTCGAGCGTGGTCTTGTATGCTCCCGGGTCGCCGGCAAACACGGCATAGTGCGCCAGCTGGTCGGAGGAACCACCGAAACCGCCGATGCGTTCAACGCCGCGCACGAAGTTGGCCAGATAGCTTGTTTTCACGCGTTCCAATTCGGAGGCGGTGGGGCCGTCTTTCAAGAAGCGGGCCATCTCCTGGTCGATGGCTTTCTCGATTTCCGGAAGATCGTGACCGCGCGCTGCGGTCACTTGCACGATGAACTGTCCGGCAATTTCGCGGGAATCGTTGTACACGGCGACGTCGCTGGCAATCTGATCGTCGTACACCAGCCGTTTATAGAGCCGCGAAGTCTTGCCCTGACCCAGGCACGAGGCAACCAGAGTCAGAAAATCCGAGTCGGCGGAGGAAAACGGAGGAATGTTCCAGACCATGTAAATCCGCGGCAGGGGCACGCGCTCCTCGGTGATTTCGCGGTGGGTGCCCGTCATCTTGGCGATCCAGGCTTTCTGATGGGACACGGGCGGCCCGGGGGGAATGTCGCCGAAATACTTCTCCACTTTCTCCTTCGCGGTTTTGGCGTCAATATCGCCGGCGAGCACGATGACCACGTTTGAGGGGGCGTAATAGTTCTTGAACCACTCCTGGACGTCTTTGAACGAGGCTGCGTCTAGGTCGGCCATGCTGCCGATCGCGTCCCACGAATAGGGATGGCCGGCGGGAAACGTGTTCTCGGGCATATGCTCTTCGGTGAGCGCGTAGGGCTCGTTTTCATCTTCGCGCTTTTCGTTCTGCACCACTCCGCGCTGCAGATCCAGGGTCTTTTGGCTCAGATCGAGGTAGGCCATGCGGTCGGATTCCATCCACAGAGCGTAATCCACGGCCGAGGTGGGAACGTTCTCAAAGTAATTCGTGCGGTCGAAATTGGTGGTGCCGTTCATGTCCGTCGCGCCCACGGCCTGTAAGGCCTTGATGTAGCTGCCGGGCGAGTGCTGGCTTCCGCCGAACATCAGATGTTCGAACAGGTGTGCGAAGCCGGTCTTGCCGGGTTTCTCGTTCTTCGAGCCTACGTGGTACCACATGTTGATCGCGACGATGGGTGCCTTGTGGTCTTCGTGCACGATCAGGGTGAGCCCGTTGGGAAGAGTAAATTTTTGATAGGAAATATCCGGCTCCTGAGCCGCCACGGGAATCGCCGCGCCCAGCGCGAGAATCAGCACAAGCACAAACGGAAGCCGACGCAGGAGCAGAATGTTCATTTCCCATCCTCCAAGGAGCTTTGACGTATCGTGGAACTTCGGGTTTCCGGGCCTGATGCGCGAGGCGGGCAGCTCCACCACTCCGGGAAAGGTCCCCGGCCACGCCGGATGCATACTACTCACTCCGCAGCGGCACGGCCAGCGCTTTTCGCCGGCGTCTACTCTGCGCGAAGCGCCTCGACGGGAGAAATACCCGCGGCACGGCCGGCGGGAATGAGTGCCGCAACAAGCGAACACAGGCCAAGCGCTAGTGCGGCCAGGCCGAGCGCCAGGGGATCCCAAAACGCAACTCCATAAAGTTTGGCCACAATCAACCGGCCCGCACCTACGGCCAGCGGAAGTCCGAGAATCAGTCCGATGAGCACGCGGCGGAAGGCCCCGCCCAGGACGTGAAGGATGACTCGCGAACGGTCCGCGCCCAGCGCCATTCGGATTCCATATTCGTTCGTGCGCTGCGCCACGGTGTAGGCGGTGACGCCGTAAAGCCCGATGGCAGCGAGCAGCAGGGCCACCACCCCGAACAAGCCGGCAAGACTGGCAACGGCGCGCTCCTGATCGAAGGTCAGTTCCACCTGCTGCTGGAGCGTCCGGATTGAAGTGATGGTGAGGTTGGGATCGATTCCGGCGAGGGTTTGTTTGACGAGCGGTTCGAGCGCCCCGGGTTGTGCGTCGGTGACCAGCAGGATTCCCTCAATGAAATGGGAGACGACGTCGAGCTTCTGCATCATCACGTTCGAATAGTTCGTGCTTTGCATCAGCGGAACGTAAAACATGGGCCGCGCGGGACGATAAAGGCCCCAGCCGGCGAACTTGGCGTCCCGTACGACGCCGACGATGCGGTATGTATTGGCGTTTTCCATTAAGTCGATGCCGAAATGCTGGCCGATCGGGTCCTCGTTGTCCTTGAAGAAGCGCTTCACGAAAGCCTCGTTGACGACGGCGACGGATTCCGACGACTCGTTATCGGCTTCCGTGAATTCCCTTCCCCGCACCACGGAAACTCCCAGGTCCTGCAGGTAATGCGCACTCACGCGGTCCCAGGAAGCGCCCGCGTTGTCCTCAAATTTCGGGGCCGGGTGGCCGGAAACCATGATGAGTTCGCCCCAATTGTCCGTGAGCGGGTTGTAGAGGGCCAGACCGGTGCTCTTGACGCCCGGCAAAGCGCTGAGCTTCGTCTCCATCTGGCGGTATACAGCGAGCAACTGTGGCACCGTGTACGAGGCAGGAGGACTGTGTAACTCCACCTCCATTCGGCCCTGCACCTGGTAGCCGAAATCCTGATGCTCGAGTTTGTTCAGGCTGCGCGCCAGCATGGTGGCTCCGGCCACGAGCACCACGGAAAGAGTGGCCTGAAGAACCAGCAGACCCTTGCGGGTAAACGAGCCGCGATCGCTCGACCCGCGGCCGGTGCCGCGCAGCGCTTCCGCCGGATCGGTACGCGTGGCCACCCACGCGGGGGCGGCTCCGAAGATCACTCCGGTAAGAAGCGCGAGCGCCACCGCGAAGCCGAGCACCAGAGGCGAAGGCGAAACGCTGATCGGAATGAAGTGCGAGCCACCCTCGCTCTGGAACGCAAGCGCAAGCAGCAGACGCGCGGCTCCCACGGCTACCAACAGTCCGGCCACCCCGCCGCCGACGGCGAGCAACACGCTCTCCGTCAGCGCCTGCGAAATGATTTCGCGGCGCGCGGCGCCAACGGCAATCCGCACGGCTGTCTGCCCGCGGCGCGAAGCCGCGCGAGCAAGCAGCAGGTTGGCCACATTGGCGCAAGCGATCAGCAGCACAAGACCGCATACGGCCAGAAGAATCTGCAGGCTGCGGCCGTATTCCTCCGTCATCACAGCAACCCCGGAGCCCGCGGGAACGACACTGAGCGATTGCTTCGGCAGCAGCCGGTTGATTTCCGAGAGCCACTCGGCCGGATACTGGGCGTCTTTCACCATCCACTGGCGCAAGACGGTGGTCAGGTGAGCGGCCATGCCCTGCGTGGAGGCGCCGGGACGCAGTCGGCCCATCATGCGCAGCCATGCGGAGGAAGGGCGATCGAGCAGCGCGCTTTCGCCGTGAATCAAGGGCTCTTGATGGATGGGGATCCAGATGTCCGGAGGATCGGGGCGCAATGTCTCGCCGAAAAAGCCGGGAGGGGCAACGCCGATTACAGAAAACGGATGTCCTTCTACAATCAGCGTGGAACCAACGACCGAAGGGTCGCTTCCGTACGTGGTCTGCCAGATACGGTGGCTGAGTACGGCTACCGGAGCGGAGGACCGCTCATCATCCGCTGGGCTGAGCACGCGCCCCCCGAATGCCCGGACCCCGAGCATGGAGAAGTAACCTCCGCTGACAAACTCGGCGCGCAGCGGGCGCGCTATAGATTCATCTTGGCGGCGCACACTCAGCCGGCCCGCGCCCGCCTGGAATGCGGCCGTCTCCTCGAACTCTGGCGCTTCGGACTTCAATCGCTCATAGAGGGAATAGGAAACCATGCCCCACACGTCCTGCGGACCGCCTTCAACGCAACAATCGTCGCCCTCGCCCACGCGGTACAGACGCGCCGGGTCGGTCACCGGGAGCGACCGGAGCATCACCTCGTGAATCAGCGTGAAGATCGCCGTCGTCCCGCCGATCCCCAGCGCAAGGGTGAGCACAGCGGCGATGGTGAAGACGGGGGAGCGGCGGAATTGACGCAGGGCGTAGCGCAGGTTGCCGAACAGACTCCCCATGAAGAGCCTCCTGGCAGCAGATACGAAAACCTTGAGCCTGCAGTTCCGTCTATTCGACGAAAACCAAAGCGGAGAGATAGTCCGAGGAGAGACGAAAGTCGAGCTCCGAGGGGCTGGAGCCCCGTCTGGAAAGACTTGGCTTCAGGCTGCTCAGCGGCCCGCGGGCAGGCTGTGCGCTAGGAGCGTGGAAATCTGGGACTGGGTAAGGCTCAGGGATAGCTCCACCCGCTCGCCCGACTGCTGGACCACTGCGGCGTGCAGCGCGGCAGCCATGTCCGGATTCTGGTTCGATTCCGCAGTGGAGTAAAGAGCGAACCCGGCCTGTGCCACGGCGGCGAGTAGGGCAGCCTGACTCGCGTCGTTGCACAGGAAGCTGGCGGCGGACGTCAAGTCGTTGCCGAGCGTGGCCCGAGCCACGGCGGCACGCAGGTTATTCAGCAGCGTCTGCGCTTCGGGACGATTGGCGGCGTCGGGCGCGATGTTGCGGATTTCCAGCGCCGCGAACCGCTGGTCCATGACGGACCAGATGGAGCCGCGACCATTGGCTTCTGCTAGCAGAGGAGCGAGCGTCTGATTCTGGAGGAAGCCGGGTGCTCCCGCATAGGCGCGGTTGAGCAGCGCCTCCACCTGGTCGCGTGTCCCAAAAACCATTTTGCTGGAGTCGGGGAAAGCGAGGGCGAAGGCCTGTCCCGATTCGTTCTGCCCCATCGCGATCACGGGCTTGCCGGTGACCTCGGTCACGGGCAGCCGCAGCGCGCGCGCACGTTCCACCACCGTAGATGGCACAAAGTTGCCCTCGGCCACGCTGATCATCTCAATCCCGCCGCTTGGAGACACCAGATATGCCCAGCTCAACTGCTGCGCCTGAGCTTCGAAATCAATGCCCATGGAGATTCCCTGGGATTCCAGTTGCCGAAGACGCGCGGGAAAGTACGAATCGTGGATGACGCGGTAATGGGGGGATTGCCGGAGCGTGTGGAGATCCGCGAACGCAAGTTCGCCGGCCTGGGCAGGGAAGAGCGCCAACGTCGCATCCGGCAGGGACTGAGCGCGCGCGGTTACCGCGAAGAGTGGCACGAATATTGCACTGGCAAAGCAGAGGCCCGCGCAACGGGCCATTCGGGAAATGCGTTTGCTCATCATGGAATCCTTGCGTTCCAAAGGCTTGGACGTCTGTGGAGCGCCGGGGTATGGTGGGAATTGCCCCGAACACCCACTCCCTACAATGCGGGTTGGGCAGTGCTTTGTCAATTCGGCGGCGGAATTTCGTTCCGAAAGCA
>Ga0335085_10011490_pt1 | contig 13131 bp, 14 predicted proteins | sample Lox_Sample_45_FD_206712 | JGI IMG/M metagenome (GOLD analysis project Ga0335085, IMG submission 206712) | Soil microbial communities from Loxahatchee National Wildlife Refuge, Florida, United States - Lox_Sample_4.5 | ecosystem: Environmental > Terrestrial > Soil > Wetlands | place: USA...
CCATTAAAATTCAGCATATTACGCGTGCTTCTGAGGCGATGCACGATTTGGTATGCCCTTTTTATGCTCCGCGAAGGCACGTAGGTGCTCAACCGTGAGATGCCCGTAACGCTTCACCATCTCGTAGGACTTCCAGCCGCCCAGTTCCTGCAGGATGTGCGGAGGCGTGCCGCCCTGGATGTGCCAGCTGGCCCAGGTGTGGCGCATGTCGTGCCAGCGCAGCCAGGCGACGCCTGCGCGGCTCGCGGCACCCTTGAAGATCGCTCCGTTCGCATCCGACAGCGGTAGCTCGCCGCCGCGCGGCGCTCGCTTGAACGTGAAGACATAGGTGTCGTGCTTTCCTTGCTGCTCCTTGAGGATGCTCAGCGCTCTCACGGATAGTGGAATGGAAATCGTCTCTCCGGCCTTAGCGCGCGCGGCGGGGATGATGAGGAGCTTCCGGCGCAGATCGACCTGTGGCCAGGTGAGGCCCGTGGCGTTTCGCATGCGAAGTCCCGTCTCGAGACTGAACTCCGCGAGCGCCTTGAGGTGCGGCCAGGGGCCGAGCTCCTTGAGCAACGCGGCTGCCTGAGCCGGCGTTAGGAATCGCGGCTCGCGCTTCTCCTCTCGCACCATCGGCACGGGTGGCACCTTGTCGAGCCAGTCCCACTCCCGGTGCGCCTTGCGGAGAACGACTCGCAGCATTGCCATGAACCGGTTCGCGGTACTTCGGCCATCGCTTCGATTGCGGCCTCGTTTTGCAGCCTCCGCGGTGCGGAGTGCACGTAGCTTGGCGATTAAGGTGGGGGTGATCCCAGTCAGCGGCAGATCATCGAGGTACTGAGCAAACCAGCGCAGTCGCTCCCGGTTTCGTTCTCTCTCGCGACCGATGGCTTCCGCGTACCAGCGCTCGACCGCCTCCTTCCACGTATACCGCGGACGCTCTCCTAACTTGTGCTGTCGCCAGAGATCCGCGCGGAGCTTCGCCTCGAACTCGTTGGCTGCTCCCCGGTCAGTTGTGCCAGTGCTGCGTCTAACTTTGACTCCGCCGACTGCGAATCGGACCCACCAGTAGGGGCTCTTATGTTGGCGATAGAGTGGCATGCGCGATCTCGAGCTTGTTTCCTGATCAGTTCGAGCAGATCGGTGCGTATAAAAACCCACTGCCGCCCGATCTTCGCTCCCGGGACCCTACCTGCCCGCGCCTTGCGGAGCAAACAGTCTTCGCTGATGCGCAGGAGTATTGCGGCCTCGGTGAGGCCGACAGTAGCGGCATCTTCCTTAGTCTCCATGCGTTCAGGGGCGGTCGTTTCACGCCATCACCCGCGGCTTTGGCAACTCTCATACTGCGTCAGGCTTGAAGCGATTGCAAGCGCGTGCGTTCGACTATAGACTCCCGCCACCCGTTCATTAGGGGTGGAGCGTGAAAAGCGACAACCTGCGCAACTTCACTGTTCGATTTCTGGAGTCCGCACTCCACCGCGTCGAGTCGACGGCAAAGCCTTTCTATGGCGGACGTCTCAGCACCGGGGAAGCAATCCGGCGTCTCGCGGAAGAGCGGCTGGATGAGATCGAAAGTTCCGGACCCCGGGAGAGCGCACACGAGGCGTTGCTGCGCCTGGTGGGCTTGTGGCGCTCTGGCGTACTGCTGGAACTCGGGGATCTGCGATTCCTCGCAGAGTCCGCGAACAAAACTTATCAACGTTCCCAGCGGGCGTTCGTCTCGAAAGAACTCCTCATCGCCAATGTGAGTGCGTTCCGTGATGCGGTGCGGTTGGCCACCGGCGGTAAAGCCAAGAGCATCGAGCCGGAGGAGCAGTATTTTTTGAGAAACCTCGGGACGTCGAAGGAGATCGACGCCAAGACCCTGTCCGAGTACGTGGACAAGTGGATCGCGCTCGTCTCGGCGCGGCCAAGTCCCGATCAAGCGGAATTCGCCAGTCGCAACCTCTATGCGTACCTGCGCGATGCAGAGTTCCCGGACGAATCGAAGCTAGCGAAGACCCTGGCTCAGTATGTCCCGGCGCTCCTTCAGGTGGCTGTCCGTGGGTACTGGGACCTGCACGGCACGCCGCTCATCGACCGAAAGCAGTCACCGCCTCCGGCGCCCTCTCGCCTGGCGAGCCCCATCTCCGCCAGCAACGTCACTCTCGTTCCCTGGGCTCGGGAGGATGGCATGGGGGCCACCATCGAGTTGAAGGCCCAGAACTGCGCGGTGGTCGTTCGCAACCTCGTCGACCTCGAGGATCTCGCCGAGATCACCCGACTCGCCGGCGGCGGCACAGGTGCGCGCGGCGGCAGCTTCGAGTGGCTCCTCGTGAGCGAGAAACCCAAGGCCTTCATGCTCAGCACTGACGGCGCGTGGTGGCGGCTGGATGCGAGGGATTTCGAATCCTTCGCCGAGTGTCTCGACTCGCTGTTCCGCGAGCCGTCGGTGGTCGCTCTCGTGGAACGCCTGCGCTACGCCTATGGCCGCATCTAGCACAGGACTCTGCATGAGCGCTGCGTGGTCCCCCAAGACGGGGCTTCGCCCCGTACCCCAAAGCGTGAGCACGCTGGCCGCTGGCGCGGCCCTGAAGATCGGCGCCGATGCCGGGATTCGAGCTCCGCACGGCAAGAGCGTATTCGACAGACACAGCACGCAATCTTCGATTGCGGTGCGGCTGGGCCGCGCCCTCAAGAGATTCAAAGCCTTGCCGGTAGACACGGCGGTCTACAGCGGCACGGGGGTCGTCTACCAAACAGCCTCGCTTCACGCGCAAGCGCCTGAATGCGCGCTGCGCGCGCTGTCTACGGTCACGGTGTCCCACGAGGTGGCGCTGCCCTGAAGCGCATGGGTATGCCGTGAGCACCGAAGTTGCCAGTACCCGCTTACCGAAAGAGGTCCTGCGCGAGATCGATCGAGAGGCTGCCGCACTTGGAGTCTCGCGCAGCGTGCACCTGGCGGATGTGATCGAACGGCGCGTAGCGCGCGAGGGTTCCAGTCAGATCGAGGCGTTGATGGCCGCGCTCGCGAGCGAGCTGCGGTCCATTCGAGAGGGCCAACGGAGCCTAGGGCAGGCACTGCGGGACCTTCAGGTCGCCTTGCGCATAGGGAGTGGCTCCCACCAGGGCATGGGGTCTGCGACACCACTTGTCGAGCGCCTTGCGTTCTCGACTTTTTTCTCGGAGGCGCTGGTCAAGCGGGTGAGCCGCCGGCTGTACCGCGACCCGGGCGAGCTCGGGCAGGTGGTCCGAGAGGCCCGCGAGGAGGCGCTCGCGGAAGCGAAGCTCTGGTGGGAGCGGCAACGCGGATGCGAGAGCCCCAAGGGGTCGGTGTGAAGAGCGGGCCAGCCATCATCCGAGTGGGACTCATCGGTCTGGTAAGTGCCGTAGCGTTCTTTGTCGCCATGAGTGGCCCATGGCAGCGCGCCCAGGCGCTCGCCGAGCTACTCACCGTCTCGCCGGCCATGGCGCAGTGGCGCGTACCTGTGGGGAGTGTTCGAAACCTCCATCGGGCAGCGGAAGTTCTTCGGGCACTGTCCGACTATCCAGAGGTGCGCGAGAGCGCACGACTTCTCGTCGTTCAGTCAGCGCTCTTTGCGACGCTCGTCTGGGCGCTGCTCTATGGAGTGCTTCGGCAAGGCCTGTGGACTCACAGGGCCGTCGATATCCGGCGCGTCGGACCCGGCCCGCGTCTCGCGGCGGTGGGTCCCGAGAGCGAGCTCCTGCGTTCAGTTCGCGCAGTGCTTCTTGCGGCTGCAGGTGTGACCGCGGTCGGGGCGCTCTGGGTACTCAAGGCGCAGCAGGGGATCGTGGACCTTCACACCGGCGGCATGGCAGCTCTCGAGATGCTTCGGGTTCCGGCGCGCCAACGGGATCTGGTCGGAAACCTCCTTGTCGCCTTTGTCACCCTCGGTGTCGGCGTAGCGATTGGCCGAGCGGTCGGCCTTGCATCAAAGCTCCGCACACTGATTGGAGTGGGACGAATCCGTCTCGCCGGCGTGGCGATCCCGCACAGTCTCGAGACGAGCCACTTCCTGCTGGCGGGTTCCACAGGTACCGGGAAGACCGAGCTAGCACTCTCGATGGCGCGCACGGTCGGCGAGCGCAGCCAGCGGGCGATCGTCATCGACTACGGGGCGAACTTCCTCACGCGTATCGCCCGCACCGGTGACTTTGTCCTCAATCCCTTCGATCGGCGCTCTGCGTGTTGGGTGCCGTGGCTCGAGCTTCGGAGCGAATCCGACTACATGATGATGGCGCGGGCGATCGTCCCCGATGGCTTTGGCGAGGCGCGCTCCTGGCACGGCCTTGCCCAGCAGCTCGTTGCCGCCGCTTTCCGCGCATGTGTGGAGAACGGACGCAACACGATCCGGGAGTTTCTTGCGCTCCTCATCTCCTCACCCGAGGAGCTCTCCGTGTTTGCCGCGGGCACCCCGGCCGTCGTCATGACGCAGAAGGGTAACGAGAAGATGTTCGCCAACACGCGAAACGTCTTGATGGAGTACCTGGAGCCCTGGCGGTACTTGCGGGAGCCCGCCCCAAGTGAGCCGGGATTTTCCATCCGCGCACTGATTGAAGGGCAGTACGACCGCAAAGGCCGATACGGGCAGACCTTCCGACCCTGGCTCTTTATGACCTTCCGCGACGATCAGCGTGCAGCTATGCAGTATCTCTCCGCTTTATGGATGGAGCTGGCAATCCGCTCGAAGCTCAGCCTTCCTGAAGACCGCAAGAGGCGCATTTGGGAGTTTATCGATGAGCTTGCGGCGGTGAAGCGCATTCCGAGCTTGCCTGAGGAGATCGCGTTCGTCCGCAAGAGAGGCGGGGCGGCGGTGATTGGCGTGCAGGATGTAGCACAGATCCGCGGCATCTACGGTCCCGAGGTTGCGCAAACTATGCTTCAGAATCTCAAAACCAAAGTGATGCTCGCGTGTGCGGATCCGGACACGGCGCGGTACTTCTCCGACGTCATCGGAGAAGAAAGGATTCTGCGGCGTAGGAAGACGAAGACGCCAGCACGCAGTTTCAGCGAGACCGCTCACATCTCGACCTCTTGGGAGCCGGAGATGCACCGCCTCGTCACCTACTCAGAAATCATGTGCCTGCCCGTACGCCGCGGGTACCTCCGGATGCCCGATGGCTATGTGCATCCGATCAAGGTCGCACTCACGCGCTTGAGGCCAATCATCCCAGCGTTCGTGGACGGGTAAGGCATGGCCCTGGCTCGCAACATCGGTGCCCGACACGCGGCGACCTACTACGAGCGAGATGACTACTACACGCGCGACCGCTCTCCCAGTGAATGGCACGGCGAAGGCGCGCGGGCGCTAGAGCTTTCCGGGCCGGTCGATCGCGAGGTTTTTGCCCAGCTCATCGAAGGGCAGATTCCCGGCCGGCAGACACTTCACCGTGGAGGCGGTCCCAGGCGCGGCGGAACCGATTTCGAGTTCTCGGCGCCGAAATCCTTCAGCATCCAGGCTCTGGTCATCGGCGATCGGCGGGTGATTGACGTACATCGCAGAGCAGTCGCGGTCGCCCGGCAACGGATCGAGGCGACGGTCGCGACGCGCGTGACGGAAAAGGGGACGACGCGACTCGAATTCACCCGCTCCGCAGTGATTGCGCAGTTCGAGCACGCGACGAGCCGAGCCGGGGATCCAGATCTTCACAGCCACGTGGTCGTGTTGAACGTGACGCGCCGAGTGGACGGGCAATGGCGCTCGATTGAGAACGCGGAGATGTTCAAAGAGCAGCGGCTCATGTACGAGACTTACCTCTCGGAGCTCGCGAAGGGCGCAAAGGACCTGGGCTACAGCATCACGACCGGCAAGCACGGCAATCCCGAACTCGCGCACATCAGTCGCGAGCAGATCGAGCATTTTAGTCGGCGAGCGCGCGAGGTAGAGGCATCGCTTGAATCCGCGGGACTGACGCGCGAGACGTCGACCTCGGGGAAAAAGCGTGCCGCCGCGTTGTCCACGCGAGAAGCGAAACGCGAGTACGACCATGTCGCGCTGCGCGCCGAATGGAGGGCGCGCAGCCGGCACGTCGGACTCATGGAATTCGTTCCGGCGGAAGCACCGCGCCTGTCTGTCAAGCAGGAAGCCGAGCACGCTCGAGAAGCCATCGAATTCGCAGTCGAGCACTTGAGCGAGCGCCAGGCCGCGTTTAGCCGAAGTGAGGCGCTCGTCGAGGCTTTGCGTGCGGCGCGTGGAAGCGCGAGCGCGGAAACAGTTACTGCGGAGTTGGATCGTCAGCTAACGGTCGGTGACCTCCTGTGTGATGGGGCGGGTCAGTGGCTCACGACGCGCGCCGCACTCGAGGCGGAGGAACGGCTCTTGACGATTGAGCGGGAGGGGCGGGGTGGCGTGTCGGCCATGGACGCATCGGGGCAATTGGCCGACGTAACGTTCGACCGAGAGCTCAGTGCTGGTCAGCGCGCGCTCATCGAGCACGTCCTCACCTCTCGAAATCGGGTCATCGGCGTGCAGGGGCTTGCAGGCACTGGTAAGACCACCGCACTCCGTATTGCTCGCGACGTCGCCGAGCGCGAGGGATTTACGTTTGTGGGACTCGCCCCTTCTCATAGCGCAGTTCGAGCGCTCAATTCATCCGGCATCCCTTCTCAGACCGTGAAGCGTTGGCTTCTGGATCGGGAGGCGGAGAGCAAGCTGAACCGCTTCGCGGTCGTCCTCCTGGATGAAGCGGGACTCGTTGGAACCTCGACTCTTCGCGCGGTGCTCGAGCGCGTTGAGCGAACCGGTGCTCGAGCCGTGCTAATCGGAGACTGCCATCAGTATGAGTCCGTCGAGGCAGGCCGTGGCTTCGCACAGCTCCTAGAGCACGGCATGGAGACAACCGCGCTCTCCCAGATGGTGAGGCAGAGGAACGCGACGCTCGCGGAGGCGGCGCGGCTCTCGGTGCGCGCGCCGGAGCGGGCCTTGAGTCTCCTGCCTATCATCGAGCACGAGAACCCAGCCGTTCGCCATGAGCGCATGGCGGAAGAGTTCGGAGCACTCTCGCCCGCTGCGCAGGCCGACACTCTTCTTCTTACGGGGTCCCACGAAGCGCGTCGCGACATCAACGCGCGGGTGCGAGCAAAGCTCGGCTTGGCGGGTTTGAGTGAGCCCGTCCGGGTGTTTCGTGCGCTCGATAGGACTGCGGCGGAGAAGAAGCGGCTCGATACATATAAACCAGGTCTCACGATTCGGTTCGAGAAAGACTACCGTAGCCTCGGGGCCCGGCGTGGGGACACGGCGCAGGTCGAGCGCGTTCTGTCGGACAGCCTCAGCCTGAGGCTTTCGGACCAAAGCCGGCGCACGATGTTGCCCCGAAACCTGAATGGGAAGGGCTGGTCCGTCGGCGTCGTGGAGGACCTCGAAGTGGCACTCGGGGAGCGTGTTCGATTCATCGGCACCGATCCGCGAATGGGTTACCGCAATGGGGAGCGGGGCACCGTTGAGGACCTGAGCGCGGAGGCTCTTGTCATCCGGCGACTGGATGGCAGCCAATTAAGACTCTCTCGCGAGCGAGCGTTATCGCTCGACTACGCCTACGCGGTTACAGGGCACAGCGCGCAAGGGCTGGACGCGTCGCGCGTCGTGCTTGAAAAGGACACGCATTCCCTCACGACAAATCGCCGATCGTTCTACACGGACCTCACCCGCGCTCGCGATGCAGCAGTCGTGGTGACGGACTCGGCTATTGTGCTTGCACAGCTTCTTCGGTCGGGCAGCTCGAAGGTGACTGCGTTGGACATCGTGCGATCGGCCGGGCGGAGTGCGCCAACGCTGGCGGGTGAGAGCGAATTTACCCGTGAGTGAGCCGCATACGGTGCTGATGCGGCCTCAACTGCCCGGTGTCACCGCACCGATCCAAATGTCCAATCGGTTAGTCGGACGTGCTCATGGAATGTACAGCCCGCGACCGGGCACACCACGCTTGGCGCGACCGAACCGTCGGCTTCGATCGCGTGGAGACGAAGCGTCAGCGCGTGGCCTGCGGGACAAGCCATCGTGGCCTTGAATCGCCGAAGGGTTGACGGATGACAGGGCACCCAGTGCAAGGGGGGTGGCCTGTCGGTAAAGTCGCCATACCTCTGAATGGTGACGCGACGTCGCCGAGGTCGAAATGCTCTCAGTGAGTAGGCTACGGCCTCTCGGATCAGTTCCCATGTGCGACAGATCCATTGTCTCATCTGAGCAGGCTCCCTCGATTGGGACGTGGATCAAACTCAGGTGGCCACCAGGGCGTGATGCCGGCGAATCGCGAATCCTAGCGTCAGTACGGCATGCTTGGTCGAGAAGGATTCAATTTTAAATTCCCAGTCGTCACCATTCGCATCTTGAATCGGATGAGTCGCAGTGAAGACAGGGCCAGTCCTTCTGTTGCTCGCGTATTGGGCTACGAGCCCAAAGGTGTCCTCAGGCCCGATTGACGAAAACTGATTGCGGAACGCTGCCGACCGGATGAAGTAGCGCCACGGATATGGTCCGTCATGCTGGCCGACATCGGGATGACGTGGGTGAACGCTGACGATCCCGAAAACCGGTTGCGCCGGGTCGCGATCCTCTACAGCGCGCCAAAATGTGGAAACGATGGAGTTGTGGTATCGCTTCGACAGCAACTTGATGGATTCGAACGACAGCGCGAGGTCCCGAGCCTCTTGCGCCAGACGGTCTTGCAAGAACAGGAGTCTCCCCGCACCGTAATTCGCCTCAGCTTCTAGCGAGGCATGGCAGGCCGGATCCAGCGTCTGATGGTTATCCCCCAGAAGAAACATCCGGTGCCAGGGTGTCACGCTGTGAATGATTTCGTGGGCTTCGAGCCAGCGATGCTTCGGCTCAGGAACATCCGAATCCACCAGAATCTTGGAACTCTCGGGAACCCAAAAGGCGCAGAGCTTTGATTTCGCCAGCGCCGATAGCAGATGTTTTCCAAGATCGGGGATGGATTTTCGAGCGAGGACTTTGAATCGGTGGGTGAGTTCTGCGACCAGCCCGGGATCGGAGCTACGGTAATACTGCAGGTCGATGGAGAGAAGGGCGCGGACGTCTGGCAGCCACAGAGGCGGCTCGGGGTTGCCGAGATCTTGAAGTATCCGCGCAACTTGCGCACGAATATCCCTCTTCTCGAGCTCTCCGAGCTCGCCCTCCAACATGCTTCAAGCCCTCGAGCGCTCATTGAGCATGGCGACAAACGTGTCGAGCGCTTCCCGCTCGTCACTCGTGAGCTCAGAAACGTCATCCGAGTGCGCGGCATACTTGACCGCGGCGTTATAGAGCACACGATTGACGGCATGGGTCGCGCCAGACATTTGCGACAACGTCACCAGCGACACGCCGAAGTACTCTGATAGCTGATAAATCAAGCGCGCGCGCGCTGTATAGTGAGGGTCATGTTCGACCTGACGCAGATCATCTTCTGAAACCTCGGCACGCTCAGAGAGCTGGGCGATTGACAGGCCCTCCCTGAGGCGCAATTGACGCACGAGCACTCCTAGAGCGATTCGCAGCCGGACTACTTTGTTCTCGCCGATAGCCGTTGTGTTTTCGGCTGCCAGCGCGTGATCGACGGCGCGCTCGGCTAGGCCGCCCGCAGTAGGTTCATCTTCTGGGTCGGCGGCGATCTTTCGCCGCAGTCCGTCAATTGTGAATAGCAGTTTCATAATTCCTCCTCAGTCGGATACGAACGCCAGCGCGTCGGCGATAGACATCTCGAAGTAGCGCATGCCTTTTGCGTCGTCGAACTCGACATCTGTGAATCCGACGCCTCGGTACCAGTCTTCCGACTGAGGCAGTGAGTGGAGGCCAATGCCGCCCCCGAAACCGAGATCAACGCTCAGGCTGATCGCCGTACCCACCAGTACACGTCCCACGCCTTTGTAGCGCGCATCCGGAGTCAGCTTCGGCCGATTCCAGGGCGCCGTGGCGAGGAGGTCGATGTAGACCAGCTCCTTACCACGCAGGTCGGGGAGTCGTCCGAAACCGACGTCGACAAGCATCAGACCCTGGGTCACGCCGGCGGCTTCAATGGCGAAGGTATCGCGGCCCATGATGCGTTCGGCCTCAACAGCCTTTTCGACCCACTCCCAATGCGAATCCTGGGCGTCGACCAGGGCGGCTTCCTCCCAGGTATCGACTCGCCGGCGAGCCTCTTTCAGCATCGGACGCCAGAGAGTTTCGAAATCGTCGAAGTTCTTCCGGTCTAAGGTCCTAAACACCTCGGCGGGCGCGTCAGCCCCGGTGCCGCGCTCGCGTAGCAGGGCTGCACCGAGAAGCTCTTTCATAGGACCATGAGCTCGGTCTTCTCCTTCGTCGAAGGTCGCTCGACGAAGACCTTTTCTCCACTCTCGATTCGCTCGGTGACCGACTGGTAGAGCCGCAACGCCTGGCGAACGAGCGCCGTTTTTGACATGCCACGGCGGTTAGCCAGCTCATCGAGCAGCGACATCTCTTTGTCGCTAAGCATCAGTGTCATTTGTCTTCGATCCATGGCCGCCTCCAAGTCGTGCCCTGCATTATAGTTGTTCAGGCCATTAAAGCAAGTTTTTCAAGACGTTAAACGGCCATTGACAATGTATAAATTGGCCATAAAATAAGCGTTGTCCTGAGGGTCAGGACTAGGAGCGAGCTATGAGTTCAGAGCACGTGGGCGTCTCGGTTTCCACGACCGCCGGGTTCTATCCCGCCGAGGGGTTTAATCAAGTTCCCGCAAACCAGAGGGTCGAGGTTGATCTCGACAAGGCCAAGGATGCGTTGAAGATCAAGGACACGACGGGGTGGGTCGCGACCGTGACACTGCCGTCGGGGAAGCGCGAAATTAATATCGCGCAGAGCTACAGGGAGAACGGACTCTCCGGGGACGTCGAGATCGACTGGGGTCCGAGCGAGGGCGGTGGTGGTTAATGCATCCCGCCGCCGCCAAGGAACTGTTCGAGCGCGACGTAGCTACCTTGTCGCCGACGCTGGCTCGGCGCCGTCATTGGATCATTCACGCAGTCGAGTTTCCGACCATCGACTGTTCATTTACCGGCGACGGTCGTACTCCACTGCGTCTTCGGTTCATGTGCAATGACTGGAATGATCTCCCACCATCGATCACGCTCCATTCGGCCGACGGCGCGCTTCTGACAGCCGCCCTCTCAAATCCGACCGGCGTGTTTCACCCTGGCCCGCACCCGATCACTAATCGTTTCTTCATCTGTATGCGAGGCTCGCGCGAATACCACACGCACCCAAGCCACGTGAACGACCCGTGGGAGAAGCTCAAGGGCACATCCAACTACGACTTGGGCGGAATCCTCACGCAGGTATGGCGCGCCTGGCAAAAAGGACGTGGCTAAATGTTGATGCTCTGCCCATCGCCGCTCGTCGAATCCACGCTTGCAGAACTGCGCGATGCGGGCCGGAGTCGGCGCGAGTGCGTGATGCTGTGGCTCGGTCGGCGCGAGAGTGAGCGCGTTCGCGTTCACCGGGCGTATCAACCGATCCAGAATGCCGCCGAGGACATGTTCGAGATTCCGCCCGCCGGCATGGCAGCGCTGCATGCCGAGCTCAGAAAACATCGGCTCATGGTCGCCGCACAGGTTCACTCGCATCCCGCGCAAGCCTTTCATTCTAAGGCCGACGATCGCTGGGCCATCATCCGTCATGAGGGTGCCTTATCGATCGTCGTGCCTTACTTCGCGAGCGGAACCACTGTTTCAAACTTTCTCGAGCAGACCAAGGTTTATCACTTCGCCGCCACGGCACGCTGGACCGAGGTGCCTCACTCGCAGGTGGAGCACGGATGGCTGCAGATCACCTGACACCGGAAGCCCGCCGCGAGAATGCGGCCGCACTGGCTGCGGCCCTTGGTATCCATATGAGCGAGGCGGCCCAGGCGCTTGAACTCTCGATTCTTATCACAGCCGACCCTGGCGATCAGGCAGCGCAGCGCATCTCGCTTGAAGTTGCGGCCCTGCTCAGCCGCACGGTGCAATGCGTTTCGACCTCAGCGGATTCCATCGTCCCAGCGCTTGAACTCGTCATTGGAACGGCTGCGTCCCGTACTTCCGCTCGAGTAGTACGTGTCGACGTTCGCGTCGATCGAGCCGTAATTGGCCGCGGCGTTGACTCACGGGTGTCAGCGAATGTGCCAGCGATCCTCGGCCTGCTTACTGCCTGTTACGCCTCTGCCGCGGCTCTCTACCACGCTGTGGATGGCAGGCTTCCGTCCGGCCTAGCCGATCCCCTCGTCCTTGATTTCACGCAACTCGGAATTGACCTGGCATCGATCGAGCGACCCGTTAACGTCGGCCACGCTTACCTCGCCGGCGCGGGGGCGATAGGTAACGGGCTACTTTGGGCGGCGCGCCATCTGGATATACGCGGACGCTTGGAGATTGTTGATGACGACAAGGTGGCATCCGGGAATCTCAATCGGCAGGTATGGTTCGAGGCCGGCGACATCAACTCGCCGAAGGCGGAGTGCTTGGCGATAAAGGCGCAGCCCCTGTTGCCGCATCTCGCGCTCGTACCCCGATACAGCCGTCTGCAGGACCTTCCCGAGAAATCCGACGGCCCTTGGCTGCGCCGCCTTATCGTCGCAGTCGACAGTCGACGGGCACGGCGATCTCTGCAGAACGAAATGCCTGGCGAGGTGTTCGATGCATCCACAACGGACATTCGGGAAGTCGTTCTGCACCATCACAAGCAACCGACCGACACTGCTTGTCTGAGTTGCATTTACGAGCCTGACGGCGAGGAACTTACTCGTGAGCAGCATATAGCCGATCATCTCGGCGTACCGCTCGACATGGTCCGATCCGAGCGCATATCCGCGGAGGCCGCCGCGATGATCATCTGTAGATATCCCGCACTGAGTGCCGGCCAACTTGTTGGCACGGCGTACGACACGCTATTTAAACAACTCTGTGCAGAGGGCAAACTTCAGGCTGTTGCCGGCCCGCAGGTGGTCGCGCCATTTGCTTTCGTATCGGCGCTGGCGGGCACCATGCTCGCTCTCGAACTCGTCCGCCGCCTCGGCGAGAGCCAAAGCGTCGGGGACTTCAACTATTGGCGAATCAGTCCGTGGCACCCGCCCCTCGCGCGTCGGCGTGTACTACGCCCACGACAGCCTGGCTGTGCATTCTGCGGAGATGCGGTCCTCAGGAAGGTGAACGCA
>Ga0335085_10011491_pt1 | contig 13131 bp, 10 predicted proteins | sample Lox_Sample_45_FD_206712 | JGI IMG/M metagenome (GOLD analysis project Ga0335085, IMG submission 206712) | Soil microbial communities from Loxahatchee National Wildlife Refuge, Florida, United States - Lox_Sample_4.5 | ecosystem: Environmental > Terrestrial > Soil > Wetlands | place: USA...
GGTCCGCCAGACTCCCTGCCTGTATTGACACGCATCGAGCGCGGATCGATATTGCCTCGCGTAACGCGGCCGATACCACCGCTACGTGCGGCCCGCCTTGCAGAAAGCCACAACTGGATTGTGCGATTTTGACCAGCATATGCCCTGCATGTATGAAACCTTGTTGGGTAACGGGCACTCGATGGGAATCGAGTGCGCTCTACGAATAACCCCGAGGCGCGCCGTTGTGCGATCACCAATGAGAGAGGATCGATGAACTTCGTGAAGCGCAATAGTCATGCAGTGCGACGAATGGCAGATAGGAATCTTACTGCGGGTGATTCCCTCAGTTTTTGTGGGGCGACTCTGCCAAACACAACCGAACTCAAGTACCGGGAAAAAGAAATTATCTTTTCCCAGGGGGATGCGGCCAATGACCTGTTTTCGATCCGGAGCGGCGCGGTCAAGCTCATGGTCACGTCTGAAGACAGAAAGAAAGCCGTTCTTCGCATCATTGGCGCAAGAGAGGTTTTTGGCGAGGAGTGTTTGATCAATAAACGTATTCGGAAAGCGACTGCGGTGGCTCTCGAACCATCCATCGTTGCGAAGGTGCCGAGGGGAGGCGTCATCCGAGCGATGGCGCAGGACCCTGCATTCGCGAGCAAGTTTGTGGCCTATCTTCTCGTCCGGCTTGAACAGGTCGAAGAGGAGTTAACCGATCAGATCCTGAATTTGAGCGAGAAGCGGCTGGCCAAGACCTTGTTGAAAATCGCCGGCGTCGGCCATAGACCGGTCCGCGCGGTTGACCAAAAAACGCTCGCGGAGATGGTGGGCACAACGCGATCGCGGGTAAGCTACTTCATGAATCGTTTTCGCAGATTAGGAATGATCGACTATAACGGCAGCCTGCAGGTCCATCCTGCGCTGGCCGCGTTTCTCAATCGAAAGTAACCGCGGTTTCCTGTTCTTTTTTCCGGCACTCTTGCTGGCTGCGTATACGAAGTGTTGATGGCCGTGGCCGCCGCATGCCGCGTCTGGCGCTGGCTTACCAGCGAGAACCAAACAGCAGCTTATAAGCAGCCACGGCCGGCCGCGTATCACAGCCCGAATTCAACAAATTTTTCCAGTGGTCAATTTTGTACAGATTCGCGCTGCGCGCTGTGCCAAGTTGGTGAAGTGCTGCAAGCCAGGTCCGGCTACGGCGTTTCTGCCTTGGCAGCCAGTGCCAGCACTCTATGCAACCAGTCTCCGCGCGCCAGAGCTGCATTTTCCATGTGAGGAAGTATTCGTGACTCCCTGCCTCGTTTGTTCTCAGACGCATCGATGCGGAAACGCAGGATTCCTGAAAAGAACATCACCGGCACGGAACGAGCCACTTCCTTTTTTATGACAAGGACATTTTAATCGTCGGAAAGAATTCGGAGAACAAATTTATGAATTCGCGAATTGTGAAGTCTGTTTTTCTGACCTTAGCTTCAGCATGTTTGATCTTGTTGCCGATGGGCTGCAAGAAGGCGCCGCCGATTAAGCTGGCGTGCAACGCAAGTGCCCCTGCGGTCTACCCCGGTGATGCTCTTACCGTAACCGCCACTCCATCATCGGTTAACACAAAGAAGCACGTCGATGTGCTTTATAGTTGGAGCGGCGACGGCGTCAACGGCAATGGCGCCACCGCCACTGTGGCCACGGGTTCTTTGGCGCCCGGCAACTATACCGTGAAAGGCGAGGTGAAGGAAGGCAAGAAGGGCGAGGAGGGCCAGAAACCGGGCGAGACCGCCGAGTGTCAGGCGGGTTTCCAGGTAAAGGCCTTCGAGCCGCCGACGATCTCTTGCTCGGCCAGCCCTGACACCATCAAAACGGGTGGAACCAGCACAATTACTGCGACGGCAATGAGCCCGCAACGCCGTCCGCTGACCTATAGTTATTCCGCATCGTCGGGCTCGATCAGCGGCGCTGGGAATATGGCCACGTATTCATCCGTGGGTGCGCCGACCGGCTCCGTCGATATCACCTGCAAGGTATCCGATGATAAGAATCATACCGCGCGCGCCGATACGACGCTGACGATCGTTGCTCCGGCAATGCCGCCGCCTCCGCACACGCAGGCCCTCTGTTCCATTTCCTTCGCCAGAGACAGTAAGTGGCCCACGCGCGTGGACAATGAAGCCAAGGCTTGCCTCGATCAGGTGGCTCTCGATCTGAAGCAGCGGGCTGACGCCAAGGTGGTGTTGATCGGCGAATCGACCCAGGCCGAGAAGGACAAGACGGCCAGGGAAGAGAAATATGCTATGCGCCACAAACGCGCCAAAGTGGAGGACTACGCAGCGCAGCGCGCAGTGAACACCAAGGAGTATCTCGTGTCCGATCAGGGCATCGATAGCTCACGAATCCAGGTGGTGACGAGCGCAACCGACGGGCAGACAGTGCAGAACGACCTTGTGCCTGCGGGTGCGAATTTCGCCAATGACGTGAAGGGAACGACTCCAGTGGATGAGTCCTCAGTGAAACCGCAGGTACGTAAGCCGTTGTCTGAACGGCATCACAAGCATGCAAAGTAGGCCAGTCGAGAGCGGTTTTCCAATGCGTGCGCGGCATTTGAATGGAGGTGCTAAGTGGCTTTTTCTTGGGAATTAGCCACTTAGTTGTTACGGCTTCACCTTATCGTAACTCGCGACCGCTAAGTCCTTCGGTTGTTCTTCCTTGAGTGACTGAACGCTGTGCGCCAGAGCCTGTCTCTCCATAGATTGGTCTGATACACAGGCGTGAGCGGCGAGACGGCCCATATGCAGCGGAGCGGAATGCGTTCTTATATATGCCTTCTCGGATTGTGTGTTGGTCTTGGATTAAGGGGTGCAGTCGCCGATCCGCTGCCATTTGACCTCGCAGGTCCGAAATTGCGGGTTGATGTGACACGGGCCGGCAAGTCCCTGCCGATTTCCGCAGCGCCATCGGTCGTTTCCCACTAAGCATTCCTTTGTCACAGATTTGCAGTGTCGTATCAGACGACAACAACCAGCTCAACTATTACCGTCGCAGCTGGCCAATTGAGTGGCTTCCAGGGGCGTGTTCCGCAGCGATCTTCTATCCTCCGCCTTCCTATCCCAGCTCCGAAAAGCTGGCCCTGGGGCGCCTCCATGTTCTTTCTTGCCGAGCATCTTTGGCAGATGGAAAGCCTGCCTCCTTATTGAGTAACTGTGCCAGCAAGATTCTTCCCAAGGGCCGCTGAGGCAGCGACGATACCGCCGAAGAGCGCGCCGACGATTCCCAGTGAGCCGGCATCCTGCCCGGTTAGGTAGAGGCCGCGAATGGGTGTCCGTGCACCGAGCTCACGCGTCAAATATCGGCGAGGCGTGGCGGCGATGCCATAGATTTCTCCCTGTCCGTAATCCATGAAGTGTCGCGTGGTGACGGGTGTAGAGAGTTCGGCATAGGCGATGTGCGGCGCCAGTGCGGGAAACTGCCGTTCGACTTCGGTGCGGAGCCGGGCAGCAATGGAGTTCTTAAGGGCGTCGTAGTCCTCGCCGCGACGCTTCCAGCGCGTTTGTGCCCAGCGGGCAAAGGGCTGCCAGGGAAGCATGGTGATGACTTCGATGGTGCTGTTCCCGGGATAGCGGCGCTGGAAGTCCGGGTCCTTGGCGGAGGGAAAGGATATGTAAACGCCGGGCAAAGGAGCGTCAAGATCGCGGCTGAAGCGCTCGACGTTGGCGTCGTGGTCGAAGGAGGGGTAGACCCAGAGGTTGGTGCCGTTGAGACCGAGCGCGGTGTCGCTCTTGGAGAGGCCTACGTAAAGGCTCGCATGAGCGGTGGATGTCGGGAGCGTCCGGATGGTGGCGCGAATCGAGTCCAGTTCGGGCAGATCGTGCGGCAGGAGGCGTTCAAAGGTATTTGCCGCGCCCGCATCGCTGAGGATGAGCGGCGCGCGGAATTGCCGGTTATCGCTCATGCGCACTCCCGAGGCGCGGCCACGCTCAACGACGATCCCGGCAACCTCTGCGCTGGTAAGGACGCTGCCTCCGGCGCTCTCAATGAGCGGGATCATGGCGGAGGCGATGGAGGAGGCCCCGCCTACAGGATAAAAAGCGCCATTGAAATAGTGTTCGGCGATGGTGGCATGAATGGCGAAGCTGCTCTGCGCGGGCGGGAGCCCGTAGTCGCCCCACTGGGCCGTGAGAACGCCGATGAGTTCCGCATTGCGCGTAAGGCCCGCAAGCACTTCGCGCGTGGTGCGGCGCGCCCAGCGCATATAGGGCGCCCGGATGAAGCCGCCGGCGAGCGATGCGATAAGAGCGGGCAAAGCCTTTTCGGCGTAGTAGAGATTGCTCCAGCGGTTGGCGGCGTGAACGGCGGAAAGATAGCGGTCGATGGCCTCAGTCTCCGAGGGAAAAGCCTGGCACAGGCCTTCGCGGAAGGCTTCAGCGCCTGCAGCAAACTCAAAGCGGCTGCCGTCGATAAGGAAACGGTCGTAGATTGCCGGCATCCCCTGCCATTTCACGGTGCCGGCGGTGACATAGTCGAAGGCCCGGCGCACCGGGGAGCGTAAATCTCCCATCTGCCCGATGTAGTGCAATCCGACGTCCCACTGGTAACCGGGCCGGTGGAAGGTATGGGTGAAGCCGCCAGCCTCGTAATGGCGTTCGAGCACGAGGACGCGCCTGCCCGCGTTCCGCGCAAGAAGAATCGCGGCGGTGAGCCCGCCCATGCCGGAACCGATGACGATGGCGTCCCAGGTTTCAGAAGGGTCAGCTTGCTTGTAGGGCGTGCCGATGGCCATGATGTACTCCCTTTCTACACAGATGTTGACATCAGCAACATAAAAATAGCATCGGTATGTTGCGCGTGTCAACATTTTTTGGTAAAAAGATTGTATGCCCAAGCCTAGGCCATATCATCACGGAGATCTGCGGCAGGCGCTGATGCGGGCCGCCGAAGCGCTGATCGGCGAGGTTGGTCCCCGCGCATTCACGTTGCGCGAAGTGGCGCGGCGGGCCGGCGTCTCCCATAATGCCCCCTACCGGCACTTTGCCAGCCGCGACGACCTGCTGCTGGCGGTTGCACAGGAGGGCTATGAGCGGCTGCGCGTGAACATGACGAAATGGATGAAAAGCAGCGTCTCAGCGCGGAAGCGACTGGTGCTTTGCGGGTGCGGGTACGTGGAGTTTGCCTTGCGCTGGCCCCGGTACTTCCTGGTCATGTTCGACCTGCCTGAACTGATGCATGGCAAGCACGACAAAGGGGGGATCGGCGTCGCCGCCTTCCAGGTGCTCCTCGATGCCATTGCAGACGCGCAGCAGGCGGGGGTCCTGCCGGAGGGCGACTCCGTACAACTTGCATGGATCGCGTGGTCTCTCGTTCACGGCATTGCAAAACTGGCGGTAGCGGGGAATTTGCCACTGAGCCACCGCAAGACGCTCGATTTCGCGCGGCGAGCATCAGAATCCATCATTGATGGCATAGAGCATTCCGGTAATCGGTTCAAGATGCGTTGATACTATCTGCGGATACCGCCCCGTCGCTCAATGCATTCAGCGATGATCATGCGACCGCTTCATGATTCCTACGAGGTTTGCGGGCTCGAAAAGTTTGGTTGCGGCTTCGCCACGTTCTTCGTTCTTCTTATAAATGGGGGCGCATTTGTGGTATTCTTCTGCTCCGCTCAAATCAGTATCGTGGGCGACGTAGCGGCCTATACGGCAGACAGAATAAGAATGCAGCGCTTTTTAAACCGTCGCTATAGCAAAACCAGAGATGCTGTAGCCCAAAGCCTCGGTACACAAGTCGCCGCGACCCCAAGGAGCGGCGACCTTGCGCGATATTGAACAGAACACACCTTCTCTGTTTTGTCGTAAATCCCGAATCATGATCGACCGTACGCAGCACACGCAACCTGCCCCAAAGGGCAGCCGGTTCCCCGGCCGAACCCTTTTAGGGCAACTTCAAACAAAAGCACTACGAAGGAAGCAAATGCCTCAGGAAATCGAAGGCAGTCCTGCAAGAGCCATGGCGATCTCCTCCGCCGGATACTCGTAATTCTCCAGTTTGCCTGCCTGGTAATCGATATAGGACTGCATATCAAAGTGTCCGTGTCCACTCAGGTTGAAGAGAATCGTACGCGCCTTGCCTTCCGCTTTGGCCTCGAGGGCCTGCCGGATAGCTTCAGCAATGGCGTGATTGGCCTCCGGCGCAGGCACTATGCCCTCGGCGCGCGCAAACTGGATGCCCGCAGCGAATGCGTCGAGCTGCTGCACGGTGGTGGCTACGGCCAGTCCGAGATCGATCACGTGCGAGACCAGCGGCGCCATGCCGTGGTAGCGCAGGCCGCCGGCGTGAATGCCAGGAGGGATGAAGGTGCTGCCCAGAGTGTGCATCTTCACCAGAGGCGTAAGGTGGGCAGTATCGCCAAAGTCGTAAACGAAGGGGCCCTTGGTGAGGCTGGGGCAGGCGGCAGGCTCGACCGCGATGACGCGGGCGTGGCACTTGTTTTTGAGCTTGAGGCCAAGGAAAGGCATAACGAGACCGGCAAAGTTCGATCCGCCGCCGGTGCAGCCGATAATGACATCTGGATCGTCACCGGCGAGAGCCATTTGCTCGATGGCTTCCTGGCCAATTACGGTCTGGTGCAGCAGCACGTGGTTTAGCACGCTGCCCAGCGCATACTTTGTATTCGGGTCCTTGGCGGCGACCTCTACGGCCTCGGAAATCGCTATGCCCAGTGAGCCCCTGGAGTCGGGATGCTCAGCGAGAATGGCGCGGCCCGAATCGGTGGTGTTGCTCGGGCTGGCTGTCACCGAAGCGCCGAAGGCTTCCATCAATGCGCGGCGGTATGGCTTCTGATCGTAGCTAACGCGCACCATGAAGACTTTGCATTCCAGGCCGAGAAAGGCGCAGGCCATGGCCAGCGCGGAGCCCCACTGTCCGGCGCCAGTTTCAGTGGAGAGGTGGGTGACGCCTTCCTGCTTGTTGTACCAGGCCTGCGCCAGAGCGGTATTGAGCTTGTGCGAACCGGCCGGGCTGACACCTTCGTATTTGTAATAAATGCGCGCAGGCGTATCGAGAGCCTTCTCAAGCCGGCGGGCGCGAATCAGCGGCGAAGGACGCCACTGCGCGTAAATCTGCCGCACTTCTCCGGGAATCTCGATCTCACGCTCCTGGCTGACCTCTTGGAGGATCAGCGCCATGGGAAACAGCGGCGCCAGGTCGTCAGGGCCGAGCGGCTTGTGCGTGCCGGGGTGAAGTGGCGGGGCTGGAGGCGCTGGCAGATCGGGAACGATGTTGTACCAGGCTTGCGGAATGCGGCTCTGCGGCAGTAGATACTGAATTGTCTCCATGTATTTATTCTATTATGCGATTGGCCGCGTGCGGCGCTTTCCTCCCGCCATTTTTCTTCACGCAATCTGTGGCCGCCATCACAGCCTGGGGACCTAACCGGTTTCTAGTCTGGCATTGACTTCACCAGGAGGGCAACTATGCCGGGAATCGCAACTGCGAATGAATCCACTGTTAAAAACCTGCTCGCCGCGTATGAAGGCGAGTCGAATGCCAGCGCCAAATACACCGCTTTCTCCGCCAAGGCCGATGCCGAGGGCTATCACGGAGCCGCCAGCCTCTTCAGGGCTTGCGCACGCGCCGAAGCAATTCATGCCGCCAACCACGCCCGTGTCATCAAAGCTCTGGGCGGCGAAGCTTCATACACGCTTCACCACATCGACGTAAAAGGCACGCTCGATAACCTGAAGACCGCGCTCGCCGGCGAGCTCTACGAGGTCAACACGATGTATCCCGAGTTCCTGGAAGAAGCCAGAGCTCAAGGCAATCGAGCCGCTGTCCGCACCTTCGACGATGCGATGGAGGCCGAGAAGACCCATGCTCGGCTTTACAGCGAGGCGATTGCTCTTGTCGAAGCTGCTAAAAAGGACTCCTGGGCGGTCGCGGCGCGCGATTTTTATGTTTGCCCGGTTTGTGGCTATACCTCGGAGTCGCCTGACGAGCATGAGCGCTGCCCGGTGTGCAGCATCAAGTGGGAGCGCTTCGAAGTCATACGCTAAAGAAGCACCGAGGTTGCTCGAAATTACAGTCTTTGTCTTCCATGCGGGTCGCCAACGACATACTCAATTGGCGGCCCGTGCGGTCTTGCCTGCTTTTCTACGGCAGAGTCCGGCCGCGCAGCACCCCTTCTGCTGCTCCACAAATCTGCCCTACGGCTCATCCCTATAAATAAAAACCTCTGGCTTGGAGCCTTCGCTCTGGCGGGCGCGAAACATGCCGGAGGTGTTGAAGCTCCAGGCAAGCTGCCCGTCGGGAGTGATGGCGATAACGCCTCCGTCTCCGTGAATGGGCGCCAGTTGCTTGTGGATCACCTGGTCGGCGGCCTGCTGCAACGTGAGGCCCTTGTATTGCACCAACGCGCAGATTTCGCGGGCGACGGTGAACCGGATGAAGTACTCGCCGACACCGGTGCCTGAAACGGCGCAGGACTGATTGGAAGCGTAGGTGCCGGCGCCGATGATAGGCGAGTCGCCGACGCGGCCGGGCATCTTGCCCTGCAGGCCTCCTGTCGAAGTGCCGGCTGCTACGTTGCCTTGGGAGTCGAGCGCCACGACGCCTACTGTGCCGTAGCGATGCGTATCGGCTGATTCCTGCCATTGTGCAACCGGCACAGCCTGGCCCGCATGCGGCGAGCCTGCAGGACGCGGCGGAATGGGCTTACCCTCCTCCTGCAATTGCTTGATGAGCGACTGCCAGCGGCTTTCGGTGAAAAAGTAGCCGGAATCGGCCTGCTCCATCCCAGCCTGAATGGAAAAGCTGTCGGCGCCCGGACCCACAAGAAAGACGTAGGGCGTCTTCTCCATAACCGCGCGGGCCAAAGTAATGGGATAGCGGGTGTGGGTCACATCGGCAACAGCGCCGGCGCGGAGGGTTGCGCCATCCATGATGGCCGCGTCCAGCTCCGTCTTGCCGTCGGCGGTGAAGACCGCTCCACGCGCGGCGTTAAAAAGCGGATCGTCTTCAAGGACGCGAATGGCGGCTTCGACGGCATCGAGCGAAGAGCCTCCGCGATCAAGTACTCGAGCGCCCGCCTGCACAACTTTGGTGAGTGCGGCCCGATAGGCGGCATCGCCTGCGGGGCTCAGTTTCGCGCGTTCGATATCTCCTGCGCCGCCATGCACCACGATCGCCCAGTGCCGGGCATCAGGCTGTTGCCCCATTGCCGCTGCAGCCGTCATCATCCCTCCAAGAATCACTCCCAAAATCCTTTTGCTCGTCCGCTTCATCGCTGTTTCCCCCACACATCCCCGCGCCGCACGCCTCTTTGACCAATTTCATCCCCGCGCGATAGTCCCTATCATGCTATTACCTCACTGCGCATCTCTGCGGTTGCTTGGGCGCAGTCAGGGTGAGATGGAACACAAACCCGGCGCCGCCTGTCTCGATTACCAGCAAAGACCCCGCTCTGACGCATTCCGCACTTGCCGCGCTATTTCTCGTTCGGCAAGTTCAAGGCGTCGGAATCATTCTGGTCCTGCAGGGCACTGGGTGTGCCGCGCGGTATGGTGACGGAGCAGAGCGAATTGAATTTCGCCCACGTTTTTCACAGCAGACTGATTACGGCGGCAGATTTTGTCAATCGTATGCGGAACCATCACTCCAGGCAGGAAGCGACCACGGCCAGCGCGGCGATGGCTGCGGTCTCAGCGCGCACGATGCGGGGACCCAATGAAGCAGCACGCCAGCCATTGGCATCAAAAAGAGCTTCTTCCGCGGGAGCCCACCCGCCTTCAGGGCCAATCGCGATTTCTAGCTGAGGCATCTCCTCATTGGCGGCCTCTATGGCTTCAGTGATCGCGTGAAGAAGGGTAGTGGTGCGCTCCTGCTCGGCGAGCACGATGCGTGTCGATGCGCTCGCCGCCCGCACCCGCGCGGCCAATGAGACGGGGTCGTAGATCAGGGGCACGTCGGAGCGTCGCGCCTGTTGCGCCGACTCGTGCGCGATGCGGCGCCAGCGTTCCGAGCGCTTCTGGGCCGCCTGAGCCAGGTGCTTCTCAGTCCGCCGCGCCACGACCGGCGCTACAGCCGCAACCCCTAGCTCGGTGGCCTTCTCGATTGCCCACTCCATGCGATCGAACTTGTAGATAGCGAGAACCAGCGTGACGGGCAGCGCGGGATCGGCTGCGAGCTCCGCTGCAAGGTTGAAGCGAATCTCGCTTTTGTGCCCCGCCAGAGTGACCGCGGCCACCTGAGCATGGAAGACGCGGCCGCCGGCTACAACATCCGCCTCCATGCCCGGCTGCGCGCGGAGGACGCGCCCCAGGTGTTCAGCCTGCTCGCCGAGGATGGTGGCGGTAGCTTCGTCCCAATGTTCGGCAATCCAGCGGCGGCGCGTCATCGTTCTCTTGCGGGCACTTTCTTCATCGGTAGTGTACGGCGTTTTTTTTAAGCTGGCGAGCTATTTTGCCCCAAAAACACTAAGGGGAACGCTTCTTTGCGTTCCCCGAGAGTGTTGCCTTTTTGGGTTTGTCGATCCGCTACTTTTTCTTCGCGGTCTTCTTGACGGCCTTCTTGACGGCCTTCTTCGCTGGTTTCTTGGCTGCTTTCTTAGTTGCCATTTGCCTATTCTCCCTTTTCGATGGGTTGCATCGAGTCTGCAATTAATAAATTGCAGTTGAAGATTGTATAGATTCACAAAGCATCGATGTCAAGAGAAAAACGACGTGAGAGTGAAAAAAAGATCAACATCGTTTATCGGCGGAACGAGGCCGGAAGCGATTTCAAAGTCGAAGTTCGAAGCGAAGATTAGATTTTGTGAACTTCCGCATCGCGTTCAATGCATGCGCGAGTCGATGAATCGCGGTCGAGAGCGCGATGCGCGGCGCAATAGCAAAACCAGAGATGCTCTATCCCGGAGCCACGGGCGCTCAAGTCGCCGCGGCCGCAAGGAGCGGCGACCTTGCGCAAAATTGAACAGGGCACACCTTCTCTGGTTCTGCCGTATTTGCCGCTGCCCGTTCAATACTCGGTGGGATTCAGCACGCCTCCGGCGAAGTTTGTTCTGCTGTGGCGCTGCAGCAGGCTTTTCCTTCTCCCGGCTCCTTGCCTTACGCCAGAAACTCACGAACGAAGCGGTTCCGGCTCCGGAGAAGCTCTTCGAGGGTGCCATCGAAGATGAGACGGCCCTCTTCGAGCATGAGGAAGGTGGTATTGGGATGGGTGAGACCCTTGGGCAGAGGAACCATGTGTCCTTGTCCCGTATCGTAGCGGTGACTGCAGAGGGTGAAAGCGTCCTGCAGGCGATGCGTGACGAGCAGGGACGGCGTCGAGTGAACGTCGCGCTGCTTGACGATGAGCTCGATGATGGTGGTTGAGGTGACGGGATCAAGACCGCCGGTGGGCGAGTCGTAGAGGATCAATTCGGGTTGGTGGATGAAGGAGCGGGCGATGGCCACGCGCCGCCTCATGCCGCCTGAAAGACTGGGTGGATAAAGGTCGAAGGTTTCCTCCAGGCCGACAAATCTGAGCGCTTCGCGGGCACGGCTGTCGACTTCCTCATCAGGCACGCGCTCCTGAATCAGTTGGTAAGCGACGTTGTCCCGCACGGTAAGGGAATCGAAAAGCGCACCCTCCTGGAAGACGATTCCCGCGCGGGAGCGCAAAGGGAAGAGCTTTTGCTCGGGCATGTGGGAGATGTCTTCGCCGAATAGCATGACGCTGCCCCGTTGGGGACGAAGCAGGCCGATGATCAGTTTGAGCAGCACGCTCTTGCCCACGCCGGCAGGGCCAAGCAGGATGCGCGTCTCCGCGGGCGCCACAGAAAAGGTAATCTCCTCAAGAATGGGTGGTCCATCGAACGCAACCGAGACGCCACTCAAAGCCACGACAGGGCCCGCGTCCGGCGCTGGGGCCTGGGATTGAGACGCGGGAGCGGCGGCATGGTTCATCACGGAAAGAAATATAGCAGCACGTGGGTCAGGAGGAAGTCGACAAAGATGATAAGCACGGAAGAGTTGACCACGGCCGAGATCGTCGAGCGGCCCACGCCCTCGGTGCCGCCCGTGGTCCTCATGCCATAGAAGCAGCCATTCGAGCCGAGGATGTAACCGAAGAAGAGCGGCTTCACCAGCCCCTGAATAATGTCGGGGTAGCGGAGGCCGTCATAGGCTTCGTGGAAGTACTGGGCGCCGTTCTGATGGTTGAGGAAGACAGTCACAGCCGCGCCGCCGGCAATGCCGCATGCATTGGCCACGATAGTGAGGAAAAAAAGCATGGCGATGCAGGCAAAAATGCGCGGGGTGACAAGCTTGCGCATGGGGTCGACACCCAGGGCGCGCATGGCGTCAATCTGTTCGGTGACGACCATGGAGCCGAGCTCGCTGGCTATCGAAGATGCGTTGCGGCCCGAAACCATGATCCCGGTGAGCACCGCGCCGAGTTCGCGGATCATGGTAAGGCTCACTAATCGGCCTGTGACCGCCGTGGCGCCGAAGGCCGAAAGTGTGGCTGCGGACTGCAGGGTGAGCACGCCGCCGGTGAAGAAGCCGGTGAGGACGATGATCGGAAGCGAACCGAAGCCGATGATGTCGGACTGAATAAGGAAATCAGTCCAGTAAATTGGGGGCCGGAAAAGATTGAGAAAGGCGCGCACTGCGAACAGGAAATAATCCTGGACGGTAAGCACAATTTGTCTGGCGGTACGGTCGATCGCATTTATCGCCATAAATTTGCCGGCCTATGAGATTGAAACTTTGCGCCTAACAGGACAGGATAGAGCATCGACGAGCCCCGTCAGCATTTTCTACAATAGTGGTGCTGGTTTTTCCTCAATCGATCCGCGGCAGATGAAGTCTAATTGGCGCTGTATCGATACTCAATCGGCTACTTATCGCATCCAACTGCTTATCGGGAGTATGCGATGTATTCGTTTCGCGTGCGGCTGATCTTGGCCCTGATTGCGAGTGTGATCCTGGTGTCGGTCGCCTCAACGTATTTTGAGGTTCTGGCGCACCGGCACATCCTGCGCGAGGAACTCGTGCGCCACGCCCAATGGATGGGCATGAGCATCCAGCCGGACGTGCAGGGTGCGCTCAGAACGGGAGATTTTTCTGCTCTGCCGGGACTGATGGAGTTCCTGAAGAACGGAACGGGTGCGCTTGGTCTGGCGGT
>Ga0335085_10011492_pt1 | contig 13131 bp, 13 predicted proteins | sample Lox_Sample_45_FD_206712 | JGI IMG/M metagenome (GOLD analysis project Ga0335085, IMG submission 206712) | Soil microbial communities from Loxahatchee National Wildlife Refuge, Florida, United States - Lox_Sample_4.5 | ecosystem: Environmental > Terrestrial > Soil > Wetlands | place: USA...
GTCATCAACAAAACGAACGACAGAAGATTGGACGAATTCCGCCACAAGCTCGACGATCTGATGCTGAATCTTGCTTTGCAGGTGGTGCGCGATGGCGAGGGCGCCCAGAAGCTCATCCAGATCGACGTGGCGGGTGCCGAAAGCGACGAGTCGGCGCGCCGGGTGGGCTTTGCCATCGCCAACTCGCCGCTGGTGAAGACGGCGATCGCCGGTAGCGATGCGAATTGGGGGCGCGTCGTCATGGCCGTGGGCAAGGCCGGCGAGCCCGCCGACCGGGACAAGCTCAAAATCGCGTTCGGCGGTCAGGTCGTTGCCGAAAAAGGGCAGCGGGCCGAGGCTTACGACGAGGCAGCCGCGACGCGTGCTGTTTCCGGCCGCGAGGTTTCGATCTCCGTGGATTTGGGGCTCGGCCGGGGAAAGGCCCGGGTTTGGACGTGCGACCTCACCGACGGCTATATCCGGATCAACGGATCGTATCGAAGTTGAGACCAAAACTTAGCGGGACGTTAACTCGCGGGCTGCGATCATCGCGGAAGCGCGCATGCCGCAGTTGAGGCTTGTTCTTGTCGCGGCATGCGCACTCATCGATACCGATGGCCGCGTGCTCATCGCACAGCGGCCGCCGGGAAGGAGCATGGCGGGGCTATGGGAATTTCCTGGGGGAAAGATCGAACAGGGCGAGTCGCCGGAAGCGGCGCTCATCCGCGAGCTGCGCGAGGAATTGGGCATCGCGGTGAAGGAGCCCTGCCTGGCGCCGTTCTCATTCGCCTCGCACGCCTACCCGGATTTCCATCTCCTGATGCCGCTTTACGTCTGCCGGCGGTGGGACGGTATTCCGCAAGCCATCGAGGCGTCAGCAATCAAATGGGTGCGACCATGCAATCTGCCCAGCTTTCCGATGCCACCCGCCGATGCGCCGCTCATTCCGATGCTGCGCGATCTCTTGTAAGCTTCATGACAGACACGCGCGGAGCGACTGCGATCGAATACGCCATGATCGCAGGATTTATCTCGATTTTGGTGATCACTGCCGTCAACGTCATTGGCCAGGAGGTCAACACATTGTATTTTGGCAGCGTCGTTTCCGGGCTTTAGGGTTGCATACCGAACGACGAACGTCCCGGTCTCCACTCGCGGGCCGTTCGTTGAATTCTTGATTATCAATTTTTCCAGCCCGAGACGTATATTGTATCGAATGTGGCACGAAATGTGCCATCGGCTTCGGAATCATTTTCTGCATAGTGGGCCACCGCCGCAGAGAGCGTCGTCCGCCTGAGCGGTATTCGCGATCTTTGTTCGAGGGCATTCGTCTCGCCAATGGCGCGTAAATCCTCCACGAGGGTAAAGAAATTGCGATAGCGGACCAGGAGCCGCTCCGAATCGGCTACCGGCAGCGCGAAGCCGGCACGTTGCAGCAGGTTGCCCAGGTCGCGAACGTCAGCGAAAGGCGCAACGCGCGGGCTGATGCCGCCGGTCGTGTCGCTCTCGCCGGACGCAAGCGCCCGCCGCAGCTCGGAAAGCGTGGGGCCGCCGAACAGCGCAGCGACGAAAAGCCCGCCGGGCGCCAGAATCTGCCGGATCTGGATCAGTGCCCCCGGCAGGTCGTTCACGGCGTGCAGCGACAGGACGCTGGTTACCAGATCGAAACGCGCCGCGGCAAAGGGTAGAAACTCCTCATCGGCAACCACGGCGGGACCTGTCGTAGCTTCCTGGGGCGCGAGCATCACGCGAACCCAGCTGTCGGCCAGAGGCTCGAGGCCGACAAAGGATTTCTGTCGCGAGCCCAGATCCAGCGCCTTGGCGAACCGGCGGTTCGCGGCCGACACCCGATGGCGGACGCCCTCTACGGCTTCCTCGAGGAGAAAGCTCGGCGCATTCTTTCGGTCTGCCCGGGCGCGCCTTTGTGCATAGGCTTTACGATCGAAAATGCGTGGAGCGGTCATGGTTGCTATATGTTGCGTCGCCGGTTGTCCGGGATAGCCTCATTCTACGCCATGAGCTCGAACACAGAAGCCAACGAATGGAGCATTCGCGCACGCGCCGGGCGATGGCTGCTGGACCTGCTGTTTCCGCCGCTTTGCGCGGCCTGCCGCGCCCCGGTCGGTACTGCCCACAATCTGTGCGCCGGCTGCTGGAGCAGGGTCAGCTTTCTCGACGGTCCGGGCTGTGCAACCTGCGGCTTTCCCTTCGAATTCGACCCAGGCTCTGGGGCGCTTTGTGCGGCCTGTCAGGCCCATCCGCCGGCATTCGAGCGCGCACTGGCGGTGATGCGCTACGATCCGGAGAGCCGCGATCAGGTGCTGGCCTTGAAGCGGGCAGACCGTCTCGATCTCGTACCCCCTTTCAGCCGCTGGCTCGATCGCGCCGGCAAACCTCTGCTGACCCAGGCCGACGTGATTGTTCCGGTACCGTTGCATTGGCGGCGTCTTTGGCAGCGGCGATACAATCAGTCGGCTCTGCTCGCCCAGGGGCTGGCAAAGCTGTCGGGCAAACCGTGCGACGTGCTGGTGCTGCGGAGGGTGCGTCCCACCAAAAGCCAAGGCGAGATGCCGTCGGCCAAGGCCAGGCGGCGCAACGTGCGCGGTGCCTTCCGAATCGATCCACGCAGACGCGGTCGCATTCGGGACCGTACCGTTTTGTTGGTCGACGATGTCTACACGACCGGCTCGACGCTCGACGCTTGCGCACGCGCGCTCAAAGCTGCGGGCGCGGCAAAAGTGCTTGTTCTCACGCTTGCCCGCGTTGTGCGGCCGATGTCGAGCTATATATAGGGGTGTCGAAGGAAGCGGTTCCATGCGTCGCGTCAAGATGTACACGAGCCCCATCTGTCCCTACTGCGTTCGCGCCAAATCTTTGCTGCAGGACAAAGGGGCCGAAATCGAAGAGATCAATGTTCTTATGGACAGCCAGGCACGCCAGGAGATGGAATTGAAATCGGGCGGCCGCAGAACGGTGCCGCAAATCTTCATCGGAGATGTCCATGTCGGCGGTTGCGACGATCTTTATGCGCTCGAGGGCACGGGAAAGCTCGATCCACTCCTGAACGGCTGACCAACATGTTTCGCGTGGCTTGTGTACAATTGCGCTCGACCGACGATGTCGCCGAAAATATCGCGACAACGTCGAATCTGATCCGCGAAGCCAAGGCCCTGGGCGCGCAGTTCGTCGCGACGCCCGAGAACACCACGCTCATGGCGCCGGATGGTGGCGCCAAGATCGAGCGCAGCTATGCGGAGCGGGACGACCCTGCAATCCCCGCCTTCCGGTCGTTGGCTGAGGAACTGGGGATCTGGCTTCTCATCGGCTCTCTGGCCATCAGGGTGAGCGACAGCCAAACGGCCAACAGATCCTACCTGTTCGACGCGACGGGCCGGATTGCGGCCCGCTACGACAAGATCCACCTGTTTGATGTGGACCTGCCATCCGGAGAGCGGTATCGCGAATCAAAGACGGTCGCCGCCGGGCATGAACCCGTCACGGCCATGCTCGACTGGGGAAGAATGGGCCTGTCCGTCTGCTACGACCTGCGTTTTCCCCAGCTTTATCGAGCCCTGGCCAAGCAGGGCGCATTCATGTTCAGTGTTCCATCTGCCTTCACCGAGACGACCGGCAAGGCCCACTGGCACGTGCTGCTGCGGGCCCGTGCCATCGAAAACGGGGCCTTTGTGATAGCGCCGGCGCAGGGCGGCACACACGCCAATGGCCGCAAGACGTATGGGCACAGCCTGGTCGTTTCCCCCTGGGGCGAGATCATGGCCGAGGCGGGTGTCGACCCTGGCGTGATCGTGGCCGACATTGATCCAGAGGCTTCGGCGGATGCGCGGGCTCGCATCCCCAGCCTCTGCCATGATCGCCCTTTCACCGGCCGTAATTAGCACTTCCCCTCGTCGAGTGCTTGCGTCTGTCGGAAATTCCCCCCATCTTTCGATGGGCAATTGGGCCATCGTATCGCCTCGGCCGAACGTTAGGCGATCAGCCAGCTTTGGCTGCGCAGAATGTCTGCGGCTCAGGCAGGAGTAGCCGGCGTGATCGTTTATTCGTTGAAATGCGCTGAGGACCATCTCTTCGAGGCTTGGTTCAGGGACAGCTCGGCGTTCGACGATCAGGCCAGGGAAGGCAAGCTTACATGCCCGGTTTGTCTGACGCACAAGGTTGAAAAGGCGCCCATGGCGCCAGCCCTCAAAGGTTCTGCGTGTGAGGCAAAGCCGACGGTCGAGGACATGCACAAGGTGCGTCAGTACATGGCTGGGTTGCGCAAATACATTCAGGAGAATGCCGAATATGTGGGGCGGCAATTTCCCGAGGAAGCGCGCAAGATACATTACGGCGAGATCGAAGAGCGCCATATCTACGGCGAGGCCAGCCTGCAGGAAGCCAAGGAACTGGTCGAGGAGGGCGTAGGCGTGGCCCCGCTACCTCCCGATCTTACCGAGGCGAATTAGAGCGGTTTCAGCAAAAGTGTGCGCACTTTTGTGTCCGAAAGCGCCATAAAACAACAACTTAGAGCGAAATGACGATTCGAAGAAAGTCATTTTGCTCCAGGCTTCGAGGCGACGACCATATAGTTGACGTCGGTGTCCCGCGACAGCCGCCAATCCCAGGCGAGCGGATCGAAAGCCACCCCCTGCACAGCCACAACCCGAAGATTATTCCGTGCGAGCGACGCCTTGAGCTGCGCAGGCGTAACGAATTTGCTCCAGTCGTGCGTGCCGCGTGGGACCCACGACAAGACGTATTCGGCCCCGATCTTGGCTAGGGCAAACGATTTGAAGGTCTTGTTGATGGTCGCCACAAGCAGGAGGCCTCCCGGCTTAACCAATGCCGCGCAGGCGCAAAGAAAGGCGCCCAAGTCGGTTACGTGTTCTATCACCTCCATGCTCAGCACAACGTCGAAGGTGCATCCCTCGTCCGCCAGATCCTCGGCTGGTCGGCAAACGTAGTGGATGGGGATCTCCTGCTGCTCCGCGTGCAGCGCGGCCGCCCTCAGGTTGGCCTCTGACGGATCGGCGCCGGTAACCGCGAAACCGAGCCGCGCCATAGGTTCGGCGAGAAGACCGCCACCACAGCCGATGTCCAGCAGGGAAAGCCCATGGAACGGCGAAATTTCGCTTTCGGCTCGCCCAAAGTGCCCAAGAGCCTGGGTTCTGATGAAGGCTAGCCTGATCGGGTTGAGACGGTGGAGTGGGCCAAGCTTGCCGTTCGGGTCCCACCACTGTTCAGCCAGGCGAGAAAACTTCTCCACCTCCTGCGTATCGACAGAGGAGGTTGCGGGTCGCCCCGCGATGGGAACCTTTCGGCGTTGAGCGTGGGGCATGTGCCGTCTATGAATGTCCGCAGCAGCACCATACTGGGCTTGGTGATCAGTGGCCAAGATCGTCATGAAATTCGGCGGCACCTCGGTGGCCGACCTGGACAGAATCCGCCATGTGGCACAGCTCGTTAAGCGCGAGGTGGACCGCGGCCATCAGGTTGCCGTGGTCGTTTCGGCCATGGCCGGGGAAACCAACAAGCTCGTTTCCTGGGCGCGGGAGCTTTCGCCTCTGCACGACGCGCGCGAATACGACGTGGTGGTTGCGGCCGGCGAACAGATTACGGCCGGACTTCTCGCCATCGCACTTTCAGCCATGGATGTGAACGCGCGCTCGTGGCTGGGCTGGCAAATACCCTTGCGCACTTCGGCCATGCACGGCTCGGCGCGTATCGTCGAGATCGACCCCGCGCAGCTCAACGACCGGCTGTCGCAAGGCCAGGTTGCGGTTGTCGCTGGCTTCCAGGGGGTGGCGCCGGATGACCGAATCTCCACGCTCGGCCGAGGAGGATCCGACACGAGTGCCGTTGCGATTGCTGCGGCGCTGGAAGCCGACCGGTGCGATATCTACACGGATGTTGATGGCGTCTACACGACGGATCCGCGCATTGTCGCCAAGGCACGCCGTCTCGAAAAAATTGCCTATGAGGAAATGCTAGAGATGGCATCGCTCGGCGCCAAGGTCCTGCAGACCCGCTCCGTCGAGATCGCCATGCTTTATCGCGTTCCGGTACGCGTGCTGTCGACATTCGATGCCGATGGGGCTGGCACGCTAGTTTGCGACGAGGAAGATATCGTGGAAAAGAAGCCGGTTACAGGAATTGCCTATTCCCGTGATGAAGCAAAGATCACGCTTCATCGCATTCCCGATCAGCCAGGGGTCGCGGCGGCCATATTTGGCCCGCTCGCCGACGCCGGGGTCAATGTCGACATGATAGTGCAGAACGTGTCGGAGGACGGGCGCAAGACCGACCTGACGTTCACGGTCAGCCGCAGCGAACTCGCGCGGGCGCTGGCGGCGATCGAAAAGGCGGCGCCGGCGATCGGCTACAAGGACCTCACCTCCGACGCCAACGTCGCCAAAGTGTCCGTCATCGGCATCGGGATGCGTGCCCATCCTGGCGTCGCTCAGACGATGTTCCGCACTCTCGCCGAGAAAGGCATCAATATCCAGGTGATATCGACCTCGGAGATCAAGGTCAGCGTTCTTATCGCCGAGGAATACGTGGAGCTGGCAGTGCGGGCTCTGCACTCCGCTTACGAACTCGATGTCTTATGACCGCATCTGACGGGATGTTTGGCTGATGCCGTCGATTGCGGCAGGCGCTCCACGTCTCCTGTTGCGTCGCTTGCGGGAGATCATGGCTGAGCCTGCGAGTGCGCAGGATCGTCTTGACCGGCTGGTCGCGCTGATTGCCGCCAACATGGTGGCCGAGGTTTGCTCGATCTATCTGCGTCGCGCCGGCAATATGCTCGAGCTTTTCGCCACCGAGGGATTGAACAGGGCTGCCGTCCATCGCACGCGAATGCGCCCGGGCGAAGGACTGGTGGGCGCGGTGGCCGAATCCGCCGAGCCCATCAACCTCAGCGAGGCGCCGGCCCATCCCCGTTTTTCGTATCGTCCTGAAACCGGCGAAGATCCCTTCAGCTCGTTTCTCGGTGTGCCGATTGTGCGGGGTGGACAGGTGTTTGGCGTTCTTACCGTGCAGAATCGTGCCGCGCGCCTTTACGATGAAGAAGAGGTTGAAGCGCTGCAAACCGTCGCCATGGTTCTGGCGGAAATCGTCGCGCATGGGGCACTTTTCGACATTGCCGAACTCGACGAACCGGATTTGAGGGCCGACAGGCCGCGGGCATTCAAGGGCGAGGGACTATCGGACGGCATTGCGATCGGCGAGGTCGTCTTGCACGAACCCCGCGTCAAAGTCGAACGGATGATTGCCGACAATCCGGCCTCCGAGCTCACGCGGCTCGAAGAAGCACTCGACTCGCTGCGTGAATCCGTGGACCGCATGCTGGATTCCAGCGAATTGGATTTGAGCGAGGAAAGCCGGGAGGTGATCGAAGCCTACCGCCTTTTTGCCCAGGATCAAGGCTGGCGGCATCGGCTGCGCGATGCGGTGCGATCAGGACTGACGGCCGAGGCGGCAGTCGAACGCGTTCAGGACGAGATGCGGTTGCGGCTGATGCGCATGGGAGACCCGTTCCTGCGCGACCGGATGCACGACTTCGAGGATCTGACGCGTCGCCTTCAAAAACATCTCGGCGGCGGGACACCTGAAAACAGGAATTTGCCCGCCAACGCCATTCTCATCGGCCGCGCGATGGGGCCAGCGGAATTGCTGGATTATGGCCGGTCACTCGTCGCCCTGGTGCTCGAGGATGCCGCAGCCACATCGCACGTTGCGATTGTCGCTCGCTCTATGGGGCTTCCCGTTGTCAGCGGCATTGAAGGCGTGGTGGACGTGGCAAGGGCCGGCGACATGATTGCCGTCGACGGTGAAACCGGTGAGGCCCATCTGCGTCCTCCCGGCGATGTCGTGGCCGCATTCGAGGCCCGTCGCGCGCTCCGGGAACAACGTGTCGCGCGTTTCGCCGCGGTACGGGATCTGCCTGCCATTACGAAGGACGGGGTTCCCATCCGCTTGATGATGAACGCCGGACTGCTCATCGACATGCCGCAATTGCACGCGTCCGGCGCCGATGGCGTCGGACTGTTTCGTACCGAGCTGCAGTTCATGATCGGGGAAACGATGCCCCGGCTGAAGGATCAAATCGAGTTTTACCGGCGGGTTCTGGACGCTGCTCAGGGCAAACCCGTCATCTTCCGCACATTAGACCTCGGCGGCGACAAGATATTGCCTTATGGCCGTTGGGAACGCGAAGAGAACCCTGCACTGGGCTGGCGCGCGTTGCGCATTGCGCTGGATCGTCCCGCGCTGCTCCGCTACCAGGTGCGCGCGCTCATCGCGGCATGCGCGAACAACACGCTGCGCATTCTGCTGCCGATGGTGACCGACGTTGATGAATTCAACAGGGCGCGGGCACTCATCGACCGCGAGTTGGAGCGCGCGCGTCTTCTCTTTCAACCGCAGCCGCGACAGACCCTCGTGGGCGCCATGCTTGAAGTCCCGGCACTTGTCTTCATGCTGCCGCAGATTCTTCGCTGCGCGGATTTCGTTTCCATCGGATCGAATGACCTGTTTCAATTCGTTTTTGCGGTCGATCGTGCCAATTCGCGTGTTGCACGCCGCTACGATACCTTGAGTCCGTCGGCACTTTCTCTGGTTCGTCAGATCGTGAAAAGCGCCGCTGAGGCAAACGGCGAGGTCTCTCTGTGCGGCGAGATGGCCGGTCGGCCGCTCGATGCCATGGCCCTTATCGGGACCGGCGTGCGCACGCTTTCCATGCAGCCCGCCAATATTGGCGCGGTCAAGCTCATGATTCGCAGCCTCGACACGCGCGAGATATCGCAGTTTGTCGATCGTTTGTGCGGCCGCAGCGATCACAGCATGCGCACACGGCTCTCGGCTTTTGCGGCAGAACGGGGCGTCGTCATCAGGTAGTTGGCTCGCCGCCCTTGCCTTTGACCGGGGACCGATCCAAATTGCGCCGTCAAATGGGATTGGCACGATGAGATCGAAGCAGCTGGCCTTTGCCATATTTCTGCTGTCGCTGGGACTTCCTGCCGTGGCGTTTGCCCAGCAGTCAAACACTCCGACCGCGTCGGCTCCAGCGGACGATCCGGACCAGATCATCTGCAAATCTACGCCACCGCCTACGGGAACGCGGCTTGGAGGCGGCCGGGAATGTCACACCAAGAGAGAGTGGGACCAGCGCCAAAAGGATTCCGAGTCAGAAGTGGTTCGGGGACAAGAAATCGGTCACATGGGATCGGGACCGGGCCACTGAGCGTAGCGCACCTCGTATTTTTCCGGCTATCCATTGAGTCCACACATCATTCCTCCTGGCCGGCGAATAGATTTCTTGGACAGAGGCTCCAGTCCCTGTATTCCGTTCGGGAATGAGCAAGGTTACGCATTTGACGACCGACGAGCATGGCGGCCCTAATCGGCGACGGCTGCATTTGCGGGAAATCTCCGGGGATGCAGAGGCGGCATTGGGCAATGTCGGCCAGGAACTTCGCGCCGCGCGCCTGCGTCGTGGTGACGATCTGGCAGCGGTTTCGCGCGTGCTCAAGATCCGGAAAGATCATCTGGATGCTCTCGAGGAGGACAAGTTCGAGAAGCTTCCGGGCCGAGCCTATGCGGTGGGTTTCGTCCGCTCCTATGCCGAGTATCTGGGCCTGGACCCGGTCGCAGCCGTGGAGCGCTTCAAGGAAGAAACCGCCGGGCGCAGCGACGGGACGTACCAAATCACGCTGGTGCCCGACACTGATGAGCGACGCCTTCCTCACGGCTGGCTTATTATCGTCGGCGTTCTGGTGGTTATTATTGGTTATGCCGCCTACCGCCTGGCGATATCTGCGGACGCGCTCCTCAGTCAGCCTGTGGCGCCGGTTCCCGCGCGCATGGCCCCGCGACCTCCTGTTGCAACATTCACACGCCCGGCGCTCCCCCATCCTATACAGACCGCGACAGCGCGTAGCCCGACAATGGCTGCTACCGCCTCCGTCAACACCGGGGCCGCATCTGGTCAGGGTGCCTCCAGGCCGCCGGGCGCCCCCACTGCCAAAGCCGCGGCTGCGACGTCCGGCGCCTCGACGACAGCGTTGCCCGCGACCGGAGCGGCACCGGCGCCAGGAACGGCGCCTCCCGCTTCCGCGCCGCCGAACGCCCAACTGGCCGGGCTTCCCAAGGGGCAAGAGTACGGTACTCAAAACAAAGGCGCGCGCGTGGTCCTCCACGCCAAGGCCTTGACGCGCGTACTTGTGCAAGGCCCGGATGGAACCGTTTTCATCAATCGCGTTCTACACCCGGGCGATAGTTACCGGGTTCCGGACAAAGTGGGTCTCACGCTCACGACACCCGACGGCGCGGCGGTGGCTTTGGAGCTTGACGGCCAGGACGCGGGGGTGGCCGGCAAGGACGGGCAGGTGACGGAGGCACTTCCCCTTGATCCCCAGGCGATCACAGATCGTTACAATGGGGGCAGCCCCCGCCAAGGGGGCTGAAACCGTCGTCGAACTCGCGTATGCCGAGGGTCGGCGATGCATGAATCCGCGAGAGGCAAGCAGGTGACGTCATGAGCATCAGACCCTACCGGGACATCGCGCGGCGCAAGTCGCGCAAGATCAGGGTCGGAAACGTCGAAGTGGGCGGCGACGCGCCGATCTCCGTCCAAAGCATGACCAACACGGTGACCGGCGATGCCGGGGCCACCATCGCGCAAGTCCGTGCCTTGGAGGAGGCCGGCGCCGATATCGTACGGGTTTCCTGTCCCGATGAGGACGCGACGAAGGCGCTGAGGCAGATCGTCAGGGCCGTGCACGTGCCGATCGTGGCCGACATACACTTCCACTACAAACGCGCGATCGAGGCCGCTGAAGCGGGTGCGGCGTGCCTCAGAATCAATCCAGGCAACATCGGATCGTCGCAGCGTGTGCGCGAGGTCGTCTCGGCAGCCAAAGATCATGGCTGCTCCATGCGCATCGGGGTCAACGCCGGTTCGCTCGAGAAAGACCTCCTGGAGCGTTACGGTGAGCCGTGCCCCGAGGCGATGGTGGAAAGCGCGCTCAACCACGCCAGGATTCTCGAGGATAACGACTTCACCGAGTTCAAGATCAGCGTGAAGGCGTCCGACGTGTTCCTTGCCGTCGCCGCCTATCAAGGTCTTGCCGAGGCTTGCGATTACCCGCTGCACTTGGGCATCACGGAAGCCGGCGGATTGATGAGCGGCACCGCGAAATCGGCGATCGGACTGGGAATGCTGCTTTGGTCGGGCATCGGCGATACGATCCGCGTCTCGCTTTCTGCCGATCCGGTCGAAGAAGTGCGCGCGGGCTTCGACATTTTGAAGGCGCTCGGGCTCAGGCATCGGGGCGTGAACATCGTTTCGTGTCCGTCCTGCGCGCGTCAGGGCTTCAATGTCATCGACACGGTCAAGACGCTGGAAGAGCGCCTGAAGCACATCGCCACGCCGATGACGCTTTCCATTATCGGCTGCGTCGTAAACGGTCCGGGCGAGGCCCGCGAGACCGATTTGGGCTTTACCGGCGGCGGGGCCGGCGGTGGCGCAGGCATGATCTATCTCAACGGCAAACCGGCCTATAAGCTCGAAAATGCCAAGCTCGTCGATCATGTCGTCGAGCTTTGCGAGAAGAAGGCGGCGGAAATTGAACAGCGCCACTCGGCTCCGGTCTTGGAGCCGGCGCAATAGATCTGCTGCGCATGCCGGAATATTAGCGGGGATGCTCCTGCGCACGCCATGATTCCTGAATCGAAGCTGTTGCGGCTCGTGGATCGCTTTCACGCCATTGAAGCCGAGCTTGCTGCCGGCGCCGGCGGCGCGAGCTACGTGAAGCTTTCCCGCGAGCACGCAGAACTGGCGCCGGTGGTGGCCGCCGTCGAGGCATATCGTCACGCGGCGCGTGAGTTGCAGGATGCCGAAGCGCTCGCGGAAGACCCGCAAAGCGACGCGGAAATGCGCGCCCTTGCCGAAGAGGAACGCCAGTCGCTCAAGGAGCGGTTCGGCGCGCTTGAGCACGATCTGCAGATCAAACTGCTGCCCAAGGATTCCGCGGATTCTTCATCCGCGATTCTCGAAATCAGGGCCGGAACCGGCGGCGACGAGGCCGCGCTGTTCGCCGGTGATCTGTTGCGCATGTATCAGCGATACGCACAGCTGCAAGGCTGGCGCACGGAAATCCTGTCGCTGAGCGAAAGCGATCTGGGGGGCGTGCGCGAAGCCGTGATGGAGGTGGCGGGGCAGGGAGCATTCGCCAAGCTCAAATTCGAAAGCGGCGTGCATCGCGTGCAGCGCGTGCCTGTGACCGAAGGCGGCGGACGCATTCATACTTCGGCCGCAACCGTGGCGGTGCTGCCGGAGCCGGAAGACGTCGATATCTCGCTCGACGAAAAGGATTTGAGAATCGACGTATTCCGCGCCAGTGGTGCCGGCGGCCAGCATGTCAACAAGACCGAAAGCGCGGTGCGCATCACCCACCTGCCGACCGGCATAGCAGTCGCACAGCAAACGGAGAAATCGCAGCACAAGAACAAGGCGCAGGCGATGAAGATTCTGAAAGCCAGGCTGTTCGATGCGGAGCGCGAGCGCCAGGCAACTGCGCGGGCAGCCGAACGCAAGGGCCAGGTCGGCTCGGGCGATCGCTCCGAGCGGATACGCACCTATAATTTCGGCCAGGGCCGCGTGACGGATCACCGCATCAATCTTACGCTTTACAAGCTCGACCGCATCCTTTCGGGCGACGAACTCAACGAGGTCATCGACGCGCTGGTCACGGAAGATCAGGCGAGCCGGCTGGCGGCGCTGGAGAGCGAGGGGGTGGGTTGATCCGGGCCGTATCGACGCATCAAGGAGGGGGAAGCGCACGGAGATAAGGGAAGCCGCCGTTTATGGTCGAGCTCTCGCGCCACACTGCGGACGAGAAACCGGCCGGCAATCCCGACTGAAACTCTGCCGTTGTCAAACCGGTCATCCCAGACTCATCGACGTTGCCCGCACCCTCACTGAGCCCGGTTGTCGTCGTGTCCCAGTAGGATTCTCTTATACCTCCCAAACTGGCATCGAGACCTGCGAACCCGCCTACGAAGCTGCCGATACCGCCCGTTACCGCGCCGCTTTCGTACGATGTCGTGGCAAAGCCAGAGCCAGAGCTGCTGCTGTTACTGCCGATCAGGCCG
>Ga0335085_10011493_pt1 | contig 13130 bp, 11 predicted proteins | sample Lox_Sample_45_FD_206712 | JGI IMG/M metagenome (GOLD analysis project Ga0335085, IMG submission 206712) | Soil microbial communities from Loxahatchee National Wildlife Refuge, Florida, United States - Lox_Sample_4.5 | ecosystem: Environmental > Terrestrial > Soil > Wetlands | place: USA...
GCGGTGCTGCACTTTCAGCACCGCTTGCGCGGGCCGGAATCCGCGAGCGATGAAACCTTCACCGCGCAATTGGCCGCGCGGCTGGATTTGCCGTTTCTGCGGGAAGAAGCCCCTGTGGCGGAGTGGGCCCGCGAGCGCCACATGAACCTGGAGGAAGCCGGCCGGCAGTTGCGGACGGAGTTCTTCGAGCGCGCGGTGCACGCGGCGCAGGTGGCGCGGGTGGCCACCGCGCACACCGCAGAGGACCAGGCCGAAACGGTGCTGGCGCATCTGTTCCGCGGCAGCGGGCTGGCCGGGCTGGCGGGGATTTATCCCCAGGCGGGATGCGTGGTGCGCCCTTTGCTGGAAACCTCCCGGGGGGAGCTGCGCGAATGGCTGACCTCGATCGGACAGCCCTGGCGCGAGGATGCCAGCAACGCAGACACCACGCGGCTGCGGGCCAGCCTGCGCCAGCGGCTCCTGCCGGTGCTCGAGCGCGAATATCAGCCTCGAATCATCGTCCAGCTTGGCAGCCTGGCGGAGCTGGCGCGAGAAGAAGAGCAATTCGGAACGGCGGTGGCGCAGGCGCGCTTCCACGCGCTTGCGGAGAAGCGCGGCGCGGCGGTGATGCTGCGGGCCACGGATCTGCTGTCGCCTCTTCCCGCCGGTCTATTGCCCCGCGACACACCGCAGACGGCGCTAGCGCGGCGCCTGGTGCGGTACGCCGTGGAGGCGGTGCGAGGGCATCGCCGTGGACTTACCGCGAGTCACGTGGAGAGTGTGCTGCATCTTGCCCGCGCCCCCATGAGCGGCAAGCGACTGGTGCTGCCTCATGGCGTGGAGGTGGCACGCGCATTCGACGAAATCGTATTTTCCGCCGGGAACCCGCCACGCCGCCGGGGACGTCTAATCGAGCAGGAGTCGAGCACCTACTCCTATCCGGTGGAGTTGCCGGAGCGCGGCTCGTTTGAGGTAATGATTCCGGCAATCGGGCGCCGGGTGCGCCTGAAAGTGGTTGACTGGGCCGGAGGGGCAGGGGAGACTAGTTGCAGCGATAATGTGCTCGACGCGAGCCGTCTGCGCCCACCTCTTTTGCTCCGCAACTGGCGACCCGGAGACGTGTATTGTCCCCGGGGCAGGCAGCAGGCGCGCAAGCTGAAGGAACTGCTTCGCGAGGCACGGGTGCCCGCAGGGGACCGGGCTCTCTGGCCGGTGGTGGAAAGCTGTGGGACGCTGGTTTGGGTGCGTGGTCTGCCGGCGGCGGCGGCCTGCGCGGCCGGCGGCCAAACGCGCTCCGCGGTGTTGATCAGTGAGGAAGGATTGTGAAATCGGAATCGAGCCAGCGCGTTCAATATACCGCCCGTCAAATCGCCGGGCGGGTGGCGCACATGGGGCGGGAAATCTCCCGCACCTACGGCGGGGATCGCCTGGACGTGGTGGCCATGCTGGACAAGGCGTTCATCTTCACTTCGGATCTGGTGCGCCAAATCAGCTCCCCGGTGGTCTGCCATTTTGTGGAGGCCGAACTCCGAGACGTCCATTTGAACGGCCACCAGCGCCGCGAGGTGTTTTTCAGTTACAATCCGGAATTGAAGGGCCGGGACGTCCTCGTAGTGGACGCCGTGCTGCACTCCGGCGTAACCCTGGAATTTTTCATCCGCCGGCTGGCGGAGTGCCAACCGCGCTCCATTCGCATCGCTGTCCTGGTGGATAAGCCGGAAGCGCGCCGGGTGGCCTTGCAGCCAGACTACCTGGGCTTCTCCAATGCATCTAATAAGCATCTGGTGGGCTATGGCCTGCCGGATGCGCAGGGGCTGCAGCGGAATTTACCGTACATTGTGGCGCAGGGCGGACAGAAAGCGCGGCGTTCGGGCAGGGCGCGCGCCCGGGCAAGAGGCAGCAGCAGGCGGACGGCGCGTCCGCGAGCGAGGTAAGTCGTGAACTCTACAATCCGAATCGTTCTGTTCTGGCTGGTGATGCTGGTGCTGGCGGTGGTGCTGTGGAAGATCACCCAGGGATCCTCCAACTCCGCGCGGGAGCTGGACCTCAGCCTGACGGACTTCTACTCCAACGCCGAGCGCGGCAACATCCGCGAGGTCACCTTCTACCTCTCGCCCATCAGCGCGGAAGCCCAGGGCGAGCTCCGCGACCCCTCCAGCAAGTTCCGCGTGACCATGCCCAAGGAATCCATACCCGACGCCAGCAAAATGCTGCGCGACAAGGGCGTGCAGATCAAAGTGAAGGAAGTATCCCGCGGCGACTGGGTGAACCTGGCGGTGAACATTTTGCCGTTCATCGTGATCATCGGGCTGTGGCTGTTCATGTTCCGGCAGGTGCAGGCCGGCGGAAACAAGGCGCTCAGCTTCGGCAAGTCCCGGGCGCGCCTGCTCACCGCAAATCAGAAGAAAGCCACCTTTAAGGACGTGGCCGGAATCGAAGAGGCCAAGGAAGAGCTTCAGGAAATCATCGATTTTCTGCGCGACCCGCAGAAATTCCAGAAGCTGGGCGGGCGCATCCCCAAGGGCGTACTGCTGGTGGGGCCCCCGGGAACGGGCAAGACCCTGCTGGCTCGGGCCATCGCCGGCGAAGCCAACGTTCCGTTCTTCTCCATCTCCGGCTCGGACTTCGTCGAAATGTTCGTGGGCGTGGGCGCCAGCCGCGTGCGCGACCTCTTCGAGCAGGGCAAGAAGAACGCCCCGTGCATCATCTTTATCGATGAAATCGATGCGGTAGGGCGCCACCGCGGCGCCGGCCTGGGCGGCGGCCACGACGAGCGCGAGCAGACCCTCAACGCCCTGCTGGTGGAAATGGACGGCTTCGAATCCAACGAAGGCGTCATCCTGATTGCCGCCACCAACCGTCCGGATGTGCTGGATCCCGCCCTGTTGCGGCCGGGCCGCTTCGACCGCCGGGTGGTGGTGCCCCGGCCGGACGTCAAGGGCCGCGAGGAAATTCTGCGGGTGCACACGCGCAAAGTCCCCCTGGGCGACGACGTGGACCTCTCCGTGATCGCCCGAGGCACGCCCGGCTTTTCCGGCGCGGACCTGGCCAACCTGGTCAACGAGGCCGCGCTGTGGGCCGCCCGGCAGAACCGCAAGCAGGTGATCATGGCGGATATCGAGATGTCCAAGGACAAGGTCCTGATGGGCGTCGAACGCAAGTCCATGATTCTTTCTGAGGAGGAAAAGAAGAATACGGCTTACCACGAGGCCGGGCACGCGCTGGTGGCGGCCATGACCCCGCACGCCGATCCGCTGCACAAGGTAACCATCATCCCTCGCGGGATGGCCCTGGGCGTGACCATGCAGCTGCCCATCGACGACAAGCACACCTACACGCGCGAGTTTCTCGAGGCGCAGTTGCGCGTGCTGATGGGCGGCCGAGCCGCGGAAGAAATCTTCCTGAATCACCTCACCACCGGCGCCGGTAACGATATCGAGCGCGCCACCGAAATCGCGCGCCAGATGGTGTGCGAATGGGGCATGAGCGAACTGGGCCCGCTCACCTTCGGCAAAAAGGAAGAAGCCATTTTCCTGGGCCGGGAGATTGCGCAGCACCGAGACTATTCCGAAGACACGGCCATCAAGATTGACGCCCAGGTGAAAAACATTGTGACCGCTGCGTATCAGAACGCGCGCTTCGTGCTCGAAGGCCATAAGGAAACCCTGGAGAGCATCGCGCTGGCGCTGCTGGACCGCGAGGTACTGGACGCCAACGAGCTGAAGCTGCTGATCGAGGGCAAGCCGCTGCCGGAACGCATCAAGCCCGCGCCGCCGGTGCCGCCCGTGGCTCCCACCCCTACGGGCAAGGAAGCGGCGACCCGGGCGGATAAGCCCCTGCCCGGCTTCGCCAAGGGCGAGCATCCCGCCACCGCATAGCGCTGGGAATTGCGGAGCTGCAGCCGTCGCGGAATCGCAGGGGGTTTAGCGAAGGGTGCGGCGCCACACGGGCATTCAGCGAGAGGCCAACTCTCGCAGCGCGGCGAGCAGGCGCTCCACTTCTTCTGCTGTGTTGTAGTGCACCAAGCCGATGCGCAGCAGGCCGCCGTCGCGCTCCACGCCCAGACGTTCCGTCAGATTGATGGCATAGTAGTTTCCGTCCCAGGTAAAGATGCCGCGCTCGCCGAGATACGCGGCAATCTCCGCGGGCTTCGCTCGCGCCAAGCGAACGCCAACGGTCGGGACGCGCTGCTGGAAGCGCGCGGGATCTGAAATGCCGTAGAAGGTGAGCCCGGGAATCTCGACCAAGCCCGCAATCAGTTTCCGCGCCAGGGACATTTCGTACTCTCGAATGACGCCGTAAGCAGCGAGTATGGCCTCCCGCCGCGGAACTGGGCTCGCAGCGCTGCTTGCGGCAAAACGGCGGCCAATGCCCGCAATGTAGTCAACGGCAGCGGCCACTCCGGCGATACTTTCGTGGGAGAGCGTGCCCGTTTCCCAGCGGTCCGGAAGCGAGTCCGGAGCGGGACGCACTTTATATGGACGCAGCCGCGCAAGATGCTCCCGCTTCCCGTAAATCACCCCCTGGTGCGGGCCGAAAAACTTGTAAGGGGAGCAGGCCAGGAAGTCGCAGCCGAGGGCGCGCACGTCGATGGGCCCGTGCGGGGCGTAATGGACGGCGTCAATGAAGGAAAGTGCCCCGGCCGAGCGCGCCAGGCGCACAACGTCCTTCACATCATTGATTGTGCCCACAGCGTTCGCCGCGTATCCCACGGCCATCAGCCTGGTCCGGCCGGTGATTTTTCTCCGCAGGTCGTCCATATCCAGGGTGCAGTCTTCGACATGGATGTCCGCCTGGCGCACCACCATGCCGCGCTCTTCGAGCGCGCGCCACGGGGCCACGTTGGCATCGTGGTCCAGGGTAGTGACTACGATTTCATCCCCGGGCTGGAGTTCGCGCCCGATGGCCCGCGAGAGCGCGAAGGTGAGCGAGGTCATGTTCTGGCCGAAGAACACTTCATCGCGCTCGCAGCCCAGGAAGTCCGCCATGGCCTGATGGGCCTCGGCCAACATGGCGTCCGTGCGGCGGCTGGTCTCAAAGGCCCCGGCGGTGTTGGCGTTGTCGTGCAGCAGGTAGTCGCGCATGGCGTCCGCCACCTGCTGCGGCACCTGGGTGCCCGCCGGCGCGTCCAGAAATGCAGCGGGTGTGCCGTTGACGGTGCGGCGGAGAGACGGGAACTGCGCGCGCACCCAGTCCACATCCAGGGCGGCGGGCTTGCGGTCTGTGAGGCCGGCGGACATCGGACTCCTTGCACGGAAGCGTGGGAATGGCGCATGCGCGACCGGCCTCGCCTGCCCGGCCGCTCAGCGCGGATGATGGCGAACGAGGCCGCCCGACACGCGGCTTAGCGGAACGACTTCTTGATCTTTTTCTGAAGCTTTTTCAAATCTCTCTCCAGGGAGCCCACCGTTTTGGTCAGTTGGGCCGCGCCTTTGCGCGCATTGTCCAGCGCGCTTTGCGCGGCCTCCGCGGCCGAATGGGCCGCTTGCTCCGCGGCGTCTGCCGCGTGGCGGGCCGCGCTTTCCGTGCTGCCGATGGCTGCGCCAATGGACTTTGCCGCGCCCTTAAACGTCATTTTCTTGGCCATGCTCTCCTCCACCCTGCCTGCCGGAGGCAGGCCGAAGGTCGGGCCATCCTAACCGTCCCCGGCGCAGCCGTCAACGGAAGCCGCACATTGGAATCGGACCGCCGATTCGCTACCATGGCCGGCATCGAGATGCGGGTCAACGCCTTTGCCTTGCTGGGCTTGCTTGCGGCCATGTCATCCCTGGACATTTCAGCCGGCGCGCCTGGAGCGGAATTGCTTTACACGCTGCGCTACGCGGCTCCCGGAGATCCGACCATCCGGGTGCGCATCGATTCCGCCGCCCGCGCCGCACCGCGCACGCTGCTCATCCCGCGTTCCGTTCCCATGGGTTACGGCGAGGAGCCCTATGACCGCTTCGTGTCCAACGTCCGGGCTTTCGACGCCGCAGGAAATTCCGTGGAGGTCACCCGGGGCGAGGGGCCGCGCTGGCGCGTGGGCCCGGCGGCGCGCGTGGAGTACGAGGTGAACCTGGTGCGCATGGAGCAGGAGATCGCGGATGCTACGGATACCTCGCGGGTGCGGCCCGGGTATCTGAGCGCACTGGGATATTCGGTCTTCGGAACTTTCGAGGGCGAAGAGGAACGCGCCATCGAGTTGCGGATCGAAGGGCCGAAGGATTGGCGAGAGTTTTCGACGCTTGCGCCCCAGGGCGGCCCGGTGCGCGCTGCGAACTTCTACGCCCTGGCCGATTCGCAGATTCTGATGGGCCCCCAGGCGCACATCGCGCCCGTGGCCGGCGCCCGCGACCAGGACGCGCCGCTCACCCTGGCCTTCTATTCGGAAGCCCCGGTGGACGAAGCGCGGCTGGCGCGGCTCAGCCGGGAAGCCGTAACCGCCATGGAGGATTACTTCGACGGTCCCAACCCGCCTCCGTTTCCCCACTACACTGTGTTTTTCGAATTCCTGAAACCGCTATCGAACGATCACAGCTACGGATTCGGAATGGAGCACCTGGAAAGCTTTCACACCGCGATGGCTGCGGAAGACGCGAATCCAGCGAACCTTTCGGACGCGCAGCTGCGCTACCACATCGCCCACCACGCGGCCCATGCCTGGATTCCCAAACGCTGCTATGGAGAAGGTTATTATCCGTTTACCTGGGCCGCGGCCCCCAAGATTGATACGATCTGGTTCAGCGAGGGGTTTGCGCAGTATGCGGCGATCGCGGCCCTGGCCCCCACCGAAGAGTCGCGCCAGCAAATGCTGGAGCGCAGGTTCCGCAGCGTTCTGCGGGAAGCGGCACCAGAGTTGCGGCAGTTGCCACTGCGAGAACTGTCCCTGCGCGCATCCACCCAATACGCAGTGGACTTCCGCATCGGCCAGCTTACCTTTGCCCGGGGAGGATTGATGGCCGCGGAGATGGACGACCGCATCCGGGCCGAAACACATGGCGCGAAGAGCCTGCGCGATGCCCTGCGGGCGCTCGTCGCCTGGACGGCGCAGCATCACCGTGCGTATCGCGTCGAGGAGCTGCCGGTGAGATTCCGTGAGGCCACAGGAGTGGAGACTCGGGAGATTCTCGACCACTGGCTGCGGCCGCTTGATCCGTCCGCGCCATCCGTGCCGAGAGCAGAAGAGTAAAGCAGGTCCCACGCCCCGATGAAACGCATGGGCGATCGGGATGGCCTTCCACGGGCGGCGCGGAGACCGGCCCAGGTGTACGGTGGCCGCCCTACTGCGCGAGGCGGCCTGGAGCAATGCCTTTGTCCAAGGTGAAGACCGCCCCCACCGCTCCCACCAGGCAGGCCTGGCGCGGGAGGCCGAGTTTGTCCTTCAGGTAATAAACGGTATGCAGGCCGGTGCAGTGCGCACCCACCAGGTTCTGCAGGCTCATCCCCTGAAGCTTTGCAGCGGTCCAGTCCAGCCTGGCATCATCCGCTGCAAAGAGGTGGAATCCGCCAATGGCCGCATACACGGGTGCCTCGCGCACGGTGTGCCGCGCGTAATCGAGAATATTGATGATGCCTGCGTGCGCGCAGCCGGAGAGCATCACCAGCCCGCGGTCCGTGTCGAAAATCAGAGCCTGATCCTCGGGGATGGTGTCTTCGACCAGTCCCTGCGGTGTGGCCACTTTTCCGGTGACGCTCCAATTGCGCTCCGGATACACACGCGGGACCGGACCGGTGAGCCACACCCCGGGAAACATCTCGAACGGCTTGTTGTGTTCGATGATGGTTCCGCCCAGGGCTTCGTATTCCTTGCGCGTGGCGATGGCGGTATTGGCTTCGCCGCCCTTGCCGTCCGGACGGCTCCAGAAAATCCCCGGGGCCACGTAGGCGCGCGTGAGCGCCGCGGGGTTTTGCCGGGAGAGCTCGCGGCGCAGCGTCACCAGGCCGCCGGTGTGGTCTGCGTGGTTGTGGCTCAGGATCACGTCGCGCACATCAGAAAGGTCGATCCTCAGCTCCCGCGCGTTTTCCAGAACCGTGGTGGGCCGCGCCCCGGTGTCGTAGAGAATTCGCTTGCCGTCCGCCTCCACCAGCGCGGCGAAGCCCCACTCTCCAATCCCTTCGTCGGCCAGCATGGTGGAAAGAATGGTGATCTTCAGCGTGTGGACCGGAGGGGCGCCGGTGGCACTTGGGGCAGGGTCCGCCGTCGCGCGCGAGGGGGCAGTTCCAATCAGCGGGAGGGCGCCCAGCAGTGTTAGAGTGAGCGGCACGCACAGCAGCCGGTAGTTCATGGGAGCCTCCCAATGGACATCGAAGCCATCCGAGAATATTGCCTTTCGATGCCCGGCACCACGGAGAAGATTCAGTGGGGCGCGGACCTGGTGTTCAAGGTTGGCGGAAAAATGTTCGCCGCGGTGGTGCTGGATGACCGGCTGCTCGGCCAACTCTCGTTCAAAAGCAACCCGGAAGGATTTGCGGAACTCATCGAGCGCGAAGGAGTCAAGCCCGCTGCATACGCCGCGCGCTACCACTGGGTGACGGTGCTTGCGCCTCACGTCTTGCGCGAACAGGAATTGAGGACACTGCTGCGCGCGGCCTATGAAATCGTCCGTGCCGGTCTGCCGAAGAAAACCCAACAGGAACTCACGGCTCTCAGCGCTCGCCAAGCGAAAAAACGCACGGCGAAACGCCGCTAAAGAGGTTTTCCAATCTCTAGAGGGGACCCGGAGGCGCGGCTTGACAGACCAGGCGACTTAGTGGACCATTCAACTAATGCGCGGCCAGGCCAAACCAACGCGTGAGCGAATCATCGAAGCGGCGCTTTATCTCTTTTGGCTGCAAGGATATACGGCTACCGGGATCGCCGAGATTCTCCAACGCTCCAAAGCCAATGCCGGCAGTTTTTATTACTTCTTCAAAACCAAAGAAGAGCTGCTGCTGGCAGTGCTGGAGTTTTACATCCGCTCGCTGAACCCCATTGTAGTTGAGCCGGTGTTCCAAGAGATTGCCGATCCCGTCGAGCGCGTGTTCGGCATCCTCTCCTTCTACCGGCGGAATTTGATCGCCACCGGATGCACCTACGGCTGCCCCATCGGCCGTCTGGCGCTGGAAATTCCGGAGGAGCAGTTCCGGGTGCACAAGCGCCTGGCGGACAACTTTGACGGCTGGACCGCGGCGGTGGAGACCTGCCTGGAAGCGGCGCGCGACCGCTTTCCGGTGGGCACGGACTTGCCCGCGCTGGCGAAATTTGTGCTCACGGTGATGGAAGGCGGGGTGATGCAGGCGCGGGCGCACCGGACCATCGGGCCATTTGACGCTTCCGTGGCGCACCTGCGGAACTACTTCAATTTGCTGGCCGCGGCGCGCGCGCGGGAAGAGACCCAAACGTGATTTCAAGCTTGTTTCGTAAATCCCCTGGGAGGTTGGAGAGATGAAACGATGGATACTTTGCACGGCAATGTTTTTCCTGGCTGGATCCACAGGCTGGCCGCAGGAGGCCGCGAAAAAACCGGAGGCGCCGCCGATTACCGCGCTCGGCTGGCTGGTGGGAGGCGTGTGGACCGCGGACGCCTCCAAGCTGGGTCCGGGCATGCAGCGCATCGAGACGCGCTACCAGTGGTCGGATAACAAGGCTTTCCTTCGGTTCACCACGCACTTCGTCTTCGACAAAGGAACGGCCAACACCTACGACGGCAATTTTTACTGGAATCCGGGCGGAAATTCTCTGGCCATGTGGTACATGAATTCAAAAGGCGAAATCCTGGAGGGGCCCATGCAATGGGACGGCACGGTGCTGCGCATCCTGTTCCGTGGCGAGGATTTCGAAGGCAAGCTGGCCGACCTCAAAGTGGAAGTGACCCGCAAGGCCAGCGACCAGTACCACTGGTCGGTTTTTGAGAAAAATGGCGCGGAGTGGAAGGAGCTTTTCGGCCTCGAGTACCTGCGCGTGGGATGACCGCCGCATCTCTCGGCACGAGCATCAGAAGGGAGCCAGGTCCATGCTGGAAACGATTCTGAGGCGCTTTGAGGAGCCGGACGAGGTGCGAACATTCGAGAAGGGAAGATTCGAGGTCGTTCGCATCGGGGGCATGAGCATTGGCCGGGCCACCTACCAGCCCGGTTGGCGCTGGTCGCTGCACGTCGGGCCCGGGGTGGGCGCGCCGCTCTGCCATGTGGAGCACGTCGGCCTGGTGCTCTCCGGCTGCGCCACCGCGGCGATGGAGGACGGCAGAACCCACGAACTCCGCGCGGGCACGCTCTTCCACATTCCCCCCGGGCCTCCGGGTCACGACAGCTGGGTGGTGGGGGATGAACCGTACGTCTCCCTGCACTTTCTCGGCACAGACGAATACGCGATGAAGTAATCCAGGGAGTTGGAATAAACCAAGGCCGCGGGGCCCTACCGGCGCTCGATCACCAGCGCGCCGTTTTCCACAAAGATGTCGCGAATCTCCGGCGGGACGCGAAAGGCTTCGTGCTTTTTTGGATCCGCAGCAATGCTGGCGACTGCGGCGTCGAGAGCGGTTTGCGGCAGCGCCAGCTCGCCAAGACTGCCGGCCGTGGGTTGAAATTGCAAATAGCCTCCGACCACGTGCAGCTTGCCCTCGAGCTGCAAGGTCAAGTCCTTGCCGGCGAGGTTTAGAAGCACGTAGGCGCGCGCCCGGTCTCCGGAGAGCGATACTTCCACGTTGGTCACCGACGATTTCAATTGCTCGACGCTGGGCTCGTTTTCCGGTCCCGGTTCCATCCCCAGGCGTGTGGCCAGATAGGAATTCAGCTCTTCTTCGGACAGCACGATGCGCACGTGTCCGCCGGAGGTGAGCGAGGGAGGTTCGGCGAGTGATTCGAGTTTTTGCGCCGCGCTGCGCGCCGCCTGTGGGCTCTTGGCCACCTGCGGCGCGGGAGCGCGGCGCAGCATTAGAAAGAGCCACCAGAGACCAACCAGGATGGAGCCCCAGTAGAAGATGCGCCAGAGGCGCCGGGCAAGGCTGGGAGACTGCTTCGGCGGGATGACGGCCGGAGCCGCAGCAGGGGTGCGTGTCGCGTTCATGGTGTACGAACTGCGAAATGCAAAAAGCGAAATCCGGACGTGCTTCCGGCGATTGCGTCGCCTTCCCGGTGAGGAGAGAGCTGCTGCCGATTTTCGCCTCTCGCTCTCCGGCCTATTCCGCTTTGCTCTCCGCCGGGCGGCCCGATCCTTCTCCCTTCAGATATTTTGCATACCAGGCGAGGAAACGCCGGTAGCGATCCTGGAGATGTGTCGGCTTGGTGAATCCGTGGGATTCACCGGGATACACCACCAGCTCCGTAGTGCGGCCCATGGACTTCAGCGCCTCGTAAAATTGTTCGGAATTGATGATGGGCACATTCCAATCCTGGTCGCCGCCCATAAAGAGCGTAGGCGTGGTGACCTTCTCCACGGAATTAAAGGGGGAGAGTTTTTCGTAGATGGCACGGTTCTTCCACGGGGGGCCGAACTCCAGGTTGTACTGCTTGATGTAATGGTCGTGTCCGTAGTTGGTGATGTAGAGGACTTCGCTGGCGCCGGAGACGGCGGCCTTGAAGCGGTCGGTCTTGATGATGCAGTAGTTGGTCATAATGCCGCCGTAGGACCACCCGCCCACGCCCAGGCGGTTCGCATCGGAAATCCCGCGGGCAATGGCCGCGTCCAGGAAGGTCATCAAATCCACATACTCCTTGTCTCCCCAATCCGCGAAGATGGCCTGGGAAAACGCCTGGCCATAGCCGGAGGATCCGCGGTAGTTGGGCTGGAGAACCACATAGCCATTGGCGGCAAACAATTGCGCGAAGAAATCGAATGCCGCGCCGGTCTGGCTGACCGGACCGCCGTGGGGAAAGAGGATGGTCGGGTAACGCAGATCGGAATTGTGGCCGGGGGGATAGGTGATGTTGCCGGCCACTTCCACGCCGTCTTTTCCTTTGGCCTTTGCGTACTCGACTCTGCCCAGGCGCACTTTGGCCAGAAACGCATCGTTTACGCTGGAGAGCCGGCGAGGCTCACCCGCGCGCAGGGCGTAGGCTTCCGCCGGCCGGTCCGGATCGCTCCTGGTGAAGGCAATCGCGCCGCTGCGGCTGATGCTGTAATCGCGCACGGTGAAACGGCCGGAGGCGAGCCGCGTGATCTCTCCCGTGGCCAGGGAAACGCTTACCAAAGGCCGTATCCCGTCGTCTTCAATCAGCGCGACAATCTGCTTGCCGTCGGGAGTGAAGCGCGGGCGCGAGACGTTGCGGTCCAATTTCTGGGTCAGCGTGCGGGACTCCCCCCCGAGCGCGGGTGCGACGGTCAAGTGATGCGTGGCGTAGTCGAGCGCCTTGGCATCGGTCTGGCTGGCGCAGGCGATCCATTTACCGTCCGGACTCCATGCGGGGGTATGGTCCGAACCGGGATTGGTGGTCACCTGCACCAGGCTTTTGCCCTGGTCCGGGTTGTCCGCAGCCACCACCCAGATATCGGTGTTGTAGTTGGCGTCCGCATCCGCCGTGCGATTGCTGGTAAATGCCAGGAAGCGCCCGTCCGGGGACCAGGCCGGCTCGGAATCGTCGAAATCGCCGCTGGTGACCTGCGTGATCTTGCGGGTGGCAACATCGAACACGTAGAGGTGCGAGCGCCGGCGATCAAGATAGCCGACGGTATCGCGCTTGAAATCCTGGCGGTCGATCACCCACGGCCGCTGCGCCTTCTTCTCCGGCTTCTTGCCTTCCTTCGCCCGCTGGACGGATTCGAGCTCTTCCGGGGAGGGATCCTCGAGCACCAGCGCGATGCGGCCGCCCATCGGCGACCATTCATAACTGCGCACGCCTTGGATGCTGTCGGTGAGTTTTTGGGCTTCGCCGCCGCCCAGATAGAGAGTCCAGATCTGGGTTTTCGCGCCCTCGCCGCGGGCGGAAAGAAAGGCCAGGTACTTGCCGTCGGGGCTCCAGCGAGGCGAGGAGGAGTTGGCGTCCTTCGCGGTCATGGGGATGGCCTCACCGCCCGTCTCCGGAATGATCCAGATTTGTGAGCTGGATTTGTCCTCTTTCAGGTCCAGGGTGCGCACGGTGTAGGCCACCCATTTCCCATCCGGGCTGATCTGCGCATCGGATACGTCTTTCACCGCCAGAAAATCGTCCACGGCAAGGTTGCGTGGCGCGGCCGGTGCGGCTGCCCCCTCGGCCTG
>Ga0335085_10011494_pt1 | contig 13130 bp, 10 predicted proteins | sample Lox_Sample_45_FD_206712 | JGI IMG/M metagenome (GOLD analysis project Ga0335085, IMG submission 206712) | Soil microbial communities from Loxahatchee National Wildlife Refuge, Florida, United States - Lox_Sample_4.5 | ecosystem: Environmental > Terrestrial > Soil > Wetlands | place: USA...
CGACACCGGGCCGATGCATCTGGCGGCTGCGGTCGGCACGCCGGTCGTCGCGCTCTTCGGTCCGGCGCAGCCGGCGCGATACGGTCCGCGCGCCGCGGTCGAGCGGATCGTGCGCGTTGATCTCCCCTGCAGCCCATGCGGGCGCGTGCGCCTGCCGCCGGAGCGCTGCCGCGGGCACGTGCCGGATTGCATGGACGGGATCACGGTTGCCGCGGTCGTGCGCGCGGCCAACGATCTGCTCGACCGCGATCGGTCGATCGGCCGGCTCGCGACGTCCTGACATGCGCGCGACTCTCACCTGCGTCAGCGCGCACGGCCGCGAGCTCGTGACCGATCTCTCGAGCGCGCTCTCTCCGGAGCTCCGCGACGCCGCGCGCGCCGAAGCCAACGCCTGGATCAAGCGCCTTCGGCTCGTGCCGTTCGACGGCCGGAGCATGCGCGAGCGCTTTACGTATCGCGGCGACTCGCTCTGGTGGTTCACCGAGCTGTATCTCCACAAGGGCCGCACGCTCGACACCGCGGTCGCGACGGCGCTCGCACTCGAGGCCGCGCGCGATCAGCACCTGCCCGCGCGGCTCATCGTCGACGCCGAAGATCCCGTGATTCACCAGGTGGCCGACGCGTTCGGACGGGCACGCGGCATTCCCGTGGAGGTTCGCGGCACGGTCGAGCGCCGGGCGGCGCCGGGACGGGACAGCTATCTCATCGGTCTGACGGCGCGGCTCTCGCGCTTGCGGCCGGCGCGCGCGCGCCCGACGAAGAGCACGCGCGTCGCGGCATTCGTGCACACCGCCTTCTGGCGTGAAGTCGAAGCCGGCGACGGTCCCGAGCAAGAGAGCTACATCGGACCGGCCTTGAGCGCGGTGGCCCGCCGCGTCGGGCCGAGCGACATCCGGTACGTCGGCGTCGGCCCGCGGCAGAATTTTCGCGCGCGCCGGTGGTGGGATCCCGTCACCCCGGGCAGCCACACGCGGCCGCTCGTCACGCCGGTCGAGCGGTTCTCGCGCCGCCGCGACCTTCGCGAATCGCTCGCGCTCTGGGCCGATCGCCACGCCCTGGCGCGTGCGATCACGACCGGCGACGCGATTCGAAGCGCGGGCGCCTTTCGATCGCTCGATCTCTGGCCGGTGCTCCGCGCCGAGCTCGAAGGCGCGGCGCTGCTGCAGTGGCCGTGGTCCGCGCGCGCAATGGACGAGGCCGGCGCCGCCATCGACGTGCTCCGCCCGGAGGTCGTCGTCACGTATGCCGAAGCGGGCGGCTGGGGCCGCGCGATCGGCCTCGAGGCGCGGCGCCGCGGCGTGCGCTTCGTCGGCCTGCAGCACGGCTTCATCTACCGCCACTGGCTGAACTATCAGCACGAGCCGGACGAAATCGCGCCGATCGGCGCCGACCGCGGCTTTCCCGCGCCCGATTGCACGACGCTCTTCGACGGCTACGCGGCGGCCTTCCTCGAGTCGATCGGGCACTTCCCGTCCTCTCGCCTGCTCGTCACCGGCAATCCCGGACTCGATCGATTGACGCAGCGAATGGGACAGGTGAGCGAGGACGAGCGGCGGGAGATTCGCGCGTCGCTCGGCGCGGCGGATCGGCCGATCGTCGTGCTCGCGACGAAGTTCAGCGAAGCGCGCGCGCATCTCGAGGGCCTGGCGCGGGCCGTCAAGGCGCGGCCGGGCCTGCAGCTCGTCGTCAAGACGCACCCGGCGGAAACGCCCGGCCTCTACACGGCGCCGTTCGACGGCCTGCCGAACGTCCACGTCACGCCGGCGACGACCGATCTCGGCCGCGTGCTTGCCGTCGCCGCGGGCATCGTCACCGTGAACTCGACGGTCGCGATCGACGCGCTCTCGCTTCGGATTCCCGCGCTCGTGATCGGCCTGCCGAACAACCTGAGTCCGTTCGTGTCAGCCGGCGTCATGCTCGGCGCGACCGCGGACGCCGAGATCGGGGAGCGGCTCGATGCGCTCCTGTATGATGAAGAAGCTCGCCGCCGGCTCGCCGAGCGCGCCTCTGGCTTCGTCGCCGAGCACGGGATGATCAGCGACGGGCACGCGGCGGATCGAACGGCGGCGGCGATTCTCTCATGAGAGCACTTCTGACCGGCGGCGCCGGCTTCGTTGGATCGCACCTGGCTGACGCGTTGCTCGAGCGCGGCCATCAGGTGCTCGTCATCGACGACCTCTCGACCGGATCGCTGGACAACATCGCCCATCTGCAGGGACGCCCGGGATTCGAGTGCGTGATCGACACGATCATGAACGAGGCGCTCGTCGCGTCGCTCGTCTCGCGCGTGGATGTCGTGTTTCATCTCGCGGCGGCGGTCGGCGTGAAGCTCATCGTCGACGAGCCGGTGCGGACGATTGAGACGAACGTGCACGGCACGGAGATCGTGCTCACGGCCGCCAGCCAGCATCGCACGCTCGTCGTCGTCTTCTCGACGTCCGAGGTGTACGGCAAGAGCGCCGACGTGCCGTTCCGCGAGGATGCCGATCTCGTGATGGGCCCGACGGTCAAGCATCGCTGGGCGTACGCCTGCAGCAAGGCGCTCGATGAGTTTCTCGCGCTCGCCTACCACCGCGAGCGCGGCCTGCCGGTGATCGTCGTCCGCTTGTTCAACACGGTCGGCCCGCGCCAGACGGGCCGCTACGGCATGGTGATTCCGACGTTCGTGCGCCAGGCGCTCACGGGCGCGCCGATCACGGTGTACGGCGACGGCCGGCAGATGCGGTCGTTCACCTTCGTCGGCGACGTCGTCGACGGGCTCGTCAAGCTCGCGGCCGAGCCTCGCGCCGTCGGCCAGGTCTTCAACATCGGCCACACGCAGGAGACGACGATCCTCGAGCTGGCCGAGCGCGTGCGGCGCGCGACGGGCAGCGCGTCCGAGATCGTGCTCGTGCCGTACGACGAAGCCTATCAGGCGGGATTCGAGGACATGCCGCGGCGCGTGCCGGACCTCGGCAAGATCTCGGGTCTGGTCGGGTACCGGCCGACGGTCGATCTCGACGGCATTCTCGATCGCGTCGTCTCGCACATGCGCGCGACGCCCGCCCCCGCAGCGCAATGACACGACGCGCGCGCGCCACCGTCGAGCGTCTGCTCTCCGCCAACGCCAAGCCGATCCGCACGCTGCTGCTGGCCACCGGCCGCGATCGCGCCCGCCGGCTGCCGGACATCGTCCAGATCGAGAGCACGAACATCTGCAACGCGAAGTGCGTGTTCTGCCCGCGCGACGAGATGCACCGGCGCCAGGGCGTGATGGACATGGACTTGTTCAAGAAGATCGTGGACGAGTGCGCCACGCTCGGCATCACGCACGTGCGCGTCCACAACTACGGCGAGCCCTTTCTCGACCGGCAGCTCGTCGAAAAAGTCCGCTACGCCAAAGAGCGCGGCATCAAGGAAGTCGGAATGATCAGCAACGGCTCGCTCATCACCGAGGAGCTCGCGCAGGGGATGATCGAGGCGGGACTCGATGCGATCAACATCAGCGTCGACGCCGCGGGCAAGGACGTCTTCGAGCGGACGCGAATCAATCTCGACTACGACACCGTGATCGGCAACGTGCGGACGCTCGCCCGGCTGCGCAAGGCGTCCGGCCGCACGCACCCGAAGCTCATCCTCTCGTTCGTCCGCCAGAACAACTCGGCGGACGAACAGGCGTTCATTCGCGAGTGGAGCCAGGTCGCCGACAAGATCCACATCACCGACCTGCACAACTGGGCCGGCACGCTCAACGCGAGGTCGGACGTGAATTTTCCGTGCTACCGGCTCTGGCTCACGTTCACTGTCCTCTGGGATGGACGCGTCTCGCTCTGCTGCGCCGATTTCGACGGCCGTCACATCCTTGGCGATCTGCGGACGTCGACGATCGCGCAAGTCTGGAACTCGCCGGCCTACCGCGCCGTTCGGCGCCAGCACCTCGAAAGCGGCGGCCCGGAAATCTGCCGCTCCTGCGACCTCCCGAAGAAGGACTCACCCCTCTGGGTCGGTCGGTTGGTCTAGCCGGGCGACGCGTCAGGACAGGCACAAGCGCCGGACCCGAACGGCCGATACCCCGAACGAGACGTCGTATACTTAGAGGATTCGGGGAGTCATTTCCATGCGCGCCAAATTGTTGACGGCCCTGCTGTCCGCTGGCTTGTTCCTTCTGGTCACGGTCCATCCGTCCGCGCAGGCGCCGGCCGCGCGCAAGCTGCAGCTCTCGTTCGACAAGAACGGCCTCGTGACGCTGGTCGCCGAGAACGTCACCGTGCGTGAGATCCTCGCGGAGTGGGCGCGGCTCGGCGGCACGCAAATGGTCAACGCCGACAAGCTCGGCGGCGCGCCAGTGACGGTCACGTTCGAGGCGCAGCCCGAGGCGGTGGTGCTCGAGTCTCTGCTGCGGTCGGTGGCCGGCTACATCCTGTATCCGCGAGTCGAAGGCAGCACCGGCGCGTCGGTGTGGCAGTCCGTCTCCATTCTCCCCACGAGTCATGCGACGATGGCGTACACGCCGACGTCGAGCGCGCCACAGATCGCGCCCGTCGTCCAATCGCTGCCCGACGATGAGCTGCCGCCGGTGACGGTGGTGCCGAACAGTCCGGCGCAAACGAATCCCGGGCCGTCGCCGACGGCCAATCGCCCGGCCAATCCCGGACCGGGCGTGTACGTGCCGATGCAAACGTCGCAGCCGGGTCCGGCCGGGCCGCAGGGCGCGTCACAGCCCGGCATGACGACCGCCCCCGGCTCGAGCACGACCACCGGCCGCGGTCGCGGAGGCGGAGGGTTGTAGAATCTCAGACATGCCCTCGCCTTCTTCCGTCGCTCGGACGGGGGAATACGCGGAACGCGGCGACTATCATCGCCAGCTCTCGCCCACCTGGGAGTTCTATCCAACCTATCTCGCCAAGCTCGAGATCGTCCGTCGCTATTTGACGGCGCTGCCGGCCGGCACGCGCGTGCTCGACGCGGGGTGCGGGGAAGGCGTGCTCGTCGAAGAATTTCGCGGGCGACTCGCGATCGAAGGCGTCGATCCCAACTACAGCTCGGCCATCGTCCGGCGTGAATCGCTGACGGCGCTGTCCTCGCGCGACGGCTCGTTCGATCGGGCGTTGTGCCTCGACGTGCTCGAGCATCTCTCGTTCGAGGATCAGGCGCGCGCGCTCGCGGAGCTCTTCCGCGTGATTGCGCCGGGCGGCGAGCTGCTGGTGACGGTGCCGAACCTCGCGCACCTTCAGTCGCGCGTGCACTTCCTGCTGCGAGGACGGTTGATTCGCACGGCGAGCCCGGAGAAGCATCCGGGCGATCGGCCGATCGGCGAGTACATCGATCTGGCGTCGCGCGCGGGGTTCCGGCTCGTCGATCGCCGCGGGATCTTTCCGACGGTGCCCGTGCTGACGCGCTGGATCCGCCGGTCGCCGGCGCGGCTGCGCTGGCTGCACGCGTCGCTGACGCGGCTGCTGCCCGTGCCCGGCTGGGGCTTCCTCAATGTGCTGCGCTTCACGCGCCCCTGATCGGCGACCTTGCGCGACCGGCTGAAACACCTGACCAAGGGCGTCGCCATCTACGGCGCGGGCGACGCCGCGATCTCCGTCGTCAACTTCCTGCTCCTGCCGGTCTACGTCAAGTTCAGCTTTCTCACCGCGGCCGATTACGGCGCGCTGCTGACGCTCGGATCGATCGAGGCGTTCGCGAAAGTCATCAACCGCTGGGGCCTCGACGGCGCGTTCATGCGCTACTACCACGAGCGCGAGCCTGGCGCCGATCGGCAGCGCATGACGAGCACGATCTTCTGGTTTCTGGCGGCGGCCGACGGCGCGCTGCTGGCCGTGACGCTCGCCGGCTCCGGGTGGCTCGCGCGCGCGCTCGGGCTCGACGCGGCGCATCTGGTCGCGATGCGGCTGATGCTCGTGAACATCTTTCTCGTCGGCTTCACGTTCTTCCCGTTTCACGTCATGCGCCTGAGCGATGCGTCGGTGGCCTACAGCGGCTACACGTTCGCGCGATCGGCGGGCACGCTGGTGCTGCGGATCGCGTTCGTGATCGGCATGCGTCTCGGCGTGACCGGCGTGTACCTGGCGGATCTCGCGCTGACGATCGTCCTGCTGCCGCTGCTGTGGCGCTGGCTGCGGCCGCTGCTCGCCGCGATGTTCTCGATGTCGGAGCTGAAGACGATGCTCCGCTTCGGCCTGCCGCGGCTGCCGCACGGCATCGCCCAGCAGTCGCTCGACAACACGCCGAAGCTCCTGCTCGGCAGGAACGTCAGCGCGGCGGCGGCCGGCGTCTATCAGAACGGTTCGACGCTCGGCACCGGCATCCGCTTCTTCACGAGCGCGTTCGAGACCGCGTGGGCGCCGTTCTACTACGCGACGTCGCGCCAGCCCGGCGCGCACGACGTCTTCAGAAAGATGACGACGTACGGCATCGCGGTGCTCGTGCTGCTCGTCGCCGGCACGACGGCCGTCGCGCGCGATGTGATTCTCGTGATGCTCAAGCCCGAGTACCTCGACGCGCTGCCCGTCGTGCCCATCATCGCCGTCGCGATCGCGCTGCAGGGCGTGTATCTGCTGACGTCGATCGGCCTCAACCTCACCAGCCGCACCGAGTTCTATCCGGTCTCGACGCTCACCGCCGCGGGCGTCGGCTTCGTCGCCGGCCTCGTGCTGATCCCGCGATACGGCCTGCTCGGCGCGGCAGTGACCGTGCTCGTGTCGTACCTCACGCTGGCGGTCGTCGCGTTCGTCTTCGCGCAGCGCTTCTACCCGATTCACTACGAGACGGGGCGGATCGCGCGGCTCATCGTCTCGGGCGTCGCGGCCGCGGTCGCGGCGCTGTGGCTCGTGCCCGCGCTCCCGCCGGTCGCGGGGCTGCTCGCGCGCGGGGCGACGAGCGTCGGCGTGTATCTGCTGCTGCTCTGGATCACCGGCTTCTTCCGCACCACGGAAGTGGCGTTCGCACGCGAGATGATCGCGCGCTTCTCGCGGCGGGCGCCGGCGAATGGTTGAAGGCCTGCCGCGCTGGACCGGACGCGACCGCGTCTTCGCGGCGCTTGCCGCCGCCGTCGCCGCGATGGCGTACCTGCCCGCGCTCACCGTCGGCTTCACGTCCGACGATTTCTTCATCCTCGATCGCGTCAGGGCGCAGGGCGGCCTGCAGCATGCGCTCGCGTACTTCGAGCGCGGCTTCTTCGACTACTACCGCCCGCTTGCGTTCGTCTCGCATGCCGTCGACTGGCGGCTGTGGGGCCCGCACGCAATCGGATTTCACCTGACGAACGTCGTCCTGCACGCCGCCGCGACGGCGCTGGTCTTCGCGATCGGCCGACGCATCCTGGACCGGAGCGCGGCGCTCGCAGCCGCGCTGCTGTTCGGGCTCCATCCGGCCAGTCACGAAGCCGTGTATTGGATCGCGGCGCGATTCGATTTGCTCGCGACCACGTTCATGCTCGCCTCGCTCCTGCTGCTGTGGCGGGACGACGCTTGGAGCTTCGCCGGCGGCGTCGCGTGCTTTGCGGTCGCGCTGCTCTCGAAGGAATCCGCCCTGTCGCTGCCGGTCATCGCGGCGGGTCTCGACGTCATCGTGGTGCGGCGCGACTGGCGCGCGGTCGTGTGGCGTCTCGCGCCGCTGCTCGTCGTCGTCGGCGTGTATGCGCTGCTGCGCGCGCACGGCATCGAGGTCTCGGTCGCCGGCGGCGCGCGCCGACTGCCCAAGCTCGCCATGATCGCCGGCTCGCTCGCCGGCCTGGTGCTTGTCGCGAAGCTCCGGCTGCATGCGGTCGTCCGCAACCGGACGCTCGCCGCGTCCGTCATCGCCGGCCTCGTCGCTGCCGGCCTGGCCGCAGCAGTGTGGCTGGCGCCGTCGCTCGCGCCGTGGATGCGCGAGAAGCTCGGCTTCCTGGCGTTCGCCGGCTTCTATCTGGCGAGCCCAATCGTGCTTCCGCCGCCTCCGCCCTACTTCCTCAACGTCACCACTCCCGTCTATGCCATCGCCGGACTGCTGACGGTTGCCGCGCTTGTCGCCGCAGCGTCGCGCGCGGCCGGATGGATCACGAGTCAGCCGCGCGTGCTCTTTCTCATCGTCTTTATCATTGCGGCGCTGATTCCCGTCTCGTCGCTCACCGGCGGCGGCCGCTATCTCTACCTCGCGTCGGTCGGCTCGTCGCTCTTCGTCGGACTCGTGTGGCAGTCGCTGTCGAAGCGCACGCTGATGACCGCGGCCATCGTCGTCGTGCTCGCGATCTCGGCAAGTCAGCTCGTCGTGGCCGCGCGCGCGTGGCGCTGGGCGTCGGCGATGACGAGCGACGGGTTGACGCTGATGACGTCGTCGCTCACGCCATGCGGTACCCGCGACGTCGTGCTGCTGACGACGCCCGTCGGCATCCGGGGCACGTACTGCAATTTCCTGTGGGAGGGCTTCGGCCTGACGAGTGACTGCGCGCCCGCGACGTTTCGCACGCTGCTGCGCGTCGTGCGCGCGGACGTGCATGCCGACGTCACCCGGCCCGCGCCGGGCGTCATCGAGATTCGCGTGCCGGACTACCGCGGCAACATCCTGGCGTCGTCCGATCTGAGCACGTTCGAGATCTGGATCCCGAAGGACGGCTCGGCCGACGTCGTCACGCCGCTCGGCAGGCTCCAGGCCAGGCCGTGGACCGGCGGCGAGACGTTTCGGCTCGCGCTCGATCCGAGCCTCGGCGACGCGCGCTTTTACGCCTATAGCGACGGGCGCGTCAACGCCGTACCGCCGCCCCGCTGAGCCTCGGCGGGTGGAACGGGCGCGGGCGGCAACGTACAATGTGTCGGACGAATGACTGTCGCCCACCGCGTCCGCGAAGCCGTCGCTCGGCGCGCCCGGACGGTCCCGCTCATGACCGCGCTCTGGGCGCGCTATCGCCGGCAGAAATACCAGCGGACGATCGCCGAATTCCTGAAGGCCAAAGACGGCCGCGCCGGCCGGCTGCCGCAAGGCCTGGTCTACGAAGCGACGATGCGGTGCAACCTGCACTGCGAGTTCTGCTACGTCGGCGACCTGCTCAACATCGAAGGCGAGTGGCGCCAGGAGCTGCCGCTCGAGACGCTCAAGCGCGCGTTTCCCGACGACGACGGACTGCAGGTGAGCTTGACCGGCGGCGAGATCTTCATGCGCAAGGACATCCTCGACGTCATGGAGGTGTTCCGCGCGAAGGGCTACGTCTGCGGCTACATGACGACCAACGGCACGATCATCTCGGACGAGCGCGCCGACGCGCTCGCCGAGCTCGCGGGCCAGGGATTTCTCAAGCACATCAGCGTCTCGATTGACGGCCCCGGCGCGCTGCACGACAAGGCGCGCGGCGTGACAGGGACGTTCGAGCGCACGTCGGCGGGCTTGCGCCGCCTGCAGGCGGCGGCCGCGCGCAAGCACGCGCCGCTGCGCGTCAGCATCAACACGACCGTCGCGCACGAGACGCTCGAGGCGCTGGATCAGATGGTGGACGTCGCCGCCGAGCTCGGCGTCGACGCCATCGGCCTCAATCACCTGATGTTCAGCACGCCCGAGGAAGTGGCCGAGACCGTGCGGCTGACCGGCGCGCGCGACGCATCGCTGATCTCGACCTACGTGACGCCAGACCCCGGCCTCGATGCCAGGCGCGTCCGGACGCAGGTCGAGGCGCTCGCCGCGAAGTGCCGCGCGCGCAACATCCGGTTCGACATGCGGCCCAAAGTGCGGCCGCCGATTCTCGACAACTACTACACGCCGGGCACGCCGCTCGCCGGCCGCTGCCTGTATCCGTTTCTCAACGCGCGCGTCTCGTTCAGCGGCAAGATGTATTTCTGCCCGTTCATTCGCGTGGAGGTCGGCGACCTGACCAAGCAGTCGCTCGAAGAAGTGTGGACCGGCGAGACGTACGTCACGCTGAGGCGGAAGCTGCTCGAGGCGGGACTCTTTCCCGTCTGCCGGCGATGCTGCAAGGTCGAGCTCTCGCCTGAGCCGATTGGCGCGACGGTCGCCGCGCCGGCTGATCACGTGCTCGCGCCTGCGGGGGCGCGGTAATGGCCCTCGGCAAACGCGTACTGCTCGTGAATCCGCCGCTCGTGGGCGGCATTGCGTTCACGCGCCAGGGCCGGTGCCAGGAGCGCGAGGAGGTGCTCGGGACGACCAAGCCCCCGTACTCGCTCGCGCTCATGGCGGCGCTTCTGCGAGATCGGCCGGACTGTTCTGTCCGGCTGGCCGACCTCACGGCCACGCACGGCTCGGTCCAGGAGCTGATGGCGCGGCTCGACGCCGAGAATTTTCGCCCGACGCTCATCGTCTTCCCGAGCACGACACCGACGCTCGATGCGGACGTCGCGCAGATGGCGAAGCTGAAGACGAAATACAACGCGCCGCTCGTCTCGTTCGGCCCGCACGTCTCGACCACGCCGCTCGAAGCCATGGAGCGCGCGCCGATCGTCGACGCGATGATCGTCGGCGAGCCGGAAGACGGCCTGCTTGCGATCGCGGCGCTCGAGTCGATCGACGGCCTCGCCGACGTGCCGACAGCCACCTTTCGCCGCGACGGCCGCATCGTCCCGCATCGCGCGCACGGGCAGTTCTCCGGCTTTCTGACGGCGCCGTATCCGGCGTGGGATCTGCTCGACCTCAAGCACTATCGCCTGCCGCTGGTCGATCAGCCGTACGTAATCGTCGAAGCGTCGCGCGGCTGTCCCTACTCGTGCGACTTCTGCGTGGCGCCGATTCATCAGGGCCACAAGTTCCGGGAGAAGAGCGCCAAGGCGCTCGTCGACGAGATCGAACAGGGCCACAAGAAGTTCGGCCTCAAGTTCTTCTATCTCTGGGGCGACACGGTCACGCTCAACGTCAAGTCGTTCAGCGCCATTTGCGACGAGCTGATCGCGCGCAAGCTGCCGATCCAGTGGCTCGGCAATGCGCGCGCGGACAATCTCGTCGATCCCGACTTCGTGAAGCGTCTGCGGCAGGCCGGCTGCTGGATGCTCGCGCTCGGCATCGAGACCGAATCCGAGGAGACGCGCAAGGACATGATGAAGCGTCTCGAGGGCCAGAAGATCCGCGCGGCCATCCAGAACATGCGCGCCGCCGGCATCCGATCGTTCGGATTCTTCATCTTCGGCTATCCCGGCGAGACGCCGGCGTCGCTCGAACGGACGGTCGACTACGCGGTCGAGCTCGATCCGGATTTCGCCAACTTCTATCCGGCGGTGCCCTATCCGGGCACGGAGCTCCACGCCAAAGCGAAGCGCGAGGGACTGCTCGCCAGCGAGGACTGGACGCGGATGGAGTACTCGTACTACCTGCTGCGCGGCAACGGGCTGGACGAGGACGTCGTGATGGGCGCGATCAACCGCGCGAAGCGGCGCTTCTATCTGCGGCCGTCGTATCTCGCGCGTCACGCGGGTGACATCGCGCGTCTCGCGCTCACCAAGTGGCCGGTCGCCTGGCACGTCGCGAGCCGCGTGCTGTTCGGCGCGCCGATTACCGATGCGGCGGCGCCGGCGGCCAAGGCCGATCAGCGCGCGGCCTGAACGATCGCCTCGACTTCGGTGGCCGACAGCCGCCGGTACTCTCGCGCGGGCCGGCCGCGCGTGGCGAGCCGGACGACGAGCAGATCCTTCAGCTGGAACAAATAGCCCGCGGCCTCCTTCAGACTCATCTTGCTCTCGCCGAGCTCGCGATCGTCGAACCGGTACGGGATCTCGACGATGCGCGTCGGCCAGCCGCGCACGAGCAGCTCGAGGCAGATCTTGAATCCGCCCGCTTTGATCTGCACGCCCTGCGCGATCGAGCGCCGGATCAGGAAGAATCCGGACGCCGCGTCGCGAATCGGCGAGAGGGGCCGCGCGGCCAAGCACGCCGAGCGCGACATGATGCGCCGCATCAGCGGCCAGTCGGGCGTGCTGCCGCCCGGCACGTACCGGCTGGCGACGAGCACGTCGGCCTTCGTCGCGGTGAACACCTTGAGCATCCGCGGCACGAGCGCCGGCGGATGGCTGAAGTCCGCGTCCATCACGCCGACCACATCGGACGAGGCGACGGCAAAGCCGGCGACGACGGCGGTGCCAAGCCCTTGTTTGCCGGCGCGATGAATCACCTGCATGCGGCGGGTGCGTGCGAGCTCGTCGGCGATCTGCCCGGTGCCATCCGGCGAGTTGTCGTCGACGATGACCAGCTCGAGATCGACGCGGTGCGAGGCGCACGCCCCGAAGAGCGCGTCGGTCAGTTCCTCCAGCCGGTCGCGCTCGTTGTAGGTCGGCACGACCATCGTCAGGTCGGCCGGCTTGGAGGGCGCCACGTGAGCACTATAATTCAAGCCGTCGCCGTCGCTGTCGCATGAGCGCTGACACGAAATCGATCTGGCTCGTCGTGTGGACGGCGCTCGCGTGCTGCCTCCTGCTGCTGCGGCTTCCGGCGGTCGTCCAACCGCCGGGCGGCGATCAAAGTCTCTACGTCTACTCCGGACAGCAGATGCTCGCCGGTGGCGTGCCGTACGAGACCGCGTGGGATCAGAAGCCGCCGGGGATCTTCTTCGCGTACGCGCTGCTCTGGCGCCTGTGGCCGCATCCCTCGGTCATCGCGCTCGCGGATCTCGTCGTGGCGGGCCTCGTGGCGTCGTTGCTGATCGTGCTGGGGGGCCGCTTCGGCAGCGCGTCGGCCGGCGGTCTCGCCGCGTGTGTGTTCCTGCTGTTCGGTCATCCGTCGCTGACGAGATTGAGCGGCGTGTACGTCCGCGGCCAGTGCGAAACGTTCATCGCGCTGTTCGTGACGCTCGCGCTCGTGCTCGCGTCGTCTCCGCGAAGCCGGGCGGCGATGCTGCTGCCGGCCGGCGTGTGTCTCGCCCTGGCCGTCTGGCTCAAATACAACGCGCTGGCGTACGCGCTGCCCATCGCGGCGGTGGCCGTGACGGCGCCTGGCGATCGCACGGATCGCGGGCCGTGGGACATCGACCTCGTCATGGGCGGGTTCGGCTTCGCGGCCGTGACCGCGGCCGCTCTGATCTACTTCTGGGCGCACGGCGCGCTCACCGACCTCCGGCTCGCGACGATCGACTACAACCTCCGCTATTCCGGCGAGACCTATCCGGGTCCGATTCGCGCGCTGCTGTACATCGTGACGCTGCCGATCCTGCGCGCCAAGGTGGACATGCTCTGGTTTCTCGG